>Ga0209202_1002188_pt1 | contig 11045 bp, 9 predicted proteins | sample AD_UKC032_MetaG_FD_184416 | JGI IMG/M metagenome (GOLD analysis project Ga0209202, IMG submission 184416) | Active sludge microbial communities of municipal wastewater-treating anaerobic digesters from USA - AD_UKC032_MetaG (SPAdes) (version 2) | ecosystem: Engineered > Bioreactor > Anaerobic >... | reverse complement strand
TTCAGGCGCAAAGACTGGGAATCAGCTTCACGCGATATCTACGACAGGCGCCACCGTGATTTGGCCCCAGCGTTCTGTAGCACTCGGATCTAGGCGTTACAACGACTGTTTTCCTCAAGCAAGGACTCGATCTTGGCGCGGAACTCGTGCAGGCCAAACGGCTTCATGATGAAGTTGAGGTCGGTGCCGGCGATGCCCCGGTCAGCCAAGATATCTTCGGTGTAGCCCGACATATAAAGGACGCGCATGCTCGGTCGGCGGCGTTGCAGGGTTTCGGCCAAGTCGCGGCCGTTGATGCCGGGCATGATCACGTCGGTGACCAACAGGTCGATGCGGTCATCAAAGCCCGCGGCCACCTGCATGGCCGCTTCGGCGTCATTGGCGGTGAGCACCTGGTAGCCGGCATCGCGCAGCACGCGGGCCGCCAGCCGCTGCACGCTCTCCTCATCCTCCACCAGCAGAATATTTCCCTGGCGGTGAGTAGACGCCGACATTGGTGAGACTACCGGCTTCGGGGTGACGTCGCTGACCGCCGGAAAGTAGAGGGTGAACGTGGTGCCCTGAGCCCGCTCTGACGTCACCTCAATCACGGCTCCATGTTGTTGCACGATGCCATACACGGCGGGGAGGCTTAGGCCGGTGGCGCGGTCGCGCTCTTTGGTGGTGAAGAACGGTTCGAAAATATGTGCGAGGGTTTCGGCATCCATGCCGCAACCGGTGTCGGTGACGCTGAGCACCACGTAGTCGCCAGGGCGGCAACCACTCGGGGCAGTGCTCACGTCGCGCAGTGTCTTGCGGTGGGTTTTGAGCAAGACGCGGCCGCCGTTGGGCATCGCCTCGCGGGAGTTGTTCAAGAGGGCCACCAAGATCTGCTCGATGCGATGCGGGTCTGCCCGGAGGTTGCCGAGCTCGGTACCGGTCTCCACCGTTAGTTGAATCTCGTTGCCGAGTAGCTTTTTTAGCATCGGCGCGGCATTGTTGAGCACGGCGTTCAGGTCGAGCAGCTCGGGGGTGAGCAGTTGACGTCGGCCAAAAGCCAGCAGTTGTTCGGTGAGCTCAGCCGCTTTGTCGGCGGCGGATTTTATTTCGGTGACGTCTGCGGTGAGCCCGGCGGGCGGGTCGGGCAACATGAGCACCAGCTCGGCGTAGCCGCGAATCGAGGTTAGCAGGTTGTTAAAGTCGTGGGCGATGCCGCCCGCCAAGCGGCTGATAGCTTCGATCGTGTGCGCATGCTGATTCGCCTCTTGCAAGCGGCAATGTTCGGCCTCCAGGCGTTTGCGTGCAGAGATGTCCCGAGCAAAGGCGCAGACGTACTCTTCATCGCCAGCCTTTATAATGAAGGCGTGGACCTCTTTTGGGATCAGGCGACCATCATGCGTTGTGTGTTGGGTTTCGATCGTCGGTTGCGGCTGCAGGCGGAGATTCGCTAGTCGGTGGGTAAAGTTGGAGCCACGTTCAGGATCGATCTGTGCGAGGCTGAGATGCTCAAACTCTTCAGCTGTGTAACCCAGGTTTCGTCGTGCTGCAGGGTTGGCGTAAGCGATGCGCCCATCCGTGTGAATTAGCAGCACCTCTTCATCGCTGTTTTCGACGATGTGCTTGAACAAATTCAGGCTACGCGCATCGACCGCATCTGCCGCGCCTGGTTGATTCGTTCCTACCGCTGACGCTTCGTGTGCCATCAGCCCCCTCCCCCCGCCCGCTCTCTACGTCACTTGGCGCAAGGATGCAGCAATGGCAGGAATTGAGGTAATAATCCATTAGAAAAAGGTATGCTCACGCTGGCGGTTTGGATGGATGACGAACGGCGCGTCCCCATGTTACAAGCGGCGCGATGCTAGAAGGCGTACCCTCTCTTGCCGACACCATCGTTGCCCCGGCCACGGCGCGCGGGGAAGCGGCGATTGCTATTGTTAGGCTATCGGGATCCGAGGCACCGCGTATTCTGCAGTGCTTGGCTCCTAAGCTGAGCTTGCCGGTTTCCCACCACCTGCGGCGGGCCACGCTTGTAGATGCCTACGGCAAGCCGTTGGACGATGCGATGGTGGCGTTGATGGTGGCCCCGCATTCCTACACCGGTGAGATGGTGGTGGAATTGTACCTGCATGGCTCGCCCACCATTGTTGATGCGACGCTTACGAGCTGTCTTGCACATGGAGCGCGGTTGGCTCGCCCAGGCGAGTTCACCGAGCGGGCGTTCTTGAATGGCCGGATGGATTTGGCACAAGCCGAAGCGGTGGCCGACCTGATTCATGCCCGTTCCGAGTTTGAGCGTCACCTGGCCAAGCGGCAACTAGATGGCGAGCTATCGCGCAAGATTGGTGACATCTGTACGTGGCTCGAAGGGGTGTTGGCAGCGTGGCGGGCTGCGACTGATTTTCCTGAGCAGCTGCCCGACGCGGGGGTGGAGCCACAACACGAGGTGGCGCTGGAACATGCGGCTTTGGCGGTGGCGGAGTTGGTGGCGCAGGCGCACTTGGAGGTGAAGCGCGGCGCCCGGGTGGTGCTGTGTGGGGCACCCAATGTAGGCAAGTCGACGCTGTTGAATGCCTGGGTGGGGCAGGAGCGGGTGTTGGTGGATGAAAGCCCTGGCACCACGCGCGATCCGATCGAAGTGGAGTTGTACGATGGCGCTGTGCGCTGGTCGCTTTGGGACACCGCCGGTATTCATGGCGCTGCCACGGGGGTTGAGGCTCGTGGCGTGGAAATGTCCCGAGCCCGCATTCGCAGCGCTGACGTGGCAATCTGGTTGATTGAGCCTAAACGGCCCGTTTGGCCGGATGCCGAGGTTGTGGGGCCCAATCTTTGGGTGTTAGGGAGTCGCGCCGATTTGGCCGATCCGCCCACGCGCACGGCCTTGGCGCTAGAGGCTGCAAAGCGGGGGCTAGCATTCTTGGGGTGGGTGTCGGTGCGCGCCGGGCTGGGCATTGCCGAATCAAGGGCCGCCATTGTTCAGCGGTTGGCTCCCAAGGTTCCCGAGGGTGCAATCGTCGTGGTACGTGAGCGCCATTTGCAGGCTCTCAAAGAGGCAGCGGCGCAGTTGCAAGAGACCCAACAGTTATTACAACAAGGTGGCACCCTGGACTTGTGCACTTTGGCTCTTGAAGCCAGCACCCGGTCCTTGGGACGGATCTTGGGCCGCGACGTGGATGGCGCAGTACTCGACCGTATTTTCTCTGATTTTTGTCTCGGGAAGTAAATGCACTTTGACGTGGTGGTGATCGGGGCGGGGCATGCCGGCTGTGAAGCCGCACTGGCCGCCGCACGCCTTGGAGCCAAGGTGGCGCTTGTGACGCTGCGACTCGACCGCATTGCGCAGATGAGCTGCAACCCGGCCATAGGCGGTGTGGGAAAAGGGCATTTAGTTAGAGAAATCGATGCGTTAGGTGGGGCAATGGGGTTTGTTGCCGACGCCACCGGCATTCAATTCCGGAGGTTGAACGCCAGCCGTGGGCCGGCTGTGCAGTCGACTCGCTGCCAGTCGGACTCTAAAAAGTACCGCGAGGTGATGACTGAGCTTATCGCAGCTGTGCCCAACATCACGCTTATTGAAGATGAGATTGTGGAAATTCTGCGGGGCGTGGGGGCGGTGGATAAGGTTCCTGGTACCCTATCGGTTTTATCCGCCGAGGCAGAAAACCATAGCGCGACCGTAAGGGAGCGCAAGCATCGTGTCGTGGCTGTTATGGGCCTGAAGTCCGGGAAAATCTCCTGTGATGTCGCAGTTGTCACGGCGGGCACGTTCTTGAACGGCTTGTGTCATCGCGGCGAGGAGCAGTTTGCGGCGGGTCGAGAAGGCGACGCGCCAGCGACGTATCTATCTAATTCTCTTAAGGAATGTGGCATTGAATTGGGGCGGTTTAAAACCGGCACAACGCCGCGCCTGTATGCCGACAGTATTGCTTGGGATTCGTTGGAGAAACAGGCGGGAGACCTACCGGCACCCCGGTTTTCGTTCGACCCGGTTCCCAATACGTTATGCCAAGTGACCTGTGCGATCACCCACACCACCGCTGCAACTCATGAGGTTATCCGAGCGAATCTGCATCGGTCGCCACTTTTCCAAGGGGTCATCAAGGGTTTGGGGCCGCGCTACTGCCCTTCCATCGAAGACAAAGTGGTGCGTTTTGCGGACAAAGAACGGCACCAGTTGTTTTTGGAGCCGGAGGGACTTAGCTCCGATTGGATTTATCCCAACGGCTTGTCAACCAGCTTGCCGCGGGACGTGCAGGATGCATTTTTGCACAGCATCGTCGGTTTGGAGAACTGTCGCGTGGCTCAATATGGCTACGCAGTGGAGTACGATTTCGCGCAACCGACGCAGCTTTTGCCCAGCCTAATGACCAAAGCGTTGCCCGGCTTGTTTTTGGCGGGGCAGATCAATGGCACGAGTGGTTATGAGGAGGCCGCGGCTCAGGGTTTGATGGCGGGCGTGAATGCGGTGCGCTATTTGGCCCATAACGCGCCGGTGGTATGGCGTCGAGATCAGGCCTACCTGGGCGTGTTGATTGATGACTTGGTGACGCTCGGCGTCGATGAGCCGTACCGGTTGTTCACCTCGCGGGCTGAGCATCGGTTGACGCTTAGGGAGACCAACGCCGAGGCACGCTTGTGGCGCGTGGCTGCGGAGCTGGGTTTGCTGTCACCTGAGCGACGGGCGCGGGCCGAGGCTCGGGAGGCCGAGCGGGTTGGGTTGCAGCAGTTGCTGATGAAGACGCCTCTGGGCGTGCACGGGGCGGCGGCGCTTGGGCTCGATCCTGCGGTGTCGGCTGGACTCACCGCTGCGCAAGCGCTTAAACGCCCCGAGTTGGATATCCAACAAGTGCTTGCCGTGTTGGCTGGAGATGCGACCTCACTGACCCCAGGGGCGAGTGACCGAGCCTTGTGGGTTGAGTCGGTCGTCGCGCCCTCCGCGCCTTCCGCTCCTCACGGTCCGCCTCCCGCTGCGCGGGGCCCTCGGACCGCTGCGGTGCCGGGCTACGGGGTGGCTCTAGATGCGACCTCACTGACCCCAGGGGCGAGCGACCGAGCCTTGTGGGTTGAGTCGACCAATTTGGGTGAGCCGGACCGTACCGCGACCGTTAGGGAGCGGCCGCTTGGTGGGGACGGCGTGGTTGTGGCCAACGCATGGGGCTGGGACCTCGTCACTTGTACTTTTGTAGAGGAAGAGGTCAAGTACGAGGGCTATATCGCGCGCGAGGCGCGTGAGATCGTGCGTTTGCAGGATCTGGAAGGCGTAAGTTTGCCCAGCGTTTTCGATTACCGGGTGTTGCCCGGCCTATCGCGCGAGTTACGCGAAAAGCTGACGCAGGTTCGCCCACTCACGTTAGGGCAGGCGAGCCGGATCCGGGGCATGACACCAGCGGCGTTGGCGTTGTTGCGGGTGCATGCAAAAAGGTCCCCAAGCGTGGGCGCCAAAGAGGGGTGAGGTGATGCGCGCGGCATTGCAAATCGCGTTGACGGGCTTGGAGTTGCGGACCCCTGAACGGGTGGTCGATCTGTGCGCCCGACACTGGGAATTGGTGCTGGCTTGGAACGAGCGTGTGAACCTCACGGCGATCAGCGACAACGTGGAGGCCGCGTGGTTGCACTACCGAGACTCGTTGGCGGCGCTGCCGCTGTTGACGCAAGGCCCGGTGTTGGACGTCGGCTCAGGTGCTGGTTATCCGGGCATCCCCTTGGCCATCGCGTTGCCTGAGTTGCAATTCTCGCTGCTTGAGCCGCGCCGCAAGCGAGCGTCATTTCTGGAGAACGCTGCGGCCCGGTTAGGGCTCAACAACGTGCGGGTGCTGAATGGCGCCATCGAAGACGCTCCCCCCGAGTTGTTCGCTGCCGCGGTGACTCGCGCAACCTTTTCTTCGTTGCTCGACTTAGACAAGTGCCTGGGCTGGATAAAGCCTGGTGGTAAGGTTGTCGCCTACCGGAGCGAAGGGGTGCCGCTTACCGGCAGCATGTTGACCCCCTATAAAGTAAGGGAGGAGACACGCCTGCTGGAGGTGTTTCTGCGCGAGCTCGAAGGCTAGGGGCTATCTTTCAATAAACAAGCGAGCCGATGTTGTCGCTCAATGCTCTTCTCGTAGCAGGTCGTCAGAGCGCGTTTTGGATTGTTTCACGTGAAACGGGCAGGGGAAGAAGCTTTGGGAGCGCGCTAGTGGCTGCGGCGCTGGTGAGGTAGTTTGGCCTTCATGCCGCTAGGACGAGCGTGGTGCCCTTGGGGACGCGATTGGCTTTGCGGACGCTCACTTCGGGGGCCCCCTTCTTGGGGGCGGCCAGGCCGTTGTCCTTGTTGGGGTCGGTCATTCCGAGGGCCATGGTTGGGCTGCGAGTAGTCACGTTGCGGTCTGTCATTGCGTGGGCCGCGGCTCGGTGGCGCAAAGTCTCGTTGTGGTCGCTCGCGGCGGTCACCTTGGCGGGGCGGTGCGTGGTTGTAGTTGGGCCGTTCACGGCGCTGCTCTTGCGGTGGACTAAATCGTGGGCGGTCACTCTGGCGCGGTGGTTCCTGGTGCTGTCTTTGCTGGCGCATTTCCCCAGGTTGGCGTGACATTTGGCGAGGGGCATGGGCAGGATGGTCATGCGGGTTGCGGCCGTGGAAATCTTCGCGCGGGCGCACGTCTCGTTCTTCGTTTTTGCGACGTGGTTGACGATGCTCATGGCTGGGGTCGCGAAACTCGGTGTGACGGTGATGCCGTTCGGTGGCCGCCGGTTTGTCGGGTAGCGCCGGGGTATCTATCACCGTGATCTTGTTACGGGTCAGTCGCTCGATATCTTTTAACCAGGCGCGCTCGCTCGGGTCACACAGCGAAATCGCGACGCCACTGGCTCCCGCACGGGCGGTACGACCAATGCGATGCACATAGCTTTCGGGCTCGTTGGGGATGTCATAGTTCACCACGTGGGTGACGCCGTCTACGTCTAGGCCGCGAGCGGCCACGTCGGTGGCTACCAGCACGTGCGCGGAACCCTTCTTGAAATCCTCCAGCGCTCGTTGCCGAGCATTTTGGGATTTGTTCCCGTGAATGACGGTGGCCTCGATGTCAGACTTGGCCAGCTTCTGGGCAAGGCGGTTGGCACCATGCTTGGTGCGGGTAAAAACCACCACGCGGAAAGCCTGCGGCGCCTGAAGCAGGGGGATGAGCAAATCCACTTTGCGCGATTGCGGGATAAAATAGACTTGCTGTTCCACGGTATCAACTGTGGCGGCCACCGGGGCCACCGCCACGTTGGTGGGGTTGCGCAAGATCCGGCCCGCTAAGTTGCGAATGTTGTCGGGCATTGTGGCGGAGAACATGAGATTCTGGCGCTCGGTAGGCAGGCACGCCACGATGTCCCTAATCGGCTTGATGAAACCCATATCCAACATGCGATCGGCTTCGTCTAGCACCAACACTTCTACGTCGGTCAGATTCACCACCCGCTGACCCATCAAGTCTAACAAGCGACCCGGGGCAGCAACCAGAATATCCACGCCAGCCCGCAAAGCGTTCTCCTGGGCTTTTTGACTGACACCCCCAAACACCGTGGTGCACTTGAGGCCGGTATGGCGACCGTAGGTGCGGAAACTCTCACCCACTTGGGTGGCCAATTCACGGGTGGGAACCAACACCAACACGCGGGGGTGGCGAGCGTTACGCGGGTTCGAAAGCAAACGATTCAAAATCGGCAGCGCAAAGGCGGCAGTCTTGCCAGTGCCGGTTTGGGCGCAACCCAATAGGTCGCGACCGGCCAAGATGTGCGGAATCGCCTGAGTCTGAATGGGGGTCGAGGTCTCGTACGCCTCTTCTTGGACAGCCTTGAGGAGGGTGGGGTGCAAATTTAGTTCATCGAAACGCAAGGGAACACTCCTAGACGGCCCGACAGGGCGCGTTCATGGATGGCGTCGCAACAGTGATAACGGAACAGCAACAGGCAGTGCGATATCAACAAGTGCAAACTACCGATACCCGTCACTTCTACTCCTGTTACGCGCAGATAGCAACGGGTTGGGGCGACCCAAGAAAACCTCAAAACGATCTTTGGCCGATGTGACACCTCATCCACAATCGCCACGCTCGTGTCGTCGCTCATGCCTTGATGAGCAGCCGCGGCCGTGATCTCTGTTTCACGTGAAACAGCATTAGATCGGTGAAAAACTTGGCAACCTGTCAGGGAGATCGGCTATGGTGCCACGGTCGCAAAGGAGCGTGGCAATGGCCCGGATCGTTGCAATCGCCAACCAAAAAGGTGGCGTCGGTAAGACTACAACCGCTGTAAATCTCGCCGCTTCCATCGCTGCCGCCGAGCGCAAGGTGCTCTTGGTGGACATCGATCCTCAGGCCAACGCTACCAGCGGCTTGGGGGTCTCCCCGCAGCCGTTGGAACAATCGGTGTACGCCGCGATGCTCGGGGAAGCCTCCATTGCCGCACTGCGTCGTAATACCGAGTTGGCCACGTTGCAGGTGGTGCCGAGTGGTCCCGACTTGTACGGTGCCGAGGTAGAATTGTCGGCCCGCGAAGATCGCTTTTTCATGCTCAAAAACGCCCTCGCCGCGATTGGCGATGAGTACGACACCGTGCTTATTGATTGTCCGCCGTCGTTAGGCATCCTCACGCTCAACGCCTTGTGCGCTGCGCGCTCGGTGCTTATCCCGATGCAGTGCGAGTACTACGCTCTCGAAGGTTTGAGCCAGTTGGTGCGCACCGTCGAAATGGTGAAGAGCGGCCCGAACCCCGACCTGGAGATCGAAGGCGTATTGCTTACGATGTTCGATGCGCGTAACAACTTGGCCCGGCAGGTGGCCGACGACGTGCGCCAGAACTTCGGCAACAAAGTGTTCAACTCGGTGATCCCGCGCAACGTGCGGCTCTCCGAGGCCCCCAGTTTTGGCAAACCGATTCTGCTATACGACATCGCCTCGCGCGGCTGTCAGAGCTACATCGAGCTGGCCCGAGAGTTTTTGGATAGCCCGGCCTCGGCCAGCGCCGCGTAAGGAGTTTTACGATGGAAATGCCCAACAAAGACAATCCGCAGCGCAAGGCCTTGGGGCGAGGCCTGGCGGCGCTTATCCCCACCGCAGCCAACGTCAGCACGTCCCAACAAGGTTTGCGGTCGCTGGCGATCGAAAAAATCCACGCCAACAAATCGCAGCCGCGCAAGCATTTCGACGATGCAGCGCTCGAAGAGTTGGCCAACTCGCTTGCCGAGCAAGGCGTGTTGCAACCGATCGTGGTGCGGCGCAAAGGCGAGGCCTACGAAATCGTCGCGGGCGAACGGCGCTGGCGCGCGGCCCAAAAAGCCGGGCTGCACGAAATCCCAGCGGTGGTTAAGGAGCTCTCCGATACTGAAGCGCTACAGGTGGCGTTGGTCGAAAACGTGCAACGCCAAGACCTCGACCCGCTCGAAGAGGCCGAGGCACTCTCCCGGCTCATTCGTGATCACGGCATGACCCAAGAGCAGGTGGCTCAAGCGGTGGGCAAAAACCGCGCAACTGTGGCCAACAGCCTGCGCATGCTCAACCTGCCCGACGGCGTGCTGAAACTGATGGCCGAAGGCAAGCTCACCCCCGGCCATGCCCGTGCCCTGATGACGCTGGGCGAAAACGCCGCCATCGAAAAGTTGGCCCATAGCATTGTGGAACGCGGTTGGTCGGTGCGCGAGGCTGAGCACCAAGCGCGTGCCATCGTCGATGCCAACAAGAAGAAAGCGCCCAAGGATGGCAAAACCCCCGCCGAAACGGCGGTGGAAGAAAAGCTGCAACGCGCCTTGGGCACCAAGGTCCGGCTGCATCACCGCAAGGGCGTAGGCAAACTCGAAATCTCATTCGGCTCCTTCGAAGAGTTGAATGGCATCATCGAAAAAATCGCTCGCTAGACACTCCCCAACACATTTCAGCTGCCTCCCAGAAACATGTATTAACCACATGTATTTACAGGTATTTTTGCAATCATGAGGCGATAATTAGAGTCGACGTGCGGCGATTTTCGCAACACCTCTTCGATGGCGACGATACCAACAACAGAGCAAACGTAAAACCGGCCGGATTGTTGCCGCCGTGGAGACTACAATGAGTCTGAACCTGTCAATCCAAAGCAAGCCGGCAATGAATACTCGCACGACCGTTGCGGAGGCTCCGGTTGTCCAAGAGCAAGCCGCAGTGCGCCCAGGGTTTCACGGCGGCTGCGTAAACCACCCCGACCACGAAGACTACCAGTGGATGCTCGCGACCCGCGACCGCGTTATTCCGGGTTCGCAATCGACTCCCAAGGCCGGAGCGACCCTTGCCAACACACCCGCCGCCATTCACGAGAAGTTGGGAGGTTGCACAAACACCCCCGACAAGGAAGACCGCGAGTGGGCGCTCGCCATGAACGCGATCCGCGCCGCGCGCTAGCCGCCACGTCTGCGTCGTTCTGCCTGTTTCTTCATAACTCCCCGCAATAATTAGATAAATTTTAAGCAACCGGGCCTACGTGTTGGCCGATACTCGCCACAGTAGGTCGTCTTTAGGCACGGCCGATGTCGGAGGCACAGATGTCGTCGATCACTGCTCGCATGGGCTTTGCTGTTGCTGATGTTTCTACGTCGGGTTGCACCGCTCAAGATCTTGGCGACTCATTGGCCAAGGTGCAGCAGGCGGTGACGCAGACGCGCATTGCGAAGCGGGGCGAGGGTGAGCGCACTCCGAGCTCGGCGCGCGCCAAAACCCAACGCGCTTATCAAGCACTGGAACAACAGATCGAAGCCGCTGGCCGACCCGTGGCTAAGCCGTTCGTCCGTGCGCATCGCCGGAGCCTGGCTCACCTGCAGCGACAGGTGGCTGCCATTGAGGTGGCTGCTGCCTGGGATAAATTAGAGGCCAGCGCCAACCGTGGCGAGGTTTATTACCTAGGATGGAACCGGGCGGGCGTGCGCGGGAACGTGGCGCATGCGCGGTCGTTGGGAGTGCCCGCCAGCGCCGACTTTGATCGGCAATCGGTGTTGACGATTCGGGCCTGGGTGCAGAATGCTGACTGCGAAGCACGGGCCGAGGCGGCCTGGTCACGTTCCCGGAGTTTCGCGTTTCGCGGTG
>Ga0209202_1002186_pt1 | contig 11046 bp, 10 predicted proteins | sample AD_UKC032_MetaG_FD_184416 | JGI IMG/M metagenome (GOLD analysis project Ga0209202, IMG submission 184416) | Active sludge microbial communities of municipal wastewater-treating anaerobic digesters from USA - AD_UKC032_MetaG (SPAdes) (version 2) | ecosystem: Engineered > Bioreactor > Anaerobic >... | reverse complement strand
TTGGCAATAATTTGCTTTCTATAAATCCATTCCAGGTTTGATGATGGTAGAAGGTGTTCACGTTGATGGGACGAGGATCATAAATTTTGAAAACTCTTTTATCAATCGTAAATTTTGTACTACCAATTTCTTGTACATCATCGGTATAATTTATGCCCATCCAAGTGTTTGAGAACTCATCAAAACGTTTGGCTCCACCAATTTTATATTTCATGGCTTCGTCTTTTAAGCCATAAGCCGCATACCCCTCCAGTCTATATTTTACAGAAAGTTTCTCGTTGGTTTTTCCGCCAATACCAAAACGAAAACCCTCATAATTATTATAACTGATAAGGTACCGTAGATCAAAATCAAAAAAACCAAGTGGAGCATAGCCATTGATTATTTTTCTGCCAAAAAATAATTTTGAATCAACACCTTTTCTATAAGCCAAACTGTCTAATGATTTATAGGTATTTTTGCTTCTAAAATCTAAACTGTCCGTGCGATATAAATTCCAAAAATCAGTCGTTTTATTTACGGCATCTTTATTAATTTCAATGACTACAGAAGAACGTTTGATGTCTACCGGAACATTAAATTCCCGATCAAAAAAATAGGATTCGGAATGAATATATGAAAAATCGGTTGGCCCTTTTTTCTTTTTCAATCCCATTTCTTCATAATCACCTTCAAAAAAAATAGTTCCGCCTAAAATTTTTAAAGGATCATCATTTTGACCTTTTACGACGGTAAAGGCATTGTTTTTTGGAAACCATAGATTCTCCTGCTTTATAAATTCAAATTCATGAATGGAGGTGATGTCTAATATTCCTCTAATTCTTATAATTGCTTTTGCCAGACCAAAATTTTCTGCATCAATATAGAGTACGCCTTCAAGCCCTTTTTGATTTATTTTCTTTTTGTTTTTAAAATAAAGAACATAGCAATCTCGTTGAGCTATTTTTACAGAGGATAAAAATTTATAATCATAATCTTTTAATCCGGTTTTTGAAATTGGACTGACATATTTTGTTTCAAAAAACTCGTATTTTTCATCGTAAAGCGAAAAAGATTGTAAATGAAAACCAATTATTTCATATAGTGAATTTTTGAAACCTGACATTTTAGTGCCTAAAACTGTTTCTTTCACTTTTTGATTTTCTTGTTGAAATAATGAAACTTTTTCAGTTAAAAACAAATGTTGTTTGGTAACCAATTTTTTGAATTTATGATTAGAAGAATCAATTTTAATGTCATTCTTTTTTCCATAATAAATACTGTCAATTTTTCCACTGATTGAATCGGGATTGGCCGTAACTATTAATTTATTGTAAATTTTAAATTGAAAATTAGATAATTTTTTTTGCGGATTATTGAAGTCTTGTTTTTCTATTACCTTTTCTATAAGAACGACGGCTTCGTCATTTTCAGAGGCTGGTAATGTTGAATTTAAGTTTGTTTTTTTGGGAATTAATAAAACACTTAAGTGCTTTTTATCTTTAATATAGAGTGTTAGTGTTTCATAACCAATATAAGAAATTATCAAGGAATTTAGTGTTGAATTACTGGAAATTTCAAATTTTCCGGTAACATCTGAAGTAGAAATAATTCCAGTGTTTGTTTCAATCGTTACAAAAGGAAGGGGTTTTTGATTTGTTTGGTCTTTTATAATTCCGGTTATTCGAAATTGTGCCTGAACACAAACCGAACAAAAGAGAAAAATAAAAAGTAAATGTTTCATAGTATGAAAAAACCAGACACAAAAGTACTTTATAAAATCAAAAAATCCACTCTTTCAAGTGGATTTAGATTTAAACCTTCATGATTTCTGCTTCTTTGTGAGCGAGTAAATCTTCTATTTTCTTGATGTAAGTGTCAGTTAATTTTTGAATTGTTTCTTCCGCATCTTTACACATATCTTCAGAAGTTCCGTTTTTTTCTTCTTTCTTAATATCAGTATTGGCATCTTTTCGAGCATTTCTGATTCCGATTTTAGCATCTTCAGCTTCTGATTTGGCTTGTTTTACTAAATCACGACGACGTTCCTCGGTTAAGGCCGGAACAGAGATGATAATATTATCGCCATTATTCATTGGGTTGAATCCTAAGTTAGCCACTTGAATTGCTTTTTCAATCGGATGTAGCATATTTTTTTCCCAAGGTGTAACCGTAATGGTTCGGGCATCAGGCACATTAATATTTGCTACTTGTGATAAAGGCGTTTGAGAACCATAATAATCTACAAAAACACCACCTAACATTTGTGGAGTTGCTTTTCCGGCTCTGATGTTTAAAAATTCTTTTTCTAAATGAGCAATAGAACCATTCATGTGTTCTTTTGCCGTATCAATAATAAATTCTATTTCTTCCGTCATTTTGATAAATTTTTTAGATTTATATAATTATGATAATTTGAAATGATTATTCTACCTTTTTATAAAATTGAACAATCTATATTGTGACAGTTGTTCCAATAGTTTCACCATTACATACTTTCAATAAATTTCCCGGTTTATTCATGTCAAACACAATAATAGGTAATTTGTTTTCTTGACTTAAGGTGAAAGCTGTTGTATCCATTACATTTAGTCCTTTGCTTAATACTTCTTCAAACGAAATATAATCAAATTTCACAGCATCTTTATTTTTTTCAGGGTCGGCATTATATACGCCATCAACTCTGGTTCCTTTTAAAATTACATCAGCACCAACTTCTACTCCTCTCAATACCGCAGCGGTATCTGTTGTGAAATAAGGATTTCCTGTACCGGCACCAAAAATAACAATTCTTCCTTTTTCTAAATGACGAACGGCTCTTCTTTTGATATAAGGTTCCGCTATAGCTTCAATTTTTAAAGCGGTTTGTAATCGGGTGAGCATTCCGGCTTCTTCCAATGCTCCTTGTAAAGCCATTCCGTTAATAACGGTGGCAAGCATACCCATGTAGTCTCCTTGCACTCTGTCCATGCCATTGCTGGCTCCGGCAACACCTCTAAAAATATTTCCTCCACCAATAACGATAGCAATTTCTACTCCTTGACTATGAATTTGTTTGATTTCCTGAGCATATTCTGCCAAACGTTTTGGGTCAATACCATATTGACGGTCGCCCATTAATGCTTCGCCACTTAATTTGAGTAATATTCTTTTGTACTTCATGAGTTGTGCTTGATTTTGTGGTGCAAATATAAAGAATAAATGATTTTATTTTTGAAAATTGTATATGGGTTTCTGACTATGTTTTTAATTTCTGACTATTTGTTGGTTTTCTTCTGTTTTTTTATTGAATTTAGTTTCTAATTTTGCGAAGTGTTATAAATGTTACAATTTAAGATTATAATGTAGCCTACTTTTGTGTCCTAAAACCTAAGTTTATGAAAGAGATTATTAAAAAAAGTTTAGAGAAAAGTTTTTCTTATACAGAATATAGAAATCATGTTTCCAATAAGCTTGCTCAGGGAGAAGTTACCGGAAATGAACAATCTGAACATTTATTGAAATACAGTGAATTAAATGTAGTTCGGATGAATCGTTTGGATAAAACATTAACAGTACATGAAGACGTTTCAGAAAAAATATCTTCTATAAAATCAAAATTAATTTGGTTAGTTTTATCCGAAGGATGGTGTGGTGATGCCGCTCAGTTGTTACCTGTAATCAATAAAAAAGCTGAGCTTTCAGAAAATATAAAGTTGAAAGTTTTATTGCGTGATGAAAATGAGGAATTAATGAATCAATTTCTTACCAATGGAGGAAAAGCTATTCCTAAATTAATCATTATAGAAGAAGAAACTTTAGAAATTTTAGATCACTGGGGGCCAAGACCTGAAGGAGCTTCAAAATTAATAAGTGATTATAAAGCGACACATGGAATTGTGGACGAAATTGCAAAAACCGAATTGCAAAAATGGTATTTACAAGATAAAGGATTTAGTACGCAAAAAGAGATAATTGAAAAATTGGAAGAAATAGAAAAGCAATTAGTTTAATTTTCCAATTATTTTTATTTTATCAGAAGTGGAAATACCACCGGGATTGCAACCAGGTTTTCCTTCCGGAATTTCTATTCCAATATTTTTATAGTATTCAACCCATGCCGGAAAAAAATCATTTGAATTAGGTTTTTTAAAAGTCATGGGTTTTAATTCAAAAAAAGGTTTACCATAGGCTCCTAAAAAAGCATCATAAATGAGTTCAGAACAATAGTATTTTCCGTTGTCATATAAATAATCATCATCATAGGGAATACCAATTTGTTGATTTGAAAACGAAATAACTAGTGGAATTACTTTTTTATATTTAGATTTTACTCTTCCAATCATCATCGTGTTTTGCGTGTTTTTTGAAAATTGTTCTAATGTAACTTTTCGAACGGCATTTCCGGCCGCTTCAAATACAAAAACAGAATCATTTTGAATGTATACTAAACCTAAATGACTAAAATCATTCCCGTTATAGCCTTCTGTAACGGCGTGAATGGCTTCGCATAATTCACCACAATTCATTTTTTGAAAAAGAAGGTCACCTGTTTTTAATTTACTTTTTTGAGCAACTAAAAAAATCGGAATAAGTAATAATAACCAACTAATTTTCGCCATGATTTTTCATTTGTTTTTCGAATTCTTCCGGTGAAATTGCATTTAAAACATCAAAATCCCCAATTTTCGTTCTGCGTAAAACAGCTAAATGAGCACCTGAATTTAAAGCCTTTCCATAATCATTTGCTAACGAGCGAATATAAGTTCCTTTGCTGCAAACTACTCGAAAGTCAATTTCCGGCAATTCTATTCGGGTAATTTCAAATTCGTGAATAGTTGTTTTTCGACTTTCCATTTCTATTTCGGCTCCCGCACGAGCATGCTCATACATTCGGATGCCGTCTTTTTTGATAGCAGAAAAAACAGGAGGTTTCTGATCTATTTCGCCAATAAATTGAACTAAAGTGTTTTGAATTAAATTTTCATCAATATGATTAATTGGAAAGGTCTGATTGATTTCTGTTTCCAAATCATAGGATGGTGTTGTGGCTCCAAGCATGAAAGTTCCGGTATATTCTTTAGATTGGCTTTGAATTTCGGTGATTAGTTTGGTGAATTTTCCGGCGCAAATAATCAACAACCCGGAGGCTAGTGGATCTAATGTTCCGGCATGACCGATTTTGAATTTTTTTGGAAGTCCTAACTCGCGTTTCAACGTATATTTCAATTTGTTCACCGCCTGAAACGAGGACCATTTTAGTGGTTTATCGATTAAGAGAATTTGTCCGTCAAGAAAATCTTGTGCACTTTTCAAAATCTTTTATTTGTTGAGGGAAAAATAAAGTAATAAAATAATTCCTGCGACAATACGGTAATATCCCCAAGGTTTAAAACCGTATTTTTTGATCACTTCAATAAAAAGTTTGATTGCTAATACGGCTACAATAAATGCAATCACATTTCCAATTAAGAAAAATTTAATGTTGTCACCTTGCAACAAAAGTTCATAACCTTTCAATTGAGTAACTTCATAGGTTTTTAAAAACAAAGAATAAACGGTTACCGCTAACATAGTGGGAACTGCCAAAAAGAAAGAGAATTCGGCAGCTGTAGCTCTTGTCAATCCTTGTTGCATTCCGCCAATGATTGAAGCAGCACTTCTACTGGTTCCGGGCATCATGGCTAAACATTGCCAAAAGCCAATCATCACCGCTTTTTTTATAGTAATTTCTTCTTCACTTACAACTGTTGGATTTTGAAAACGATTGTCAACAAACAACAAAATAATACCACCCAATATCAAAACTATTGCAATTGGAATAGGATTTCCTAAAACAGTATCGATTTTATCGTCAAATAATTTTCCTAAAATTAGTGCCGGAATTACAGCCGCCGCTAATTTGATGTAAAAGTTAAATTTGGAAAAGTCAAAAAACTTTCTCCAATATAAAAAGACTACTGCTAAAATAGCTCCAAATTGAATGGAAACCTGAAACAATTTTACAAAATCATCTTCTTGAATACCAAAATAAGAACTTGTAAAAATCATATGGGCTGTGGAAGAAACAGGCAGATATTCTGTCAACCCTTCAACAACGGCAATGATTACAGCTTGTAATAAATCCATTTTATTTCTTTGGGTTTTTCAAAATAGCATAAATAACAACCCCAAATCCGGCTAAAACAACTGTTGGAGCCAATCGAATTCTGCGGAAATTATAAATGTCTTCGCTAAAAACTTTTGGGTCATCGCTACCGCCACCACTCATTAAAATAAAGCCTAAAGCAATAATTCCAATTCCAATTAATAGAATTTTATAGTTTATTTTTTCAAACAGAAATTCCTGTTTTTGTTCGTTTTTACTACTCATTTTGTTTGTGTAAAATAGGTTGTTAATACAAATCGTCTGTTCTTAGATTCAAGAATTTTTGTGTTGCAAAGAAGGTGCTGAACCAGGAAATTAAAACACCTAAGACTAAAACACTCAGTAAAACAGCTCCAATCATCAGTTGGTCATCTAAAATTCCCAATTTTGGAAAATTAGCGTCGATGTAAAATAAAACACCAATGATAGCAACAATCGCTAATAAAGCTCCAACTACTCCCAGTTTAATGCTTCGCATAATAAAAGGTTTGCGTATAAACGATTTTGTTGCTCCAACCATTTGCATTGTTTTGATGATGAAACGGTTGGAATAAATGGATAATCGCATGGAACTGTTAATTAGTAAAACAGCAATTAAAGCTAAAAATCCGGTGATTACTAAAATCCAAAAGGTGATTTTTTTGACATTATCGTTTACCAAATCAACTAAATGTTTGTCGTATACAATATCTGAAATAAATTTATTTTCTTTAAATTTTTGTTCAATGGTTTTAATGCTGTCCGCTTGAACAAAGTCAGCTTTCAAATTAATGTCGTATGAATTTTGCAATGGATTAAAGCCTAAAAACTGCATAAAATCCTCACCAATAATGTCTTTGTGTTTAGAAGCGGCCATTTCTTTTGAAACAAAGGTATCGGTTTTTACAAATGCTGATTCTTTCAGCATTGTTCCAAAAGATTTTAGCACACTATCGTTGGCATTATCTTTAAAATAGACAGACATTGGAATTTCTTCCTTAAAGTCATTAGAAATTTTCTTAGAATTTATGACAAATAATCCTAAAATGCCAAGTAAAAAAAGCACTAAAAAAACACTTAGAACTACTGAAAAGTAGGAAGAAATGAGTCGTCTTTTTTGATATTTTTCAAATGAAGATGCCATAGAAAAGATTTTAAGCGGTAAAATTAAAAAAGAAATTGGTTAAACCACAGTTTATAACGCTCAAAGTTTTGAGTTTAGTACAATAAACGTAAATTTGCCCTTTTAAAAACCTTAGCAACTCAGAACCTTAGTTCCTCAGTACCTTAGCATATGAAATATTTCCACGAACAAGTTGAAGAAAAATGGCAGAAATATTGGAAAGATAATTATACTTTCAAAGCACAAAATAATTCTGACAAACCAAAATATTATGTACTCGATATGTTTCCTTATCCGTCCGGTGCCGGATTACATGTGGGACATCCATTGGGTTATATTGCTTCCGATATTGTGGCTCGTTATAAAAGGCACAAAGGTTTTAATGTTTTACATCCGCAAGGGTATGATTCATTCGGACTTCCGGCGGAACAATATGCCATTCAAACAGGGCAACATCCTGAAAAAACAACTAAAGAAAATATTGCACGGTACCGTGAGCAATTAGATAAAATTGGATTTTCATTCGATTGGAGTAGAGAAGTTCGTACTTCAAATCCGGATTATTACAAGTGGACACAGTGGATTTTTATACAATTGTTCGAATCCTATTATTGTAAAGTAGCCGACAAAGCCTATCCGATATCAGAATTAATTAAAGTTTTTGAAGCTGAAGGAAATACTAATGTTGACTTGGTATGTGATGACAATGTAGCACTTTTTTCTGCTTCAGAGTGGAACACTTTCTCATCAGAAAAAAAGCAAACAATTTTATTAAAATATCGATTAACCTATTTAGCAGAAACAGAAGTGAATTGGTGTCCTGCTTTAGGAACGGTTTTAGCCAATGACGAAATTGTGAACGGGGTTTCTGAACGTGGTGGTCATCCAGTCATTCGAAAAAAAATGACCCAATGGAGTATGCGAATTTCAGCCTATGCCGAACGTTTGTTACAAGGATTAGACACGATTGATTGGAGCGAAAGTATCAAAGAGAGTCAGCGGAATTGGATTGGGAAGAGTGTGGGAGCGACGGTTAAGTTTCAGGTTTCAGGTTCTAAGTTTCAGATTGAAGTTTTTACAACTCGCCCCGATACCATTTTTGGTGTAACCTTCATGACATTAGCTCCCGAGCACGAATTAGTTTCTCAAATCACAACTCCGGAACAAAAAGCTGCCGTTGAAGCCTATGTTGAAGCGACAGCCAAGCGTTCTGAGCGTGAAAGAATGGCTGATGTAAAAACCATTTCCGGAGTATTTACCGGTGCTTATGCCGAACATCCGTTTACGAAAGAACCAATTCCGGTTTGGATTGGTGATTATGTATTAGCCGGTTATGGAACCGGTGCTGTTATGGCGGTTCCTTGTGGTGATGAAAGAGATTATGCGTTTGCCAATTTTTTTAAAGGAACTAAGGGAATGCCTGAAATCAAAAATATTTTCAACCAAGATATTTCTGAAGCCGCTTTTGCAGAAAAATCAGGCTTTGAATTAGTAAACTCTGATTTTTTAAATGGTTTAGGCTATAAAGAAGGAACCAAGAAAATTATTGAGGCTTTGGAAACGATTGGTCAAGGAAAAGGGAAAACAAATTACCGTTTGCGTGATGCGGTTTTTTCGCGTCAACGGTATTGGGGCGAACCATTTCCTGTTTACTATGTAAACGGTTTACCGCAAATGATTGACGTAAAACACTTACCGATTATCCTGCCGGAAGTAGAGAAATATTTGCCCACCGAAGACGGACAACCACCTTTAGGGAATGCAACGAATTGGGCTTGGGATACAAAAGAATTACGAATTACGTATTGTGAATTAATTGACAATGAAACGATTTTTCCATTAGAGTTGAACACGATGCCGGGTTGGGCGGGTTCTTCTTGGTATTGGATGCGGTACATGGATGCTCATAACGAAAACGAATTTGCCAGTCAAGATGCTTTAAACTATTGGGAAAATGTCGATTTATACATTGGTGGTAGCGAACATGCCACCGGACATTTGTTGTACTCCCGTTTTTGGAATAAATTTTTAAAAGACCGCGGCTTCATCACACCCGAAGAACCATTTAAAAAATTGATTAATCAGGGGATGATTTTGGGGATGAGTGCAATTGTTTATAGAATTTCAGGCACAAATAAATATGTTTCTAAAAATCTTAAGTCAGAATATGAAACGGAGGAATTAAGAGTTGATGTTAATATTGTGAATTCTTCTGATGAAATTGATTTGGATAAACTGAAAAACTGGTTGCCCGAATTTAAAACTGCAGAATTCATAACAGAAAACGGCAAATATGTTGTAGGTCGTGAAATTGAGAAAATGTCTAAAAGATGGTACAATGTGGTCAATCCGGATGACATTTGCAACCAATACGGAGCCGACACTTTACGATTGTATGAAATGTTTTTGGGTCCGCTCGAACAAGCAAAACCATGGAATACCGCCGGAATTACAGGAGTTTCAGGTTTCTTAAAAAAATTATGGCGTTTGTATTTTGATGATAATGGTTTGATTGTGACCAACGATGAACCAACGGCAGAAATGTACAAATCGCTACACAAAACCATCAAAAAAGTCACAGAAGACATCGAGAATTTCTCGTTCAATACTTCGGTTTCACAGTTTATGATTTGCGTGAATGAATTGGCTCAAGCAAAATGTAATCACCGGAAAATTTTAGAACCATTAGCAATTTTGGTTTCGCCGTATGCTCCGCATATTGCTGAAGAATTATGGAGTCAATTGGGTCATGAAGGTTCGGTTTCAACAGTTGCTTTTCCGGTATTTGAAGAGAAATATTTAGTAGAATCTGAAAAAGAATACCCGGTTTCGTTCAACGGAAAAATGCGTTTTACCATTAAATTACCTTTGGATTTAACGGCTGCTCAAATTGAAGAGATTGTGATGGCAGATGAACGCACTCAAGCACAATTGCAAGGAAGAACACCAAATAAAGTCATAATTGTTCCCGGAAAAATCATCAATTTGGTAGGCTAAGCCCTGACAAAATTGCAGAATTGTTAAGGGAAGTATAATTGGTGCACATTTTGCTGTATTTTTTGTAATTTTAAATTTTAAAACAACAAACTATGTATTGGATATTAATAATTCTAATTATGGGGGCCAGTTGGCTCGTAAGTAATCGTTTGCAGAGCAAGTTTGACCAATATTCTAAATTGCATTTGCAAAACGGAATGAGTGGAGCTGAAATTGCTGAAAAAATGTTAGCTGATCATGGAATTCGTGATGTTCGCGTTGTTTCTACACCAGGTAGATTAACTGACCATTATAACCCTGCTGACAAAACTGTGAATTTGAGTGAAGCGGTTTACAATCAACGAAACGCTGCTGCTGCTGCTGTTGCTGCTCACGAATGCGGTCACGCAGTTCAACACGCAACTGCTTATTCTTGGTTAACCATGCGTTCAAAATTAGTTCCGGTTGTGAGTGTTGCTTCTCGTTTTGTGCAATGGATATTATTAGCCGGAATTTTGATGGTAAATACCTTCCCGCAATTGTTGTTGGTAGGAATTGTTATTTTCTCCATGACAACTTTGTTTTCAGTAATCACTTTACCGGTAGAATATGATGCCAGTAACCGTGCCTTAGCTTGGTTGGAAAACAAACGAATTGTGAATCAACAAGAGTTAGCAGGTTCAAAAGATGCATTGAAATGGGCAGCTAGAACCTATGTGGTTGCCGCAATTGGTTCTATAGGAACATTACTTTACTATGTGATGGTTTATATGAACCGAAGATAAAGAAAGTATAAATCAGAATCCGTTACGAAAGTAACGGATTTTTTATTTTACATTTTTACACAAAACTTTACAATTGA
>Ga0209202_1002174_pt1 | contig 11074 bp, 11 predicted proteins | sample AD_UKC032_MetaG_FD_184416 | JGI IMG/M metagenome (GOLD analysis project Ga0209202, IMG submission 184416) | Active sludge microbial communities of municipal wastewater-treating anaerobic digesters from USA - AD_UKC032_MetaG (SPAdes) (version 2) | ecosystem: Engineered > Bioreactor > Anaerobic >... | reverse complement strand
CGAGACGATCCGGACCGAATGGCATCCAAACCGTGGAATTTCCTGCGTGACCGACAGCATTCTCACCCGCTTCGAGCCAGAACAGCCCGCTCAGGCCAAGCCAGCTATCGGGGGCGGCGAGTTCTGCCTGCTGAGCCACCTGCCAGCGATGATGCAACGCAGGCATATCCATTCCTTCCCCAGCCTGAACGGGTGGCGAAATAGCGGTCACAGCCGATAGTTGATCCCAAGCCAGAGGGTATTTCGGCTACCGTTCAGCGCTTCGTAAGCATTGTCCTGGTAGCGATCGTAGATATACACGCCGCGGACCGAAATGTTCTTTTTCCAGTTGTATTCCATCCCCAGCGACAGCGTGTGGAGGAGCGTGTCGATCTTGTCATCGACCGGCGGCAGTGATTGGCCGGCAAGGCCACTGGCGTTATAGCCATCGGCCAGCATCAGACTGTAATTGGCGCTGAACAGATAGCGCTCCCATTGCGTGCTCTCGAGTCCGACCGAAAATGTCTGCGTATCCGCCTTGTAGTTGAACTGGTCGAGAATCAGGAAATCCAGAGGCTGATCCGGATTCTTGTTGGGCACGCCCGGATAGAGGATCGGATAGTCGAAGCGCAGGCGGTTCGTAGAAAAGTAATAGGCACCCAGGTCGTTCTGGTTCCAGTCATAACCGGCGCTCAATTTGAGATCTTCGGCCGGAACCACACTCAGGTTCAAGCCAAACGATTGCGTGGTATTGGTGACATCCTGATACTGCGGATTGGCAAAGCCGGGCGGATTCAGGATGTAATCGGAATAACTTAGCGAATCGTTGTTTCTTCGGGAATAGTTGTAATAACCCGTGACCGCCATTCCGCTCCACTCCGGCTTGGTATAGATGGCCGAGGACTTGAACTTGAACAACTGTTTCGGGTCGGTCGTCAACTGCGTTTCGTCAGCCCAGAGATAAGACGGCGTGGCGCGCAGGATCAAGCCGCGGACCGGGCGTGAGACCAGCTTGATGAATACCTCATTCGCACTGTACTGGTCACCGTACAACGATATCGGGGGAGCCAGTGCCGGTATGGTTCCCCAGGTCAGGTCGTTCTCCTTGCGCTCGTATTTCCAGCCGGCGGACCAGGTTGTCTTCAGGAAGCTCGGGTAGAACTTGGCCTCCACGCCATAAACAGCGTACTTGTAACTGTCGATTCTCGGCATCACCATGCGCGGGTTGGTGTACTGGGATACGGGTTCGTAGAAGTTCGTGACCGGATAGGAAGAGTTGTTCTTCCGCTCGTTATAGCGGGCGAAGGCTTCCAGCCCGACCGACTGCGATACGTTGAACTTGCCGGTCAGGTAGGCGCTGCTGGTATCGATGCTTCCGTCCCTGTACCCCGCAACATACTGCACTTCGGAATAGGTATCCTGCTGCAGTTGGGTGTAGTTAACCCCCATGCTGACCGCCGCCGAGCCACCAAAATTCTTGCTCATCCGCAGGCCATTGCTGTACTGGGTCGAATCGGGCACAAAGTTCAATGGCGTCAGTAGATCCGCGCCCGGCGAGAAAAGCCGGGGAAGACCCGACCATTTGGCCACGTCTCCAAAAGTAACCGGCAGCACGTCGTTCGTAAACTTGTCTACGGAAAACTCATAGTTGAAGAACAGGTCATCCTGCGGGGTCCAGTTGAGGTTGAAGGCCAGCTTCCCGTCCTGCTGATCGATTGGATTGGAATAACCCCGCCACAGGTACTTTTCCGAGTTCGCGAGCCTGCCGTCAATTGTGTTGTTATTAAGCAGGTAACGCGCCGTCTGGTTGCCGTTGCGCGTATAACCGTCGAAACCGAGTTCCGCCGAGCCACGGTCAGCGAAGAGTTCCGGCTTCAGAACGACGCTGGCGCCATAGCTGTTGCGTCTGATCTCATAGTCACTAACGCCCGGGCTGTCGTTAGTGAAATAGGCAACATGGCCCGATCTGTTCACGTTGTTCAGGGTTGGATCGCCATACCTCGGGTCTGTCCCGCCGGCCACCATGTCCGGGTTGTACTGGAAATCATAAGTGCCCGTGGCCGACTTGAAGGTCGAGAAGTACGCGCCGAATCTTGCCGAACTGGTATTTCCCCTGAGGCGCAGGCGCTGATTGGTCGCGCCATAGCCGTCCTTTTCGAGGAACAATGAAGCGCCGCTATCGTCTCTGAAAAGAAGACTGAAATCCAGGTCCGCGATGAAGCCATTGCTGCTTCCATTCCCGAAAGTGCTATCGAGAAGGTTGTAGCGGTTCAGATAAGCGGGATTTCCCGAATTGTCGAAATAGCCAAGCTTGGGCGTGACGAAGCCGCGCCAGGTGCCAGACGTCGAATTGTCCGGGCCTGCTTCCGCTTTTTCCTCTTCTGCGTAACCCAGGCTCGCAAGAAACATGAGACCGATCATGACCGACAGTCTCTTCAGCAAGAACGGCTTCATGCCCTCTCCCCCCCAATCAGTAACGCAACAGCGGATCCTGCTGGCTGCCGTGGATCGCACCATGGCAGTTCGTGCATCCCCTGAGTACAGAGCCGGAGATCGTGATTGTGCCCGACGACTTTCCAGGCCCCTTCTCCGTGCCAAAACCATGCTTGCCCTGCGCGATCGAGTGGCACTGCAGGCAGACGGAAGGCTGCGAAGTGCTCAACAAGTTGCGGTTCGGCGAACCGTGCGCAGCATGGCAGTTGTTACAGTCCTCGACCACGGGAGCATGTTCGAATACCTTTGGGCCGCGAATCGACTGGTGACATGCAAGACACTGTTCGGTCTTGGCTTTCAGTGCGGTGTGAGTGCCGCCATGCGGATCATGGCAGCCGGTGCACGACATTGCGCCCTCTTGCACCGGGTGGTGCGATCGCATCTTGAATTGCGAGTTAATGTCCTGATGGCACTTGACGCATGCTGCCGAGTTCCTGTCTGTCCTGTCGGACGAGAGGCTCAAGCCCTTGGTTCCCGGGATGATGTGTGAATGGCAGTCACCGCACACGCCGCCAGCCTTGTTGTGCACACTGAATGCCCAGTTCATCAGCTTTCTTTCGTTCTTGTGACAACTCACACAGTCCGCGCTATTCGGACGCTTGATCAAAGCTTCCTGCGCTTCAGCGCCCGGGAGGCTCTGGGCCTTGGTGACATGACAAGAATTGCAATCGCCACCGTGCTTGCCGACAAATGTGTGCTTCGCAACTTCCGTGTGGCACATCACACACCTTTTGCCGCGAGTATGTTTCGTCAGCAGATTCTTGCCACTCGCCTCGGAACCCGTCTCGGAATCCGCCTCTGCACTCGCCTCGGCTTTTTGCACATTGTTGGCAGTTTCAGCAGACGCCTGCCACGCAAAAAGCATCACGAAGATGGCCAGAAAGCCAAAACGCCATTTTGGAAACACTGTCACTTTTTGAAATCCCCCGAGCACAGCCAGACGTCAAGATTACATGACGCACCGGTTCCTCCCCTTTGCAAGCCGGAAAACCCACCCGGCCAGCAATCTGTCGAACCTTTTTGGTATATATACATGCGATGAATCCGGCATGTCGTTGACGATTGTCAATCCCATGACTGAAACACTTGTCGTGCTTTATAGCCAAAAACCCCTACCATGCACCATCGAGGATATATTCGCCGGCCTCGCCACGTTTGCGCGACAGCGGGCCGGCAATACTGTTCAGGCCCTCGATCAGTTGCTTCTCGCTTCTGATGCTCAGTTGGTAACGCCCCTTGCCCTGCATCGCCTCGACAAAGCCATCGATCGTGACGATACCGGCCTCCGTCGAGACATCGGCACGCCAACCGCCGGCACCCTGCCCCAGCGCCGAGACTGCGACGACATAGTCGCCATATTCCTGCAACGGCAGAATCGAACTGCCCATGCCGAGCCAGTGCAACGTTGCCGCACCCGCACACGAAGACAAGTCGCGCCAAACGACAGACCAGCCGCAGACAAAGCGCTGGCTGTTCAACACGATATCGCCTCGCCAAGGCGCGTTTGCCAGCGGGTGGTCGACGCCGGCCAGCAGCAAGCCGGGCGGCAGGCCGATGCGAACACCGCCCAAAGTCAGGCCCGAACGATCGAGAATCGCGCTTCCCACGCCGGTCGACAGCACCAGCGCCGGCCCGGTATCACGCCAGGCCGGGTTCAGCGTCCAGTCGATCGGCATCCACGGCAGCCAGTCCCGGCCGGCTGAATCGCGCACCCATAGCTCGGCCCGCCCCGCCCGGACCTGTCCGGAAGGAAGGGCGAACCTGACCTGACCGCTTGCCAGCGACAAGACAGGGGCTTGCAGCACCGACGCGGGAAGACGCAGGGCGATGAACACAAACAACGGCGGCACGAGCAAGGCCAGCCCGAGCAAGATGGCCGGAACGAGCAACCATCTTTTGCGTACACCAGGCGGAAACCCGCCATCAATCGAGCGCCGGATCGTCATTGTCAGGCTTGATCAGGCGCCGGCTGCGGCAAGCGTCGCTTCGACCTTGACCGAGCCTGACGGCACGCTGCCCGTACCCGGGCCATCGCGCTGGATCTGCGCCCGCTCGACACGCCAGCCCTGGGCAGCCAGGCCAGCCAGCCAATTTATCCAGTCGTCAAAAACGACGTTGCCCTGGATTATCAATTGCGACGTTCCGGTCGGTGTAAGCGTCATTGGCAGCCCGCTGGCCTTCAGGGATGCAGCGACCAAGTCGATCGAGGCGGGCGCCTTCAGGTCATTTCGGCCCGGCGCAAGCGCTGCATTGAGTTCATCCGCCATTTTCTGCATGGTCGCCAACCGCGTTTCGGCGGCGGGAAGGGCTTTCTGCAAACGGACATGCTCACCGCGCTGCCAGTCATCTATCGTCAACAACAGCGCGCCGCTCACGACAATCCCGCACCAGAACGCCAGACGCCGTTCGCGCGGCTGCAGTTGTTGCCAGCGTGCCAGCAAGTGCTTGAACAGATTCTTCATGGCGCGCTCCGGCGCAGCGTCAGGGCGTTATCGCCCCCGGCCGCCGAAACCTGGGCAATGATCCCGCGCATTGCCAGCGCTGCAATCAGCGCCTGTCGCTGCTGCTGGTCAACGGCGGAAGCGAAACCGACATCGAGCACCCCCGCCTCGTAACGGATCCGTGTCACGACGTCGCGGCTTTCGGCGGCAAGCGCATCGGAAAGCGACGCCAGCAGGGCAAGCATGTCGTCGTCACGCAAGGCACCGGATTTCGGCCGCGATTCGTTAAGTTGGCGGCGCATCTGCAACACCGGATCAACGATGGTGGCACCGGGTAATGCGGCTTCGAAGATCGCCCGCGTTTTGGCGTTGAGCTCTGCTTCACTGTGCCGCGCCACGACGGCTGACACCACGCCGATGCAGAGATGCAGCGCCACCGCACCACCGGCAAGCCAGAGCGGCCAGCGCAAGCGCTGCCGCCAGTCGGCTCGCCCCTCGCGTGGCAGAAATTGTCCGTGTAGCAGACTTGCCGCATGAGTCGGCAAATACCATTGCAGCGCCTTCTGCACTTCACCCGTGGCCTGCGGCAGCCCAAGGGCATCCGCCATTTCCGCCGACCCGAGCACGCGCTCGGCGGACACTTCCTGACGAGCCTTCAACGCCATCCATGACACCGGCGCCGCACCCGGCGGAGGCAGGTCTTCGCTCAGCCCGCCGCCATCCGGCCAACGCCAGTAGCGCATCTTCCCTTCATCGACGCAAACCACAGTTCCGGCAATGTGCGGCAGGCACTGCAACCTGCCGACCGCAGAACGCAGCGGATGCCCGAGCGCGGCAAAGGTCTCGACGATGCGACGCAGGCGCGCGGCATCGACGATCGCGACGACGGCCCGCTCGCCTTCCTGTTCGATCAGCGTGAAATGCTGTGCCTCGGTCTCCGCCGGCAAGCGCTCTTCGAGCGCATAGGCGATCAGGCGCTCGCGGTCCTTGCGCCGCGATTTCGGCAGATCAACCGTGCACAGGGAGACCTGCGCTCCTGCCAGAACCGCGACCCGACGATCCGCCACCGGCCAGTGCCGTGGTTCGCTGCGCCCTTGCTGCAATAGAGCCCCGCGCGGATCGCAAAGGGCCCAGTCAGCCGCAAGCATATCGGGCCAGCTTTCGTCGATGAGAAATGTCAGTGTTGTCATAAGATTTGTTGCCAGAGGATATCAGGCCATCCACTGCCGGCGGTCCGATGCAGCAGGGTGCGTAGCATAACGACAGATTCGCCGTAACTGGCGCGCGTGATGACAATAAAGTATTGGCTGCTGACGCCGCAGGCGGCATTTGCCGCGGCACCTTCAAACCGTGCGTTGAAATCGGCGAGATCGCGGAATGCCGTCCGAACGCGCTCGGCAACCACGCGCTGGGCGACCGCCAAACCGAGATCGGGCAACTCGGCCGCCAGAACTTCGGCCGGCGCCGTGTTCAGGTTGAGCGGAACACGCCGTGGCAGGGCGCTAACATAGGGCTGCAAGCGCGCCAGCAACACCGGGTTAAAGCCAGGCACCCGAACCAGCGTACCAACCCCGAGCAGCGACTGGTTGTCGAACGGAACGCCATAAACTGAAAGCTCGGCCGCACCGTCCGCCGTCAGCGCATCACTGTCGATCCAGTCCGCCAGCGCCAGCGCCAGGCGCTCGGCCTCGTTCTCCGGCGAGCCCAGCAACATCAGCAACCGGACAAATATCTCGATCTGCTCGCGATCCGCCTTGCCGGCTGGCGCCAATCGATTGAGATTGAAGCGCCCGTCCAGTTCGCTGATCTCACCGCTGACCTCGCCCTCGAGGATATCCTGACTTTGCCCGCTCCTGATCGGCAGTGGCGGCACCTTGATTGCCCATGACTCGCCGAGATGATCGATGCGACTGTTGCGCGCATCGGCGGCCAGGATAGCGCGCGCCCAATCCGCCGCGCTGCGCGCCAACCAGCGCGCCTGGGCAAGATCGCGACGGCCGCTCATGTTCTGCATCGCGTCACTCTGCGCGGTAATCAGTTGGGTCGCCAGCAAGGTCGCCAAGGCAACGGTCAGCAGCGCCGAAATCAGGGCGGCGCCGCGCGACCGGCTTGCCGCAGCATCTGGAAATGATTGCTTCATCGCAGTGCAAGAACACGAAAAACGTCACCGGGAACCTCGCCCAGCCTGATGCGCAAGCCAATCGCCACCGGTGGTGAAGCACCCGCAGCAACGGGCGGCGCCTGCCATTCGATGGCAGCATCATTGTCCTGCCTGCTTGCCGGCCAGAACCACTCGACTGCCTGCGCCGACTCCAGAACCACCTCGGGCTCCGTCAGTTCGCTAACATCCTTGAGCAAAGGCGGCGCGATGTATCTCCGCTCGTCGCGCTCGATTCGCCCGCCGCGCCAGCGATAGCGAATCGTTCTTGCCTCGTCGCCCAGCCCGTTCGGAGCCAGGCGGATCAGGCGCAAGGTCCGGCTGCCGGCGTCATAGAGCAGCGCATCGGGCATGTTGAGCGGGATCTGCTGCAAATCGATCTCCAGACGTTGCATGAAGCGCGTGATCGACAACCAGCGTTGCTGTTCCACGCCAACCCGGTCGCGGCTGTCGATGATCGACGCCAGCGATCGATAGGAGAGCATGCCGAGCACCATGAAGATGCCCAATGCAATCGTCAGCTCGATCAGCGTGAACCCGCCGAACCTTGTGCGCTCTGCGCGCCGGGTCGTCATCGCGCGCCCCCGGAAGAGTTCACAAAGCCGGTCAGGGTCGCCAGCACTCGCGCCTCCCTCGCATTACCCGCCTCGGTGAGCGACCAGACCTTGACCTCGAGCCGCCTGAACTGGCCGTTCGGGGTCGCCTGCACCTCTTCGACCCAGCGAAAACTCATGCCCCCCTGCTCCGCCCTGCCTTCTTTTCGGCCTACCGGCAACCAGTGGCGCAGCGCGCGATGCTCGGCAATCCGGTTATCGGCTACCCACCCGGCAAGTGTTCGCGCCCGCAACTCGTCCATGTTGCCAGTCGCCGCGCCGACCGCGCGCATGACCGCCGACAAGGCGATGGCCAGGATCGCCAGGGCGACCATCAGCTCGAGCAACGTGAAAGCCGACTGCCGGCCGTGTCTGCCGGAAAAATCCCGCCGCCCTCTCCGGTCGGGGCTTTCGGCGCGTCTGGCGCATCCCTTGCCGGCCGTCATTGGGCGACCCAATCCACCGCGCCCAGCGAATTTCCGCGGATGACGAAATTTGCGTCATGCGTTGCAATCTGGATAGTGAATCTTACCGGCTCGTTGCCGAAGAGCAGCCGGTAGGGGGGCTCCATGGCGTTGCCGTCGCGGTAGACTGCCACCCAGCGCCAATTTCTGGGGAGCGGGCGCTCCGCGAAAACCGGATCGTTGTCGATGGCGACCCAGCGTCCCGCGACATCGAGGGCAACGAATCGATATCTGCCGGTGCTCAGATCGAGCGCAATCGGACGACCGCGAATCATCGCCCGCTCGCTTGCCCCGGCGACCGAGCGGACCAGCCGCTGCAGAGCCGTGCGCACTTCGTCAGGCCCGGACGCGTTGCCGGTGACACGGTCGAGAACGCCGCCGCCCAGCCGGATCATGGCCAGGGTAATGCCGATGATGGCCACCACGATCAGCATTTCTATCAGGGTAAAGCCCTGCCCGGGCGCCGATCTGGCGCATTTCCGGCGAACACTTCGCTGTGTCGTGAGCGACTCCGGGCGCACGGGATTCAATTCATCCAGTTACCGATGTCGGCATCCGCACCCTGGCCGCCAGGCTGGCCATCGGCGCCAAAGCTCATGACATCGATTTCGCCATGCAGCCCGGGATTGAGATACTGATAAGGCTGCCCCCAAGGGTCGTTGGGCAACTTTTCGAGATAGCCCCCGGCACTCCAGCTTTGCGGAACCGGCGCCTGCGAAGGCTTTTGCACGAGCGCCGCCAGACCCTGTTCGGTCGTCGGATAACGACGATTGTCGAGTTTGTAAAGCTTGAGCGACTGCATGATGGTGAAGATATCCTGCCTGGCGGCGGCAACCCGCGCTTCATCAGGGCGACCCATCACCTTCGGCACAATCAGCGCCGCCAGAACGCCAAGAATGACGATCACGATCATGACTTCGATCAATGTGAATCCGGAATGACGTTTTTTCAAAATATTTCACCTCAGCGGAATAGATGGTTGATCTCGATGATGGGCTGCATGACCGCCAACACGATGAGCAGCACAAAACCGCCCATGCTCAGCAACAGCGCCGGTTCCAGCAGACTGGTCAATACCGCGGTCCGGTTTTCGAGTTCGCTTTCCTGTAACAGCGCCGCGCGCTTCAGCATGCTGTCGAGACGTCCGGTCTGTTCGCCGCTGGCCACAAGGTGAATCAGCAGCGCTGGAAACCGGCGGCTTTCGGCCAGGGCGCGGGACAAAGGCACACCTTCACGAACCCGTGTGATCGCGGCATCGATCGCGTCGCGCATGGGTAACAGGCCGATCACCTGCTTGCCCGCCTCGAGCGCCACCAGCAGGGGGACCCCGCTACCGGCCAGCATCGCCAGCGTACTCGCAAAACGTGCCGACTCAAGGGTCCGCAAATGCCTGCCCAGCAGCGGAAGTTCGAGCAACCATCGATGCCAGCGGTGGCGGACAGCATCCTCGCGCAGGGCCGCGCGCGCCAGGAAAAGGGCCGCGACCGCCGCCGCCACCATGACCCATCCATAATCGCGGAGAACCCCGGAAATCGCGATCAGTACGCGGGTCAGCCAGGGCAAGGTCTGCTTTCCGCCCTGAAACACGGATACCACCTGCGGCACGACGTAAACCATCAGCGCCGTGATGATCACCAGCGCCACCGCGGCGACCAGTACGGGATAGATGAGCGCCTGCATGGTCTTGCGGCGCAGCGCATCGCGCCGGTCGAGATAATCGGCAAGCTCGTCCATGACGGCCGGCAGTTGCCCGGATTTTTCACCTGCCGCGACCGAGGCGCGATAAACCGGCGGAAAGCTCGCCGCATGGCGGTCCAGCGCCGCCCGGAGCGAATAGCCTGCCGTCAGTTCACCGCGCACGCCCGCCAGGGTATGCCGGACAGCGGTAGTTTCCGCCTGGTCGATCAGCGCCGCCAGCGATTGTTCGGCGGTCAGGCCCGCCCCCAGCAGGCTCGACCACTGGCGGGTCAGCAAGGACAGGTCGGCGGTGCCGATGGCACGGCGCTCGAACCAGCGGCGAACGATTCTGCCGGCGCTCGCCGCCCCGGCGTTAACACCCAGCGGATTTACGTCGATCGGGTGCAGGCCGCGTTCGCGCAGGGACGAGCGCGCGGCACGCGCCGTATCGGCGTCGATGACGCCACGAATCTCGCTTCCATCGCTGGCCAGGGCCAGATAACCGAATGCCGCCATGCGCTAGCTTCCATCCCTCGCCATACGGCTAATCGTGCGTCACACGCAGCACTTCGTCGAGCGAAGTCTCGCCCGCCGCCAGATAGCGCAAGGCGTCGCTGCGCAACGACCCCATGCCGGCAGATCGCGCGATCCGGCGCAACGCCTGTTCGCCGGCGCCCTCGTGAATTCCCTGCTTGAGCGCATCGCTGGCCGGCATCAGCTCATAGATCCCTTTGCGCTCCTGATATCCCAGACCCCGACAGGCCGGACATCCGGGCGCCGTCCATAAGCGATCCGGCAAAGCGGCGTCGTGAATGGCGGCAGCCCCTCCCCCGCCGGCGAGAAGCGCGCGCTCGGCATCGGTTATTGGCTGCGCCTGGCGACACACCGGACACAGGCAGCGCACCAGCCGCTGCGACAGGGCGCCGATCAATGAACTGGCGAGCAGGTAGCGCTCGACCCCCATATCCACCAGTCGCGTCACCGCGGCAACCGCATCATTGGTATGCAGGGTCGCCAGCACGAGGTGGCCGGTCAAGCTGGCCTGAATGGCGATTTGCGCGGTTTCGAGATCGCGGATCTCGCCGATCATGACGACGTCCGGATCCTGGCGAAGAATCGAACGCAGCGCGCGCGCGAAAGTCAGGTCGATCCTGGCGTTGACCGGAATCTGCCCGATCCCCGGAAGATCGTATTCGACCGGATCTTCGACCGTGACAATATTGAGACGCTTGACGTCCAGTCCGGCGAGGGCGGCGTAGAGCGTTGTCG
>Ga0209202_1002169_pt1 | contig 11087 bp, 11 predicted proteins | sample AD_UKC032_MetaG_FD_184416 | JGI IMG/M metagenome (GOLD analysis project Ga0209202, IMG submission 184416) | Active sludge microbial communities of municipal wastewater-treating anaerobic digesters from USA - AD_UKC032_MetaG (SPAdes) (version 2) | ecosystem: Engineered > Bioreactor > Anaerobic >... | reverse complement strand
AAGAAATCCTCGCTCCGCTTCTGCTAAGTTAAGGACATTAATTAAAAACTAAAACTTTAATGCGAATATTAAACAATGCATCAAAAAACATCGCAGCAAGCATATTCGTTTTAAGTCTCGTTTTGTTTATTCTAAGCCAGTTAATCATTAATTCAATACTGGCACCACTTGGGACTGAACTCCAAAGTATGAATGGAGAGAAGAATTATTTAATTGAGGAGAACAGAGGAATGGAGGAAGAGATAGCAAAGAGTGGCTCAATTACAGTAATCCAAAAATTAGCAGATAAAACATTGTCACTCTCACCCTCCAACAAAAAGACTCTAGTCTACCTACAAGAAATAGCAATCGTTGCAAATAAATAATAATGACAAGTCTTACGCATCTTCACAAGGCAAATATTGGAAGAGGTCAGAGTCGAAAAAATAAAAAGAAAGCATCTTCTTCAAATACAAAGACTCTTATGTATGTTATTTCCTTCTTTGCCTTTATAGTAGTATTTCAAACATTTAGATGGCAAATCTTATATGCAGAGAAATTTAAAGATCTTTCCGAAGAACAATACAAATCTACACAAATCTCAATAGCGCCAAGAGGAAAAATTTCTGCTTCGGATGGAACAATTCTAGCTGTAGATGAACCCGTATGGAATATATATGCGACACTAAGCAATGAAGAAGATGAAAGAGAAAAATTTTTTAAAGATAAGGAGAAATTTGTATCTGAAGTATCAGGAATTTTAGGGGTTGAACGAGAAGAAATTAGTTCAAAACTAACCGAAGATTTTGTTTATGCTTCACTGAAAAAGCAGGTGTCAACAGAAAAGAAGAAAGCCCTAGAGAATGCCGAAATTTTTGGACCAAACACTCAAGGTTTTGGCCTTTATTTTGAAAGAGAAGAGAAAAGAATTTATCCAAATGATACATTAGCGGCACACATTCTAGGTTTTTTAGGAAAGGACAGTGAGGGGAAAACAACAGGTCAATATGGAATTCAGGGTTACTATTTTGGAGATATTAATGGAAGATCTGGTTATACATATGAAGAGAAAGATTCCTATGGGAATGTTATTTTAACTTCTGAATATCAGCCTGTTTTACCAAGAGAAGGAAAGGATTTCGTATTAACAATAAAGCCAAATCTTCAAAGCAAAGCCGAGAAAATACTAGAAGAGGTTGTAAGAGATACTCGCTCCAAAAGTGGGAGTGTCGTTATCATGAATCCTAAAACAGGAGCGATACTTGTAATGACAAATTTCCCAACTTACTCTCCAGGAGAGTATTGGAGAGTACCTGAAACTTCAATCTTGAAAAACAAAGCTATTTCAGATGTATACGAATACGGTTCTATTCAAAAACCATTAACTGTGGCAATTGCCCTAGAATCAAAAGTTATCGATAAAGATTATAAGTGTGATGATAGTACAGGTTTTTTAGATTTATACAAAGCTACAGGATATGAAGATTTAAAAGGGTCAAAAGTATATACATGGAACAGAAAGCCCGCAGGCATCATAGATATTGCCGATATTTTCAGGACATCAAACAATCCGTGTACTGCACAAATAGCTTTAAAGGTAGATGCGCAGAAGTATTATGCAAAATTACAAGAATTTGGGCTTGGAAAATTTATTGGTATTGGTTTGCAAGATGAATCAACCAACTATCTTAAACCTTTTGATTACTGGACAAAACTGGATGTAATAACTTCAGCATTTGGACAAGGTATATCGGCGACTGTACTACAGGCGATTTCCGCTCAAAGCGTTTTTGCAAATGATGGAGTAAGAATGAGACCATATATTATCGAACAAATAATTGATGAGAATGAAACTATTTCAATAAAACCTCAAGTACTTTCACAACCGATATCAAAAGAGACAGCACAAATTGTAAAAGAAGCCATGGGAGTAGCAGTAGAAAGAGGGATGCTTGGTGGAATGGTTAAAGAATTGAAAAATTACTCTGTAGCGGCAAAAACAGGTACTGCACAGATCGCAAACATCGGAGAATTAGGTTACAAAAGCGATTACACAAATGATACAGTTGTAGGATTCGCACCTATTGAAAATCCCAAAATGATTATGCTCGTAAGGCTTGAAGAACCACAAACTGCAAGTTTCTCAACGCTAACTGCAGCTCCTTTATGGGAAAAGATCTTCTTGGCGATTGCTGACGACCTAGAAATCCCAAGAAAAAATTGAGATAATAATGAAATAATTTATTTCTTATCATTATGAATCAGGAAATTAGAAAAGGTATTGAACTGCTTTTTGTGTCAACCATCATTTCAACAATATTTGCCCCTATTATGATTTCTGCCCTCTACAAATTCAATCAAGTGAGTGGGATAAAGAAATCAAAGATTGGTGCCTCAGATGGAGACAACTCTTTATTCATGAAGATAATGAAAACAACAACAACAAACGGAACACCAAATATGGGAGGATTAATTGTTTTGGTTGTCGTTCCTTTGACTATCCTTCTTTTCATGTCAATAACTGAAATAATAAAAGTGTTTTTGATTGGATTCATTCTTTTTGGGATCTGGGGACTCATCGATGTTGTAATTTTTACAAATGGGTTTAAGAATAATGAAAAGATGAAAGCTTTCCAAGAGACTTTTGAGTGGCGTCTTGGGAAATTGATCTTTTCTATATTATTGAATATTGGTGTTATGCTACTTTTATATAAAACAGGATATGTTGAGAAATTAAATCTTACCAATAATCTAATTGTTAACTTTACTCCATTAGTTGCAATACTAAGTGGTGTTGTAGGGCAGTTTGCAATCTATTCTACAGAGTTAACTGACGGAGCCGATGGATTAATGATTGGGATTATGACAATTATCACAATTTTCCTTTCTTTCCTACTCATCCTTCAGGGACAGTATGATTTTCTACCAATTCTATTAATAATTTTAGGTGTTGAAATAATTGATTTATATTTCAATATTCCTCCAGCAAGATTCTGGAATGGTGGCCCTGGAGCAATGCCACTTGGTTTTACAATGTTTTTTGTTGCACTAGTGACAAACAATTTAATCCCTTACATATTTATGTCGTCTATTACATGGTTAATTATGCTTTCTAGCTTTATTCAAATAATCAGCCTGAGATTTTTCAAAAAAAGGGTTTTCAAAATTGCACCAATTCATCATCATTTTCAAGCAAACGGTTGGCCACAATACAAAGTAGTCATGAGATTTTGGTTGTTCACTCTTGCCACATGCATCCTGGGATTTTACCTAGGGATTATTTAAATACTACTCGCACTCCACAGAGCCATTATTGCAGGAGCATAATTCCCCCTGCTTTTGCGAACTAAAGGTGTCATTACCCCCATAAAGGATTCCATTGTAAATACAAGTATTAAGAATATTTGAGCTACCATCTTCACTTATGTAGGTTATTTTTAAATTCTCATCAATTAGAATATCTAGATTACTAAATTCAAAAGTATTCGAGACTAAACAATTCTTTGTATAGGTCCCAGCCTCAAAAGCAGTTAAAGTAAATAGTTGCAAACTATTATCTTCTATTTGATAATATGCCGTCTGATCTGGAGCTTCATTCTCCTCGGAGCACCAAACTTCTCTTTCAATTACCACTTTCAATTTGTTCTCACTCTGGGTCACATCAACTGTTTTAACGTTTGAAAATGTGGGTATTTCTGAAACCAAAGTATTTTGAAATTTGTAAGAAAAAGAAAGATTTTCAGTTAAAAAAGTTGATTCCGAGACTGTATCAGATATTCCTCCTTCTTCACAAACCAACAATCCTTCGGAAGTACATACACATTTTTCGTTATTCTCTCCAACAGAGTCACCAACCCTAATCTTCTCTCCATTGAACTCGCAGTTAATAGAGCTAGAAGATTCCAAAAGTTTGTAAGCAACCACACCTACGGAAAGTAAGAAAATGAAAATCGTAATAAGCAACATCCAATTCGGACCTGATTTTTTTGCCATCTCTTATGTATTCTATCATATTATGCTTTTAAAAATCATCTAAAACTACTTTCCTCTTCTATGGTAAAATAGCTTATGCATGATTCCCACATTCATTTGGCAATGGAGCCACTGAGAAATAACTACATTGATTCAATAGATGCTTTTCTTCGAGATAATGGGAAATATATTCTCACTCAAGGAACTGACATAGTTGATTTTGATGAGAATTTCCAAATAGCAGAGGAAACAAACAAACTCTATCCTAATACTGTACAGGTTGCGATTGGATTACATCCTACATTTTTTGAAGAAATAACTCTTGCACTTGGTATTGTTGAAGATGTTTTTGAGAAGTGTCAGAAGAAGATGATTCTGTTTGAAGATATTTTTAACAAGAAAAAAGAAAAGGTTTCAGCAATAGGGGAGTGTGGCCTTGATTACTATCAATTCTCACTTAACAATGAGTATACCAAAGAACAGAAAGAGCAATTGAAAGAGATACAGAAAATTATGTTAAGAAACGAAATCCAACTTGCTGTTGGGAATTCGCTACCAATGAGTATTCATTCAAGAGATGTAAATGGAAGCAAAGAGTGCCTCCGAGACACAATCCGAATAATTGCCGAAGAAGGGAAAGGCACACTCAAAGGGTCTTTTCATAGCTACACAGGAGATATCTCACAACTCAATCAAATAATTGACCTCGGATTTCATGTTGGCTTCAATTCTATAATTACCTACAAAAGTGGTGATACTGTTAGGGAGATTCTCAAAAAATCTCCTCTTGATAGAATTCTTTTTGAAACTGACGGACCATTTCTCCCTCCTCAATCGGTAAGAAAAAATAAAAAAATAAAAGAAAAATTTGCACAACCCAAAGATATTCGAGAGATAATGGAAGTTGCTTGTCAAGTTAAAGATTTAAGCATGGAAAAGCTTGAAAAGATTACAGATGAAAATTACAGAAATCTTTTTACCTAAATATACAAACAAATTCTCCATGAGGATTCTTCTCAAAATCTCTCTCCTCTAATTCTTTAAGAATATCTGAAACATTTCCTTTGAAAATCTCTTCTCTAAATTTTGAAATGTCTTTTGCAAGGAATACTTCCCTGTTCCCAAACTCATCTAATACAAGTGTAAGTAATCTAAGCAATCGCTTTGGAGATTCATATATCACAATTGAGTTTTCTAAATGGAAATATTCCTTTAACAATTTCTTCCTTCTTTCATCGCTTTTAGGAAGAAACCCTAAAAAAACAAATTTATCTGTTGGTAAACCCGAGATAGAAATTGCCGAAGTAAGAGCGGATGGACCAGGAATTGATATGACAGAATATTCTTTTTCCAAAAGTTCTTTTACTAAGCGGAAGCCTGGATCAGAGATTAAAGGAGTTCCAGCGTCAGAAATTAATGCTAAATTCATACCCATATCTAACTTCTCTAATATTTTACAAATCATCTTCTCATGATTTTGGTCTCTATATGACACCAATGGCGTATCTATCAAATATTTATCAAGCAACTTTTTACTCTCTCTAGTATCTTCTGAAAGAATAAAGGTTGCCTCTTTCAATATCCTAATAGCTCTCAAAGTAATATCTTCCAGATTACCTATTGGTGTGGCAACTACATATAGTTTCCCTTTTTCCATTTATTTACTATTTAAATTTATAATCTTATTAAGAACAGTGTCAACATTTTCTTCTGAGATTTCTTCTGAGCTTAAAGCTTCTTCTAATAAATATTTCCCAATCTTAAACCTTCTCAGATCTACTGAAGTCGCATACGCTCCCGATTCTACGCCCAAATCATTAATTAAAGTTCTTATATACGTTCCTGATGAACAAAAAATATTAAAAGTAACAAAAGGCCAAGAATACTCTATGCAAGAAAATTCCGAAATCTTAATTATCCTAGGACTGATTTGAACTTCCTTTCCAGCCCTAGCATATTCATAGGCCTTTTTCCCATTAATTTTAATTGCTGAATAAGAAGATGGTATTTGTTGAATTTCTCCTAAAAATTTCTTATGTATGATTTCTTCTAAAGTGTTTCTTGAAACAACTAGACCTTTATTGTCCTGAATTACTTTCTTCCCAGTTTCATCTTGAGAATCAGTAGCATATCCAAATTCCGCTTTAACCTGGTATCCTTTCTCTAAATGCAAAATCTCTTCCATTTTTTTTGTAGCTTTCCCAAGTAAAACAATTAAAAGGCCTGTTGCAAAAGGGTCTAATGTTCCTGTATGACCAATTTTTTGACCTTTTGGAAGAATTCTCTTTAATTTTCTAATTACATCATATGATGTAATTCCCTTCTCCTTGTCTATTAGTAAAATTCCGTCTATCATATACCTAATTATATATTATTATTCTCTCTTCATGTTAAATGGAATTACAATTGGACTAATATCAACTGCAGTAATGCTTTTTGCAGGACTACTTATCACAATATTAATTAATGCTTTGTTAGCTCCAACAAAAAAAACTCCACAAAGAGTTCTTTCAGAAATTGTTCAACTCATGGGACTTGAAAAAAATGATACATTTTTAGATATGGGTTGTGGGGTAGGAGATATTGTACTTGAAGCATACAGAAGTGCTCAGTGTAAATGTTTTGGCTATGACATATCACCAATTATGATTATTCTTGCTAGAACAAAAAGAATTCTTCATTTCCCAATGTCTAAGGATATTGTTTTTGAAGGGGAGGATATTTTTAAACTTGATTTAAAGAATTTTACAAAGATATATTGCTTTTTAGATGAGAAAAGTATGGATGCTCTAAAGAAGAAGTTTCAGAAATTTATTTCAAACGGTGGGGTAGTGTATAGCTATAGATTTAATATTAAAGATATGGAGAGTGAAAAGAAAGTGAAGTTGAGTGATAACGAATATCTATATATCTATAGTGACTTAAATAAGAAATAGGTTTGTTGGAGGGAACAATTAAGAAATAAGCATAAAGCTTAATTAGATTGTTCCCTCCATTGGGTTCTACCATTTTAGGTTACATAAATCCTTCAGTAAGGTACAGGACCAGAATGATCAAGGGAAGGAATTTTATTCCCGAGATTATAAGTTCCACAAGTTTGTTTTCTGCGTCCTTAATTGAGAAGTTTGACACTTCTAAGATAATTGCAAGGATGAAAGCAAACATTGTAGCTCTTAGGAAAATCCCAAAGGGGAAAGTACCCTGGCCTCGATTGAGAATATAGACAAGGAAAGTTCCAAGATAGATCACAATTTGGATCAAGTTGATGAAAAGGTTCCCTTGCTTCTTCCCAATTTGGTATGCTTCGATACCTATCTCGAGTACCATTATCAAAATAAAGAGTATATCCCAACTGTTCATTTTTCTCCTTCCTACTTAATAAAGAATGGGATTGCCATCATCACAGCCCCAGCGAAAACAAGGATTGTTCCTACGAGGGAATTGCTGACTTCTTGGCCATTAGAAATAACCTTTTTACGGTTCAGACTTTTTGACCAGACGTAAATCAAACTTCCTAGTAAAAGTACAAAGAATCCTAGTTTAGATATGTCTTGCATCTATTCTCCTTTTCTATTTATTAGTAAAACCCAATATACCCTCAACAAATGTTAAGAAAATATTGGGCTTCACTAATTAAAAATAGGGTAGAACCTTTTTAAAGAGCAGTTGATACCATAAAAGGTACCTACTTACATTATACTATAGGTTTCCCTTTTTCTCAATAGTGGAGGTAGAAAAGAGAGTCTTCTTACGAAATAAAATCGTATAGAGATGAAGACTCTCTTTCTTCTGTTCTTTACGGTTTAATTGTCACCTTACTTAAATACCACAATCCTCGAATTCGGAATCATCGTCAAGAAAATCCTCATCGAATTCGTCGCAATCAGGAATCCCCATACATCTTTCAACGACTTCAGGGTCAACATGATTACCCTCAGCAAGAGCGTCAACGAAACCATCTGAGTCAACATTCACAAAAAGACAGAAATTTGCGTCACCATCTTTCGCTTTGTTAACCTTAACCCTCAATGCTTCTTCAAGCCAATCTGAATCAGTTTGACTAACTTTTGCAAAGAAAATGGCATAGCCTTTCTCCCTTAATGCTTCAACTTGCGCTTCATCTAGCAATCCAAACGTCAACAGCATGTTTCTCCTTTTTTCTAATACCGTAAAGAACAAGAACAGAACAGTATTCTAACACAAAAAGGCCTCTCTTTAAAGACATATTAATGATATAATGGGGAATGAACCCACATGAACCTCTCGCTTCAAAATATCGACCTAGGTCATTAGATGATTTTGTAGGTCAGGAGCATTTAGTTGGAGAGAAGGGGCCAATAAGAAAATTTATTGAATCTGGAAAAATCCCCTCAATGATTTTCTGGGGACCTCCTGGTACAGGCAAAACAACACTCGCATACATTCTTTCCTTGAACCTTTACTACGATTTTCACAAGATGCAGGCAGTAAATAGTGGGAAAGATGCTTTGAGAAAGGTTATCAAAGTTGCAATGGCAAATCAGCAATATGGCAAAAAAACCATTCTTTTTCTAGACGAAATACACAGATGGAACAAAGCTCAGCAAGATACACTTCTTCCGTATGTTGAAAAAGGAATAATTACATTAATCGGTGCAACAACAGAGAATCCATCATTCACAGTAATATCAGCTCTTCTTTCAAGGACAAAGGTATTTGTATTTAAGCAACAGACAGAAGAAGATATTGTAAAACTCCTTACAAAGATAGCGAAAAAGGAGTATCCAAATATAAAAATATCCAAAAAGGTTCTTCAACAGATGGCAAATCTTTCGAATGGAGATATTCGCTCAGGACTTAACATTCTAGAAATGAGCACAACATTAGCAAATTCTGAGGTAAAAAATAGTGATAAAGCAGAGGTAAGAGAGGAGACGTTAATTGAAACTGTTCAGAAACCCGTATACTACGATAAAACTGGAGAAGAGCACTACAACATCATCTCAGCTATCCACAAATCTATGAGGTCCTCAAACCCTGATGCAGCCTGCTACTGGGTAGGAAGAATGTTGACAGGAGGAGAAGACCCTCTGTATATTGCAAGAAGGATGTTAAGATTTGCAAGCGAAGATATTGGGAATGCCGATCCTAATGCCTTAATACTTGCAAACAGTGTATATGAGGCTTGTCAAAAGATTGGTATGCCTGAATGTGAGATATTTCTAATGCAGTTGGCAATATATCTCGCAAATGCTCCGAAAGACAATACCGCATATCTTGTTGAAGGACAAGTAAAACAGGATATTGAAGAATATGGCAACTTACCTGTACCCTTAAATATTCGAAACGCAGAAACTAAACTAATGAAAGAAATAGGGTATGGAAAAGGATATGAGTATGACCATGAGCTTCCAAACAAGAAATCAGACCAACAATGTATGCCAGATAAATTAAAAGAAAGAAAATATATTCATTAAATTTAGAATCTCTTGTGGAAAGTTAAGAAGAATGAATATATAATTAGGAAATGGAAATAAAAAAAGATTTAGAAACAATTGAAAGAATACTTAACAAAGGAGTAGAGCAGATTTTGCCTTCAAAAGATGCACTAAAGGAAAAACTCCTCTCTGGGGAAAGATTAACCATCTATCAAGGATTTGACCCGACAGCACCTTCACTTCATATAGGCCATACTGTAGGGATGAGGAAACTAGAAGATTTTAGAAAATTGGGACATAAGGTCATATTTCTCATAGGAGATTTTACTGCAAGAATAGGTGACCCCTCTGATAAAAAAGAGGCAAGAGACTCCGCAAGAAAAGTATTGACTAAAGAACAGGTCGAATCAAATTTAAAAAGATATATTGATCAGGCATCTCACATTATCGATATCAAAAACGAGGAAAACCCAGTAGAAATTAAATATAATAGTGAATGGCACGAGAAATTATCCTTCCCTGACATAATAAACCTCGCCTCAGAATTTACTGTCCAACAAATGATTAAGAGAAGTATGTATCAAGAGAGACTTAAGGAGGACAAACCAATTTTTCTAAATGAATTTCTATATCCAATAATGCAAGGATATGATTCCGTTGTTATGGATGTAGATATCGAAGTCGGAGGAAACGATCAATTGTTCAATATGCTCGCAGGAAGAGACATGGTTCTGAACCATCTCAAAAAAGAAAAAATCGTTTTGGCTGGGAAATTGCTTGAGACAGCGGACGGAAATAAAATGGGTAAATCAGAAGGAAATATGGTAAGACTAGATGATTCTCCAGAGGATATCTACGGGAAGATAATGTCTTTTGAGGACAATCAAATACTCATATCCTTTGAGATTTTGACAAACGCATCAATGGATGAAATTAATCAATACAAAAAAAGAATAGAAAATGGGGAGAACCCAATGACCCTAAAGAAAGAATTAGCTTTTAAAATTACTTCAGAAATCAAGTCAGAAGAAGATGCAAAAAAAGCAGAACTGTTTTTTGAGGCCATATTTCAAAAAAAGGACATAGATACGGAAATCCCTACAATTAAAATCCAAAAGGATTCCCTCTCACTTGTGGATCTAATTTACGAATGTAATTTTGCTAGAAGTAAAGGAGAAGCAAGAAGATTAATAGAGCAAGGCGCTGTACATATTAATGGGGAAAAATGTTCAGTTTTTAACCAAAATATCGATTTAAAAAACTCCCAAAAGATTCTTAAAGTTGGAAGACAGATAGCCGAGATAGAAATTCAATAGTAAATGGAAATACAAACACCAACAGGTGTACTAAAAAACAGGATTTACTCCCTTGCTCCTTTGAATTTTATAAAGGACTTAAAGGAAGCTATCTCATATGTAGAAAAGAAATACGAGGGGAAGACAAGGTTCAATGGCGTCCCAATGATTAATCATGTTCTTGAAATCGCAATTTCTTTACTTGAAAAAGGTCTGGATTTAAATACCTCAATTGCAACTCTTTTACATGAAATTGAACTAAACGGATTAATAGAGGAAGAGATTCGAGACCTTTTCTCTGATGATGTAATGGAGATACTTAATGGAATCAAAAAAATTAAAAGAGGTACAGATAGTGTCGACACAAATCCAGAACTTATTATTAAATATGTTTTAAATGTATCTGAAGATTTACGACCAGTAT
>Ga0209202_1002163_pt1 | contig 11097 bp, 8 predicted proteins | sample AD_UKC032_MetaG_FD_184416 | JGI IMG/M metagenome (GOLD analysis project Ga0209202, IMG submission 184416) | Active sludge microbial communities of municipal wastewater-treating anaerobic digesters from USA - AD_UKC032_MetaG (SPAdes) (version 2) | ecosystem: Engineered > Bioreactor > Anaerobic >... | reverse complement strand
ACGGCATTCTGGTAGCGGTAGAAGGTGTCGCGGGACAGGCCCATCACCTTGCAGGCTTTTGAGACGTTGCCCAACTCAGTGGCCAGATTCAGCAGGCCGATCTTGTGACGAATGACATTCTGGTTAAGACTACCCATGGGGTTACTCCTTGGCGCTCGCGCGCCGTTTAGATAAAGATTCGCACCTCTATCAAAACGGGTAACCCCACCCCTTGGCAAGGCCCTGCTGTCAGATCAAGTCTGAACTTCTACAGCTGATGAAGAAGCTCGACATCCAGGCGACCTACCGCAAGGCCAACACCAGTCGACGTAACCAGGCACACCGCATTTACCCCTACCTGCTGCGTGACCTGACGATTGAGCGTCCGAACCAGGTCTGGGCGATGGATACGACCTACATCCCGATGCGCCGGGGTTTCGTCTATCTGAGCGCCGTCCTCGATTGGGCAACCCGCCGGGTGCTGGCTTGGCGCCTGTCGAACAGTCTGACCGCTGATCCCTGCGTCGATGCCCTGGAAGAAGCGATCATGAAATACGGCAGACCAGAAATCATGAACACCGACCAGGGTAGTCAATTCACCAGTTCGGCCTTTATCGGCTTGCTTCAGGAGCACAGCATTCAGGTCAGCATGGATGGCAAGGGCTGTTGGCGGGACAACGTCTTCGTCGAACACCTCTGGAAGTCGGTGAAGTACGAGGAAATCTACCTGCACGGTTACGACACCGTTTCCGACGTCAAACAGGCGCTGAGCCGATATTTCGATTTCTGCAATCGCCGCCGTCCGCATTCAACCCTTGACGGGCAAACCCCGGATACGGCTTACTTCAACCAGCCGCTGCTCGTCGCAGCTGCTTAACCCGCAGAGAGCTCACTTAAGAAAACCGAATTTCTGTCCAACTGCGCGGGGTCTCCTCTGTCAGCCATTAATTGCACGGCGGAGACGCTCGCTGCGGAATCGAATCCGCAAACTGATTCATAATGCGATGTGGGTGCCTTAGAGGTCGAGAAGCGCTTTTCTCAGTGATGCGCCTGTTTTTTGTTTTTCGTCTGGAACAGACCAAGTGAGCCTGAACGTATATTTCAACGCAGCCGCCTTGCTGAGCCCTAGGACAGGCATCGGCCAGTACTGCCTGAACCTGATGTCCGAGCTTGAAAACTTCAGAGAGGTTGAGCCGCACTATTTTTATGGTCGGGATTGGTCGGACCAACTGTTGCGGCAGGCGCCGACCACCGTGACACCGACCCAGAAGGCCAAGCGTTTAGTGGCGCAAGTGATTCCCGATCTCGCTTATGGGATACAGCAACGCTGGCGCGAAAGACGCTTCCGTGCAGGCATCACTTTCATTACCTCGGCGGTCTACCATGAGCCGAATTTTCTGTCATTCCGTACGCCGTTGCCGACCGTCGTGACCATTCACGATTTGTCGATACTGCGTTATCCGGAGACCCATCCCAAGGACCGCGTCGCCTTCATGACCAGGCGCATCGGTGAATCGATTAGGCGTGCCGATTGTGTGATAAGCGATTCGGAGTATGGCCGCCAGGAAATTCTGGCCGAGTTCAAGCTGCCGCCGGAGAAGGTGGTTTCGGTTCTGTTGGCAGCCGGCAGCGGCTTTTCGCCAGTGGCTGCGGATCGATTGCCAGCTGTTTTGAAACCCTTCGGCTTGCAGCCGCAACAGTACATCCTCTCGGTCGGCACGCTGGAGCCAAGGAAGAATCTGACTACGGCGATCAAGGCATACGCGCGGTTGCCCGAGGTGATCCGGGCGGAAATTCCCCTCGTGATCGCAGGTATGAAGGGGTGGCGGACGGACGGGCTGGAACGGGAGGTGGCCGCGCTGATCGAGAAAGGCCAGATCCGTCGCTTGGGCTATGTTCCGGACGAGGCGTTGCCGGCGCTTTATTCCGGGGCACGTGCATTTGTTTACCCGTCGCTTTACGAGGGTTTTGGCTTGCCTCCACTTGAAGCAATGGCCTGTGGTGCGCCGGTGATCGTCTCGAACCGTTCATCCCTGCCCGAAGTCGTTGGCGATGTGGGATTGCAGGTCGATGCGCTGGATGTCGACGGGTTGGCCCAGGCAATGAGCCAGATCATCGAAGATGACGTGTTGCGCGCATCACTAAGGCAGCGGGGAATGGAACGAGCCAAAGGCTTCAGTTGGCGCAGGTGCGCCGAGGAGACGCTGGCGGTCTATCGCAAGGTCGTCACCGGATGAGAATCGGTCTCTCGGCCAGCGTCCTCGATCCAGCCTACAACAATGGGCGCCCCGATGGCATGAGTGTGTGTGCCCGCCATTTATTGGCCGGTTTGACACGCTTGGGGCACCAAGTGCAGCAGTATTCGTTCACGGGAGAAGCGCATGGAATCCCGAACTGGCGGCGTTTCCCGGCTTCATACGGCGTCATGGCGGGGCTCGGCATTGCTACTGCCGGCATCAGCAGGTTCGACCCGCCGGTGGATATCTTCCATGTGACCGACTACCGGGCGATGCCGATGCGGTGCCCGGTCGTGACGACGCTTTATGATGCCATTCCCATGGTGTTTCCAGAGATGGCGAACCCGCGATTCCGCCGTTTCAAGAATTTCGTGCTGCGCAGGGCGGCAGGGTTTGCCGATCATGTCATCGCCATTTCGCGTTATTCAGTGGCCGAACTGGTAGAACACTTCAAAGTGCCGGAGTCACGTATCTCGGTCGTTTATTGCGGGGTAGGTAGTGAATGGCTTTCTCCTCTGCCAGAGGCGGATTGGCACGAAACGCTCATTCGCCGCGGATTGTTCTCCGGCTATTATCTGTTTGTCGGAATCCTGCAGCCGCGCAAGAATCTGGAAAGGGTCTTGCAGGCGCACGATAGCCTCCCCGCCGAACTACGCAGGGAGCGTCCGTTGGTGGTGGTCGGCAAGGCGGGCTGGCGTTGCGAGGCGCTTCTGAAAAAACTGATGGCCAAGGTGGCATCCGGTGAGGCGTACTGGTTAAACGATGTGCATGGCATCACGGAATTGCGGCATCTCTACGCAGGTGCCGGGGTGTTCGTCTTCCCCTCGCTCTACGAAGGCTTCGGCTTGCCGGTTCTCGAGGCGTTTGCGAGCGGTGTGCCCGTCGTGACTTCGAATACGACCTCGCTACCGGAAGTATCCGCCGGGGTCGGCTTCGAGGTCGATCCGGTTTCGGTCGAGGAAATTGCCTTTGCCATGCAACGCGCCTTGCTCGACGATGAACGTACGTGGCGAATTCCGGCTGGCCGCCGGCGCGCGGCCGAGATGACTTGGGACGCCTGCGTCGAGGGAACCTTGTCGGTCTATCGGCGGGTTCTGGGGTAGACAATGCTAGAGGCGCTTCACGTTTACCGCACGTATTTCCCCGACCCGCAGGGCGGCATGCAGGAGGCGATTCGCCAGTTGTGCCTGGCGACCAGCGCGCAAGGCGTGTCCAACACGATTTTTACCCTGTCGCCCAAGCCGTATCCCGCCGAGATTCATCGGCCGGAGGGGCGGGTTGTCCGTTCGCTTTCCTGGGCTGCGCCCGCGTCTTGCGATCTGGGCAACCTTGATTCGCTGAAGCGTTTTCGCAGCCTGGCCGAGAATTCCGATGTCTTGCACTATCTTTTCCCATGGCCTTACGCCGATCTGATGCACTCGCTGACTGCTTCGAGGACGCCGGCTGTCCTTACCTATGTTTCGGATGTCGTTCGCCAGCGCTGGCTAGGCAAGGCCTATGGGCCGCTGATGTGGAAAACGCTGCGCAGCATGAAGGCGATTGTCGCGAATTGCCCGGCCTACGCACGAACCAGCCCGATTCTCTCGGACCCGGCGATTCGCGACAAGGTGCGGGTGATTCCGCTGGGGATCGTCGAGGAATCCTATCCCGCTGAAGGGGACGATGGCGTTTTCGCGCGTCTTGGTCTGGAGAAAGGCGAACCTTATTTTTTCTTCATTGGTGTGCTGCGTTACTACAAGGGTTTGCATACCCTGATCCAGGCGGCCCGGCAGGTAAAGGCGCGGATCGTGATCGCCGGTTCGGGGCCCGAGGGCGAACGCCTGAAGGGACTGGCCGAACAATTGGGAGCACGTAACGTTCTCTTTGCCGGCCAAGTTTCCGACACTGAAAAGGTAGCCGTGCTGAAGCGATGCCGGGCGCTGGTGCTGCCCTCCCATATACGTTCCGAGGCTTACGGAATGGTGCTGGTCGAAGCTTCGATCTTTGGGCGTCCACAGGTTTCCTGCGAGATCGGGACAGGAACCTCGTTTGTGAATGCGCATGGCGAGTCTGGCTTGGTAGTGCCGCCCGAAGATGAGGCCGCGCTGGCCAATGCATTGAATACCCTGTTGACCGATGATGCGCTGGCCGATGCGCTGGGGCGCGGGGCACGGGCGCGTTACGAAAAATTGTTTTCAGGGCCGGCGCTGGGGCGTGCCTACGCGGACCTGTTCCATGAGGTGGCAGGGAAGTGAATCTGGTCTCGGGAGCGACCGGGTTCATCGGCAGGCGCCTGATCAAGGCATTGCTGGAGGACGGCTTGCCGTGTCGCGGGTTGAGTCGTATGCCCGTATCCGAGGCAACCAGCCTGGCCGTGGATTTGGGCGATAAAACGGCGTTGATCGCGGCATGTGCCGGTGTGACCAGCGTGTTTCACTGCGCCGGTCATGCGCACGCATTCGGTTCGCTGACGGCGGAGGATGTGGCGATGCACTGGCAGGTAAACTTCGAGGGAACGCGCAATCTGGTCGAAGCGGCAGGCATGGCGGGGGTGCGGCGCTTCGTCTTTCTCTCGAGTGTAAAGGCCATGGCCGAGCCGGGCGAATCCTGCGCCGATGAGGATTTTCCGGGGCAGCCGGAGACCGCTTACGGGCAGGCGAAGCGGGCGGCCGAGGCGGCAGTGCTGGAAGCCGGGCAGCGCCATGACATGCATGTGGTCAACCTGCGACTCGCCATGGTTTATGGCGCCGGCGGGCGGGGGAATCTCGAGCGCATGGGTCGTCTGGTCAGGCGCGGGCTTTTCCCGCCGTTGCCGGAAACCGGCAATCGCCGGTCGCTGGTGCATGTCGATGATGTCGTCGCGGCGCTGCGGCTGGTCGCGGGGGATCAACGGGCCGACGGCAGAACCTATATCGTGGCCTCGCCCGAGGCGCCTTCGGGACGCGCGTTGTTCGATGCCCTGCGTTCGGCATTGGGAATGCCGCGATGTACGTGGTCGGTGCCGGCGTCAATGCTGCGGATTGCTGCACGGTGCGCTGACGGGGTGGAAACGCTTTCGCAGCGACGGATGCCCTTCGACAGCGAAGTCCTCGATCGCCTGCTGGGCTCGGCCTGGTACTCCCCGGCGCGCATCGAGAATAAGTTGGGATGGCGGGCCCGGGTATCACTGGCGGACGGGTTGGCGGAGATGGTTGGAAGATGAAGCGGTTGTTCGATCTGGTGCTGACGGTATTGGGGGTTGTCGTCCTGGCGTTACCGCTGTTGATGGTTGCGCTCGCCGTCAAGCTGACATCGCCCGGTCCGGCGCTCTACTGGTCGGACCGGGTCGGGCGTCATAACCGGATTTTCCGGATGCCCAAGTTTCGCAGCATGCGCATCGGCACGCCGGCGGTGGCGACCCATCTGCTGCAGGATCCGGATGCGTGGCTGACGCCGATCGGCGCCTTCTTGCGCAAGACCAGTCTCGATGAGCTTCCGCAACTGTGGAGCATCCTGGCCGGCGATATGAGCATTGTCGGCCCGCGTCCCGCGCTCTTCAATCAGGCGGACCTGATTGCCTTGCGCACCGAGCGCGGGGTGCATGAACTGGTGCCCGGATTGACCGGATGGGCTCAGGTCAACGGACGCGACGAGTTGCCGATTCCGCAAAAAGTGGAATTGGATGTCGAGTACCTGCGGCGCCGCTCATTGCTGTTCGATCTCTGGATCGTCTGGCTGACGGTGGTCAAGGTGCTCAGGCGGGACGGGGTTTCGCACTGAATCTGCGGGGATCCGGTCACCTCGTGGTGGCGAGCCTTCCCGGGATCGGAGCGGGAACGGGTACAATCCGTGCCTTGAATGAAACGCTGTGCCGCTTCGCTTGCCCATTCAAGTGACCAAGACCTTTCTTTCCATCCTCGTCTTCCTGTTCGACCTTTCGGCTGTCGTCTTTGCCTGGGTGGGCGGTTTCCTGCTGCGTTTCAACCTTGATCTGCCGCCAAATTTTGTAGTCGTGATGGGCTGGGGGATGGTGTTTCTTTTGCCTGCCCACGCGCTGGCCTGCCGCCTTGCCGGCCTCTATCGCGGGATCTGGATGTTTGCCAGCCTGCCCGACCTGAAGCGGGTCTTGCGCGCGGTAGGATTCTCGACCATCGCGCTGACGGCCTTCTTCGCTTTCTATCGCCACGGACAGCAAGTGGTGCCGCGCTCCCTTCTGGTCTTGTACCCGATGTTGTTGATCCTCTACATGGGCGGTGGTCGGGCGGCCTACCGCATGTGGAAGGAGCACCGGCTCTACGGTGGCTTGATTGCCCAGGGCAAGCCGGTGGTCGTTGTCGGCGCCGGGCGCGGCGGGGCGATGCTGGTGCGCGAACTTGAGCGCAGTGCCGATTGGCGGGTGGTGGCGCTGGTGGACGATGATGCCAGCAAGTGGGGTCGGGAGCTTTCCGGAAACCCCGTCATCGGCGGTATCGAGAGCCTGCCTGAAGTGCTGGCCTCGGAAAAGGCTTCGCACGTGATTCTCGCCATGCCGTCGGCGGCGGCCGATGCCTGCCGGCGGGCGACCGATCTCGCCGTGGAGGCGGGCGCCCACGTGTTTACCGTGCCCGGGATAGATGATGTGATGGGGGGGCGGGTTGCCATTTCGTCGATCCGCCCGGTGGAGATCGAGGATTTGCTGGGCCGTGAGACGGTGTGGATCGATACCCGGCATGTCGCCGACATGGTGGGGGGGAAGTCGATTCTGATAACCGGCGCCGGTGGTTCTATCGGCAGCGAGTTGTGCCGGCAACTGGCGCGTTTCGGCCCGCGGAAACTGGTTCTCTTCGAGCAGAGCGAGTTTGCGCTTTACACCCTGGAGCAGTGGTTTTCGGTTCATATGCCGGATATCGCGCTGGTTTCGCTGGCCGGCGATGTCAAGGATGGGGCACGCCTCGCCGAGGTCTTCGAGGCGTATGAGCCGCAGGTGGTTTTCCATGCCGCCGCCTACAAGCATGTACCGCTGATGGAAGTCGGCAATGCCTGGCAGGCTGTCCGCAACAACGTGCTGGGCACCTTGCTGGTGGCCGAATGCGCAAGCCGTTTTGGCGCCGAGCGCTTCGTGCTGATTTCCACCGACAAAGCGGTGAATCCCACCAATGTAATGGGGGCGACCAAGCGACTGGCCGAAATGGTTTGCGAGGCCCTGCATCGGCAGCGTGACGGTACTCAGTTCGAGATGGTCCGCTTCGGCAATGTGCTGGGGAGCACCGGCAGCGTGATTCCAAAATTCCAGGAGCAGATTGCCCGTGGCGGGCCGGTGACCGTGACTCACCCCGAAATTACACGGTACTTCATGTCGATTCCCGAGGCAGCGCAACTGGTGCTGCAGGCGGCGGCGATGGGGCAGGGCGGCGAGATTTTCGTGCTCGACATGGGGGAGCCGGTCAGGATTCTCGACCTGGCGCGCAAGATGATTCATCTGTCGGGCTATTCGGACAGCGAAATACGCATCGAATTCACTGGCTTGCGTCCCGGCGAGAAACTGTATGAGGAACTGCTGGCGGATGCCGAGCAAACCCGTCAGACCCCGCATCCAAAATTGCGCATTGCCCGGGCGCGCGCGGTCGACGATGATTTCTTGCCGAATTTGCGCCCCTGGCTTGCCAATCCCTGCCAGGGCGATGTCCAGGTACGCGATGCCCTGATGCGCTGGGTTCCGGAATACTGCCCAGCGTCAAACGATTCCTGAACAGCGTTTGCGGCGCGTGCCGCGCATTGACCACGGTGATGGTGTGACTCACGAATTCCTCGATCTTCCCCAACTGATTTCCGCATCCGGCACGGTTCGCCTGCCAGGATCGAAAAGTATTTCCAACCGGGTTCTCCTGCTTGCGGCGCTGGCCGAGGGTGAAACGGAGGTCCGCGACCTGCTGGCGTCGGACGATACCGGGCACATGCTCGATGCCTTGCGGACGCTTGGCGTCGGCGTTACATCCCTGGGTGGGGAAAGCTGGCGCATTGCCGGTTGCGGCGGAAAATTCCCGGTGCTCCAGGCGGAACTCTTTCTCGGCAATGCCGGTACGGCGTTTCGCCCGCTGACCGCGGCGCTGGCGCTAGCAGGTGGCGATTACGTGCTGAAAGGTGTGGCGCGCATGCATGAGCGGCCGATCGGCGACCTGGTCGATGGTCTGCGCCAGTTGGGAGCGGATGTCACCTATCTCGGCAATGCGGGTTACCCGCCGCTCCATCTCAAGCCCGCCGCCATTCGTGCCGGCGGCACGGTGCGGGTACGCGGCGACGTCTCGAGCCAGTTCCTGACCGGCCTGCTGATGGCGTTGCCGCTGACCGGCGAGACGGTTGCGGTCGACGTCGTCGGTGAGCTGATTTCCAGACCCTATATCGAAATCACGCTGGCGATCATGGCGCGCTTCGGCGTGCGGGTGCAGCGCGAGGGCTGGCAGCGGTTCACGGTACCGGCCGGCAGTCGTTATGTTTCGCCGGGGACAATTTATGTCGAGGGGGATGCTTCCTCGGCTTCGTACTTCCTGGCGCTCGGGGCGATCGGTGGCGGCCCGTTGCGGGTCGAGGGGGTCGGGCGCGATTCGATCCAGGGGGACGTGAGATTTGCCGAGGCGCTGGCGAAAATGGGCGCGCGCATCGAAATGGGGCCGAACTGGATGGAAGCGCGGGCACCGGAAGGCAGCTTGGTCGGGGTCGACCTCGATTGCAACCATATTCCCGATGCGGCGATGACGCTGGCGACGGCGGCGTTGTTCGCCAACGGTACAACGACGCTGCGCAATATCGCGTCGTGGCGGGTCAAGGAAACCGACCGCATCGCGGCGATGGCGACGGAGTTGCGCAAACTCGGTGCCGAGGTCGAGGAGGGTGACGATTTCATCCGCATCACCCCGGGCAGTCTCAAACCGGCGGCCATCGATACCTACGACGACCACCGCATGGCGATGTGCTTCTCGCTGGCTGCTTTCGGCACGCCCTTGCGCATCAACGACCCGCAGTGCGTGGCCAAGACTTTCCCCGATTATTTCGAGCGTTTCGCCGCGGTGACCACGGCGGCGCCGGTGATCGCCATCGACGGTCCCTCCGCTTCGGGCAAGGGCACTGTCGCCGCGCGGGTGGCGGCGGCGTTGGGCTTCGCCTATCTGGATTCGGGCGCTCTGTACCGGTTGACCGCGCTGGCCGCGCAGCGGACCGGCGTGGATTGGGCAGATGAGGCGGCGGTCGCCGCGATCGCGGCAGCGCTGGATGTCGCGTTCTCCGAAACTGATATTCGCCTGAATGGCGAAGTCGTCGGCGATGCCATCCGCAGCGAGGAGATTTCCGCCGGCGCCTCGCAAGTGGCGGCCCTGCCGGCCGTGCGCGGGGCGCTATTGTTCCGCCAACGCGCCTTCAATACAGCACCCGGACTGGTCGGCGACGGGCGCGACATGGGGTCGGTAGTTTTTCCCCATGCGCCGCTCAAGGTCTTTCTGACCGCGAGCGCCGAGGCAAGGGCGGAACGCCGTTATAAGCAGTTGATCGAAAAAGGTTTCTCTGCTAACCTCCCCGACCTTCTGCTTGACCTGCGGCAACGTGATGACCGGGATTCCCGGCGCAGCGTGGCGCCGCTCAGGCAGGAAGCGGATGCCAGATTGCTCGATACCACGGACCTCACCATCGAACAGGCGGTGAATCAGGTGCTGGAATGGAACAAGGAAGCATTGCAGCAAGGCGTTACCGGCTGACCGGCCGGCAATTTGTTTTCAACCTCAACCCGCCGTGGATTCAACGATCCGTGGCATGAAAGTTCTCTCCGTCAATGGAATCTTTTGCTCAACTATTTGAAGAATCCCTGGCTCGCCAGGAAATGCGTCAAGGCGAAGTCATCACTGCAGAAGTGGTGCTCATCGATCACAATTTCGTCGTGGTCAATGCCGGCCTGAAATCGGAATCCTATGTTCCGCTCGAAGAATTCCTGAATGATCAGGGCGAACTCGAAGTGCAAGTGGGCGATTTCGTCCAGGTTGCCATCGAAATGCTGGAAGACGGCTACGGCGCCACGCGCCTGTCGCGCGATCGCGCCAAGCGCATCGCCGCCTGGAACTTCCTGGAAGAAGCCCTGAACAACAACTCCCTGGTCACCGGCACCATCACCGGCAAGGTCAAGGGCGGTCTCACCGTCATGTCCAACGGCGTCCGCGCCTTCCTGCCGGGCTCCCTGGTCGACATGCGTCCGGTCAAGGACACCACGCCGTACGAAGGCAAGACCATGGAGTTCAAGGTCATCAAGCTCGACCGCAAACGCAACAACGTCGTCATGTCCCGCCGTGCCGTGCTCGAAGCCACCGCCGACAAGGATCGCGAAAAGCTGCTCGAGAACCTCCAGGAAGGTACCGTCGTCAAGGGTATCGTCAAGAACATCACCGACTACGGTGCATTCGTCGACCTGGGCGGCATCGATGGCCTGCTGCACATCACCGACCTGGCCTGGCGCCGCGTCCGTCACCCGAGCGAAGTGCTCAACGTCGGCGACGAAGTCACCGCCAAGATCCTCAAGTTCGACGCCGAGAAGAACCGCGTCTCGCTAGGCATGAAGCAACTCGGTGACGATCCGTGGGTCGGCATCGCCCGCCGTTACCCGGCCGGCACCCGCCTGTTCGGCAAGGTTACCAACCTGACCGACTACGGTTCCTTCGTCGAGATCGAACAAGGCATCGAAGGTCTGGTTCACGTCTCCGAAATGGACTGGACCAACAAGAACGTTCACCCGTCCAAGGTGGTTTCGCTGGGCGACGAAGTCGAAGTCATGATCCTCGAGATCGACGAAGAGCGTCGCCGCATCTCCCTCGGCATGAAGCAGTGCAAGCCGAATCCGTGGGACGATTTCGGGATGAACCACAAGAAGGGCGACAAGGTCCGTGGCGCCATCAAGTCGATCACCGAC
>Ga0209202_1002161_pt1 | contig 11106 bp, 8 predicted proteins | sample AD_UKC032_MetaG_FD_184416 | JGI IMG/M metagenome (GOLD analysis project Ga0209202, IMG submission 184416) | Active sludge microbial communities of municipal wastewater-treating anaerobic digesters from USA - AD_UKC032_MetaG (SPAdes) (version 2) | ecosystem: Engineered > Bioreactor > Anaerobic >... | reverse complement strand
CCACCATACACCACCATGACTGCAATATAGAATATGCCTGCAGCAGCAGCCACAAAAAACCACCAAGAATCCCAAGACAGATTTGGACGAGCAATAATCCTAAGTGGCACTTTATAGAATAATCCCAGAATATAAAAACTGATAAAAAAAGAAAAATTAATTAAATAAAGGTCAAAATGGTCCTGCATTTGCATATAATGTGGTAGAAACATTGAGGGAATGTAAACAACCACGTAAATAAACCAGTAGATTATATATGAAGGGCGTGTAAGATGTAATGGAATCCATACAATTGGTAGCAATGCCAGCAATGATGCCAGTATAATTGAGTGGATCGGTGGCTGAGCAAAAGTTAACCCCATATAAGCCCATGTTGGTGAAACTATCGCAATATAAACATAGTTAAACAGACATGAAAACAAGATTGCACCTAATAAAAGTTGTAATCTGTATGTAATATGTCTTTTAATCATTACACTCAATTCATCATCCGTCTTACAGAGATCCTTTCCTCGAGATCTCTGATCCATGTCGAACCTAATTTTTTCAGCACAAGTAAATAGATAATTCCACAAAGAACCTGGACCGAAAGGACTATTGCTAAGTTTTGATAACTGAAGCGGTTGGATATCATTTCATACTTCAAAAAATAAATAAACAGTCCCATTAGTATGTTAATCAGCAGCACAGAATAAAAATTATCAGGCAGAAATTTTATATGATACCGTTTTTTCATAAAATTGTGTGTCAATATTCCAAGCGCAATCAATCCCAAATCAAAGCCTATCGCCAACGCTATTAGACCAAGGCCGAGCTTCAATAAAATGAGACTGCTGCTTATGGTAATGATCAGCCCTATATAAAGATTGAAAGCGTTTATGGCTTTTTTTTCAACAGCATCAATTATGCTTCTCATCATGGTGTAAAAGAAAAAAGGAATCATGGCGAGGAAAATAATCCTTGCGATGGGCACGGCTTCAGAATATTTGAAGCCCAGCCAGATAAAAATCAGAAAATCGACGATAAGAAACAGCTGGATAACTGTAAAAAGACCTATATGCAAAATAAGGTCGTACATAGATCGCAACTTATTAATTAAATACTGTTCATTACCACTCCCCACAAAACCAGCTGCCTTCGGCAGGACAATCATACCAAATCCACTCGTTGCCACTTCCAGAATGCTAAAAATCCATATGCCGATTGACAGGTAGGCGGCATTAGCAATACCGCCTGCGTAAGGACTTATAAGAATGCCAAAAGTAAATATAAGAGTGAGAGCTACTGAGCCGGGGGCACGGGGGATTGAATAAGTCAAAAGTTTCTTTGTCATGGATTGAAATTCTTCCCGGCTCGTTGATCGTATACCTTTGATAACTTTTGGTATTAAGCCGATCAGGCTTAGGTAAAACAGGCATCCTATCCCGAAAATAATAAAAGTGACATTTTTCCACTGAATGAAAAAGCCAGCGATGGAAATTGGTAATATTCCTATAATGAGAATATTCCAGATATTTGCGCTAAGTATCTTTTGCCTGCCGCGATAATAGGCATACAAACAGAGGTAGAAATTTTCACCAATGAGCAGAAATAAAATTAATATAAATAGAAGCTCTGTTCCCTTCTGATTAAAAAGGAGTTCACTTAACAAGCCCGAAAAAGGCAATGATGCACAACAAAACAAAAATGTGCAGGATAATGAAACCGCCAGCGCCGATGGCAGTACGATTCCCGTTTTTTGCCCTTTTCCCTCATAGAGCGCAATATATCGCGCAAGTCCTATGCCAATTGTCAACGTTGTAAAGGGAAGCAGTGCCGCCACGGCCCGTCGAATCAATGTATAGATTCCCAGTTCCTCAGGACCTAAGCCCGTGGCAATGATTCTTATAAGAAAGATATTACAGATTGCACCTGCAACTGCAGTAAAACTTGTAATAAATATGTCTGTTAAAAAAGGGGAAAATCTTCTGAGAAAAAGTGATTTTAACATTTATTCATAAAACATCTTTTTAGATGGATGCCCCCGGTGGAACCGGTACGTTAGGTTTCAGAGGTCAGACTTAAACCAGTAACAGCTTGTCTGTATTTTTTGTTACAGATGGGACACTGATGATCATTATTTAATTTTTCGCCGCATATACACATCCAGCCCATCTGACGGGCGGGATTGCCTACCATCAGGGCGTGATCAGGGACATCTTTTGTAACTACTGCGCCGGCGCCGATGAAGGCGTAACTGCCAACGGTATGGCCGCAGATGATGGTGCAGTTGGCTCCGAGTGTTGCACCCTTTTTAACTAGGGTGGAGCGAACCTGATCCATTTTGCTGATTTCCGCCCGTGGATTATAGATATTGGTAAACACCATGGATGGTCCGCAGAAAACGCCGTCTTCCAGTGTAACGCCTTTATAGACGCTGACGTTGTTTTGAATTTTACACTTATTGCCGACGATGGCGTCGGGACCGATGACAACGTTCTGGCCGATGTTGCAGCTTTCACCGATTTTGGAACCGGAAAGGATGTGGGAAAAATGCCACACCTTACTTCCCTTCCCAATCGTGATGTTATTGTCAATAATTGATGTTTCATGGGCGAAATAGTCATTAGTGAATGATGAATGGTGAATGGTTAAACTGGCACCACCTTGTTCTTTTTGTTCGAGGGATTGTTGGCTGAGTTCTAAGACTTTTAGTACTTTCAGGCCTTCTTCGCCGGATGTCAATGGCTCGGTATTATTGGCGATGGCATCCAGGAATGCTCGGCATTCGGCTTTCAGGGGTTCTTCCCAGATGTCCTTCAGGTCGATGGCAATGCTCTCTGCCTTTTTGGGGACGGGGAGACCATTTTGCCAGTTGATGGTGTGGGGGTAAAGAACCAGTTTTGTTTCGATGGGTTCGGTATCATCGAAGACAAGCATGCCGATGCTGCCCACAATCACCAGTTTCTGCTCTTTGTAGGGATTGAGCCAGCTCACAAAGATATGCGCACCGATGCCGGAGGGGAATTTGAGGTTCGTCATGGTGACATCAGGAATTTGGGCATGCAAAAAACTGCTGCCTACGGAATCAACATAAGAAGGTTGCTCGCCTGTAATGCTCAAAATAATAGAAATATCATGCGGTGCAAATGACCAGAGAATGTTTTCCTCGCGCCGAATTTTCCCCAGGCTCAAGCGGCGGGAGTAAATATATTGTAATCTACCGATTTTTCCTGTCCTGATTATTTCCTTTAATCTGATGACAGCAGCGTGGTAATTTAGAATATGACCAACAAAAAGGATTTTATTTTTTTCTGCTGCCAAGCGAACAAGTTTTTCTCCCTCATCGTAAGTTAAAGACAAAGGCTTCTCTACAAAGACGTGTTTACCGGCTTTTAATGTCTTGCTGGCAAGCGTATAGTGGGTGGCGGCCGGCGTGGCAATCACTACAGTATCAACTGATTTATCCTCAAAGATTTCACATTCTTTGCCGACAATCTTTACATTGGGATAATCTTTTATTAGCTGCTGACGGGTTTTTGTGTCAGCATCATAACCTAATTTTAATACGCCAAGCTGATTAAAATTTCGAACAAGATTCTTTCCCCAGTAACCGGCCCCCATAACAGCAACGCGAGGTTTATTTGACGATGATATTTTTTCAGATTTCATGCAATTTCCTTTTAGATTAGAATATTGACTATAGTCAGTGAATTAAAATAATTATAAACTATTAATAATCTTTTTCTCATCAAATATTTTTCAGGCATTTAAAATACTGGCGATTCTTGTTTGGTCCTGTTCAAGCAGATACGGATGCATGGGAAGGCTGAAGATACGTTTGGCGCAATCTTCACTCCCGGGGAAATCGCCTTTTTTATATCGCAGATACGCAAAAGCAGTTTGCAAATGCAAAGGCTTGGGATAGTAAATTGCCGTAGGAATTTTGTTGTCTTGAAGTTTTTTAATCAAGTCCATTCGGCATTTTTCATCCTTTGTCAAAAGTGAATATTGAGCCCAAACGCTTGTGTACCCGGTGGGGATGTAAGGGGCCAAAATAGTGGATAGTGGATAGTGTCTGGTGGATAGTAAAGCAGTGTAACGCTGGGCGATGGTTTGGCGCAATTCTACTTCTTCCGGAAAGATATCAAATTTGGCAAGCAAAATAGCAGCCTGCAAAGTATCGAGTCGGCCGTTGATGCCGATACGAACGTTGTCGTATTTATGCCCGCCTTTTCCATGGACACGGATGGATGACATGATTTCAGCAAGATAATCGTCGTCGGTGAAGCACATGCCGCCGTCGCCGTAACAGCCCAAGGGCTTTGCCGGGAAAAACGATGTACAGGCAATATTGCCAAATGAACAGGACATTTTATTTTTGTATCTTGCTCCGAATGATTGCGCGGCATCTTCGATGACAAACAGTCCGTTTTCTTTGGCGATGGCTTCGATGGCGTCATAGTCTGCAGGCAGTCCGAACAAGTCAACGGCGATAATGCCGCGCGGTTGAAGAGCTACCCCCTCACCCTTGTCCTCTCCCACAGGGGGAGAAGGAATAAATTTCGGTAAAGGATAAATGGATGGATTATTCAATTTCACAGATTTGACGGCCAAGGCCAGTTTGTCTGGGTCAATATTAAAAGTTTTAGGATCAATATCGACAAAAACCGGCGTGGCGCCAAGCAGGCTGATAACTTCCGCCGTGGCAATAAAAGTAAATGGCGTTGTGAATATGGCATCACCCGGTTTCACACCATAGGCCATGAGCGCCATGAGCAGCGCGTCAGTGCCCGAGGCGCAACTGATGGCGTGCTTTGTACCTGTATAGGCGGCAAGCTTTGCTTCCAGTTGTTTGATTTCCGGTCCCATAATGTAGCTGCCGTGATTTAAAACATTTTGAATGTTGTTGTATATCTTATCCTGTATTCTTTGTTGCTGCAATTTTAAATCGATAAACTCCACAAATTTCCCCCCTTTCATTTATAGAATTGTATCCAAGATGTACTCCGGGATGACAGGTTTATTTTTTTAGGACAACTCTAGATGCGACCCAATCCCGGATGGAATTTTTTTATTTTCATATTTAGCAGATACCGTGATGTCCTTATCTTTGATTAAAACCTCTGCACAACTAAGTTTAATATGAGTTTATCCATCGTTTTTTATCGCCACCGCAATATTCGATTTCGCAACAATCGTATCTTCTTGATACAGCTCCGCTTTCTAGATTACAAAAGTATCTGAAAAAATAAAGATTGCTATATCGCTTCGCTCTTCGCCATGACCGGAGGAGCGGTTTTTTCAAATGTCTTTGATACTGTACCAGAGTTGCCCCACATACTCTCTGAAAACAAGCTGGTTGTTGTAAAGCCATCGAGACTGCGGGATGTATCGGACTGCGAGAGTCCCTGCCGGCGATGCGCAGAGATAGTTCGATGGCAGAGGAATCACATTGCTGAAAAATTTTCGAAATTCTATTTTGCTTCTTTTCATGTGATAGACGCGGTCAGACCAGTAAAGGACAGGCCCCGATGATATAAACTTAACCAATAGAGCAATCACTAACAGCGGAAACGCAAAAATCAGTAATAATAACAGGTTCAAAATAAAGTCGAAAAAACGTTTCATCATGATTGAGCTTTCGTCCATTTCATCAGTAAATGCCTCATGGCGGAAGATCTTTTGAGGTCAGCCGAAAGGGTCCAGGAGAATAATTGAAATCTCTGGCTGCCTCGTCATGGTCAAACACCAGATTGACGTTCATCCGATCGGCCATTTGCATAGTCCAGTTTCGATAGTGCGGAAGGCAACGGATCAAGGCTACCGCCAGCCGAAAAAGCCAAAGAGGTGTTGGGATCAACATCGGCCGGCGACCAAGAGCGGCAAAAACCCGGTTAATCATCTCCCGATAAGTAAGCGTCTCACCGCCTGAAAGATTATAAGCGTAATTGATCACATCGGCCTTTTCAAGAGCGGATACACAGGCCGTCGCGACATCCTCAGCGTGAACGGGCTGACGCAGTCCTTTTGCCTGTCCCAACATAGGAAAGACATAAAAACGGCGGATGAGGCGGACTATTTCAGAAATATTCTTATCTTGTCCCAGACCGTAAATCAAAGTCGGACGAAGAATCACCCAATCGACGCTTTTCACCTGCGCCCAGTTGCTCAGGCAGCCTTCACTCTCCGACAATCGGCGAGCTACAACCATTTCATCCGTGTCAGATGAGTTACTCTTGCTAAAGCGACTGGTCGAAGAAAGCACGATGATACGGTGCACACCATATTTTTCCATCATCGAAAAGTAATCCGATAATACCCAGAGCGGCGCAACACTAATCCAGAAATCAATCTTATCGCTTTCGTTTTCAGGATCGCTGAGATTATTAATAGAGTTCGGAATTTGTATCCATTGGACGTGCGGATCATCACTGCTCATCGAACGACGGGAAAACGCCCTGACGTTCCACCCATTCTTCCTAAGCAACGGCAAGAGACACTGGCCGACTAAACTCGTCGCCCCTAACAAACCTACACGTTTTTCACTCACGCCCAATCCCCATAATACTTCCTGCTTTTCTTACAGAATACCATATTGCCAAAACTCCAAAACGTAACCATACGCCCAGTGACACAATCCACATCAATACCCCCGGATATTGATTCCGGAAAAACTTCCGGTAGAACCGCACCATCCCTTTGTGTTTGTGCCATTCCACAAAAATCAGCCGTGTTTTGCTGCAAGCCCCCTTGTGATGAACCGCACGAGCATCTGGTACAAACATGATTTTCCAGCCCCTATGCCGGAAACGCATACACCAGTCCAGATCCTCGCAGTGAAGGAAGTATCCCTCATCCAATGAACCGACATCCGATAAAGCCTCACGCCTGACAAGCATAAGCGCGCCGGAAATGGCCTCAACTTCCGTGGGAATATCCGGCAGAGATTGCTGATGGAGCGAAAAATCAGAAAAAAGACGTGGATATCTTTCACCAAGTTTTGACAAACCGAAAGCGCGGATAAAAGAACGCCAGGGTGTCGGTACGGCGCGTCTTCCCCCTGCCTGTTCTGTCCCATCCGGATTCAGCAGCAGCGGTCCAGCCATTCCTGTTTCCGGTGATGACTTCATAAACGCTAACAACGTCTCCAAAGCATTGCTTTCCATCAAACAATCCGGATTCAGAAATATCAAATATTCGCTTTCACCGGCATTAGCCACCCCAATATTACAAGCTCTCGCAAAACCGAGATTCTCTTGATTACGAATACATTTCAGGCGTGATTGCAAAATGGCTATCCGCTCCATCTCATCCATGCTTTGATCAGTCGAAAGATTATCCACGATAATTATTTTCGACACAGTCTCTGAGAGCAAAACGGATTGTACAGCCTGTTTCAACAATGGACCGGCGTTGAAATTTACAATAATAACAGATACATCAGACATACAAAACTCGTTCCTATAATGAAAAGATGTGTTTTCTGGAAACTATTTCTGTGCAATTAATTAGATTCCTGACTTATTTTCCAACGCTGTTACGGCATAAGGCCATAAAATCTTTAGTTAGAAATCGGCTAACGCCGACGCCGATTGCCATGCACGCAAACCAAGCCATGATATGAAAATACCGCGGGACGGGGCGTTCTATAAAAAAAATGGCCTCGGCAAAAACAATCAAAGCCCAAACGCTGAACATAATATTTTTCCTGCGCAGGTCAGCATCACGCGCCAAAACCGTAAGGATTATCCACAACAGGGGCACAAACAGTAGTCCCTGGAGCCAATATTGAGATAAAAGGAAATATCGACCTGTAAGAGATTTAAGATCCATTGCAGATGAAGCATCAGCGGGATAACGGAATTTGGCCTTGATTAAATGGAGGAAGCTGTCATCCAAACGACGGTTTCCTAATTCTGTTTCCATATACATGCGAAAATAAGAGGAATCAAAATGATCTGTGAAAGACTGCCAACCCAGATGAAGAAATGCAAATGGTTTAGAAATGACTGCGTGCAATGCTGTCTTATAGGCGATTTGATTGGCCTTGATGTGATTACGTTCGATTATTTTCAAGTACCAGACCACCCCGCCTTCCATCCAGCGGTGAGCACCGCGGGCTCGCCGGTCTGCAAGCGGGAATCGCGCATTGCGTAAAACCTGTTCTCCAAGAGCCTGATCCGGAAAATCACTCGCCTGAACAATGGGGATGACATACCCCAACGCAAAGAAACCGTCGTCATAAGAATATGCAGGCGATTCATGATGAAGATAACCATTCATATGTTTGTAGATCGTTGTAAACGCAAAAATTAAAAAAACGGACAGGCAAACATGTAAAACTTTAACCTTAAAAGTCATGCGTGTCTGTTGTGCGGTGGCTACGGCTATCACCGGAATTGCGAAGGCACTTATCCACGAGAAAGGTATAAAGGCAAAACGAATACATATCATCACTGTGGCTAGGAACTGCATAAGCAACAGCCATTTGATCCGGATATCATCTAGATACTGAAGAGCCACCCACACATAAAAAACAAACAAAAAAAGTGCCAGTGTTTCAGTCATAACATATCGGGTATAAAGCAGTTGCAAAGGTTCCAACGTCATGACACAGGCTGTACCAAATGCTATCCAGTGATGCATGGCGAAATACCGGATTAATAAATGCGCAGAAACCAGTGAGATAGAAACGGCCAGCAATGTCTGAACGATGACCAAAGTTTGGAGGGATTTGGTTGTGACAGAAACGAGACGGATGAAATATCCATACACAAAGGAGCGATCGGAGGGCAGCCAGCCACTAACGGCCGTCCAAATATAGCTTGCTGAATCTCCGAAAAAAAACATCGGATGATGATCCAGCCACAAAAGAAAGCTTTGCATTACAATCAAAATCAGAAACATCAAAAGAAATTTATTTCTCATAAAATTACATGTACTTGAATCTATATTTTAACATTGCACCAATGCCATACAGGCCATCTTTCCACGATACTTTTTTACCCTGCTCAATCGTTCTTGGATAATAATGGATGGGCACTGTCATGATTCTCAAATTTGCTTTTCTTAACGATGCAATGAAGAAGGGAGTTATTTCCGCAAAATCAAAGGCGAACCCGTTTTCTTGAAATTGCGTATCCCTGGTTAAATCAGCGGTCCATACTTTGTAGCACGTGTTGATGTCTTTTAAATTTTGGCCGAATATGACTCTTCCGAGGATCGTCATAATCCGACCACCGACATAAAATGACAAGTAAGCGGTTTTATGTTCTTTCAAACCAAGACGATTTCCATAAACCACCTTTGTTACGCCTTCAATGATGGGTTTCAAGAGTGCGGGATAGTCAGCTGGATCATATTCCAGATCCGCGTCCTGCATGACCAGAATATCACCCGTCGCGACCTTGATACCTGCTCGCACCGCTGCACCTTTCCCCGGAATTGTTTCAATAATCAATCGGGGATTTTCATCTAAATTTCGGGCAATCCACGCGTTAACCAACGTCCCGGTATTATCGCTCGAGTTGTTGTTAATGATGATGATTTCTTTTTCCAAAGGTATAGACACAGATTTCACTTTATCCAACAATGCAATGACCGTCTTTTCCTCATTATATGCAGGAATCAGTATGGATAATTTTTTATAATGGTTTCTGTTTCGTGCCATATTAACCTATGCTATTAATGCGATAAATCAGGAGGAGAAGATGAACGATAGACATTCAAATTGCAATCCCTTAAAATTTTTAGAGACCCACGAACCAGAGCCGGGCGTTCTTCAAATTTTGACAGCTCTTCATCAGTGGCGGTATCCACCCTTAATGCTATTTCATGAAGTTTCTTAAAGTAAGCTTGCCGATGCGGCTGAATTCGCCATTCGACGATCGACGTAACCAAAATACCCGAAAAAATTACGACGGCAGGCATATACAATAGTATCCGCTTATAAGGCTTTATATTGTTAGAATTGACCAAGAAAAAAATAATCATCCAGAGACTACCGACAAGTCCATATATGCTGATGCACGTATAGCGCGATGCCATACCATAGTCTATTCCGTAGCCAAATCTTCCTATCATCATAAAAACAATATAAAAAAACGACTGCATGATCAGATAAAGGGGCAAATAAGTAATTTTATATAATTTCGATGCGACAAACAAATACATACTCAAACCATAAAGAAACAAAACAAACATTCCGAGAGTGGCCATGAATTGAAATGATAAATACATATCGGCAACATTGACGCCCACAACACTCGCTCCCAAAGCGGCCAACAGAAACTGTAAAGCGTTTGTGGGACTGATCATTATAATCATGATTTTATCTAGCAGACCCGAGGAACTTGAGAAATAATCATTTTCGTGGATTCTGTATAAATATAGGCAAGCAATTGCGATTAAAAAAATACTTATTAAAAGTAGCCGAAACCAGCAATCTTTCGCTAGTTTGAAGTGATGAATTAATAAGTAGCATAAAAAAGTCGAGCCCAACGAAGGCGCAAAAACGAAAGCCAAATTTCCACCAAAGACTAGTATCGCCAAAGTAGGAAATACAAAAGCTGGGAACCAGTACTTCAGGTCACTCCTCGTTACAAATAATTCCAGGCTGATAAAGCTGGCAATAAAAAAAGGCATTGGCGCTTGAAAAACAAAACCATACGCATAGGTCAGTCCTTCCCATTGAATAACACTAAAAATAACCAAGCTTAGCAAAAAAAATGATGCGGTGATAAACTCCATTGAACACCTGGGTAATAGACTCTTTCGATAGTCCCGATAAATCAAAATGGCTGATGCCAGAATCAGAAAAGGAATCAAAAGAACGATTATCCTTGAGTTCATACCAAATATTTTCATATTGACCCATTGAATAGCTCCGTATCCTAATATTCGATTTAGGGCAGTTGGCCGCCAAAGATCCCCAAAGGCCAGAGATCCGTCGCAGTACTTTTCAACAAATCCACCTTTAATGAGATACATATCATCCCGGAAGGCCACATCAGCGGCAGTGGACCAGACATAAAAAAGCGTTATGGCAAAAGGAATGCATATGGATAAACAGCAATATAATTTTGATTTGATACTCATATTGATCAACGCCCTGTAAGAAGCTCT
>Ga0209202_1002156_pt1 | contig 11112 bp, 10 predicted proteins | sample AD_UKC032_MetaG_FD_184416 | JGI IMG/M metagenome (GOLD analysis project Ga0209202, IMG submission 184416) | Active sludge microbial communities of municipal wastewater-treating anaerobic digesters from USA - AD_UKC032_MetaG (SPAdes) (version 2) | ecosystem: Engineered > Bioreactor > Anaerobic >... | reverse complement strand
GGCCGCAGGGCCGCCTCGAACTCGGGCCGCCCGAGCTCGCGCAGCGCTGCGCCCGCGGCGCGGGGATCCTCCAGGGCGAAGAAGCGGAAGCGCACCCGCTCGGGCCCCTCCTCGCGGAGCTCGGCCAGCCACTGCCCGGCCGCGGGATAGAGGGCGAAGAGCTCGAAGCCCCGATCCGTGGCGAGGGCGAAGGGGTCGGGGGCGGCGAGGAGCCCCTCCCGATCCAGGTACAGGAGCCGGGCCGAGCCCGAGCCGGCGCCGCCCTCTCCCGAAGCCGCCTCCGGGCCCCCGGCGTAAGGATCGCGGTAGAAGTGGACGAGGAAACCGGTCCCCGCGCCCGCCCCCGCGCCCGCCCCGCCTCCCGGCGGCCCGCCGAGCGGCCAGGCCCCCGCCGTCGACAGCCCGGCGAAGGGCTCCGGGAAGGGGCTTTCCGCCACGCGGAAGGCCTCGCCCCCGGGCGAGCTCTCGAGCCGGGCGAGCCCCCAGCCGTTGACCGCGACGAGGACCGTCCGGCCGTCGGACGTGAGCACCGACGCGTTAGGCGCGACAGAAGCCCGTCGCGGCGCCCCCGCCGGGGGCCTCTCCGGCCCCTCGGCGAGCCCGCCCGCCGTCGCGTAGAAGAGCCGCCGCTCGGCCGCGGCGTAGGGATAGGCCGGCGCCGGGGGCGCGGAGCCCGCCGCCCCGCCCCGATCGGCCCGCGCGCAGCTCCCCGCCGCCATCGCCGCGGCCAGGCACAGGGTCCACAGGAAGGCCCCTGTGCGCGGCGAAGAGGCGAGCTGGGCCGCTTTCAGGGAGGGCGAGGGAGGGATCGCATCGCCTCTCCCCTCCCTTTTCCCTCTGCGCCTCCCCGCCTCCGCGGTCGTAGCTCTCTTCATCCCTTCCTAGTGGTTCCTCGCGCGACGGCGTGCCGCCGTCGCGGCGACGAAGCCGCGCTTCGTCGGTTGTCCGTGGGTCTCCGCGCGTCTCATCGCCGCAGAGCTCCCCTCAGTAATTCCTCGCGAAGACCGCCAGATGTTTCGCCGGCTTCCCGCAGAGGCAGCAGTTCCCGCCCACCCCCTCCTGCCGGTCCAAGGGCAGGCAGCGGATCGTCACCTTGGTCTCGGCCTTGAGCGCCGCCTCGCACGTCCCGTCCCCGCACCACCGGCCCTCGGCGAAGCCCCCCGTCGCGACGGCCGTGCCCGCCTCCTCGCCCTGGTCCTTCCCGTAGAAAGCCAGGAGCTCCTCGCGGCTCGCCACCGGCTTCGTGTTCTCGATCCGGAAGGCCTTCGCCTTCTCGTAGAGGTTCTTCTGGATCGCGGCCAGGAGCTCCACGGCCTTCGCGGGCAGCCCGGCGACCTCCAGAGGAGCCTTCTCCCCCGTGTCGCGCCGCGCCACCATGGCCTTCCCGGCCTCCATGTCGCGGGGCCCGATCTCGATGCGCAGGGGCACCCCGTTCATCTCGTGCTCCGCGAACTTCCAGCCCGGGCTCTTCGACTCGTCGCCGTCCAGGATCGCGCGCACGCCGGCCGTCTTGAGCTCCCCGAGGAGCTTCTCGCAGTAGGCCAGGACCGCGGCCTTGGTCTCCGTCTTGTAGATCGGCACGATGACCGCCTGCTCCGGGGCCAGCTCGGGAGGCAGGACCAGCCCCTTGTCGTCCGAGTGGGTCATGATCACCGCGCCGATGAGGCGCGTGGACACGCCCCAGCTCGTCGCCCAGGCGTAGTCGAGCTTCCCCTCCCGGGTCTGGAACTGCACGTCGAAGGCCTTCCCGAAGTTCTGCCCCAGGAAGTGCGAGGTCCCCGCCTGCAGCGCCTTCTTGTCCTGCATCATCGCCTCGATGCAGTAGGTCGCCACCGCGCCCGCGAACTTCTCCGACTCGCTCTTGCGCCCCGCGATCACCGGCAGGCAGAGCACCTGTTCAGCCACCTCGCGGTACACGTCGAGCATCCGCATCGTCTCCTCGACCGCGTCCTGCTCCGTCTCGTGGGCCGTGTGCCCCTCCTGCCAGAGGAACTCCGCCGTCCGCAGGAAGAGCCGCGTCCGCTTCTCCCAGCGCAGCACCGAGCACCACTGGTTGTACAAAAGCGGCAGGTCGCGGTAGGACTGGATCCAGTTCTTGTACATCGACCAGATGATCGTCTCCGAGGTCGGCCGCACGCACAAAGGCTCGTCGAGCTCCTCCCCGCCCCCGTGGGTCACCACCGCGAGCTCGGGCTTGAAGCCCTTCACGTGGTCCTTCTCCTTCTGGAGGAAGCTCATCGGGATCAGCATCGGGAAGTAGCAGTTCTGGTGCCCCGTCTCCTTGAAGCGCTTGTCGTAGGCCGCCTGGATCCGCTCCCAGATCGCGTAGCCCCGCGGCCGCACCACCATGCAGCCCTTGACCGGGCTGTAGTCCGCGAGCTTCGCGTTCAGGACGATATCGATGTACCACTGCGAGTAGTCGACCGAGCGGGGCGTGATCTTCTCTGCCATGGGGCTAACCTCTTGAGCTGACGAAAGTAGGCGATTCTAGCGCGAAAGCCCCAGGATCGTCAAAAGGGGGAGCGCCCGCACGGGATAGTCCTTCGCGCCTTCCAAGCGCCGCAGGTCGGGCATGCCGAGCGGGTCCCAGCTGCGCCGCAAACGGGGTTCGCTCGTCCATCGCGCCTCCGGCGCGAGATCCGCTCGATGCTGAACGCGGATACGCTCCCCACGGCCCGATGCGCTGCGGAATCGCTCGCCCCGTTTGCGTCTGCGTCCCGCTCGCCACGCCCGCCAGGCCGAATGGAGGCGCGAAGGGCTCAGCCTCCACCACCGTCGCCCCCGCGCGACGCGGCTCCCCCTCGCTGCGGCGTCCTCGCCCGGCCCTGCGGCCGGGCTCCGGTCGCCTCCGCTACCCCCACTCCTCCTCGCTTCCTCGGCCAAGCCGGACTCAGCCCGTCGCCGCGGCGATAGGCGATGCGCACGCAGACCCGAGCTTGTCATCAGGAGAGGGCCATGCTAGCCTGGCGCCCATGATGAATCGATTTCAAATGCTCCTGCCTCTCGCGATCTCGGTCAGTGTCCTGATGTCCTGCGCCACCTTCGATACCTACCTCGCCGAGGGCGACTACGAGGAAGCGCGGGCGGCAGCCAACCGGCTCGGCGATAATCCGAGCCGTGCGAGAGCCTATCTGGCACTGGCTCGGAAGGCAGCCGCCGACGACGAGCTCGGCGTGGCCTTCGATGCCTATTTGTCCGCCTTCGCCGTAGCTCCGCAGGGCACCCGAGGTACCTATGGCGATCCGGTCTCCAAGGAAGCCCACGACGGCCTTCTCGCCTGCGCCCCGCGGCTCAAGGGGGAGTATTTGGCCGAGAGCCTCGCCGGCGTCACCTGGCTGACGAGTCAGGACACCATCGTCCTCTGGGGGATCGCCCTCAAGAATTTCCGCGACGAAAAGCTCTCCTACATCACGACCCCGAACGCTCGCCAGGATCTCGATACCGTGTACAGGTCGGCGAGATTGTTTTTCGAGAATTCCAGGTCGCACCGCTACAACCTATCGAGCGATGCCCTCAAGCAAGCGCGCCTGGAGATCTTCTCGAACCTGGGCGACGCGTATTTCCTCAAGGGACGGAGGGATACGGCGCTCACTTGCTACGACGACGCCGGCCTGCCTTTCAGCGACGCCGAGAAGCGGATGACGGCGCTCCGCGAGCGGGAAAAGCGCGCGGCCGAGGAAGCCGGCGGCCTCAGCCCCACGGAGGGCGGAGCCGAGTGCCTCTTCGTCTTCGAGGAAAGCCTGAAGGCCGAGAATTGCATCTATCTGATAGGCCGCGACGGGAGGAACAAGCGGATCGCCATCCAGGTCGCGCAGTCGTACTTCTCCGCGTACGAGAGCGGAGGGGGCCTCAGAGTTGAATCGTACACCTACGAGGCCCTGGATCCGGCGAACAACAATCGGCCCGTCACGAGGACCGGGACCCGCACCGTCACCGTCCCCGTTGTCAAGCATCCAGCCTCGTCCTTCTCGAATACCGCCTTCATCGGCTTCGGGGCGAAGTACGACTTCGCTTACGGCCAGCCGCCGCAGCTGCCCGACTTCCGGCCCCAGGACGCGATGATCGTCAGCGGGTACCAGCTTACGAAGGTCAGCTACAAGGGCGAGGCGATCGACCTGCTCACCTGCGACCTGGTCCACGGCCTCCTTGCGATCAAGATCAGGAAGAAGTAGGGCCGCGTCGCGTCGAGCCGCCGCTCTTTCCAGCCGCCCGGCTCGGGGCCGTCCTCCCCGGCCCGAAGTACTTCTCGCTCCGGTAGCGGAGCCAGACCCGGAGCTCCTGGGGGATCCGGTCCCTCGCCTCCGGGCTCAAGGAAGCGTAGAGGGACAGGGCCCGCTCCCGCTCCGTACGGCAGGCCGCGTTGTTGTGCGCCTCCCACTTCGACCTCGCCAGGCGGATGAGCCTGCAGGTCTCCTTAACCGGATCGAGCGCCCCGTCCCCTTCCCCCGCCCTCTGCTTCATAGAGCCCATAGTAGCGGCGCGCCCGGCGTAGGGGAAGCGCCGCCGAGCCCCGCGGACCTCCCCTCGCTTCGCGCGCCGCGCGGTGCCAGCCAACGCGACCGCTATTCATTTGTTCCTTTCCGCTATTTGGTGTAGTATGGCCTTCGACTGTGCCTGGAGCATCGTGCGAGCATGTTTCGGCGGCCGCGCGATCATGACAAATACCTCAAAAACTGTCATTTTCTACAGACTTTTTCTGTCCTTTGCCCTCCTATTTTCCTTCGCTTCCCACTCGCCGTTGTTTATATTTCTTAACCGAGGTGCCGATAGCCATGACCGTCGAGATAGCCGGGGCTGCGCCCGGGTTCGTGTCGATCACCTTCCCCCACGACTGGGCTGTCGTCGAAGCCCTGCTCAAGCACCCGGCCTGTTCGCAAGATCCTGCGACCGCTTCCTGGCTCCTTCCCTCGAACCAGCAGAACCTCGACCAGCTGCTCGGCCTTCTGTATAGAACAGGCCGCTTCACCGCTCCTCCCCCTGAAGCCACGATTCCCGCCCCGGCCGAGCCTGCAGCCTCTCGCGCTCTCGCCCCTCGGCCGCGCCTCGCTCGGCCCCCCGCGGAGCTCGAGCCCCTCTTCGTCGATGCCCGTCCCGCCCGCGCCTCGGGCCCCTCGCCCGCGACCGAGGACCTCGTCCGCCGCCTCCGCGAGGCCCTCGAGGCCCGGCACTACAGTCCCCGCACCCAAGAAGCCTACGCGACCTGGCTGCTCCGCTTCGAGGCCTTCCACCGGGACGCCCCGCCCTCCCGCCTCGGCCAGGCCGGCATCAACGCCTTCCTGAGCCATCTCGCGACCGACTACGAGGTCAGCGCCTCGACCCAGAACCAAGCCCTCGCCGCCCTCCTCTTCCTCTACCGGAACGTCCTCGAGCTCCCCCTTGGCGACCTCGCCGAGGTCATCCGCGCCAAGAAGCCCCTGCGCCTCCCCGTCGTCCTCAGCCGCGAGGAGGTCCGCGTCGTCCTTTCCCACCTCAAGGGCGACAAGCAGCTCGCCGCCTCCCTCATGTACGGCACCGGCATGCGCCTCGCCGAGTGCCTCAACCTTCGCGTCCAGGATATCGACTTCAACCGCAGCTCGATCACCGTCCGCTCCGGCAAAGGCGCCAAGGACCGCGTCACCATGCTCCCGGCCACCCTTAAAGCGCCGCTCAAAGAACAGCTCGCCCGCGTCAAGACCATACACGACCTGGACCTCTCCGAGGGCTGGGGAGGCGCCCCCCTTCCCGGCTCCCTCGACCGCAAATACCCCAAGGCATCGAAAGAATGGAACTGGCAGTGGGTATTCCCCCAAGAACGCCGCTGGAAAGACCCCCAGAGCGGCGCCCAAGGCCGCTTCCACATGGACGAATCCATCCTCCAGCGCGCCGTCTACGAAGCCGTCCTCGCCTCCGGCATCTCCAAGCGCGCGAGTTGCCACACGTTCCGCCATTCCTTCGCCACCCATCTCCTGGAAAGCGGCTACGACATCCGCACCGTCCAAGAGCTCCTCGGCCATAGCGACGTGAAAACCACCATGGTCTACACCCACGTCCTCAACCGCGGCCCCTCCGGCGTCCGCAGCCCCATGGATGGCTTGCTCTAGTTGGAATCTTATACTGACCATTATAAAAATCCGATTCGCTCATATTTATTCCTCATTTTCTGACCATGGAAGATTTAGCTGCAGATAATGTCTAGTTTATACTGACCAACCGATCGTAAGCAAAAAAACAAAAGTGTTAAGTCTAGTTAATGTTAGGTTGACGCCTGCGGCGCACGAGGAATACTGAGACATACTCTCCATCGTAGTCGAGACGTGCCTGCCGAATTGTTTCTGGCGTAAGCCAGACGGTCTTGGCGATCTTGAAGCGCTTGAACTGATTAGCCACTTGTTCGTTTACGCCGATCTGGTGAAAAGGAAAACCTGCATACTATTCAATACCATCCTTGCGGATCACCTGCGCATGTTCTACTTCCTGCGCAAGGGGCAGCGGGAGAAAGCGCACCAGTGACTCGAACGATACAAGTGCATTGTCCTTGGCCATGCGGAAGATCCCCAATTCACAATTGAGTTGCCCTTCCTTGCGAGGATAAACGATTTCAGCGCTCTGGATATTCTTGACAGCTATGCCCCGTTCATCAGGAATCACATCAGGGACCACTTCAATCTGGCAAGGTAGGAGATGGAGGCTATCGGGTTCGGTCACTGATGCCGGCAAGGGTTCAATCCCATGAGGCATCCGGAAAAAGCCACAAATACAAGGATATGAGAAAGTGGGTAGAACTAAAAATCGATGAACCGGAATACCTCTTGACAAAGCATTATATTTAGTTAGACTAACTAATGTATAATAGGAGGCGGAAATTTGAGATTTAACAGCATCATAAGGACAACAAGCCAGATATTTTTCACCCTGGCTTTTCTCGCATTGCTCTTCTTGGGAAAACTCCAAATGTGGATGCTTTTGTTTGCATTAGGCATTCTTGTTTCATTTGTAGCGGGAAGATGGTATTGCGGCTGGGTCTGTCAAATGGGTTCATTGCTACGCGTACTTTCATTTATCAAACGGAAACTTCATATACCACAGGCTAAACTGCCTTTTTTTGCAAAGTTCGCTTGGTTTCGCTATCTTAGCTTGTTTTTGACTTTCGCCTTCATGTTCATCATGCAAAAGAACGGCCTGCAACACATTGCGGTAATCAGTCTCACTATAAGCGCTTTCTTGCTTACCTTGTTTTTCCATGAAAGTTTCTGGCACAACTCAATTTGCCCCTATGGCACGCTACTCTCCCTTACTACCCGTACAAGCAAGATTCGCGTTCAGATACCAGAGGATACATGCATCGCTTGCGGAAAATGCGAAAAAGTATGCCCTACACAAACAATTGTTAAGATGGAGAGCAAGAAAAGGAAGGTTCAGGCTGTTAATTGCCTGAATTGCGGCCAATGCATGGATGAATGCCCTGTACATATTATACAATATTCCAAATGACATATAGCGAACGCTTCATTCGCTTGATCCTTGCAATAAAGGGAATGAAGGATGATGATTCTCCGGCCATACAAAACCACCTGTCGGCAACGCACATAAATATTCTCGATTTATTATTGTCTGATTCCGGGCGCTGTACCGCGGAAAACTCGACAATCGGTCAGTTGGCCAGAATATTGCGCTTAACCGCCCCAACGGTGAGCGTCGCAATGGCTCAGCTGGAGAGAATGGGATTTGTCGGAAAAAGGAATGAACTGCAGGATGACTACAGGAAGGCACCAAGAATACTAACTGCAAATGGTAAAGAAATGATCATGAAAATTGCCTCTTACCGAAATGGAAAGGTTGATGCCCTTCTTTCTGTCCTGAGCGCTGATGAACAAAAAAGTGTTGTGGAATTATTGGAAAAGGTGATGAGCGCAAACAGTATATGATTTAAATACTTCTAACATCTAGTTCAACTTGACTTATTTGGCCGTCACGACCCTTGCAAAGCAAGGCTCGCGCCACCCAAAACGCAGGTCAACTAGGCGTTAGGTTGGCTAGGATGTTTGAATATGAGGAAAAGCATACATATATGTGTTTACCTTTTGCTGTTATCAGTGAATCTTTTTTGCCAAGGGCAAAATATCTACTGGAACCTAGGATCAATTGAACTAGGGCCAAACTTTGTATCAATAATAGATGATAAAAAGTACGATTTTAATAAAAACAGTGTATTTACTTTTTCCATATTAAACTTGGGATATTCTACGAGAAACGAGTTGTTAGCTATCTCTACCTCCCTAATTAAAGGAAAAGACAATGGTGAGAATGATATAGCATACTTGCTTCCACTTGATTTAACAATGAATATTTTAAGAAATAGTCCATGGTATTTAGGATGTTATGGGAAATACCAACATGGTAATTCTCAATTATCTGAAGAATCAAATTACTTTGAAACTGGAATTAAAGGATATCTAAAAACGCCAGCGAGTATTAATACTCTATACTATTCTATGATTAACGAAATTGTATTTGGAATAAACAATAGAAATGAGATATTTCTAAACCTGAAAATAGATTTTGGATTACTTGGTTTATTTGTTTTGTGGACAAAAAGTAATAATACAAATAGGAATTATTAGTAGAAATGAAATAGCATTACTGTTGTTTCTTGAAAAGAGTAAGAGTTATAATACTATTAGGCAGCAACCTAACAATCGCTTAGACCTGATAATCCGGCCTGTCATGGTTTGTGCTAGTCGCTTCGCTCCTTACGCCCAAACCACGCCAGTCTCGGATTACAGGTCAAGCGTATGTTCGGCGGACGCGCTGACGCGCGCCCAGCCACACTCGACAGACGCGCGCGCCATCCTTGGCGCGGGCCTTTCATGCATTATCTACGAACTGACGAACTTGCCCAAAGAGTACTTTTCTAATATTGCTTTAATCGAAGTTATACATTTTAGAATGTAGCATATGCAAATACATCTTTCCTATTCTATTCTTTTGGGATGACTTTTCGAGATCGAACGATCAAAGAAAGAATGTACATAGCTGAAGTGATTACTTCACTGAAAAGAAAACACATTGAAAAGGTCTGTGCTTAACTGGCAAACTTGCCCAAGATATGAGAAACCCTGAAAAGTCATTTACTTAACTGTCCAGCTTGCCCAAGAAAATAGAAACATAGAAAAGTCCTGTGCTTAACTGACAAACTTGCCAAAAGAAATAGGAAAATAGAAAGCATTAGAATAATCGCCTTCGCCATCCATGGCTCAGGCGATTTCTACGAGGTGGCTTCGCCGAACAACGGCTTCAACCTGACAACCCGGCCTGTCACGCTTTGTGCTCGAAAAATAATGCACAAAGCGCGCCAGTCTCGGGTTGCAGGTTAAGCCCATGTTAGAACGACGCGCTAACGCGCGCGATAAGAATTGTAGTAGGGTAGAGTATCGCTTGCTGGGTATATAAGGAGAACTTTTGCTTACACCACAAAATGAGTTTAGAAATATCATAACCAAACGGCTCAATGAGAATTCTAAATCATTCAATATACTGCTTGATATGCAGCATTATGGTAATTGTATATCAATACTGTGCCAAGAACTTGACCAGTATATTCGGTTGCTTTTCTTATTTAAGCAACCACAGCATATTCGAGATGAACTCATTGGCCATTCTATAAATAATCAAAAATGGTATTATACCAACAATGAGAACAAGAAAGTTATAATTACCGATCAGCATATTGAAGATTTTGCAAAGGGACTTCAAGAATGGGATTCAGATATATTTGAGTTTAGAAATATATTCTATAAAATAACAATCAACTTCAATTATATCTTAAGAGATCCAATTAAGGGTCTAAACGAAATGGAAAGAGAACTTTTATATAAGTATATTAGGGAATACCATGATTCGGATTTTCCTAAACAGTATTCTATAAATGATTTATTCCCCATACTTCCAGCCATATTTACTAGAATATATGAAAGTATAAAACAAAAATTGTAAGTAATTAATGATTTTGTTCTAACAATCGCTTCGACCTGACTCAGCGGTTTGTCACGCAATCTGCTAAATTGTTATGCAGATTGCGCGCCAATTCCGCTTCGCAGGTCAAGCGTATGTTATGTCGACGCGCTAAAGCGCGCGAATATTTTACATCACTGGTGTAAGGATACTGCTTCGAGATGCGCAACATCATTAAGAGATCATTGGTTTTACTTTTTATAATTGCATGTTCGTTAACGATCTACGGTCAAACTGGATTAGTAACTATCAAACTACAAGCCTTCGATACACCAATTCAAGTCGATGAGTCATTTCTTTCCTATGCCGAGATAATGAATAAACTCGCTTTGATGAATGATATAAAAATACTTGTTCAGCAATCATTCAGAAAAGATAATGAAGTAATTGAAAATGCAATAGTAGTTCCCGTAAAAAACTCAAATCATCTTGTTGGACATGCAATAGACATTAATATTTTCCATGCTAATAAATACTATATTAGCAAGACACTAAATAGATACGATGAATTACCTGAGAAGATAAAAGTATTCTTGGTCGGATGTAGAATATCAGGGATTCGTTGGGGTGGTGATTTCCCAGTACAAGACAGCGTACATTTTGATGATAATTATTATACGAAGAATCAAGTAAGATATGAAGAGTTATATAGGAAGTACCAGGAATAAAAACATAACAATCGCTTCGACCTGACAACCCGGCCTGTCACGATTCGTGCTGAATAATTGGTGCACGAATCGCGCCAGTCTCGGGTTGCAGGTCAAGCGTATGTTAGGACGACGCGCTAACGCGCGCGGGTTATTTTATTAGTAGTCATGAGGGAGTTTTGCTTTTATGAATATACTATGTTTGTTGGCATCAGCAATTTAGTGGAAACGCAGGCATTGCTTATGGCGTTGTGAAATACGAACTGCAAAAAAAATGGTGTAAATTGTAGTTTTTATGATGAGTAGCAAAGAATAGAAAAAGCATATGTATGAGAGACATAAAGGAATGAAGGAAATGATTGAGAAAAACGATTGGCGACTTCAAGGGCAAGAAAGATACTTAATCGGTGAAAAGTTTATATTCAAAAAATACCAAATGAAAAGCGAAAAGTGGGATCATGATCATTGCGAGTTT
>Ga0209202_1002153_pt1 | contig 11127 bp, 9 predicted proteins | sample AD_UKC032_MetaG_FD_184416 | JGI IMG/M metagenome (GOLD analysis project Ga0209202, IMG submission 184416) | Active sludge microbial communities of municipal wastewater-treating anaerobic digesters from USA - AD_UKC032_MetaG (SPAdes) (version 2) | ecosystem: Engineered > Bioreactor > Anaerobic >... | reverse complement strand
TTATTTTGCTGTTTTGTATGTTTTTTTTGCTCATCGTGTTGGTTACCGGAACGTACACGAGCGAAACGGGAACGTACACGAGCGAAATGGCATCGTACGTGAGCGAAAATGACACTTACACGAGCGAAATAGCAACGAACGTTAGCGAAATGGTTATCGACGTTAGCGAAATAGGCATCGACGGGAGCGAAAATGGCATCGACGTTAGCGAAATGGCAACTTACACGAGCGAAATGAGAGTGTACACGAGCGAAATTGGAACGTACACGAGCGAAATGGCATCGTACACGAGCGAAAATGGAGCGTACGTGAGCGAAATTGGAACGTACACGAGCGAAAGGGGGTTTTACACGAGCGAAATGGCAACGTACGTGAGCGAAATAGACATTTACACGAGCGAAATTGGGATTTACATTATAGTATAGTGTTTTGATTGGGTTGTTTTTTGGTTTTAGATTTCTTTAGTTTTTTAGTTCTTTTGATTTTTTTAGTTCTTTTTGTTTTTAGTTTTTTGATTCTTTTGGTTTTTTTGGTTTTTTGATTTAAAATTTTGTAGGAATTGTTTAAATAGTTATATATTTAGGGGATGGGAATGGTTTGTTTGAAGATGTGGGTTTGAAATGTTGAGGAAGTGAATTTTTTTTAGATTTAAATTAATAGTTTATTTGGTAAAAATTAGTTACTTTTCAGAATGGTTTTGCTAGTTACATACAATACTAAAAATCATAACCTGACAATAAAAAGGTTAACAACTTCGACATAATTTTGATAGGTTAAAACAATTAATAAAATAAATTTGCTAAAAAATCTTAGGAAAAGAAAAATGGAGATAATGACAGACTTATATTTAGGCGACAGTAAAGAGCAATTAATGTTACTTCCGGACAACTCTGTAGACTTAATTGTGACTTCTCCACCTTATGCAGACCAACGTAAAAGTACATATGGAGGTATTCATCCAGACAAATATGTAGAATGGTTTTTGCCAATTTCAGAGCAACTTTTAAGAGTACTTAAACCGACTGGTACATTTATTCTAAACATCAAGGAAAAAGTAGTTGAAGGTGAAAGAAGCACTTATGTTATGGAACTTATCATAGAAATGAGAAAACAAGGATGGTTTTGGACAGAAGAATTTATATGGCACAAAAAGAATTCTTATCCAGGAAAATGGCCAAATCGTTTTCGGGACAGTTGGGAGCGACTGCTCCAATTTAATAAAGCCAAACATTTCAATATGTACCAAGAAGAAGTTATGGTACCTATGGGCGATTGGGCAAAAACTAGACTTAAAAACCTATCTGATACTGATAAAATACGTGACAATTCAAAAGTTGGAAGTGGCTTTGGAAAAAATATTTCCAATTGGGTTGACAGAGACAAAGCATATCCAACCAATGTTTTGCATTTAGCGACTGAATGCAATAATAAAAATCATAGTGCTGCCTTTCCACAGGAACTTCCAGAGTGGTTTATCAAACTATTCACAAAAGAAAATGACATGGTTCTGGACCCTTTTATGGGTTCTGGGACAACATTAAGTGTTGCAAACAGAATGAAACGTAATTCAATAGGTATTGAGATTGTTCCTGAATATTATGAAATGGTAAGAAAGGAATTGAAACCTGTTGAACTTTATTTACTAGAACCGAAAGAAAAATATGAAAAAACTAAACCTGAAAGACGTATCGCAATACGTTGAGCAAAACATTGGGACATTCCATCAAAAGCGTATTCAAAGTCTTGACGGATTAAAACTTACAAAAGTTCTAAAACGCAAAAACCCTTATCTATTTAAAGCAAAATATGTTTTAACAGCTGAACAAATCATTCGTGGAATAGTTGATGCTCATATTTCTTCAAATGAAGAAACTATTTTTGGTGATTGGCTGGAAGGACTTGCCATATTTATAAATGGAAAAGTTTACGGAGGCTACAAATCAGGCATTACAGGCATTGACTTAGAGTTTGATAACAATGGAGTAAGAAATATTGTAACCATAAAATCAGGGCCTAATTGGGGTAATAGTTCGCAAATTGCCAAAATGATTACTGATTTTAAGACAGCAAAAAAGGCTTTAAGAACAAGCAACTCACAACTTAACGTAAAAGCTGTTAATGGTTGTTGCTACGGACGAGACAACAAGCCAGACAAAGGAGATTATTTTAAATATTGTGGTCAGAATTTTTGGGAATTTATTTCAGGAGACAACGAGTTATATACTGAGATTATTGAACCCCTTGGGCACAAATCAAAAGAAAAGAATGATGATTTTATAAAATCATATTCTCAAATGATTAACAAGTTTACTAGAGAATTTGCTAATGATTTTTGCAAAGATAATGGAGAAATAGACTGGGAAAAATTAGTAATCTTTAATTCATCAAAATAAATAATAAATATGCCACAGTGTATAATTCCAAACTGTCCTAATAATGCAGAGCATAATTTAGGCATTCGTTGTAGACGACCAAATACAACAGCTATTTGGGCACCAAATTGTGATGCATTTCTTTGTGACGAACACGCTGAACAAGGCTGTTCGATACAAATAAATGTTACACCAAACCAGACCGGACAAATTTCAACAAGTGTGTCAGGTGGGGGACAATTTTTCACAAGAACGACACAAATAAATCATGCTGCAGACGAGTAGAAGCCTAATCGGGAATAGGGGTTTAACATAAAAGAGGTTTTTAACATTTTACCTAGTATAAATTTTTGTGTTGACAGTTTAGTGTTTCTAAATCCGATACTTTGCAATGTAAAACGTAAACGTAATCACAAAACCAACGAATATGCCTTGTAATCATAGATTTATTGACGATTTATATCCAAAACACAAACTAAAACATCTTTTCATAGGAACATTTAACCCAACATGGGAAAACCCAAATGGAAATAATGCAAATTGGTTTTATGGTAGGCGTACAAATAGTTTTTGGAGAATCTTACCAGGTATATTTAACCATCCCAACATGAATAATGCACTTCATAGACAAAACATCAATCTATGGAAACAATACTGTGTGGAAAATAATATTGGAATAACTGAAATTATTGAATCAATTAACGATGCAAATGAGAATAATGAAGATCATAGACAAAGAATACTTGGTTTTCAAGATAACGATTTGGAGGTGTTTGAAAATGTTAAGTTTACAAAAATTGAAAAACTTATAAATAAAAATGTAGAAAGTTTATGTGGTGTTTATTTGACAAGATATTCACATACTTTGCCTGCAAATGGGATTTTTGGAAATCGTTGGAAAGAAATAGAAAGTTTTTGCAATGAAAAAAATATTCATATTTCTTGTTTAGTAACTCCATCTAACGGCTATATGATGCCAGTTAATCAAAAGATAGCAATATGGCAACAAGAAATTAATATCTGTAAATAATTACTACAACAACGGATTTGGGCAATTGGCTTTCCTGAAGTATCGAGAGGGAAGCTCCTTTTTAGTCTAATCTAAAATAAAAAAAGCCCCAATTAAATCGGGGCTTAATCTTGATTACCAATCAAGAAGACTGTCTATGGTAGAATAAAAGTAGTAATTTATTTTTAAACCGCAAATTATTCACAACATTTTTAGGGTTTTAGATAAAAAAAGATTCCTAATCTGCCGTAAAACTGCTACATTTACATTACTTTAAAATCAGTTCGAGTGGGTGAGGGGGATGGTGTTGCCGGGCTGTTTATTTGAAAGGGGCTACAAATTAACTTAAATAATACACGATGAATTTCAGCAAGCTTTCTTCCGCAAAAATGATTTTGACCTTGCTTTGTGTTGTTATGATACAATCGGCACACAGTCAAGTTTCCCGCTTTAGTGTTGAAAAATTCAGCAATGAAAAAGGCGAAACATTGCCCTACCGACTCCTTTATCCCGATTACAACACGGTTCGAAAATACCCCTTGGTTGTTTTTCTGCACGGTTCAGGCGAACGCGGAACAGATAATGAAGCTCAATTGAAATGGGGCGTGGCTAACTTTGCAAGTGATGAAAACATGAAGTTATATCCTTCGTTTGTGCTTGCTCCACAATGTCCGTTAGAGTCGGATTGGTCTAATTTTTCGGATGGTAAAGAGGGTCAAACGTTTTTATTGCAGAAAACACCATCAAAACCAATGGAACTTTTAATGGCTCTAATTGAGGAAACAATCAAAAAGTATCCGATAGACACGAACCGCATTTATATTACGGGCTTATCCATGGGCGGCTTTGGAACCTTTGATGCCATTGAACGGTATCCTAATTTGTTTGCAGCAGCCGTTCCCGTTTGTGGCGGCGGCGATACTTCCTTGGCAAGCTCGATAAAGCATATTCCTATTTGGGTATTTCATGGGGCAGAAGATGTAGCGGTAGATCCTGCCTGTTCATTAACCATGATTTCTGCATTAACAAAAGCCGGAGCACGTCCGGGCTATACGCAATATCCGGAAGTAGGCCACTTTTCATGGATAATGGCTTATAGTGATTCCCTACTAATGGAATGGTTGTTCAGACAACGGAAGTAGAGGAATGAATGGTTTTAGTGGATAGGCTATCTGTATGCCTTCCGGCAATGGTATTACTAATGCAAAGTGTTTTTGGGTTTTCTTAGGAGGCTCCTTTGTCTACAATCAATTAATGACAAACCAATTGTTGCTACAATAAAAAAGCCCCGATAGAATCGGGGCCTTACCTAACCTTAAAAAAAATGACTTCAATCTCAAGAGTAGTAAAAGTATAAAAGTGTTTTTAAACTTCAAAATAGTCACCTCATTTTTATGTATTTTATATAAAACAGGGTTAAAAAGTAATGAAATAATAATTTAGCATAGGTTAAATTGAATAAATCCTACTTACGAACAGCCATTAAAAAAGGCCCTTGTAAAAACAAAGGCCAATTCTCTTCTTAGTGGTTTAGTTTATGGAATAAAATGATATACTTCTTGCCCTAGGGTATAATAGGGAAGATAGAACGCAGCACGGTTGATAAAACAGGGGAGGGTGTTTTTGGTGTACCAAACTTACAACTAAGTTTACATTAATCCTACAAAAAAGAAAACTTTCTTTATAGGTAATTGCTTCAACCTATGAATTATGCAATATTTAGAGGGCTTTAAATAGTAGTAACCATTAAATAAGCCTGACCTTTATAGAAATATTCTAAACCACACTAATTGAAAATATTTATTAAGTATATGGTGAGTAACCGTTGCCGCATCATGCTACGGGATGAGTTGCAAAAGTTAGGGTTACACTTTGTCATTCTCGATTGGGGTGAAGTTGACGTAATGGAAGACTTGACCGCTGAGCAACGCTTGCAACTGAGTGAAGGTTTGCTAGGAACAGGGTTGGAGTTAATGGATGATAAAAAGTCTATTTTGATAGAGAAAATTAAACATATCATTATTGATATGATTTATCATTCTGATGAAATAATTAAGGTTAATTTTTCCAATCACTTGAGTGAGAAGCTGAATCACAACTACACCTATTTAGCAAACCTGTTCTCAGAAGTGCAGGGAACCACTATTGAGCAATACATTATTAATCATAAAATTGAATACATCAAGGAGTTAATGGTTTATGGTGAGTTGAACCTCACCGAGATTGCTTATAAGATGAACTACAGCAGTGTGGCCCATTTGTCGAATCAATTTAAGAAAGTGACCGGGTTGTCACCTTCGCATTTCAACAAACTGAAAGAAAAACGACATACTGTTGAAGAGGAAACAGCCACCGAATCATGACCTACAAAATAGCCAAAACACAAGCCGTTTATTATTACTTAGCGATATTAATTATTATCGCCTTGGGGATAATCTTTTATTATAATTCAAAAAAGGTTATTACTTCCGGTAATCATGTAACGCATACGTATGCAGTGATGGATAAAAACCAAGAGTTACTGCTGGACGTGATGAGTTTTGAAACGGCGTGTAGGGGCTATTTGTTAACAGGAAATCCTTCTTTTATTACTTCCTATAGAAAGAGTTTGGCTCAAGTAGAGCAAAACATTGTAATACTATTAAACTTAACAAAAGATAATCCGAACCAGTACAAAAGGGTGGAGGAACTTCAACATTTGATAACTAACCGCATTAAAATTTCGGAAAAGCTTATTGAAGCCAAATCAAAAGAGCCACAGAATAGCAAAGAGCAATATTTGTTTTTACAATTGAGTACAGCTAAAACGGAAGCAATCCGAGAGAGTGTTAAGGCAATTAATGCAGAGGAATTTATGTTACTGAAAGTGCGTAAAAGTGAAAATACGTTTAGCTCGGACATTAATAAGATAGTTTTGTTTTCGCTGTTTGCGGGTGTATTTCTATTGTTGTTGTTTATTTATTTTGTGTTTCGGAATCATACCATTATTAATGAAGCATCAAAAGCACACAGCTATGCGATGCAATTGGCTTCTAAATATTCGCTTAGTTTGATAGAGGCAAGTCGTGATCCGTTGTTTACCATCAGTCCGGAAGGAATTATTACAGATGCGAACCAGGCTTCAGTTCAGGTGACAGAAGTGCCACGGGAAAAGTTGATAGGGTCACACTTTACTACTTATTTTACGGAGTCCGAAAAAGCAAAGGAGGGTTATGAGGAAGTTTTCTCCAAAGGGTTTGTTTCTGACTATCCGTTAACGATAAAAGATGGTATATTGACGCAAGTGCTTTTTAATGGTTCAGTATATAAGGATGATAATAATACGGTTATAGGAGCTGTAGTGGTTGCTCGAGACATTACGGAGCAAAAACGAATAGAGGACGAACTTATCAAGGCAAAGCAAATTGCTGAAGAAGCAGCTATAAAAGCGGAGAAAGCTACTAATGTTGCCGTTGAAGCGGTGAAGTCGAAACAGCAGTTTCTGTCGAACATGAGCCATGAAATCCGAACACCGATGAATGCCATAATTGGGTTTACTAAAGTGGTTTTAAAGACTGAACTAACAGCAAAACAGAAAGAATATTTAATGGCCATCAAGATGAGTGGTGATGCCATGATTGTTTTGATTAACGATATTCTTGATTTAGCCAAAGTAGATGCGGGTAGAATGAGTTTTGAAAAGACACCTTTTAAACTGAATTTGTCGATTGCCGCAATGTTACATCTTTTTGAAACGAAAGTGCAGGAAAAGAATTTGGCGTTATTGACTGAATATGATGAACGCATTCCGGAAGTATTGGTAGGCGACCCGGTTCGATTGCATCAAATCATTTTGAACTTAATCAGTAATTCGGTTAAGTTCACGAACAAGGGTTCTATTACATTGGCGGTTAAGTTATTGAAGGAAGATGATAAGAAAGCGAGCATAAAATTTTCTGTTATCGATACAGGTATTGGGATAAAGAAAAGTAAAATGAGCAGTATATTTGATAACTTCCAACAAGCTACGAGCAGTACGTCTCGATTGTTTGGCGGCACCGGATTAGGACTAGCCATTGTGAAACAATTAGTGGAAGCTCAAGATGGAACGATTACAGTGGAAAGTACGATTGATGTAGGTTCAACTTTCAGTTTTGTTTTAGATTTTAGCAAGACTTCTGCTCAGGCAGTTGTAGAACCGGAAATGGTTCCGTTGAACACGGATATTAAAGACACTAAGATATTAGTGGTGGAAGATATGGAGCTGAATCAGTTGTTGATGAAAACGCTGTTAGATGACTTTGGGTTTGAATGTGAAATAGCGGCTAATGGTAAATTAGCTGTTGAAAAGTTACAAACAACTTCGTATGATATCATTTTAATGGACTTGCAAATGCCGGAAATGAATGGATTTGAAGCAACAACGTATATCAGAGAAACATTAAAATTATCAGTTCCCATCATTGCTTTAACCGCCGATGTAACAACCGTGGATGTAGCAAGATGCAAAGAAGTGGGAATGAATGATTATATTTCGAAACCGGTTGATGAACGGTTATTGTATAGTAAGTTAATCGGGTTGATAAAAAAACCTATCTTAATCATTGAACATGAAGTGGGCACACCAACTGCTACGGATACGATTCGGTATGTAGATATGAGTTATTTAAATAAGCTAACCCAATCGAACACAAAATTGATTCGGGAAATGATTACGGCTTATTTAGTGCAAACCCCTCCTTTAGTCACGACGATGAGAAAGAGTTATAATTCGAAAGACTGGACCTTGTTGAAATCAACTGTACATAAAATGATACCTTCCTTTTCCATTGTCGGTATCAGTGATGAGTATACCAAAATGGCTAAGCAAGTGCAAGTATATGCCGATGCGTTAGAACATGCCCCGGATTTAGAAGAGATGATTAAATCTTTAGAGAGCGTGTGCAACCACTCGTGTGTTGAATTACAAAATGAATTAAATGCTATGAACGATGAAAAATAAAGACAAATTAAAACTATTCCTTGTTGACGATGATATTGTATTTTTGAAATCACTGGAAATACAATTTCTGCAGCACGGTGATTTTGAGATAGAAACCTACGTAACAGGAGAGCTGTGTATAGCAGCGTTAGACCATGAACCGGATGTGATTATACTTGATTATCACTTAGACGGCATTGATAAAAAAGCAATGAATGGCATTGAAACGTTAGATATCATTAAAGAATCAAGATCGCATATCCCGGTTATTATGTTATCCAGTCAGGATAAAATAGAGGTAGCAGTGAGTTGCATGCTGCATGATGCTTTTGATTATATAGTAAAAAGTGAAACCTCCTTTGTTCGTATTCAGAAAGATTTAGCCACGTTAGTTAAACTCCATAAAATGGAAAAAGAACTAAAATGGTATATGGATAAGAGTAGTTTTTTATCACATTGATAAAACAACCTCTTTATAGAAGAGGAAAAAACTTAATGTTTTATTATCAATTTAAAAGATAGTTGTTGCTCACCACTTATTTTACCATAATATATTCCATTTGCTAAAACGGGAAGAATAAAATTGTTTTGAGATGCCGTAATTGCTTTTGAAAATACTAGTTGACCCACTTGTGAATATAAATTAAAAATATTGTTGCCGGAAGACTCTAAATCAATATTCAAAGTTGTAGTTGCAGGAATTGGATAAATATTAAACGCAGGTTGATTAATGGTTTGAATAGCAAGTGAATTACAAGATTCATTGAATTTAGTGTCTAAAAAAGAAAGGCGGTTATTAATCCAATCGTTGAGGTAGTTGAGTTGGTCTGTTTCCAATACAAATTCCTCCCAAGCAAGTTCTTCCCGAGCATAAACACCATTATCGACAAGTAAATTATAGTTTGTTAAAAACATGTTTTGAAGGTTTGTTTCAGCCAATAAGTAGTTTCGTAACTCATTCCATCTATTTTGCAAACGATCTCTAAAACCGTTGTTGCTGCAGTCATTCCAAAGTCTGTTATAAAAACCATTAGATAATAAGTCATCAACAAGGCCATCTTGACCACCGTACCAATTGGTTCCAAACGTGCCGTCTAAATCCCATGGGACATAGAAATAAGGTTCGTTAGTGTTATACTTGGCAATATATATGTTTTTACCTGTATTGTCTGTTGCCCGAAGTAAGTTGAGTAAAATATAATAATCTACCGCATTGTCAACATCAAACTGCGATGCATATTGAGAATAGAAATTTGCATCATTTTCATTTATTACAAAGTCAATAAAGTTGTAAAGGTTATTCCATTCTGTTATTTCTGTTGGATAATCCATCTCAAAACCGCTCCAAAATCTACTGTTATTGTCATAAGGAGGAAGATAGGAAAAGGTTTCGGCTCCATCCCAAGTGATACCTTTATATAATTCACCCCGAATGTTGTTGTTGTATTTTTTTAATTTTAATAAAGAACGATCAACGGGTTCTCCTACACCATAAACACCCCTATATTCGTCGTTTACAAATACCTCTGCATATTTCATCATTATACCGCTTTTGGCATTTGGCTCAAGGTCGTTGTAATAGGGAGTATGCATTAGGTTCCATAAAGTATTATTTGTGACACTTCTGATGCGGAGAGGTTCGTTAAACATGGCCTGTAGATTCCAATCATCATCCATTCGCATGCCCAGTAAACTGACATCTTGAGTAGTGTTGCCTTCCATGTCCTCCCAAAACTCAATACGAAATGATTTTTTAGAAAGACTTTGTGAATATGCACCACGGTATTCAATTCCAATTTTAGAAACAACTTCGGTTTGATTACTTTCAACTAATCTGAAATTAGCAAGAACTTTTGGTTCGTCAAGGATGGTATTCTCTGTTGAAATGAATACCAATGGTAACTGCGTAAAATATAAAGTAAACTGTTGTAAAGTTATAGGATGAGTAATTGTATAGGGATTTCCTATGCTTACTGTGGTTACTGGATTATTGAAAACATAGTTAACGTCAAAAGAAATGGCTGTTTTTGGGCCTGTCCACATAGTATTAATATATCCCACTTCTAAGTTGCAAACTGCTAATGATTTGGATGGGTCAATTTTGTATTGATTGGAAGGAACGGAAATGGTTTGACCAAAAGCAGTAGTACAAAGAGTAATACTCAGCCAAAGAATGATAAAAAAATGCTTCATTTTTATTTATTTTAACTATGGATAATCAGTATCAATAAAAATACTAATGTTTCCAAGATAGTTTTGTGTTCTATAAATTTATTAACGAAAATAGGAATTTATTTTTAGTTGGATAAATAGTCTCCAATATTTAAAATAATCATTTTAATAGTTCTGGCGAAAATTGGTTTAAATTAAAAAAGTAAGGTCATGCTTTATCATGAACTAATAATTGTCTTTGCAAAGAAAAATGGTTAAAACTTTTATATCTTTGATACTCTAAAAAATAATTGATATGGGACTATTTTCAGCCTTATTAGGCAATGCGGGTTCAGTAAAACCGGAGGAACTTCAAACAAAATATGGTCGGTTACTCACAGATTCTGAAACCATTGAACTAGGTTTTAAACTGATTCGCGACACATTTATCTTCACCAATAAACGCTTGATATTGATTGAAAAGCAAGGTATTACCGGAAGTAAAGTAGAATATAAATCGATACTTTACAAAAGCATTAGTCGCTTCAGTGTGGAAACTGCCGGTACTTTTGACCTTGAAGCAGAATTGAAAATATGGGTTTCCAGTGAAACACATCCAAGTATTGTAAAACAAT
>Ga0209202_1002152_pt1 | contig 11127 bp, 11 predicted proteins | sample AD_UKC032_MetaG_FD_184416 | JGI IMG/M metagenome (GOLD analysis project Ga0209202, IMG submission 184416) | Active sludge microbial communities of municipal wastewater-treating anaerobic digesters from USA - AD_UKC032_MetaG (SPAdes) (version 2) | ecosystem: Engineered > Bioreactor > Anaerobic >... | reverse complement strand
GCTCATATTGTAGTATTTAAAAACAACTTTCTTGTTCATGCCGGCTTAGCTCCCCTGTTTACAATGCTTTCAGTATAATTATTTTACCAAAATTTAAAGGAGCTGTCCATTCTTTTGGGACAGCCCCATGCCCTTAAAACGGCGTAGCGGCTGGCGAAGCCAGCCGCTACGCCAAATATAAAATTATTTATTTAGCAATTCGAGTTAACCAATTAACGAAAACTTATTGGGATTGGTATAAAAATGTTCTATAAAACTAAAAAAAACTGACCAAAGGTCAGTTTTTTTAGTTTTAATTTTGTTTAGAGTTAAGCTTTGAGACCTAAAATTCTTTTGTACCAAGAAAACTCAGCCACTTCAATACCATTAAAAGTTGTGCTTGTTCTTTGATCAATTAAATATTTTTCAAATTCCTCATTTGCGGTAGAAGTTGTTTCTTTGTTTTTTTCAGTTAACATTACCATTTTTAAGGCCTCCATATTGTTAATCATTATAAGAGCGGTTATTTAAGATTATTTAAATTATTTATTTTATGGATTGTTTATAATAAAGTAAAAATTTCAAAATTGATTTTTACTAATTTTTTGAGGCAATTAAATTTTTAATATAAAGCGATAGAATTTTATTAAATAAGTGTTTTTTATACACTAAGATTCATAAAATACTTTACCATAATTTTTTTTAAAATTCTAGCCCAAATTACATATACAAATATTAATTTTTTTATGTATTTCTTTAAAAAATCCGAAAAGTCTTTTATATATTCTGTTTAAGCAGTTATGAAATTTTTTTTAAAATTAATTAAACTTTATAATTTTACTCTTTAAGTCAGGGCTTAAATAAATAAAATTGCCCATTTTTACATCATATTTATCGCAAAATCCTGCATTTACCTCGATTACGACGTCGGATTTATAAATTGAGTTGTAAAGAGTATGTTTTTCAACGGCGTCAATAGAAATATTTTTATGAATATTTACAATTTTTTTGTTTTTTAAAAAAATCATATCAATGGGAATTTCCATATTTTTCATCCAAAAAGCCCTTGGCTCAGCCTTATCAAAAAGAAAAATCATTCCGAAATTTTCAGGTAGACTTTTAACGCCCATTAATCCTTGTAAATGCTCTTCAGGCGTGTCAGCAATATATAAAAAAACCTTTTTCCCATTAATTACGGCATAATCCTCCTTGTTAAGTTCAAAAGCAAAAGAAAAAGTTTTTAACATGAAAAATAATGTTATTAAACAAATAACTATAATATGTAAATTAAATGTATTTTTTGATTTTTTCAATTGCATATTCAAGCGCGCCTCTATTTTTTTCAAAAATTTCATAACATGCTTTACTGGATTTATTATAATTATCGGCATGAATCAGGAAATTTTTAAATTGCAGATATAAGTCATTCTCGTCATTTACAATTTTCGCTGCGCCTGATTGTGTCATAAAGGAATAAATATCCTTAAAGTTAAATACAGTAGGACCTGAAGCTACAGGCACGCCATATATTGCCGCCTCAAGAGGATTATGTCCTCCTGTTCCGGAAAAACCGCCGCCTATAAAAGCAATATGACTTACAGAATACAGTTGTCCTAATTCTCCCATTGTATCCAGCAAAATTATATCCGTATTTTCAAATGTATCTTGATTACTCCTTAATCCATATTTATAATTTCCTGATTTTATAAGGCTCATGACTTTTTCGTTTCTTTCGGGATGTCTGGGAGCAAGGAGAAGTTTTAAATCCTGAAATTCGGATTTTAATTTATTATATACGTTCAAAACAATCTCATCTTCGCCGGAATGAGTGCTTCCAGCTGTTAATATTCGACTATTTGTTATTTTTAGGCTTTCTTTAATATTTTTAACCGCATTTTCGTCTAAATTTCTTGATATATCAAATTTTAAATTTCCCATAACTTCTGTAATTTCAGGCGGAGCTCCAATTTTAACAATTCTGTCCTTGTCGGATTCAGTCTGCATAAGTATTAGGCTAAATTTTTTCAAGACATTTTTAAAGAAAAATCGCGCTTTTTTGTAACCTTTAAACGATCCGGGAGAAATTCTGCCGTTAACAAGCATTATGGGAACGTTTTTCCTGCATAATTGATTTATAAATCCGGGCCAAATTTCTGTTTCCGCAATTATTACAAGCGCCGGGTCAAATGTTTTAATTGCCGCTTGTGTTGAAAAATCAAAGTCATAGGGAAAGTATGAAATTAAATCAGCAATATTTCCAAGCTTTTTATTTGCAACTTCCTGTCCGGTCCTTGTAACAGTAGTAACAACAAGAACATAATCAGGGAATTCCTTTTTAATTCTTTTAATCAGCCCTTCTGTTGCGTTTATCTCTCCTACTGATACAGCATGAACCCAGATTGATTTTCTGTTTAAACCGGTTTTATAATTATAAAATCCAAGCTTTTTAAAAAATCCCGCTCTTAATTTGGGTTGAATTATAAATGCTACAGCTATTACAGGAAATAAAATAACCGCAAATATAATTAATATAAGGTTATAAACAAAAAACATAAGATAATTATTTTAAACCTTTTTCAATTTTTCTATTTGCAAAATCTGTCTGAAACAGAGAAAATTTTAAAGAATCATCCCAGTTTATTAATGCCATGTTTTTATTCTCTCATAATTCTTTTAAACAACAAATATAAGAATATAATTTTTTTCAAAATTTGCCAAGTTTATAATTTTTTTGGTTCAAAAGAGAATTTTATTATTTGGCAACTCAAGTTATAAAAAAAGCAAAAAAAAAAGACAGTTTTAAAACTGTCTAAAAAATCAAGCAAAAATACTTTAGAGTGAGTAAGGGAAAGAGGAGTAAGGTATAAAGAGGAGTTATAAGAGGAAGGAAAATTTATATATTTGAGCAAAAAAAATTAAAATTCTTTATTATTTATGATTTTAGTTTTTTGTTTTTTTTTCGGTTTGTTTTGTTCTCACTCTTATATAAACACATCAATATATAAAAAGTTGCTATTTGCTCTATATTAATTATATATTTTTGCAATATTTCTTAACAGAGCGTCAATTTTGTAACTGCTCAACGCCCTGTTAATCCAATCATTCCAACGCTATAATTGAATTACGGCTACTTTTCCTTTACCCTGTAACAATAATTTGCGCAGTAAACATTTTTATTTATTAATAGTAAAATAAATTTAATGAAAACTTAAATAGCTGGATTTAAAATGGATAAACATATTTTTAATCAAAGTCAAAGATGGTATGATAAAGACCCTACATTAAGTCTTGCGGTTAGTTTTGTCAGAAATGTTTCTGTCGAGCAAAAAAAAATGGTTGCAGACAGAATAATTGAACAAGCAAAACAAATGGGCGTTAAAATTAATGAAATCAAAGTTATTTTCCAAAGAAGATGGTTTGATGAAGATGAAAAATTAGGAACAGCCATGGAATATCTAAAACAGGCTTCTCCTGAAAATCAGAAAACCCTCGCTCTTGATATTATTGGGTTTTTAACTGAAATTAAAGCATAAATATGACTTATTTCTGCTTTATTATTATTTTATTATGCTTTATGAATTTTAATATGGCTTTAGCGGTAAATCCAATTGTTAAAAGAGAATTTAATCCGCCTATTGAGCTTAAATTCCCTCTTTCATGCCAACTGGAAGAAAACTGCTGGATTGTAAACTATCCTGATATTGAATTAAGCGATAATATTGCGGATTATATGCGGGGAAAAATTGCTTATAACAATAATAAAGGCGTAGATATTGCTGTTCAAACCTTGCTTGATGTAAAAAACGGAGCGCCTGTTCTGTCTGCTCAGGATGGAACGGTTATTTTTACAAGAAATAATATTGACGACAATTTCCCTTTAGAAATAAAAAAAGAACAAAAAAGCGCCTCATTTTGTGGAAATTCTGTTGTAATTGAGCATAATAACGGCTGGAAAACAGTTTACTGTCATTTAAAAAAGGGTAGCGTTAAAGTTAAGCCCGGAGATTTTGTTAATGGCGGGGATAAAATAGCAGAGGTGGGTTTTTCCGGCAAAACAGAATTTCCCCATCTTTATTTTGCGGTTTTATATGACGGAAAATATTTCGATCCTTTTTCCGGCTATAAATTAAGCGAGGACGGTGAAAAAAAAAATTACAAACCTTTTTGGAGTCCGTTTGTTCAAAAAAAATTAATTTACAGAAATGTTATCGTAACTAATATCGGCATTTCCAGCGAAGAACCCACACCTGAAAACGTTAAAAACGGGAAATATGAAAACATTGAAATATTTAATGACGCTCCGATAATTTATTTATGGATCAGCGGATTTCATTTTAATAAAGGCGATTTAATAAAAATAAGTTTAAAAAATCCTGATCAACAAAAAATTGTCGATGATTTTTCTCAAGTTAAGTCTGATAATATGGAGCAATTATTTTCTTTTAAAAAATTAAAAACAGGTGATAGCTGGAAATCAGGTGTATATAGCGGAAAATATGAAATTGCGCGACCCGGCTCAAAAGTTGTTTATGATTATAATTTTGACGTTGAAATTAAAGAATTACCCGTACCTGTTAATGAAGAAGAGCTTCGCAAAAAAGAGCTGCTTGAAAAATTGAAATTAAAAAGAAGAAAAGTTATTATTTTTTATAAACTTAGCAAAGAGAAGAAACTTCCTGACACTTATAAAGAAAATAAATTTAAATATGAGTTTAAATAACCCAAACGTTTAGTTAAGTTAATTTTGTAGATATATATAGACCGATAATATTTTTTATGTAAAAAGCCAAGAAAAAACAAAAAGTAAGCATTTGTAAGCAAGGGGTTCGGGGGCTTGCCCCTGATGGATATGTCAGTTTGACATGTTAGTTTTTTCTTTTCTTTTGGTTCGTTTTCTTTACTTTTTTACAAAAAAGAAAAGAAAATGAACAAACGGTAAGCATTGTATTGTATACTGGAAAGATGCTGAAACAAGTTCAGCATGACACTATTTCTTTCTATGATTGGTATAAAATAAAATAGAACACTTATTAAATGTAAACATATTCATGAATAAAAATATAATTTTAAAATTTCAAATTGCTATGAAGAGTTTAAAAATATTTCTTTACGAATTATTCCCTAATCTGATGTTTGAAAAAGCAAATTATCGGCTTGAAGGCGATTGCAATAAATGCGGGGATTGTTGCAGATTTATATATTGTCTGGAACCTTTTTCAAAATTGGATTTTAAGCTTATGAGATTTTTTTTCCCAAAATATAAAAGATTTAAAATTATTGGAGAAGATTCAGCCGGAAATCTTGTATTAGCTTGTAGTTTAATAAGAGAAGATGGGCTTTGTCCTGATTATAAAAACAGACCGGGAATTTGCAGGGCTTATCCTGATCCAAAAAAAATATATTCCGGCGGAAAACTTTATAAAAGATGTTCTTATAAGCTTATATCTGAAAAATCTTTTGAAAATTATATACAGAATTCAAAAAACACGATCTTTAAGATTTTATAAAAACCTGATTTTCTTCTATGATCGATATAATGCTGTTAATGACCAATTGCGGTTTTAATTCCCCAAGGCATGCCAAATTTTTATCGCATTTTTTTCTTAATTCACAGGGAATACAAGGCAAATCAAGATGCAAAGGCTTGTGTATATCTCCCCAGGCTCTCCATTTTTTAGAATTCATGGGTCCGTAAATCCCTATAACAGGTACGTTTAAAGATGCTGCTATATGCAACGTTCCTGAATCAGAGCCTATAGCAAGGTTCATTCTGTTAATTAACGCTGTACTGTCCTGAATAGACAGTTTGCCGCATAGGTTTACAGGCTCATATTGCAGCTTCTCGTTTATTAATGACCGTATTTCATCATAAACTTGATAATCTTTTTCGGTTCCTGTATAAAAAACCTTTATCCCCTTTGTGTTTGAGAGATATTTAATGACCTCCGCAAAATATTCATAACGCCATTGCTTGTTTATATTACCGCTTGTGGCGTGTATTAAAGCTTTTGGCTCATCAGAAATGCTTAATTCTTTAAAAATATTGTTTATTTTGTTTTCTGAATCCTCAGAAATCCAGTTTTCCAGATGATTATCCTTGATCTGAATATTGTCATGCCTTAATATATCAAGAAAACACTCTACTTCATGCCTGTCTTTAATATATGGGACTTTCTTTGTAAGAAAAAGACCTCTGTGTTCAGTATCAAATCCGATTCTTTGTTTTATTCCGGCTAAAAAAGCCAACACTGCGCTTGAAAAAGACCTTTTTAAAACATAGGCTTTATCATAATTTCGCTCTTTAAGAAGTTTTACGTAGCTGAAAAAACTTTTTTTTGCTTGTTTAGTATTTTCATATTTATGTTTTCTTGTGGTGTCAAAGACTATCAGCTCATCAATATACGGACAATCAGTCAGAACTTCTCCTGACACCGGACCTACAAGTACATCTATTTTAGCGTCAGGATATGCGTATCTTAAATTCCTTAAAAATGGTATCATCAGTACCGTATCGCCAATAAATCTGTATCTTATTACAAGTATTCTCATTGTTTTATATATTGCTCTCCTAAAATGCTTTTAATATCAATATTTACCTGCAATTGTAAAGCGCAAACAGGCATTTTTATTTGCGCATGCTTTATTAAATCTCTGATTTTTACGCTGTCCTTTTCGGTTGTAATGATTGCATCAGCTCCTAAATTAGCGGCATCTTCAATAAGCGATTTTATATCTTCAATTTTATACAAATAATGGTCTGAAAACACCTTTTTTTGGAGAATATTAATATTTTTTTCTTCCAGAATACTGAAAAAAGATTCCGGCTGAGCAATCCCTGAAAAAGCTGCGGCTTTATTTATCTGTTCAATAGCTTGCCCCGTCATTATATTATAAATTTTTTCTGTTCTAAATTCACAAATAAAAGACTCTTTGCTGTATTTATTCTTTAAAACCTCCTGCAACTTCTTTATTTTCTCTTCCGAACCTTTTATATATGGATTTTTGTTGACTATAATAACTTTATCAGCTCTTTTTATTTGATTTAAAGGTTCTCTTAGAGGACCGGCAGGCAAAAGAAAGTTATTGCCGAACATTTTTTCGCTGTCAATCAATAAAATATTTAAATCCCTATGCAATTTTCTATGCTGAAAACCGTCATCAAGGATCAAAACTTGGCTGTTAAAATTTTTGATTGCGTATTGCGCTGATTTAATCCTATTTTTGCCTGTAATAACAACTGTTCCTTTTGAATTTTCAGCGATCCAGAAAGGTTCATCGCCTGCAAATTCAGCGGAGCAGAAAAGCTTTTCTCCGTCGCTGATTATGTTTGTATTTTTATTTGAAAGCTTTCCTCCATATCCTCGGCTTATTACAGCAGTTTTTACGGCAATATTATTAGCGATAAAGCTTGTTATAGGAGTTTTTCCCGTTCCGCCGGTTGTTAAATTCCCTATTGAAATCATATAAGCCGGTAGTTTGGCGCTTTTTATAAGCTTTATGTCATATAAAAAATTTCGGATATAAATTATGAATCCATACAAATAACTTGCCGGTATAAGAAAAATTAATGCCAGTTTGTCCCGTATTTTCAGGTTTTTCCCGTAATGAATTCCGCTAAAATAAGTTTTCATTGGCGGTTAAAATAATAATCTTAATAGTAAAAATCTTTGGTTTAATTTTTTGGAAAATTTCTTTAAATCCTTCGACGCTTCAGAAGAATTATTGATTATTTCTTTAATATTCGCTTTTTCCTCGACCGTTAATTCATCAACAGAATCCGCTATTCGGGAAAGTTTTATCATCATGTCATTAAGATTGGTTACAGACTCCTCGACAGTCCTGCCGAACTCCTGGTCCTTTGTCAGGGCGTTCACATAGTCAGCGATTTCAGAAACATCTTTAGTCGTGGAATTTATGTTCACAAGGCTGTCCTGAAGCTTGGAATCCTTTAAAAGAGCCGAAAACTCATCGGATGTTGTTTTAATCGAACCGGCTAAAGAAAGAAGGCAGTCCTTAAAAACCGGATCATCCACAATTTCATTTGCATTTTGGGTAAGAATATTCATATTTTCAGAAAGCTGTGTAGCAGATGCAATAAGATTTCTAATATCTTCTTTAGACGAATCAACAATTACTGCAACCTGATCCACTATTAAGCCGGCTTTTTCGCTTAAATCCCGTGTGTTTTCAACCGTATATTTTATATCTGTCATAAACTCGTCTGTAAAAAGATTGTTTATTTTATCATTTGTTTCTTTCAACGCTAAAGCGGCTTCAAGCTGAACATCAAGAAAATCGTTCATTCTTAAAGGCTCTACTATCGTAAATTTCGACTCATATTCAGGCATTTTAACTATAACATTATCAGGAGGATTAAATCTTAAGCGATATTCACCTGTTTTAGAAGTTTTAACCAGCTCCGGCTTGGAATTTGCAGGAATTTCAACATCAGGGATGTTAATAAAATATTCAATTCTATAACTTGTCGGCGTCTTAATCTTTCTGCGTTCTTCTTCAGTCAGGGTATTGCTATTAACGATTCTTGAGCTTTTAACCTTTCCTATTTCTATATATGTTCCTCCGGCAAGAAGTTCTATCGCGCTTCCTTCCTTAACTTCTCCTTGGAAATAGCCTTTCAGCGGGATAATAACTGTTTTGGGGAAGGGAGGAGTGATTTCAAGGAACTTCTCCCCGATTATGCCGGATTGCTGAACAGATATTTTAGATGCAGGCGGAATTTTTACATCCGGTTCGCTTATTACAAATTTCACAACTATATGACTGTTTTCTCCGTCAATCACCGGTTCTATTTCATCTACCTGACCGATTCTCATTCCCATCATACGAACGGCTGAACCAGGTCGCATTCCGTCTATATCTTTAAAAGGCACTTCTATTTTTTCTCCTATTGAAATAGAACGACCTTTTAGCCACATTATTCCGAATATAAGTATAAAAATCGATACTATTGCAAGAATTCCGACTTTTAGAGGGGCTGATGCTTTCATTTTATTTTTTCCTTAAATTAGTTTTATAAATTTAGTGAACCGCCGCTATCATTGGTCCTTTTTTTTCTCCGTTAATAAACTGATAGGCGTAAGGGTCTATTGAGGTTATTAATTCCGGCGGTGTCCCCTGCCATACAATATTACCATCATACAGCATTATAACCCTTTCCGATGTATGCGATATGGTTGAAATTTGGTGCGTAACAACAATTGAAGCCGCATTGAGTTCTTTTGAAAGGCTTACTATATAATCTTCAATTACTGTTGAAGAAACAGGATCAAGTCCCGAAGTGGGTTCATCATATAAAATTATTTTCGGGTTTGTTACGATGGCTCTTGCAAAACTTACCCGTTTTTTCATTCCTCCCGATAATTCATTGGGGAATTTGTTTTCAATTCCAGCAAGTCCCACCAGATCAAGCTTTTCAGATACTATTTTCGTTATTTGCGTTTCATTATAACGTTTTTTTAAATCTTTACGCTCCATAAGCGGGAAAGCAACGTTTTCAAAAATGGTCAGCGAGTCAAACAAGGCTGAATATTGAAATGCCATGCCGATTTCTTCGCTGAAAACCCAAACATTTCCGGCATCAGGCTCAATTAAACCGCTTATGATTTTTAAAATAGTGCTTTTGCCTGTGCCGCTAAAGCCAACTATAGCAAGTATTTCACCCTCGTCAACACTAAAATTTATGTCTTTTAAGACTTCCTTTTCTCCAAATTTTTTATAAACATTTTCTAATTTTACTAGCATAATATTTTGTTTTTAAATTATTCTTCTTCTATAAAATCCAGTATCTTCTGTATTTTAGTTTCAAACAAAACCATTTGAGTTTCAAGTTTATCGATTTTATTTAATACAAGATTATTTTCGTTATTTTTTGAAGCCGGCTGGGAAAGCTTTTCTTTAACAGCCGCAAGCAGGGGTTTAAGATCGTCATCCGCGCCTGAATATTTAAGTCTTTCAATTCTTGCTTCGATGCTTTCAAGCCTTATTTCAACATCTTCAAACTTTTTGTATACCCTGTTTACCTGCTCCAACACATTACTTCCTGAATCAGACACCGTTTTTGCCACAGTATTCATATTAACAAGATTTTTTCTTGTGTTTTCGTTGTTTTCTTCAAGAAGTTTGCCTGCTGAGTCAATCCATTCAGCCATTTGCATAATTGCTTCCCTTAAAACGCCTGATGAATTCAGTCCTTTAAGTGAAAGAGCATTTACATTTTCGACTTTTTGATATATTTTGCCAAGTTCGACAGAAAGCGTTTCTGTTTGATTTTTATTGAGTTTGTTTAAATTTTGGGAATTAAGTTCCTGATTCCTTTTTAAGTCATCTTTTAAGCCGTCAAATGATTTGTTGATGTTGTCTTTTAATGCGCCCGCATTTTCGTTGGCGCTTATTATTAATTTATTGATTTTTGAGTTGATATCGGTAAAATCATTGTTAAATCCGCTTAAATTGACGCCCATTGAAGAAAAATCTTTTCTGATTTTATCAAAGACTTCGTTTGTTATATTAATCTGATTTTCGTTCAATTCAGACGTTTTTCTGATTAAATCCATTACTTCATCAGTGTTTAAATAGCTGTTATCAAGTTTTGATTCCAAATTGCGGCTTATTGCAAAGAATTTATCGAGTTTATCTACTGTTTTTTCTGACAAACCGGAGAAATCAGAGGATAAAGCGTCAATTTTTTCTGACAAATTGCCTGATAAGCCTTTAAGCTCTTTAAAATCAGGCTTTGTTCCGTTTAAAACATTCTCTATTCTTTCTACAGCCTGATCCAGTCTTTGTCTGTCGGCTTCTTCTCTTTCATTGTTGTTTAAAGCCCCTATTTCTTCAAAAAGATCAGCAACTGAAGTTTTTAGTAAAGAAACTTCTTCTGTTATTTTGAAAGATAAATTTTTGACCTTATTAAGCTCTGATTCAATATTAGAAGAATTATTTTCCTCTTTTAATTTACCTAAAGAGCTGTTTAAGTATTCAATACGTTCTTTAACGTCTGAAATGTTATTTCCAAGCGAATTAAACCTGTCTGAAATCTTGTCGTCAAGCTTGTCAACACCTGTATTTTCAGCATAAAGCCTTAAAGCTTCGTGCATTTCGTCTATTTTAAACAAAATTTCTTCTGAATCA
>Ga0209202_1002149_pt1 | contig 11140 bp, 5 predicted proteins | sample AD_UKC032_MetaG_FD_184416 | JGI IMG/M metagenome (GOLD analysis project Ga0209202, IMG submission 184416) | Active sludge microbial communities of municipal wastewater-treating anaerobic digesters from USA - AD_UKC032_MetaG (SPAdes) (version 2) | ecosystem: Engineered > Bioreactor > Anaerobic >... | reverse complement strand
GATGAGACATCCCTGACGGGTGCGCTTGCGGAACTCGAAGCGCTGGCAGGCATCCCGGCCGTGAAGCAGGAGATCGCCGAACTTGTCGATCTGGTGCGGTATTACCGGGCCGTCGGGAAGAATCCGACGCGCTTCCTGAACTCTCACTTCGTTTTCACCGGCAATCCGGGTACTGGGAAAACCACCGTGGCGCGTATCCTGGGGAGAATCTATCGTGCCTTGGGGCTGCTTGAACGCGGCCATCTCGTCGAATGTGACCGGGAGGCGCTGGTCGCCGGATACATCGGACAAACAGCCCCCAAGACCAATGCCCTGATCGACAGAGCCTTGGGGGGAATGCTCTTCATCGACGAAGCCTACACGCTGGCGCCAATGTCGGAGAACGACTTCGGCTCAGAGGCCATCCAGGCCCTGCTCAAACGCATGGAAGACCAGCGGGGGCAGTTCGTCGTTGTGGTCGCCGGATACCCCGAAGAAATGGAGCAATTCCTTAGTTCCAATCCGGGGTTGAGATCGCGCTTCGATACTTTCTTGCCCTTCGATGATTACAGTAGCGACGAGCTATCGGCGATTGCCGCCCGCCTGTTTTCCGACGAAGGCTTGTCGCTTGATGATGACGCATTGCGATTCTTCCGGGACTACTGCGACCGTTACGTCAAGACCAGGGATCGCTATTCCGGCAATGCCCGAGATATGCGCAAGCTCGTCCTGAAATCAATCCGGAACCAGAACCTGCGGGTTTCGCGATCTCGGCTTGCAACGTTGGGTGAGAGTCGGACGACTACCCCATCCGGCGACATCGACGCTAAGGACTACAACAACCGGGTGAGGGTCGAGGACTTGTCGAACTGGACAATCGCGCCAGCCTCTAAACGGCGCTCGATTGGCTTCGTGTCCGGGGAATGACCGGGTTCATGGTTCCGGGCGTTCGGATAGCAGTGGTGACGGGCGGGCACAGTCTCCAAGACTTCGATGTGTCACTGGCTGACCTTGACGTAATCCTGCGCGAGCTGGAGGAAGAGCGCGCACCGGCCTGATTCGCTGGTTCAGGACGGGCCATTCCGGTATAGCCGGCAATGGAAGGGTCTGCGGTGTCGGGGATTGCCTTTTGCGCACTGGCAAAGAATTCGCAGCGGGTTATGATGCAGGGATTGCCCAACCTGCCTTGCTGCCATGAACCGCGCCCAATCGCTTGCCGAAACCCTCCTTGCAATCGTTCCCGCGGATGGCTCGGCCATCGGCAACCAGAGCCTGTTCCAGAAGCTGAGCGAGGCGGCAGATGCCGAGGGGCATCGCGTTGCGGATGCGGACTTCGAGCAGTTGAAGGAAGAACTGATCGCCACGGGCCTACTGGTCAAAGGCAAGGGGCGCGGCGGCTCAGTCCGGCGGGCGAATCCGGAAAGCGCCGCGTTCGGCCTGGCCGAACAAGTGGCTTCTGCGGTCGACGCCGAAACCCCTCGTAAAACCACGCCAGCCAAGCCGAAGGCAAAGTTGGCGGGGGCAGACAATGCGGCGCAGATCATTTCCTACCGACATAAGGACAAGCGGGTAAATAATCCCGAGGTCGGCATGGTGACACCGGCCACCGACCCGGATGAGGGCAAGAACCGCTGGGCTTACGATCCGCACATCGACCCCGCCTTGCAGTTCGACCCGGGCAGGGCGGCGATCGAGAAGGTGATCGACGATGCGCTTGCAAGCGGCGATGCCGAACAGATGCGGGTGGCGCTGGAAGAACTGAAGCGGATGCAGGCGCCCTATCTGAATTGGGCGGGCAAGGCCGAGCGCACCAGCTTCGACGTCGATACTGTTTCGCTCCACGTCCATGAACGCGTTGACCCGGCCAGCATCCTGGCCGCGGTGCGCAAGGCGATGAAGGCCGAAGGCAAGTCGCAGGGCATCAGCAAGGCGATACAGCCTGGCCTGTTCGATGCCCCGTTCGAGAACCTGCCGCTGCGCGATGCCATCGACTTCTACCGCCATGAGCGCGGCTGGGCCAACCGCCTGGTGGCCGGCGATTCGTTGCTGGTGATGAACAGCCTGCTGCAAAAGGAAAGCATGGCCGGCCGGGTGCAGATGATCTACATCGACCCGCCCTACGGCATCAAGTACGGCTCCAACTTCCAGCCCTTCGTCGGCAAGCGCGACGTCAAGGACAGGAACGACGCCGACCTGACGCAGGAGCCGGAAATGATCAAGGCCTTCCGCGACACCTGGGAACTCGGCATCCACTCCTACCTGACCTACCTGCGCGACCGGCTGCTGCTGGCGCGCGAACTGCTGAACGAGACGGGCAGCGTGTTCGTGCAGATTTCGGATGAGAACGTACATTTTGTGCGAAACGTCCTCGACGAAGTTTTTGGCTCAAACAATTTTGTTGGTTTGATCGCTTTCGACAAGACGGGCTTACAGGCTTCAAGTCTGCTTCCATCAGTTTGTGACTACATAGTCTGGTACGGAAAAAACAAAGCGGCTACGAAATATCATCAGCTTACTAGCCCAAAAACTCCCGGCGAAAAGGGCGCAACTGGTTACGCCCTCTTGTTTGACTCGCGGTACATGACTTGGCGATCGATGACGGCTGAAGAGAAATCGGAGCCGTCACTTATCCCGATCCATCTTGAAGTGTTTGATGGAACTCCTCTCCTGTCGGAGGGAGCCTCTGAGGAAGGTAGTAAACCTTTTAGTTGCTTTGGCCGGGAATGGAAGCTTCCGCCAAATAACCATTGGAAGACTCATCGAGAGGGAATGCAGCGGCTGGAGAAGTCGAATCGCATCATTCAGATTGGTAATCGAATTGAGTATCGAATGATGCTCAAGGATTTTGGGCAAACCCCGCGATCAAATGTCTGGCTTGGCATGGGTGAGCGTGGATTTACCGGTAAGAAACTTTATGTGGTGCAGACGGCTGCAGAAGCCATCGAGCGCTGCCTTCTTATGACAACAGACCCCGGTGACCTCGTTCTCGACCCAACCTGTGGCTCCGGCACCACCGCCTTCGTCGCCGAAAAATGGGGCCGGCGCTGGATCACCTGCGACACCTCGCGCGTCGCCGTCACGCTGGCCAAGCAGCGGCTGATGACCGCCAGCTACGACTACTTCGAGCTGAAGTACCCGCACGAAGGGCTGAAGGGCGGTTTCATCTACAAGACAGTGCCGCACGTGATGCTGAAGTCGATCGCCAATAACCCGGACATCGACAGCATCTACGGGCGCATGTACCCGGCGATCGCAGTGGCGCTGGCGGATTTGAACGAAAAACTGGGGTCGACCGCAACCGCCCCGCTACCGGCGTGGGGCGTGCCGTTTGACCTGCCAATCGACTGGCCGGCCGAGGCCACGGATGCATACGCTGCCTTCCACGCCGCCCGCCAGGCGATGCAGGCACAGATGGATGCGTCGATCGCGGCACATGCCGACCAGGAAATCCTCTACGACCAGCCGGCCATTGCCAAGAACCGGCTGCGCATCACCGGGCCATTCACCGTCGAGGCGGTGCCGTTCCCGAGCGTCAAGGCGCTCGATGCAGCCAGCGGCCCGGCCGAGGCCGATGCCAGCATCGCCCGCACCGGCGAATCGGGGCGCCAGCATCAGTGGCGCGACGAACTATTGAAGACCGGCATCCGCGGCAAAGGCGGACAGATGCTCAAGTTCGCCGAACTGGAAACGCTGCCGTTCGATGCCGACCTGCGCAACCTGCACGCCAGCGGCCACCTGGATTCGGGCGAGCGGGTGGTGGTCAGCTTCGGGCCGGAACATGCGGCGCTGGAACAGCGGCAGGTGGCAAATGCGTTGAACGAGGCGGGCAACCTGTTCCCGCTGCCGAAGATGATCGTCTTCTGCGCCTTCGCTTTCGACCCGGAAGCGGCCAAGGACATCGACAGCCTGAAGGGCATCACGGCACTCAAGGCGCAGATGAATACCGACCTGCTGACTGACGACCTGAAGAAGGCACGTTCGAGCAACCAGAGCTTCTGGCTGATGGGCCAGCCCGAGGTCGAGGTGCGTGCCGGCAAGGATGGGCAATACGTGGTCGAGGTGCATGGCTTCGACTACTTCGATACGGTGAAGGGCGAACTGGTCTCGGGCGGCAAGAGCAAGATTGCCATGTGGGCGCTGGATACGGATTACGACGAGCGCAGCCTGTTCCCGCGTCAGGTGTTCTTCCCGATGGCGGGCAAGGGCGAGGGCTGGGAGAAGCTGAAGAAGAATATCCGCGCCGAACTGGACGAGGCGCAGTTGGAGAAATTCCACGGCACGGTGAGCCTGCCATTTGCCGCGGGCGACAACCGGAAGATTGCCGTCAAGATCGTCGACGACCGCGGGATCGAATCGCTCAAAGTCATTTCCTTGCCGTGAGGAAGGCGCGATGAGCAAGCCGAATTCCCTGATCATCAATTCGCCATTCGAGCAGCCGACGCACTACTGGCTGCGCTCGGGTGAGCGCAAGCTCGACCTCAAGGCCGGGCGCCGGCCGGCAGGCTATGAAGTCTTCGATACGCGCAACAACACGGTACGCAGCGTTGAACTGGCACTGGTCAAGCGCATCCGCGAGCGGGTCGATGAGTGGCGGGCAGCGGCTTACCCGGGCGTGACCTCGGTCACACGGCGACTGCTCGAACACTGGCAGGACAAGAGCGACGGCGTGCGAACCCATGCCTTCTATTTCTGCCAGCTGGAAGCCATCGAGACCCTGATCTGGCATGTCGAGGCGCCGCCCGAGTTCAAGCAGGGCATTGCCATTCCCGGCGATGGCGGCCTGTGGGAGCGGGTCTGCTGCAAGATGGCGACCGGCAGCGGCAAGACGACGGTAATGGCGATGGTCATCACCTGGCAGGTGCTGAATGCCCAGGCCTACCCGAAGCGGCAGAAGGAGTTTTCGCGGGCCATCTTCGTCGTCGCGCCCGGTTTGACGGTCAGGGAACGGCTCCAGGTCTTGCTGCCGGGTCACCCGAACAACTCCTACGACGAGTTTTCGCTATGTCCGAACGAGGCGACGCGGCAGAAGCTGAACCAGGCGGAAATCCTGATCGAGAACTGGCATAGCCTGATGCCGAAGAAGGAAGTCGATCGCTCGGTGGTGCGCAAGGGGGCCGAGAGCGACGAGGCTTATGTGCGCCGGGTGCTGGGCAAGCTGGCCGGCTACAAGGATCTGGTCATCATCAACGACGAGGCACACCACGCCTATCGACAGCGGGCCGACGTCAAGCTGACCAAGAAGGATGCCGATGAACTGGGGATCGATCTCGACGAAGCGACGCGCTGGATCGAGGGGCTGGATCGCATCCACAAGATGCGGCGCATCGTCCGCTGCTTCGATCTTTCGGCAACGCCTTTCGTGCCTTCGGGCAAGACCAGCACGGAATCGGCGCTGTTCGACTGGGTGGTTTCCGACTTCGGGCTGAACGATGCCATCGAGGCCGGGCTGGTGAAGACGCCGCGCGTCGTGATCCGGGACAACGCGCTGCCCAATGCGCAAACCTATCGCACCAAGCTGTATCACCTCTATCGGGAACCCGAGGTCGCCGAAGACCTGAACCGCCGGGGCGCGCAGCCGCACGAGGCGCTGCCGCAGATCGTCCAGGAGGCTTACACGCTGCTGGGGGCGGATTGGCGCGCGACGATGGAAGAGTGGAAAGCCAGCGGCCATACTTCGCCGCCGGTGATGCTGACCGTGTGCAACCGTACCGAGACAGCGGCGCGGGTCGAACATTTCTTCTCCCAGGGCGATGTCTATTGGCCGGAACTGCGGGTGCCGGAGAAGACGTTGCGCGTCGATTCCAAAGTGCTGGAGAAGGCGGAAATCGGCGAAGCAGCGACGGCCGACAAGGATTACGAAGAGACGCTGAAAGCGATTGTCGGGGCAGCAAGGATTCCCGAGACGACGAAGACGGAGCTGCTGGCGCTGAAGAAGGAGGAGTTGTTGCGCGCCATCGTCGACAACGTCGGCAAGCGCAATACCGCCGGGCAGGATTTGCAGAACGTGATTTCGGTGGCGATGCTGTCCGAGGGCTGGGATGCGAAGAACGTGACGCAGATCATGGGGCTGCGCGCCTTCACCAGCCAGTTGCTGTGTGAACAGGTGATTGGCCGCGGCTTGCGGCGGGTGAGCTACGAAATGGAAAGCGTAGTCTGCCCGGATGGCGTCGAGCGCGAGCTTTTTCTGCCTGAGTTCGTGAATGTCTTTGGCGTTCCCCTTTCAATCTTCGAGGATACGGGCGAGGGCGGGGACGCGCCGCCACCACCGAAGCACAGCACGCAGATTGAGTCGCTGGCCCAGCGCAATAGCCTGGAAATCAGCTGGCCCAACGTGTTGCGCGTCGATGTCGTGGTCAAGCCGGTGCTGGCGGTCGACTGGGAAAAGATGCCGATTCTCAAGATCGATCCGGCGCAGGTGCATGTCAGTGCCGATTTGGCGCCGGCTTTGGGTGGCGCGGCAGATATGTCGAAAGCGGTGTCGATCGACCTGGAGCAATTGCCCGAGGAATTCCGGCCGCAGCGTTTGATGTTTGTTGCCGCGCGCAAGGCGTTTGCCGAACTGCGGCCGAGTTTCAGTGGCAACCTCGAATACCTGATGTATCAATTGATCCGCTTGACGGAGCGCTTCTTCGAATCCAAGCGGCTGGAGATTCCTTCGCTGTTTCATCAGGAACCGCTACGCAAGCGCATCCTGATTGCCCTGTCGATGGACAGGATCGTTCAGCACGTGCTGACCCATGTCCATGAGCAGAACGCGGAGCGGATGGAGCCGGTGTTCGACCAGGAGAATCCGATCGGTTCGACGCGCGCGATGCGCACCTGGTATTCGACCAAGCACTGCCTGGAAACAAGCAAGTCGCAGATCAGCCATGTGGTCGGTGACAGCACCTGGGAGCATTACACGGCCAACGTACTGGAGGGGATGACGGAAGTCGTCGCCTACGCGAAGAACGACCACTTGGGCTTCCAGATTCACTACCTGTGGAACGGGAGCCGCCGCCGATTCGTGCCGGACTTCATCATCCGCCTGAGCAACGGCAAGACGCTGGTGCTGGAGATCAAGGGCGAGGACAGCGATCAGAACAAGGCGAAACGTTCGGCGCTCGATGCCTGGGTGCGGGCGGTCAATTCCCGCGGTGGCTTCGGTGTCTGGTGCTGGGATGTAGCGTTCGAGCCGGCGAAGATTCAGGACATTCTGTTAGATCATGGTGGCTAGTTCGCTAATTCAGAGCCTACTTGCTATTTTATTGCATAGTTTAGATCGAGTATTCGACAAGTGAAAAAAGAACTAATAGACCATCTCTCGACAGCTAATTTTTTGGAAGACCAAGGGCTTAAATATGGCTTCTTGTTATCCTTATTTCGCTATGTTCTTCAATCTGCAGCGTATAGCGCATATGAAGCATGTGCGGCGAGCGTTGATTGCCCTGAGGGATTTGACGAAAATGCACAAAAACTACTACAGCCTAGTGATGGAGACTTTCCATCGACATTGGACTTGTGTATTCCGCTCCTCAGAACTGTATGGCCCAATTGTACTCAAGCATGGTTTGATGCACGTGGAAGTCAGTACAAAGAATCAGGAAAGGAAATTGCCGCTTCAGTTATCTCGCAGCGAAATGACCGAATGGGTCATGGTGTATTTGATGAGGCGACGCTGCACTCCCAATTGGAAATATTGCCCTCGCAAATTGAGTCGCTGATTGAAATACTTTCAGACTTAATTCCAAATTTTGCTGGGCTATCGCCTTCGGAAACCGCTCAACTCCAGATGCCAAGTCAATCTATCAAAGTTGAGATGATTAGGCGCCACCAAGGGCAACTTGTACTTGTTCGTAAGATTGAAAATCGAGGTAGTGTGTGGCGAATTCGCGGGCAAACGCTTTCTCACCAAAAATCGACAGCATTGTTAATCGAAGTATCAGACAAATGTGGGCTACTTGGCGAGATAAAGGCAAAGCAAACTGGACTTATTTCAAGAGTGGTTTCTACAGGAGACGATTTTTGGAGAGCTAGCGTCCTGCTTCCACTAAGGCAGACTCAATCCTTTGAGGGACGAATTGAAGAAATTGCTTCTCTACACGATTGGTGGAGTGACCTCGATTCAAGGGCGTGCCTCATCTACGGAGAGGGTGGTATTGGGAAAACTACTCTGGTTCTTGAGTTCCTCAACGATCTTCTCGACTCCCCTCCTGAAAATTTGAATTGGCAACCGGTGCTTATTTTCTTCTACTCGGCAAAATTGACCCGCTGGGGGGTTAGCGGTCTAGAACAATTGAGTGGTGTAAACGCAAACATCAACGAAGCTCTCAGGAATCTGGCTCGAATACTTGAGCCTCGTCTAGGTATTGAATGGCAATCAGAGGATTCACGATCACTCATTTCAAGAACCGCAGATTTGTTTAAGACTGCCGGATTGACTCGGGATTCGATACTTATTGTTTTAGATAATACTGAAACGCTTGCTCGAAGTGCTGCGGAGGAGGCTGGCTTGGGGAAGGTTCTTCGTGAGGTTTCTACAAAGGTTGGCAAGTTGCTGATTACCTCGCGTCGTCGAGAAGCATTTGAAGCGATGCAAATCCCAGTGCCTCCAATGTTAGAGACGACCGGCGCTAGCCTGCTCAAGAAACTTGCAGACGATTACCACGCAGAGGCGATTCAGAAAGCGGGGGATAGTCGCTGCCGGAAAATTACTCGCCAGTTTGGTGGAAAGCCAATTCTATTGGATGTTCTTGCTCGTCATATAGCTAATACTGGATGTGGGATTGACGAAGGGATAAGTGCTATTTTGAGTCAAGAGCGCGGCGATCTTGGTGCATTTTTATTTGAAGATGCATGGAAGCGTATGGACAAGGCATTTTGCGATGTTTTTCTTGTCTTGGGGCAGCTTGGTGGTGCCATTAGCGAGCAAATTCTTACTTGGACGTGCGCGGAATTTACTTGCTATGCTCCAAATTGGCTTAGTGCATTTGAAGAAACTCGATTTGGATCGCTCGTTGACTATGGCGCCCATTTCGACATTACTCTCGATAGCGGAGCAAGAGAATTCCTCGCTGCCAAATACAGCGCTCTTCCAGGTGACGAAAGGCACCGAATTTCGAGTGTGGTCGGGCGTGTTCGCAAAAAGCATCTCCAAGCAACTGCGGCAGCGGAGGAGCGAATAACAGACAGAGTTCTGGCGGCGTTCCGTACTACCGCAGCTAAAGCTGCAAAGCTTGCGGCATCAAGAAGAGACGTAGATGAAGCAATAAAATGGTACGAGGAGGCAACACTTGTTGATTCGACAAACCCAGCGTTATTCGATAGGTACGCTTGGTACTTAATGGTTAACGACCGGTTAGAAAAAGCAGCCCTCGTTGCAAAAGTGGCTGTTCGACTTGATCCAAATGACGCGGATTCAAATTTTACGGCTGGGATGATTGCTGCCAGGCGGGGCCAAGTTGACGAAGCGGATGCTTTTCTCGGCGCGTCGCAAAAGCACGGAAAGCAGAATCATCTCGTTAAATTGCAGAAATCTCGTGCGCGTCTAGAGCGCGCTGTTATCTATGAAGAGTCGGGCAGTCCTCAAAGACGTGAATTGTTACTAGAGGCAATTAAGATGCTGGATTCAGCAGAGTCGCCGGAAAAGGGGAACTCCATGAAACATGAAACCGAAAGGGGGAAATTATTTACTCGGTGCCACAGTTTGTTGGAGGGAACTCGTCCAAGTCGTCACGCAATTCAAAGAGGAAAAAGTTTCTGATTGACCAAATCGCCAGTGGTACTAGGACTACAGTTATCGATTACCGATCGACCGGAAAACATGGCACGCAAAAAGACATCCGCATTTGAAGATTTGGTCGAAATTACGGTGAAGTTGCCTTGGCAGGCGGGAATCGCTCTGGCGGTGATTGCCTATGTCGTGTTGCATTACTTCGCCAACAGGGCGCCAATGTCATTTAATCCTGTCGAACTAAAGGCAGCGGGCAAGTCGGTCGCGGACAGTATGACTCATGGCATCGGCACGATGATCGCCGGGGTGTTCCAGTACGTTCTCCCGATCTTTTTTCTGGCGGGTTCCTTCTTTTCGTTTTCCCGCCGTCGCCGCCAGGGGGAACTGCATCGGCAGGTTGCCAGTGATCCATCCGTGAATGCTCTTGAGAAGATGACTTGGCGGGAGTTCGAGGGTCTGGTAGCGGAATCCTTCCGGAAGCAGGGCTATCGAGTTGTCGAACGCGGCGGGGATGGCCCCGACGGGGGCGTCGACCTCGAACTGCACATGGGCAGCGACAAATACCTGGTTCAGTGCAAGCAGTGGAAGGTCAGCAAGGTCGGTGTAGCGACAGTACGCGAAATCTATGGCGTAATGACGGCGGAACGTGCGGTCGGCGGGTTCGTCGTGGCATCTGGTGCTTTCACGGATGATGCCAAGGAGTTTGCCGAGGGGCGCTCGATCAAGTTAGTTGATGCTCGGAGGCTGCGGGCGATAATTGGGAACGCATCGCCCGCGGCTCAAAAGACGCCGGCAGTAGAAAGCAAGGTCGACGAAGCCCCGGCTTGCCCCAATTGCGGCAGTCCGATGGTAGAACGAACAGCCAAGTCGGGCAGCAATGCCGGGAAGATGTTTTGGGGGTGTTCGCGGTTTCCGGCTTGCCGGGGTGTCAGGCCGGTTTGACCTTCCACTTACCTACCGCTTCCATATGCTTCGCTTCTCTTCACGAAAAGCCCGTGCCGCTTCTGGCCCACCTTGTGAGTAGGCTGCTCTTTCGCCTTTATTACATGCTTTGCAATAAGAACGGTTGGTTCGGTTCCCGTAAGAGAATTCACTTACTGGATAAGTCACGCCAAATATCGAGCAAGCTTTGCAAGTGCCATCCTTCATTTGCTTCTCCGGGTAGTTCGTAACTGTCTTGCGCCTAAGCATAGCGATAATTGCCTTTAATGTCTGAAGCTGGAGTGATCCAATCGGCATACAGTATTGCGCCCTACGAGGTAACTGTACAAAAATACAGTCCACAAGGAGCGCCCCATGTACCGCCAGACGCAGACCGCACTGCTACCGCTGCCTGATCCACCGAAGCAGTACCTTCCCCTCGACGGGGTAAAGGTATCCGCCGGCTTTCCCTCACCGGCCGCAGACTACGAGGACGCACGCCTCGACATCAACGAGTACCTGGTACGC
>Ga0209202_1002145_pt1 | contig 11147 bp, 13 predicted proteins | sample AD_UKC032_MetaG_FD_184416 | JGI IMG/M metagenome (GOLD analysis project Ga0209202, IMG submission 184416) | Active sludge microbial communities of municipal wastewater-treating anaerobic digesters from USA - AD_UKC032_MetaG (SPAdes) (version 2) | ecosystem: Engineered > Bioreactor > Anaerobic >... | reverse complement strand
AGTGTCTTGGTTTTCATAAGCAGAATTTGTTAAGTGTTCCAATGGTGTCTGTATTGCTTTGACAGAACAAAACACTTACGGTTTAACGGATGAACCGAAAAAAAGTTACCTGCGCCTGAGGTAGGTGGTATATGAAAAACTGATCTCTGACGGGTCTTCTGAAAGGTAATCTTCCTGTTCCGAGACATACCATTCATCAGGACTGATTGCCGGGAAAAAGGTATCAGCAGGAAACTCCCGGTGGATATGGGTCACCATAAGCCTTTCGGCCAGCGGGAGGAACTGCCTGTATACAGATCCGCCTCCAATGATGAAGATCTCCTTTCCGGGTTCACACAGGCCAAGTGCTTCATCAATTGACCTGGCCGTCTCTGCGCATTTAAAGCAGTCGAGTTCATTGTCGGTCAGCACTATATTCTTCCTTCCTGCAAGCGGTTTGTTCGGCAGTGATTCCCAAGTCTTCTTGCCCATTATAAGGCAATGGCCCATGGTTATTTCCTTAAATCTCCGGAGGTCACCGGGAATGTGTGCAAGAAGGCTGTTGTTGTATCCGATGCCGTTGTTACGGTCAGTTGCTACTATTATTGTGATCATTTCAGACAGATATATCGCCTTTTATTGCAGGGTGCGGGTCATATTCCGTCAGGGTAAAATCTTCATACCTGAATTCAAATATGTCGTTCACCTCCGGATTCAGATGCATTACCGGCAGCCGTCGTGGCTCACGGGTGAGCTGAAGCCTGACCTGGTCAATATGGTTGAGGTAAATATGTGCATCACCCAGGGTATGAATGAATTCGCCGGGCTTGCAGCCGGTCACCTGCGCCATCATCATTGTGAGCAGCGAATAGGAAGCAATGTTGAACGGTACGCCCAGGAATATGTCGGCACTTCGCTGGTAAAGCTGACATGAAAGCCTGCCTTCTGCAACATAAAACTGGAAAAGGATATGACACGGCGGCAGCGCCATTTTTTCAATCTCACCTACGTTCCAGGCTGATATTACGTGCCTGCGGGAGTCGGGGTTGTTCCTGAGCGATGAGACCACTGCTTTAACCTGGTCAATTGACCGGCCATCGGCGGCAGGCCAGGAGCGCCACTGGAACCCATATATCGGGCCCAGGTTGCCTTCGGCATCAGCCCACTCGTTCCATATCTTCACCCCGTTTTCCTGAAGGTAACGGGCGTTTGTGCTTCCGCTGAGGAACCACAGAAGCTCGTGAATGATCGACTTCAGGTGCAGTTTCTTGGTTGTCAGCGCCGGGAACCTTTCGCTGAGGTCAAACCTCATCTGGTAGCCAAATGTGCTTATTGTACCCGTACCCGTCCGGTCTCTCTTCTCAATTCCATGTTCCAGCACATGGTTAAGGAGGTCAAGATACTGCTTCATGATTTGATCACCGGTTTATTGCAGACTGGCGTTATCCGTGCCACCCAGCCACCTCCGGGAGCAAGGGTCAGAGTTACTTTTTCACCGGCAACTACTGTGCGTGAGGTGTGCCTGTAATCCTCCCCGTGCATGTCAGCATTGATTCCGTCAGCGAATGTTTCAATTGTATAGCTGCCTTCCGGCAGGAACGAAAGGTCAGCAACAGTCTCGAATGGCTTCCAGTCGTTCATTGCAGCGAGGTACCAGATATCCCCTTTTCTCCGGGCGATGACTATATTGTCACCCTTCCTGGCTTCGAGTACCCTGGTCTCATCCCATGTGACCGGCACGCCTGCTATGAATGTTGTGCACTCCTGGTTGCGCTTATAGTTTGAAGGGCTGTCGGCCAGCATCTGAAGAGGACTCTCATATACCACGTACATTGCCATCTGATGTACCCTTGTTCCCTGGCTGGCCGGCCTGTAGAACACCGGTTTGAAGTCGCGCCTCTGCATGTTGACCATGGCTCCCGGGGTATAATCCATCGGACCGGCAGCCATGCGGGTAAACGGCAGGGTCAGGTCATGTTCGGGATTGCACTCAGAGCTCCACTTGTTGTTCTCCAGACCCTTGACGCCCTCACGGGTAATCACATTGGGCCAGGTACGCTCCATTCCGTCTGGCTTGTAACTCCCATGGAAGTCAACCAGCAATCTGTGCTGAGCCGCTTTAGCGGCAACCTCATGGTAATAGTTGACCATCCACTGGTCGTCGCGCTGCATAAAGTCAACCTTGATCCCTTTCACTCCCCACTTTTCGAACTGTGCCAGGGCCTCATCAATTTTGTCATACATTGTTTTCCATACCACCCACAGGATGATCCCGACGTTTTTGGTTGCAGCATAATCACACAGTTCCTGTACATTAATTCCCGGCGACTGCTCAAGTACATTCCCCAGCCTGTACCATCCCTCGTCAAGGATTACATACTCAATGCCGTTTTCGGAGGCAAAGTCTATATAATATTTGTATGTGTCATTATTGATACCGGCCCTGAAATCAACCCCGTAGATGTTGTTGGCGTTGTACCAGTCCCATGCTACCTTCCCGGGCTTCACCCAGGAGAAATCGGATCCCGGTGCCGGCGGTGCACCCAGCCGGTATACCATCTCGCTCTCCACGAGGCCGGCATCGTCAGGGGTGATAATGAACAGCCGCCAGGGGTATGTGCGTGTCCCTGAAGTCACTGCCAGGTAATCCTTTCTTTCCGTGACATAGACATTGCGGTCATTGTTTGCCTTCTCTGCCGCGGGGTATGCCGGAAGCACCCCGGTCACGCCCCCGTGTCCGTCGCCCCTGATCCAAAGGCCCGGAAAATCACGTATGTCTGCCTCGCTGAGGAGCACATTTATCCCGCCGGTTGTGAACAGGGCAGGCAGGCTGGCAAGGTGTTCCGTGCCCACTGTATCCATTTTTGCCGGGAGAAAGGTGCACTCGTTGTGTGACATGAATCCCTTCTCAGATGGCCACATGGCGCTGGTGCCGTCGGGCATTGCGAATCCGAATCGTTCGTTCTTCACAGTCACATCCCCTTTCATCGCAGTTGCAAACCTGTATGCAAACCCGTCATCATAAACCCGGAACTCCACTGAAGATCCGCCTCGCAGGCGAAGGGTCAGTCCGTTGTACCTGTCAGGCACCCTGCTGTTTTTATGCGGCACCACCGGCACCAGCGTATCATTCACTGAAGTTGTGAGAGCCTTTGTTATTGACGGATGGGAACCGGGCACAGCCATCCCTTCAAGCTGAAGCTCGGGCGATAATCCGGTAATTATTTCCCTGTTGTCATAACTGACAGTAAGGTTTATCCCTGTGGCGGTCTCCACCGAGAGGGTGATATTTCCGTCAGGTGATTTTACCTTGTACTCCTTTGACAGCAGGGGCATTGGCATCAGCAGCCCTGCTGCAATCAAAATCTGCAAAATCCTCATTACTCCCTTGGTTATTTATCCTTGTCCTTTTCTTCTTGCCATCTCGTCACGGATGGCTGCTGCCTGTTCATAATCCTCACGGCTGATTGCATCAGAAAGCAAATCCTTGAGCTCATCAACAGAGAATTCACCGTACTCGCTGCTTACGGGCTTTTTCTTTTCCTTCGGTGGTTCTGCCTGCTTCTTCTGCTCATCTTCGGTTGCAGCGCTCATGACAATGCCGGCCTCATTAAGTATCTGAGGTTCAATGAATATAGGACATTCAAATCTTAGCGCCAGAGCCACGGCGTCAGAGGTTCGTGAGTCAATGTGAAAACGTCTTTCCCCGTCAGTGCATACAATCTCCGAGTAGAATATTCCTTCGCGCAGCCTGTTTATCAGTACCTGTTCCACTGTGACTCCGCACGCCTGTGCGAAGCTGCGGAACAGGTCATGTGTCAGCGGCCTCGGCGGTTCCAGGTTTTCGAGTTTGATGACTATTGCCTGAGCCTCAAACCCTCCGATGATTATAGGTATCCGTCGTTCGCCGTTTTCCTCCGCCAGTATAAGGGCATAGGCGCCTGACTGTGTCTGGCTGTATGAAATGCCTATGACCTTCAGACGAATAAGCTTATTCTGCATAGTTTCCCAGATTTTCTGCCTGACAGGCCGATATGACAAATATAAATAATATGAATCTTTATCTCCACCCCTTACCGATTTTTTATCCACAACATATTGCTGATAAATAAATGTCACCGGTTTGCAAATAAGTTAATTTTTATATCTTTGCAGTCCGAAAAACAAAGATCCGGCGGGGCCTGCAGAAGTGTCATGCACAGAGGAGCATGTCCGCCTCACGGAGTAATATAAGAGAGATTGAAAATGTACGCAATCGTTGAAATTGCCGGTCAGCAGTTCAAGGTAGAAGAGGGGAATAAGATCTATGTCCACCGTCTCGATGCAGCTGAAGGCGACAGTGTAGAATTTGAAAAGGTTCTTCTTACCGACAACGACGGAGCAGTAACCGTCGGAGAACCCCTTGTACCCAATACTGTTGTAGAAGGTAAGGTTCTTGCCCACGTCAGGGGAGACAAAGTAATCATCTTCAAGAAGAAGAGGAGGAAGGGTTATCAGAAGAGGACCGGTCACCGCCAGGATTTCACCCAGGTGGAGATACTGAGCATCGGCGCTCCGGGCGCACCTAAGAAAAAGGCTGCTCCGAAGGCTGAGAAGAAAGCTGCTGAGGCTCCCGTTGCAGAAGAGGTAAAGGCTGAGACAAAGAAGGCCCCTTCTAAGAAAGCTGCAGCTTTAAAGGAACCGGCTGAGAAGAAGGAAGCCGTTAAAAAGGCTCCGGCAAAAAGCACAAAGAAGCCGGCGAAGGAATAACCGATAAACAGTAAAAAGAAAACGATATGGCACACAAGAAAGGTGTAGGCAGTTCACGTAACGGCCGCGATTCAGAAAGCAAAAGGCTTGGTGTCAAACTCTTCGGAGGACAGGCAGTAAAAGCAGGCAGCATTATAGTCCGCCAGCGTGGCACCACCCACAACCCCGGTGAAAACGTAGGTCTCGGCAAGGACCATACCCTCTTTGCCCTCGTCGACGGAACCGTGGAGTTCAAAAAGAAGCGCGACAATAAATCTTACGTCTCGGTAAAACCCGCAGCCGAATAGGATTCTGACAACTTACAGGAACTCCTGAAAAATACGCTGAAGCGCATATTTTCAGGAGTTTTTATTTTAATTTTACCCCGCTTATAACGAAAAATACCTTACTGTATGCTTACAATCAACCTGATTCGCGAACAGTCGTCGTTCGTCATTGAACGGCTGAAAGTCAAGAACTTTGATGCCACAGAGATAGTACAGCATGTGCTTGATCTTGACCGGCGGCGCCGCGAACTGCAGGCTGAAAGTGACTCGATACAGGCTGATCTCAACAATCTTTCACGTGAGATTGGCGCAATGATGAAGGCAGGCCGCAGGGATGAGGCTGACGCTGCCCGGCAGGGCATCGGAGCAATGAAGGAGAAGCAAAAGCAGCTGTCAGACACCCTCGAAGTGGTTTCATCTGAGATGCAGGCCGAACTGGTCAGGCTGCCGAATCTGCCACACGCCCTTGTAGCCCCGGGAAAGACCGCCGAAGACAACGTGGTGGTACGCAGCGGCGGCACCATCCCTGAATTGCATGCCGGCGCCGTGCCCCACTGGGACCTGATAAAGAAATATGACATCATTGACTTCGACCTGGGGATTAAGATCACCGGCGCCGGGTTTCCTGTTTACAAGGGAAAGGGAGCAAAACTCCAGAGAGCACTTATAAACTTCTTCCTGGATGAGGGTGAAAAGGCAGGTTATCGTGAAATAGAACCGCCGATAGTGGTCAATGAGGACTCCGGGTTCGGAACAGGCCAGCTTCCCGACAAGGAGGGGCAGATGTACCATGTGGGCATTGATAACCTTTATATGATACCCACTGCCGAGGTGCCTGTAACAAACATATACCGTGACGTAATCCTCGACGCTGCGGTACTGCCGGTGAAGAACATGGGATACACTCCCTGTTTCCGCCGCGAGGCGGGCTCCTGGGGCGCACATGTGAGGGGCCTGAACAGGCTGCACCAGTTTGACAAGGTAGAGATAGTACAGATAGCACATCCTGATAAATCCTATGATTCACTTGAGGAGATGGTAAGCCACGTGGAAAGCCTCCTTGTGAAGCTCGGGCTGCCATACCGTATAGTGAGGCTTTGCGGCGGTGACATGTCCTTCACCTCGGCAATGACATACGACTTTGAGGTATGGTCGGCAGCGCAGCAACGCTGGCTGGAGGTTAGTTCAACCTCCAACTTCGAGGCATTCCAGGCCAACAGGCTCAGGTGCCGGTTCCGCGAAAAGGGAGCCAAACAGACCACTCTGTGCCACACCCTGAACGGCAGCGCACTGGCTTTGCCGCGGATCGTGGCCGCACTGCTCGAGAACAACCAGACTCCTGAGGGAATCAAAATACCTGCCGCCCTGGTGCCTTACACCGGGTTCGGAATGATCAGCTGATAAAAATGAAAAAGAGCCAGCAGGCATACCTTTATGCCGCCCTCTCAGTAATGCTCTGGGGCACAATCCCTACAGCCTTCAAGATAGCGCTTGCCGAGCTGAACATCGTCACAATGCTTGGTATCACCACAATTGTCTCAACTGCAGTCCTTTTTGTGATAATGATACTGACCGGGAAGCTGTGCCTGCTGAAGGAGACCACCCGTCGTGATCTGATCTGGTCAGCCCTGCTGGGCCTGGTCAATCCCGTCGGTTATTACCTCATACTGCTGACCGCATACAGCCGCCTTCCGGGCCAGGTGGCACAGCCTATCAATATGATCTGGCCCATAATACTTGTCTTTTTCTCTATTCCGCTGCTGGGTCATCGAATCCCGGCCCGCAGCTTCCTTGCACTCACAATCAGCCTTGCCGGGGTCTATATTATCTCATCTCAGGGCGCCCCGCTGAGTCCGGGAAGGTCAGACACACTGGGCGTAATGCTTGCGCTTGTCAGCGGCGTACTTTGGGCCCTGTACTTCGTCCTGAACGTACGCGACAGGCGCGATGAATCGGTAAAACTGTTTACCAGCTTCATGTTCGGATCAGTTTACATGCTCATCCTTATGGCCTATGAAGGCTCGTTTACCCATTACATCAGTTTTAAGGGACTGGCAGCATCGGTTTACTGCGGCTTCTTCGAGATGGGAATCACATTCTGGCTCTGGCTGAAAGCACTGCAGCTCTCCGAAACAACTGACAAGGTAAGCAACCTGGTATATTTTGCTCCCTTCATTTCACTCATACTGCTGCATTTTATAATAGACGAACCTGTTTATTATACCACCCCGCTAGGACTGCTTCTCATCATCGGCAGCGTCATCTACCAGAACAGGACTCAGCGGGCTTAAACCAACCGGCACATTTTTTGTTACTTTTACATCAAATTCTGATTATGATGAAAAAAATACTCATAATATCTCTTCTGATTATTCCTGTTCTCTTCGGGTGCAGAAAAGACCCGGAACCGCAAACTCCCACAATTGAACAGCGGGCACGTGACGGCCTCTATGATCTGATGAAATATGTCTATCTCTGGTATAATACGATGCCCACAGTAAAGGTCTCCGATTATGACGGTCCGGAGGACCTGATTGAAGCCCTGAGATACAGGCAGATGGACAAATGGAGCTTTGTAACTGACTATGAGAGTTTCATGGCTGAGATGGAGGGCAGCTTCGTGGGTCACGGAATAAGGATGGGCCTCGATGATGCCGACAATGTAAGGGTGGTCAGCCTTTACGAAGGCTCTGACCTGTGGCCGAAGGGGGTAAGAAGGGGATGGATAGTAAAAGAGATCAACGGCACTCTCATCGCTCCCATATTCATTTCAGGCAACAACACAGCATACAACAACCTGATGGGGCCCGGAACTGCAGGTACTTCAAATACATTCAAATTCATTAATCCGGATGGTCAGGAAGTCACCTACACCTCCGTTAAATCAAGCTTTACGATCAACTCGGTGACTGCATCAAAGGTCCTCGACCTGCCTAATGGCAAGACCGGTTACCTCTGTTTCGAAACATTCATTGACCCGTCGGAGCAGGAGCTGAATGAAGCCTTTGCAAACTTCAAGGCCAACAATGTAACCGACCTGATAATTGACCTTCGCTACAATACAGGAGGATACATGGATATAGCACAGCAGCTTGCCAGTCTCGTTCTTACCTGGGATGACACAACGAAGGTCTGCTATAAGCTGACATACAACAGTCTTGTCGGGCCCGAATGGAATGAGAACTTCAATTTTGTGAAGACCGGGAGCCCGCTGGGGCTTGACCGTGTGGTCTTCATCACAACGCGCAGTTCCGCCTCTGCCAGCGAGGTTGTAATCAACAGCCTGATGCCTTACATTGACGTAACGATTGTCGGTGACACCACCCATGGCAAACCGGCAGGGATGAACATCTGGGGATTCCCGTTCCCCTCAGAGAGTGATCCTGAGCCTGATTACCAATATGTTTTTGCACCAATCACGTTTGAGTATCTCAATGCGATGGATGAGGGACGGTTCTATGACGGTATTCTGCCTGATGTGAAGGCTGCAGATGACATAACACATGATTTCGGTGACCCTGAAGAAGCATCTCTCAAGGCTGCAATCGGCGTGCTTCAGGGGACGAAGTCAGCCACAGTACAGACTGTAAAGCGCCACCGGGTATGGTCAGAAGGCAACCAGTTGCCGACAGAGCTCTTCCTCGGACCACCGCAAGCATTCAGAAAGTGAGTCCGGGCCAGTCTGAGAGGATAATCCTGGGCATTGACCCCGGCACGACAGTCACTGGTTACGGACTGATAAGTGTGTCAGGCAGGAGTCCTTCACTCATCACCCTTGGCATCATTGACCTCCGGAAGAAGGAGGATCATTTCCGCAAGATACGGACCATATTCGAACAGACGCTGGAACTCATTGACAGGTATCATCCTGACGAGTTTGCCATTGAGGCTCCGTTCTTTGGCAAGAACGTGCAGAGCATGCTCAAGCTTGGCAGGGCACAGGGTGCAGCCATATCAGCAGCGCTCTACCGTGACCTGCCGGTATTTGAATACGCCCCCAGGATGATAAAGATGTCTATCACCGGCCGGGGACAGGCCAGTAAGGAGCAGGTGGCCTCCATGCTTCGGACCATACTGGCTTTCCGGGGTGAATCAATGGTCCTTGATGCAACCGATGCCCTGGGCGCCGCCCTTTGTCACTTCTACCAGAGCAGCAAGCCGGTTGCAGCCAGGGAATACAGGAACTGGGGCGACTTCATCAAAAAAAACAGCGACAGGATCAAACAGTAAGCTTCTGGGCGGCAGCGAGAGCTGCCACACTGACCATGACGCCACCGGCAGATTGAAGAGCTGTGACACATGCTTCCATCGTCGAACCTGTTGTAATCACATCGTCCACAAGAAGTACATGACGGCCCGTAATCTCTCCGGGCTTGCTTACTGAAAAGAGCCCCTCCACATTTTCCCATCTCTCATATCTTCCCCTTTTGGTCTGGGAGCCTGATTTGCCCGTCCGACTAAGAATATCGTTTCTGACCGGCAGTCGGCAGTATGAAGCCATTCCCCGGGCTATGCAGAGGCTCTGGTTGTACCCCCGGTGCCTTTCCCTGGCCGGATCGAGCGGCACAGGGATGATCATGTCAATCCCGTCAGTGAACCCGCTTCCCATCAGGACGGAACCGTACAGCTCCCCGAGCATGAATCCGATATCTTTCCTGCCTGAGTATTTCAGCAGGTGAATCAGCTTTCTTATACGGCTTCCACGGTTATAAACCGAATAGGCCGCTGCCCTTTCCACGTTGCATCTTCCCCAGAAAGACTGCTCGAGCATATTGCCCCTCCGCATGTGAAAATCGGTACGAGCCATGTCCAGCATGCAGCCTGTGCAGAGCACCTGCTCTCCCCTTACCAGCGGAATCCCGCATGATAGGCATGGCCGCGGGAGGAACAGGCTCAGGAAGTCGTCGGCAATATCTTTAAGATGTAACACTTCGCAGCGAGAAGTACAATCAAAGGTATGATATTTGTAATGTATCCTGGGTGACGTTTAAAATTTTTCTATATTGCACCCGTTTACTAAATAAACCAATTGACAATTAGTATGAAGAAATGGATGATTGGCAGCCTGATTCTCATCGCGATGATGGTTGTGGCTGCAGGTGTCTATGCTCAGACAACCGATAAGGAAAAGAAGCACAGCAAGAGTGAGTGTACCTTTGTAGATCAGAACAAGGACGGCAAGTGTGATGTATGCGGCTCAGCTGCCGATGCATGCAAGAAAGAGGCTGTCAAAGGCAAGGACTGCTCGAAGTGCCCCTCAGCTGCAGAATGCGGTGACAAGAAGGGCGAAGTGGTTCCGGCAAAGGAAGGTACCACGGCAACTGCTCCATGCTGCGCAGGTAAGAAATAACATGACTGCAGATTATAAAAAAGCCCTGGTCAGTGACCGGGGCTTTTTTTTTATCCGGCATTTCATATCCGGTATCTTATTGCCAGAACTCAGATCAGAGTTTCACGCGGGCTCCTATCTCTTTTGCCAGCCGCTCATTTTCTTCAGCTGACAGCGGGACCCTGGGGTTGGTGAAGAGCATGTCACCCTCACGGGTGATTGGAATCAGGTGAATATGAGCGTGTGGCACCTCGAGACCTATAACTGCCACTCCTATCCTCTTGCATTCGATCACTTCTTTCATTGCTTTGGCCACCTTGCGGGCGAACAACATCATTCCGGCAAGGGAATCGTCATCCATATCGAAGATATAGTCCACTTCCGTTTTGGGGACCACCAGGGTGTGGCCGGCTTTAAGCGGCCGGACATCAAGGAATGCAATATAACGGTCACTCTCTGCTACTCTGTAGCATGGTATTTCACCGTTGATGATGCGTGTAAAGATTGATGCCATAGCTGCTGATTTTCAGATTGATATTTCAATAATCTCAAATGGGATGGTGCCGGCCGGTACCTTTACCTGCACCACGTCACCTACTTTTTTGCCCATTAATCCCTGCGCTATTGGTGATGTGGCTGCAAGCTTACCTTCCTTGAGGTTGGCTTCGCCTTCCGGCACGAGCTGATATACCATCAGGGCACCGTTTGCCTTGTTAAGGATCCTTACCCGGTTGAGGATCTGAACCGTTTTGGTGTTTATCCGGGAGCCGTCAATTATACGTGACCGGGCTACCATGTCTTCGAGCCTGGCAATCTTCATCTCA
>Ga0209202_1002142_pt1 | contig 11152 bp, 9 predicted proteins | sample AD_UKC032_MetaG_FD_184416 | JGI IMG/M metagenome (GOLD analysis project Ga0209202, IMG submission 184416) | Active sludge microbial communities of municipal wastewater-treating anaerobic digesters from USA - AD_UKC032_MetaG (SPAdes) (version 2) | ecosystem: Engineered > Bioreactor > Anaerobic >... | reverse complement strand
CTTTTTGCTGTACGAGCGGCATACGGGTCATCCCGCCGACCAGAATTACTTCGTTAATATCTTTGGATGAAAGATTGGCGTCTTTCAGAGCGGTCTGGCAGGGGCCAACGACTTTATCGATCAACTCTTCCACCAGCGATTCGAGTTTCGCGCGTGAAAGCTTTATATTCATATGCTTGGGGCCCGACGCGTCCGCGGTGATAAACGGCAGATTAATGTCCGTTTCCATTGTCGTGGAAAGTTCCATCTTCGCCTTTTCCGCCGCCTCTTTCAGACGCTGGAGCGCCATTTTATCACTGCGCAGGTCAATACCCTGATCTTTCTTGAATTCGGCAACCAGATAATCCATGACACGCTGGTCGAAGTCTTCACCACCCAGGTGTGTATCGCCGTTAGTCGATTTGACTTCAAAAACGCCTTCGCCCAACTCCAGAATGGAAATATCAAAGGTACCGCCACCCAAGTCAAAGACGGCAATTTTCTCATCCTTTTTCTTATCCAGACCATAAGCCAGCGCCGCGGCAGTCGGTTCGTTAATGATACGTAAAACATTCAGACCGGCGATCTTACCTGCGTCCTTGGTCGCCTGACGCTGCGAGTCGTTAAAGTAGGCCGGCACTGTAATGACGGCATCCGTTACTTTTTCTCCCAAATAATCTTCCGCAGTCTGTTTCATTTTTGTCAGAATCATCGCGGAAATTTCCGCCGGAGAATAATTCTTGCCTCGGACGGTCACCTGCGCATCGCCATTGGGAGCTTCGGTGATTTTGTAAGCAGAAATCTTCACATCATACTGAATTTCTTTGGAGCTGTATTTTCTGCCGATCATTCTTTTGACGGCGTAAACGGTATTTTCTGAATTGGTAATCGCCTGTCGTTTGGCCACTTGGCCTACCAGCCGCTCACCGCTTTCCGTAATAGCAACAATGGATGGCGTAGTGCGGTTGCCTTCCTGATTGGCAATAACAACTGGGTCTCCCCCTTCCATAATCGCCACGCATGAATTAGTCGTTCCTAAATCTATTCCGATTATCTTTCCCATTTTTATTCCTCCTTATTCTCCATTTCCCTCATTTATGACACATTCGTTATTTTCTTTCGTCTTTTTGCATACACAGACTCTCGACGGCCGAATCAGTCTGCCGTTGAGCAAATAGCCTTTTTCCATTTCACTAACGATCTGGTTGTCCTGATGATTTGCGCTATCCATTTGCATCAGAGCCTCATGGAAGTTGGGATCAAAATCCATACCGGCGCTTTCGATTTTCTCTACGCCATGTTTTTTCAGGCAACACAATAACTGTTCCTGAATCAGCGCAATTCCGGACTTAAAGGCCTGAGCGTCGTTGCTTTCCGTATGCTCAAGCGCGCGATCCAAACTGTCCAGAAAAGGTAAAATATCCTTAACCAGATCTTCTTTGCCGTATTTAATGATATCGGCCTTATCCCGCGCCGCCCGTTTTCTGTAATTATCCAGTTCAGCCACGACCCGCAGATAACGGTCGTAATTCTCTTTGGCTTCTTTTTCTTTCGCTTCAAACGCTTCCTTTATTTTACTTAATTCATTATTTTCCGGGGCTGACACCTGTTCAGCGGCTTTAACTGTTTCAGGGGCATCCGCCTTTATTTTTTTATCGCCATGATCTTTTTTATTTTTCACTTCCACTCCTGCAACTTTTTTATTTTAAATCCGGTTTCTGGAATAATTTTATATCCACCAGTTCGCAAATCGCATGACCGGCTGTTATATGCGTTTCCTGAATACGTGCCGTACTATTCGATGACACATTTAGTGATACATCAGCTATTTGGGCAATAGTGCCGCCATCTTTGCCGGTAAAAGCCAGCGTGATTATTCCCATCTTTTTGGCCAGTTCAAGACCTTTGAGCACATTGGGTGAATTACCGCTTGTACTGATTCCCCATGCCACATCACCTTGCTGCCCCAACGCCCGAATCTGTTTGGCAAATATTTCCGAAAAATCGTAATCGTTACCTATACTGGTAATAACGGACGTGTCCGTTGTCAATGCAATTGCCGGCAGCGGCGGCCTTTCGATGATAAAGCGGTTGACAAATTCTGCGGCAATGTGCTGTGCATCCGCTGCGGAGCCTCCATTGCCGAAAATCATGATTTTATTACCGGCTTTAAGAGCTGCCGTCAGAACCTCAATGACTTTAACCAGCTTGCTGAGATTATCATTGATGAACGCTTCCTTGACTCGGCAGCTTTCCTTGAATAATTTTACAATGTGATCTTTCATGATAATTGATCCATAGTTCCTTTTAAAAACCGCTGCTTAAAGCGCGCCTAATATAAGAACGGGGATATGGCGTGTCAAGGGTGGTGGACTAATTTTGCCCTCTTTATTCTCAGGGAGCATCAGCTTCCGCAATCATGACCACCATCCCCCTTGACAACATAATTTTCATTCATATATTTTCACCAAAAGAGCAAAATAAGTAATAAGAGCAATCGCTTACAAAATAATAACATGAAAGGAGGAAGGTTTATGTTCAACCCAAGTTTATGGAGATTTCGAAGATTTTCCGACGCGATGCCGGAACTGTTAAATCTGCAGCGGGAAATGAACCGGCTTTTTTCCAATGCTGGACAAAAGTCACCCGAGGACTATCCTGCAGTAAACATCTGGGAAAAAGAAGGATCCGCTGTGGTAACTGCGGAGCTGCCCGGAATTGATCCCGAGAAAATGGATGTTTCCGTATCCGGAGAAATATTAACTATTGCAGGCTCCGCCTTACAGGAGACTTTCGCAAAGGGCGAAACGTACCTCCGCCAAGAAAGAGGCATCGGAAATTTCAAACGTAACATTCAACTACCCTTTCAGGTCAACGCGCAAGCAGTCGAGGCCAGGTACGAAAAAGGCATATTGATTATTACGTTACCCAGAATTAAAGAAAATTTACCCAAGAAGATCAAGATTAAATAGCTGGAAAGGAGGTTGGATTCCATGGTGGAAAAAGATATGCAGAAAATGGAAAATTTGTCGGCCACTGAACGCGTCCGCAATGTCAAGACCTTTATGCCGCGAGTAGATATTTTTGAAAACAAGGATTCTCTGTTTTTAGTCGCTGATATGCCGGGCGTTGATGAAAAGACGGTTGATATTGAACTGGAAAAAAATGTTTTGACAATCACCGGACGGGTCGAAAACGGCCGGATCAAAGATGCAACGATGATGTATTCAGAATATGAAATTGGCGACTATGAAAGAGTCTTTACGTTGTCGGATGAAATCGACCGCGAGAAAATTGTCGCCACCGTCAGAAACGGTGTCTTAAGACTGGAACTGCCGAAAGCGGAAAAGGTTAAACCGAAAAAAATCGCTATTAAGGCGGCATAGAAAAATAGAAGTTAAAGATTAAAGGTTTAAAACAGAGAGGTACGAACCCCGCTTTGGCGGGACAATTCGACGAGCCAATTCCAATGCGCTTCACTTTCGGAATTGGACGCTCATTAGGAGGACATGGTTATGAGAATAAAAAATCTATTGCCGGCGGTAACGAGACCCGCGGGAAAAGATGCTGATCATCCCTTCTATTCTTTGCAGCATCAAATGAATAGTTTGTTTGATGATTTTTTCTCCGGGTTTGATGTCACGCCGCGCTCGCTTACGCCTGGCGGATTCAGCGCTTTCTCACCATCGGTTGATGTCAAGGAAAGCGATAAAGATTTTACCATTCGCGCCGAGATTCCCGGCGTGGAGGAAAAAGATGTTGAAGTAACAGTGACCAAGGATGCGGTAACCATTAAAGGCGAAAAGAAAGAAGAAAAGGAAGACAAAGATAAAAATTACTATTACATGGAACGATCCTACGGATCATTCAACCGCGTGATTCCTTTGGCTGTAGAAACCGACGCGAATAAAGCAGAAGCGAGTTTTAAAAACGGTGTTCTGAACATCACCATCCCGAAAAAATCGTCCGCCAAGACCAAAGGGACCAAAGTTCCAATCAAAGCAGCATAGGCCCGAAATGCAACCGCCGCCCTTCTTCCGGAAGGGTGGCGGTTTTTTTAAGTAAGGCCCACGCCGTCTCATGATGCAAATTCAATTTTATAGAGAAAATCTGTTGACATAAAATATCAATCGCATTATATTCACGCCGCCCGTAAACAGGACAAAAAATAGACGGGCAAGGCTCTTCAACATTTCCTACTGGGGAATCGTTCAATGGTAGGACACCGGACTCTGACTCCGTCAATCAAGGTTCGAATCCTTGTTCCCCAGCCAATTGCTAATTCTTATTTTCCCGCAGCTATCTTTGTCCACGAATCTCTCAACGGTACAACACGATTGAAAACAGGTCGGCCAGCTACGGCATCTTCATCAACACAAAAATACCCGAGCCTTTCAAATTGATATTGGCTACCCGGTTCGGCGTTTTTCAGATGTTGCTCGACATAGCAGGTCGTCACGGTTTCCAGTGAGTCCGGGTTCAGATATTTTATAAAATCTTCTACGCTTCCCGGATCTTCAATACTAAACAGCCTGTCATATAAACGAACCTCCGCAGGCACACAGTGACTCGCAGAGACCCAGTGAATGACGCCCGGAATCTTGCGTCCGTCCGCAGGCGACGCGTTACGGGTCTGGGGATCATAGGTGCAGTGGATTTCTACAACTTCGCCGGTTTTCGTATCTTTCACCATAGTTTCAAATTTTATGACATAAGCGTTCCGAAGACGGACTTCGCGTCCCGGGCCGAGGCGATGATATTTTTTGGGCGGATTTTCCATAAAATCGTCGCGCTCGATATAAAGCAATCGGGAAAAGGGTACCTGTCTTACCCCCATGTCGGGACGTTGCGGATGGTTGGCACACGCAAACTCTTCCACTTGGTTTTCCGGGTAATTGTCGATCACAACCCGCAACGGTCTCAAGATGCCCATCGCCCTGGGCGCCCGTTCATTCAGATCCTCACGAACGCAATGCTCCAGCAGAGCCACATCAATCAGGTTGTCGTTTTTGGCCACGCCGATCTGAGCACAGAATTTTCGGATGGCCTCCGGTGTGTAGCCACGTCGCCGCATTCCCGTTACGGTGGGCATACGCGGGTCATCCCACCCCTTCACATAACCTTTTTGCACCAGCTCAATAAGCCTGCGTTTACTGAGCACCGTATAGCTCACACTGAGACGGGCAAATTCAATCTGCTTCGGGCGGTTGGTAGGAATAAGCTTCTCTACAATCCAGTCGTACAGAGGTCGGTTGTTTTCAAACTCCAGCGTACAGATGGAGTGGGTTATGCCTTCCAGCGCGTCAGAGAGACAGTGGGCAAAATCATACATGGGATAAATGACCCATTTCGTTTCTGTCCTGTAGTGAGGTTCACGTTTAATCCGATAGAGAATGGGATCCCGCATGACAATGTTCGCGGCAGTCATATCAATTTTGGCGCGCAAAACATGGGCACCTTCCTCGAATTCACCGGCCCGCATCCGTTCGAACAGGTTTAGGTTTTCCTCTACAGAGCGGTTGCGATAAGGACTTTCCCTGCCTGGTTCGGTAAACGTTCCGCGGTGCTCTCGAATTTCATCGGGGCTTAAGCTGCACACGTAGGCGTTACCGGATTTGATAAGCTCAATAGCGAATAAATAAAGCTTTTCAAAATAGTCGGAGGCGTAAAACAGACGATCCTCCCAGTCAAATCCCAGCCAGTGGACATCGCGGATGATCGAGTCCACAAATTCCATGGACTCGCCTGCCGGGTCCGTATCATCCAGCCGGAGATTGCAGGTTCCCTGATACTGACGGGCGAGGCCGAAATTGAGGCATACTGATTTGGAATGCCCAATGTGAATGTAGCCGTTGGGTTCCGGAGGGAAACGGGTAGCCAAACGGCCTGCGTTTTTGTTTCTCCGGATATCCTCGTCGATAATGTCACGGATAAAATCGGTTGGTTTTGAGGTTGTTGTTTGCGTCATTGATTCAGACTCCTTATATATCCATAAAATACGGGCTGGAATCTATAATATTAATGGAAATATATCAAGGATGTAACTTGCGGAAGCATGGATAAAAAGAAGCTGACGACTTAAAAGCAAACGGGTAGGTGCAGGAGGGACCGATGTCCCTCCTGCTCGCTGACATCTATTCTTTGTAAAGATTTTCCAACATTTCTCCGTATTTTTCCATGACGACACGGCGCTTGAGTTTCATGGTTTGCGTGAGCATGCCGTTATCCAAAGTGAAATCTTCTAAGATGAACGCAAATTTACGCGGGATTTCATAGGACCCCACTATTTTCTTGAGATGGCTTTGGACCTCGGCGGTCAACAAGTCCTTAAATTTTTGACCCGCGGGATTCGTCGGATCGAAAAGGTCCTTCGGTTCAACGGATAATTTTAACTCGGCGGCCAATTGTTTCAATATGTTCATGTCGGGCACAATCAGCCCCACGTTGTATTCATGCCCCGCACCGGTGACGACCGCGTTTAAAACCCAGGGCAATATTTTCATTTCCCGCTCAATGGTATCCGGATGAATGTATTTGCCATTCGCCAGCTTGTATTCTTCCTTGAAGCGGCCCGTAATGTATAAAAAGCCGTCATCATCCAGGCGTCCCCTGTCTCCGGTGCGCACACCGCGCATACCGTTCATCTCCACAATCACTTCCTTGGTCTGTTCCGGCTTATTGTGATAGCCGATCATGCATTGCGGACCAAAGCACAGGATCTCGCCATCGTCGCCTGTCTCACCTGTTCGCGAGCGATCAATAACCACTTTGGTTTTGTTAATCGGCTTCCCAACCGTTCCCAGGCGATTACCCATTAAAGGAGAGTTGATGGTAATGGCCGGTGACGTTTCGCTCAATCCGTAAGCGTCATAAGTGGGAATCCCTACATCAATAAAGAATTTGGCTATATCAACATTCATGGGAGCACTGCCGGTAACGGCATTTTCAAGCCGTCCTCCAAAACGGGCGCGAATCTTCTTCAAAACGATGGCATCCAGGATTTTATATTTTAAACTCACTTTCCCGGTCTCCCGTTTGAGTTTCGCCGCTGCCAGCGCTGCTTCGAAGAGTTTCAGCTTTAAGCCACCTTCTTCCCGCATTTTGGCCCAAACGCCGTTGTAAACCCTGTTGAATATCCGGGGCACGGTAATCATGAACGAGGGTTGAATTTTTGGCAAATCATCAATTAAGGTCTCGACTGATCCCATAATGCCAATAGAGGCGCCCCGAAGGATGAAGGCATGTAAATCAGCCGTAATCCCGAAAGAATGAGCCCAGGGAAGCATGGAGATGCAACGACTCTTTTCAGTCAGGTTTGGAAACCACGCCAAACCGGCCTTGACATTTTCCGCCAAGTTACCGTGTGACAACAAGACACCCTTAGGCTCGCCGGTCGTGCCTGAGGTATAAATCAAAACAGCAACTTCAGAGTATTTGGGCTTGCGGGAAGGCACTGGTTTTTCTGCTCCTTTTTTCTCAAGAGCTGCCATCGTTTTCTCTCCGCTGCCTTCTATGAGATATATGTGCTTCAGGGTAGGAATTTCGGCGGGAAAATCCTTTATTTTTTCCTGGATATCAGCTCTGGATACCAGCAGAACCTTGATCGTGGCATCTTTCACGATGTATTTCCACATCGAGACCAGTTCTTTTTCATACATCGGAACATAGGCGGCGCCCAATCCCTGTGTGGCGATTTCCGCTATCAGCCACTCCTTGCGATTGTTCGCGATAATGCCGACCGTATCGCCAACCCCAACACCGATTGAGGCCAGACCCGCCCGCAAATTATTCACGCGTTGCGCGATTTGACTATAGGTGACCCATTGATAAACTCCGGCACCGTCTTTTTCGCCAATCAACGGATTATTCGCGTATTTCGATGCGCTGGCCTCGAAAAAATCCACCAAATTATCCGGGGCTTCATACGTGTTTTTATACTCGCCATATTCAAAAATCGCCATATCTCGCTCCCTCCCTTTCTCATTTTTTTAATTTGAAATGAACAAAGAACGCCCATGCGCCATAGCTGATTTCTTGTTTGGTTATCTTTTACCGGTAAATCTATTTCTATTTTGTTTCTAAAAATAAGGGTGAATCTGGATATTTTGGCAAATTTAAAAAATAAAATTTAAAGGATGGCTTAACCCTGTCTGATCGGTACTTCTTTTACTTCGAGCACAGCATATGAATATTAATCCGGCATGTCAAGCGGATTTTACCCAATAATTTTGAATAAGGAGGCAATAATGTACGTGTTTAATAAGAATAGCTTCATCCCGCGAATCACCGATTGTCCACCACCGGACACCAATCACCTCGATGGATTCTTGTAAAGCGTATCAGGACGCCAAAGCCGCTTTCAGGGTATCCGTTTTTAGGTTGCCGCCGGACATGATCATCACGACTTTTTTGCCGGCCAAACGATCTTTAATTTTGTAAGCAGCCATCAGGGAAGCGGCGCCAGCGCCTTCGGCCAGGTTATGAGTCGCTGTCAGAGCCATTTTAATGCCTTCCAATATTTCGTCTTCGGTCAGCAGCACGACATCGTTGATGGTGCCCTTGAGAAGGATATAGGGCAGATGGAATACCGTTCTGGCAGCCAGCCCGTCGGCAACTGTATGGGCATCATCGAGCGTGACAATTTCACCCTTTTTCCATGATTTATAGAAAGATGGCGCATTCTGAGGCTCCACGCCAATGATCTCGATGGTTGGCTTGATAGCACGCGCAGTTTTCAGAAGTGACGCGCAGCCCGCGCCACCACCAATCGGACAAATGATGGTATCCACTTCCGGCAGGTCCTCAAGAATCTCCAGTCCCATGGTGGCCAGTCCGTTTAAGATTTCGGGTTCGTTGCCCTGCTCGACATAGTAATACCCCGCGCTGTCCACCAGTTCGTCGCAGTATGACTGGGCATCGTAGAAGTCCTCCCCGTGAACAATGACTTCCGCGCCGTAGCTTTCGATGATTCTGTTGATTTCGGGATTGTTGTTCTCCGGTACGACAACTGTGCAGGGCACATGGAACCATTGTCCAGCCCAGGCCATCGCCAGGCCGTGGTTGCCTCTGCTCGCAACAAGGATGCCTGTTTCCAGTTCTTCCTTAGACATGTGATGAAAGAAATTAAGCGCCCCCCGAATCTTGAATGATCCGGTCGGATTGTGGTTTTCATGCTTGACGAAGGCCTCGCAGCCGAGCAGTCTGGAGAGCTCTGAATAGCATGTCAGGTTTGTTCTGTTCAGGTACCTGTAAATAACGGATCTCGCCATTAAAGTTCTGGTCAGGTTGACCAGCTCGCCAAGCGCCTCGTATTTTTTCTGCATAAACAAAACCTCCCAAAATTTTACAGCCGTTATCTTTTTACCATCTTTTCATCGGGTGTCAAGACAACTTCAATCCTCCGTCTTGAGGCCCTTATTTGACCTTGAGGTAATCAGGCAGTCAAGGTGCCCCGTCGGTAAGGAGTTTAGCCGATATATCTTACCACCATTTCCGCATAGCGTTCCGCCGCACCCATGTTCGCGCGGACGACTGCCTGGCCGCTCTTGCCGCGGGCGAGCAAATCCTGCGGATCAGCCAATATCTGCAAAATTCTTTCCGACAACTCCTGCGTGTTGTGAATGCGAATGCCAGCACCTGCCTCCTCCAGAAGCGCCGCCTCCTGGCTGAAATCTTCCATCGACGGACCGTAAAAAATCACTTTGCCCCAGGCGGCGGCCTCCAGAATATTCTGTCCGCCTTTCGGCACCAGCGAGCCGCCGCAATAGACAACAGTCGCCAGCGAATAAACCTTGAAGAGCTCGCCGATCACATCGACCACGATCACTTTTTCATCCTGACGCAGGCGCCCGCTATTGATCTCCGTGACGGTGATCGTATCCTTTAAATCCGCCTGCCGTAGCAGACTCATCACCTCAGGGGTTCTTTCAATATGTCTTGGCACAAGAATTAATTTGAATTCCGGGTAACGCGCCAGCAGTTCTCGATAAACCTGAACAACGACATCTTCTTCGCCCGGGTGTGTACTACCCGCAACCAGAAATTTTTCATCGTCGCGAACATGAAAGCGGCGGGCAATTTCATCATGAAGAGCGGATGAAGCCATCGCTGCAAGAGCATCATACTTGGCGTTGCCCATGACCTTCAGCTTTCCGGTATCCATGCCCATGATTGAAATTCTTGACGCATCAATATCGGAAATCATCCCGGCAGCGGCTACATTTTCAAGGATTCGCCGCCAGAAAAAACCGGTCTTCCGATATTTGTGAAAAGAGCGGGGTGAAATCCGGCCATTCACGATCAGCGATGAGACACCGCGCTTGTGGCAAGCGGCCAGAAAATTCGGCCAGAGTTCCGTCTCGACAAGAACAAAGACATCCGGTTGCACAAGATTCATCATCCTATGAACAGCAAATGGAATGTCCAACGGAAAATAAATAAAGGCATCCGCGCCGTTTATCAGCCGGTGTGCCATGCCCTGTCCTGTTTCAGTGGATGTTGAAAAAATGATCCGTATCTCCGGCCTATGCCTTTTTAAGGCGGTCACGATCGGTGCGGCGGCTGTCACCTCACCCACGGATACCGCGTGAATCCAAATCCGCTTGCCGGCCGGGATATCAGCCAAAAGATTTTTTTGTCGGGCGCCGAGTTTTTGGAGAAAACTGTTGCGATATTTACCCGTAAGAAACATCTTGAGTAAAAAATACAAAAGCCCCGGAATCGCAACAATCAGCAGAAGAATGTTATAGAGAATCCTCATGGGCGCATCTTTAATGTTTTCAACGACCGTGTCAAGAATTTCCTTGAGGTAAAATACGATTGTGTCGGTTGACAGGCGATATACTTTGGTATATCTGATAGACACAATTCTAAGGAGAACCTTTCATGAAATGGATTGCCCCTTCGATTCTTTCCGCCGACGGCGGAAGGCTGAGCTCGGAAATTGCCGCGGTGGAAAAGGCCGGCGCCGACTGGATTCACGTGGACGTCATGGACGGACACTTTGTCCCCAACATTACGATGGGACCCGCAATAATCGCCGCCTTGCGCAAGACCACAAAACTAACTTTTGACGTGCACCTGATGATCAAGAACCCGGACAGCTATGTCGAATCCTTCGCCGCCGCTGGCGCCGATTACATCACCGTCCACGTGGAAGCGGCTACTCATCTGC
>Ga0209202_1002141_pt1 | contig 11155 bp, 10 predicted proteins | sample AD_UKC032_MetaG_FD_184416 | JGI IMG/M metagenome (GOLD analysis project Ga0209202, IMG submission 184416) | Active sludge microbial communities of municipal wastewater-treating anaerobic digesters from USA - AD_UKC032_MetaG (SPAdes) (version 2) | ecosystem: Engineered > Bioreactor > Anaerobic >... | reverse complement strand
CTACTATATCGGCCAGATGTATCGCCACGAGCGGCCGCAGAAGGGGCGTTACCGGCAGTTCCACCAGGTCGGCGTCGAGGCGCTCGGCTATGCCGGCCCCGATATCGATGCCGAAATGATCCTGATGGGAGCCCGCCTGTGGGCCGACCTCGGGCTGGACGGCATTGAACTGCAGCTCAACAGTCTCGGCCAGGCGGAAGAGCGCGCCCAGCATCGCGCCGCGCTGATCGCCTATTTCGAGGAAAATGCCGAGTTGCTCGACGAGGACGGCAAGCGTCGCCTCTATACCAACCCGCTGCGCATTCTCGATACCAAGAATCCGGCGCTGCAGGATCTGTGCGCCGCAGCGCCGAAGCTGATCGACTATCTCGGTGCCGAATCGCTGGCCCACTTCGAGGGTGTGCAGCGCGTGCTGCGCGATGCCGGCATTCCCTACACGATCAACCCGCGCCTGGTGCGCGGCCTCGATTATTACAACCTGACCGTTTTCGAATGGGTTACCGACCGCCTCGGGGCGCAAGGCACGGTCTGTGCCGGTGGCCGCTACGATGGTCTGGTTGAGCAACTCGGCGGCAAGGCGGCGCCGGCCTGCGGTTTCGCCATGGGCATCGAACGTCTGATCGCGCTGATCCAGGACGCCGGCGGCGAGCCGGCCGCCCCGGCGCCGGATGTCTATATGGTGCATCAGGGCGAGGCAGCCTCACGGCTGGCTTTCCGCGTCGCCGAAGGGCTGCGCGACCAGGGCATCGCCGTGTTGCTGCATTGCGGCGGCGGCAGCTTCAAGTCGCAGATGAAGAAGGCCGACGGCAGCGGCGCCACCTTCGCCGTGATTATCGGCGATGACGAGGCGGCGACCGGGGAAGCCCAGCTCAAGCCGCTGCGCGAAGAAGGCGCGGCGCAACTGAAACTGAAAGTGGATGATCTGGCGGATGCCATCATCGGACAATTGATCGATTCGGACGAAGAGGAATAAGCAGATGGCGCATTACGACCTCGAAGAACAGGAACAGATAGATTCCATCAAGACCTGGTGGAAAATGTACGGCAACCTGGTGACCGGCGTGATTCTCGCCGGTTCGCTCGCGGTGATCGGCTGGCAGGGCTGGAACTGGTACCAGCGCAGCCAGGCGGCACAGGCCTCGGCGATCTATGGTGTCCTTGAACAGGCGGTGGCGGTGCGCGACGCGCAGCGGGTCAAGGCAGCGGCCGGTGAACTGGCCGAGAAGTTCGGTGGCACCAGCTACGCGGCGCTGGGCGCCCTGGTTGCCGCCCGCCAGTCCTTCGAGGCGGGCGACCTGAAGACCGCCAAGGCCCAGTTGAGCTGGGCGGCCGACAAGGGCAAGGACGAGATCAAGGATCTGGCCCGCCTGCGGCTGGCCGCCGTGCTGCTCGACGAAAAGGCCTACGACGAAGCCCTGAAGCAACTGGAGTCGGCGCATGCCGCGGCCTTTGCCGCGCGTTTCCTTGAACTCAAGGGCGACGTGCTGGCGGCCCAGGGCAAAAAGCCCGAGGCGCGCACTGCCTATAAAGCCGCGCTGGACAAGGGCGAGGGCCATGAGGGCAGGGGTGGCGCCGGTCGCGAGCTGCTGCGCCAGAAACTTGACAATCTCGGCGAGGCCGCATGATGTCGCGCCGCCTGCTCACCTTGCTGGCTGCCGCCAGCCTGCTCGCCGCCGGTTGCTCGACCTTTTCGGATGCCATCGACGCCATCAACCCGTTTGCCGCGTCAGGCCCGAAAATGGCACCGCTGACCACGTTCGAAGCGAAAGTCAGTGTGCGTGACCTGTGGTCGACCAACATCGGCAAGGCCGGGGATTACACGTTCACGCCGGCCGTGGTCGGCAACGCGGTCTATGTCGCCGCGCGTGACGGCTTGATCAGCAAGCTGGTCGACGGCCGTGCCGAATGGTCGATCAAGGCCGGTCAGCCGCTGTCGGCCGGTGTCGGCGCCAACTCGCGGCTGGTCGTCGTTGCCACGGCCAAGGGCGATGTGCTGGCGTTCTCCGCCGACGACGGCCAGCCGAAGTGGACCGCGAAGGTCACCAGCGAAGTGCTGGCCGCGCCGGCGGTCGGCGCGGAAGGCGTCGTCGTCAAGAGCGGCGACAACCGGGTAATCCTGCTCGATGCCGGCGATGGCGGTCGCAAGTGGATCTACCAGCGTTCGACGCCGTCGCTCGCGCTGCGCAGTTCGGCGCCGCCGGTATTTGCCGATCGCTTCGTCTTCGTCGGGTTCCCGGGCGGCAAACTGGTCGCCCTCGCGCTGCAGAACGGCGCGCCGGTCTGGGAGGGCCCGGTGGCTTCGCCCAAGGGCGCGACCGAACTGGATCGCGTGGCCGATATCGTCAGCGTGCCGGTGATCGACGGGCGGCTGATTTGCGCGGTGGCTTTCCAGGGGCGCATCGCCTGTTTCGACATGGCGCAGGGTGGCACCCAGATTTGGGGACGTGATTTCTCGTCGGCTGCCGGGCTGGCGCTCGACAACCGTTTCCTGTTCGTGACCGATGACCGTGGCGCGGTGCATGCGCTGGACCGCAATTCGGGCGCCAGCCTGTGGAAGCAGGACAAGCTGCTCAACCGCCGCGTTTCCGGCCCGGCGGTGCAGCGCGGCGTGGTGGCCGTGGCCGATGGCGAAGGTATCGTCCATTTCCTGTCGCGCGAGGATGGCAGTTTCGTGGCGCGCCAGAAAATCGACGGCACGCGGGTGCGTACGCCGGTACAGACGCTGGGTTCGGGCTTCCTGGTGCAGACCACAGGCGGTAGCGTCGTCGCGCTCGAGGCTCAATGAAACCCACCCTGGTTCTGGTCGGGCGGCCCAATGTCGGCAAATCGACGCTGTTCAACCGGCTGACCCGGTCGCGCGACGCCATCGTCGCCGACCTGCCGGGCCTGACGCGCGACCGCCATTACGGCCATGGTAAACTGGGGCGCAAACCTTATCTGGTGGTCGATACCGGCGGTTTCGAGCCGCTGGTCAAGGACGGCATATTGCATGAAATGGCGCGCCAGACCGAGCAGGCGATCGCCGAGGCCGACGCCGTCATCTTCGTCGTCGATGGTCGCGCCGGCCTGACGCCGCACGACAAGGAAATCGCCAACATGCTGCGCCGGCTCGAGCGCCCGGTGTTTGTCGCGGTCAACAAGGCGGAAGGCATGAATTCCGGGATGGTCGAGGCGGATTTCCATGAACTCGGCCTCGGCGAACCGAACGCCATCTCCGCCGCGCATGGCGAAGGCGTGCGTGGCCTGGTCGATCTGGCGCTCGAATCCTTTCCCGAACCGGGCGAGGAAGAGGAGAAATCCGATGCGGTCCGCGTGGCCATCGTCGGCCGCCCGAACGTCGGCAAGTCGACGCTGATCAATACGCTGCTCGGCGAGGAACGCGTCATCGCCTTCGATGCGCCGGGCACGACGCGCGACTCGATCGAGATCGATTTCGAGCGCGGCGGCAAGAAATACGTGCTGGTCGATACGGCCGGCATGCGCAAGCGCGGCAAGGTGTTCGAGTCGATCGAAAAGTTTTCGGTGGTCAAGACGCTGCAGTCGATCGAGGATGCCAATGTCGTGATCCTGATGGTCGATGCCCAGGCCGACGTTTCCGACCAGGATGCGCATATCGCCGATTTCATCGTGCAATCCGGCCGCGCGTTGGTGGTCGCCGTCAACAAGTGGGACGGCCTCGATGCCTACACCCGCGAACAGACGCGCTTGATCCTGCAGCGCAAGCTCAAATTCCTCGATTTCGCGAAATTCCACTTCATTTCCGCGCGCGACAATATCGGTCTCGAAGCCATGTTCCGCTCGGTCGATGGGGCCTACGCGGCGGCCATGACCAAGATGTCCACGCCGCGCCTGGCGCGCGTTCTCATCGATGCGGTGGCCAAGCAGGCGCCGCCCAAGCATGGGGTATTCCGGCCCAAGCCGCGCTATGCCCACCAGGGCGGCTCCAATCCGCCGATCATCGTGGTGCATGGCAACGCGGTCGACCAGATCTCCGACAGCTACCGCCGCTATCTTGAACATACCTTCCGCGAGGCGTTCAAATTGCAGGGTACGCCCCTGCGGATCCAGTTCGTGACCAGCAAGAATCCTTTTGCGGACAAGGACAAGAAGTAAAAACCTTGGCGTCCCGAGGCAATTTTCGGTACATTAGACAACTTATAACAACACACGTGGAGCTCCCCACCATGAGCAACAAAGGGCAATTGCTACAAGACCCCTTCCTGAATGCGCTTCGCCGCGAACACGTTCCCGTTTCGATTTACCTGGTGAACGGGATCAAATTGCAGGGCCAGGTCGAATCCTTCGACCAGTACGTCGTGCTGCTGAAGAATACCGTCACCCAGATGGTCTACAAGCACGCAATCTCCACTGTGGTTCCGGCGCGCCCGGTTAATCTCCAGCAAGAACAGGCGGCTGAATAATCACGTTCTGCCCCAAGGTCCGCCGCACCGGCGGGTCTCTGATTCCCCGTTCCGGAAACCTCCATGATTGAACGACCCGCTGCCGGCGAACGCGCGGTGATCGTTCAGCTCGATTTCGGCCAGCCCGATCTCGCGGACCAGCTGGAAGAAGTGCGTCTGCTGGCCGAGTCGGCGGGTGGCGTCGTGGTTGCCGAAGTGTTCGGCCGGCGCCACAGCCCTGATCCGAAAACCTTCGCCGGCAAGGGCAAGGTGCAGGAAATTGCGGCCATGCTGGCGGCTTGCGAATCCGATCTGGTGATCTTCAATCACGAGCTTTCACCGGCCCAGGAACGCAACCTTGAACGCGAACTTCAATGTCGCGTGATCGACCGCACCAGTCTCATTCTCGACATCTTCGCCCTGCGCGCGGCCAGCGCCGAGGGCAAGCTGCAGGTCGAACTCGCGCAACTGGAGCACCTGTCGACCCGACTGGTACGTGGCTGGACTCACCTCGAGCGGCAGCGCGGCGGTATCGGCATGCGCGGTCCCGGCGAGAAGCAGCTCGAAACCGACCGCCGTCTGCTCGGCAATCGCGTCAAGCTGTTGAAGGACCGCCTGGAAAAGCTGTCGCGGCAGCGCGGCGTGCAACGCAAGGCGCGGATGCGCGGCGACGTGCTCAACGTTTCCCTGGTCGGCTACACCAATGCCGGCAAATCGACGCTGTTCAACGCCCTGACCCATGCCGGCGTCTTCGCCGCCAACCAGTTGTTCGCGACGCTGGATACGACCTCGCGCAAGCTGTGGATCGAGGGCGCGGGCAATATCGTCATCTCCGATACCGTCGGCTTCATTCGTGAGTTGCCGCACTCGCTGGTCGACGCCTTCCATGCCACGCTGGAAGCCGCCACCGATGCCGACGTGCTGCTGCATGTCGTGGATAGCGCCAGCCATGCGCGCAACGAGCAGATGACGGAAGTCAACAAGGTACTGCAGGAGATTGGCGCCAACGACGTCCGGCAGCTGATCGTCTGGAACAAGATCGACCTGACCGAGGCCGATGCCGGCGTCGAGCGCGACGAATATGGTAATATCGCGCGCGTTCGTGTAAGTGCGCGGTCAGGCGAGGGGCTCGAACTGTTGCGCGAATCCCTAGCCGAATACGCCCGGGCCAAGGCTGAAAGTCGCCAGGAAGCTCTGGCGGCGGCCGCTCGCGAAGCCCAACCGATTACATAAACTGATACTGATACCCAACAAATGATCCCGACATTAGGAATTTTCATGTCACTCAATGACCCGCAGTGGGGCAACCGTGGCGGTGACGACGGCGACAAGCCCAACAATGGTGGCGGTCCGCGCCGGCCCAACCAGGGGCCGCCCGACCTCGAAGAGTTGTGGCGCGACTTCAATCGCCGGCTGAACGGACTGTTTGGCAAGAAGGGCGGCGGCAACAACGGTGGTGGTGGCGATGGCCCGCGCCTGCCGCAGATCGATTTCAACCCGAAGTTCCTCGGTGGCGGCATGGGGCTGCTCGCCGCCTTGGCGGTCGTCGTCTGGCTGGCTTCCGGTTTCTATATCGTCGATGCCTCGCAACGCGGCATCGTGCTGCAGTTCGGAAAATACAAGGAAACCACGGCGCCGGGCCTGAACTGGCGTTTTCCGTATCCGATCCAGTCGCACGAACTGGTCAATCTGACCGGCGTGCGCACGCTTGAAATCGGCTATCGCGGCAGTGCGCGCAATCAGGTCCTCAAGGAGGCGCTGATGCTGACCGATGATGAAAATATCGTGAATATCCAGTTTGCTGTCCAGTATTTCCTCAAGGATCCGGTCGAGTACGCGTTCAACAATCGTTCTCCCGATGAATCGGTAATGCAGGTGGCCGAAGCGGCAATCCGTGAAGTCGTGGGTAAGAGCACGATGAGTTTTGTGCTCTACGAAGGGCGTGAGGAGGTGTCTTCGCTGGCGGCTAAATTGATGCAGGATATCCTTGAGCGTTACAAGGCCGGCATTGTGATTTCCCAAGTGGCCATGCAAAATGCGCAACCGCCCGAGCAGGTGCAGGCGGCCTTCGACGATGCCGTCAAGGCATTTCAGGACAAGGAACGGCAGAGAAATGAAGGCGAGGCCTATGCCAATGACGTCATTCCGCGCGCCCAGGGTGCGGCGTCTCGTCTGCGGGAAGAAGCCGCAGGCTACAAGCAGCGCGTGATTTCGACAGCGGAAGGTGACGCTTCGCGTTTCAAGCAGGTCCAGACCGAATACGCCAAGGCTCCGGAAGTGACCCGGCAGCGCATGTATCTGGAAACCATGCAGCAGATTTATGCCAATACCAGCAAGGTCATGGTCGATGCCAAGGGGCAGGGCAACCTGCTCTACCTGCCGCTCGACAAGTTGATGCAGGCCGCCGGTGCGGTGCCCGCTGCGCAAGCTATGGGAACCGAGACAGCCTCGGCGCCAGCGGTGGCCAGAGTACCCGTGCAAGCCCAGGCGGAAGCGCCGCCGCAACTGGATAGTTCGCTAAACAATGCAAGCCGGCGTGAGCCCTCGTTGCGTTCGCGTGATCGGGAGAGCCGCTGATGAGCACACGTATCAATGCATTGCTTCTGGCCGTGGTCACCGTTCTGGTGGTCCTCGCCATGTCGATGTTTACCGTCGATCAACGCCAGTTCGCGATCGTCTTCCAGTTGGGTGAAGTCAAAAGGGTCATCGAACAACCAGGACTCTACTTCAAGATACCGATGATTCAGAACGTGCGTTTTCTGGATAACCGCATCCTGCCCCTCGATAGCAACGAACTGGAACGTTTCATCACCTCGGAAAAGAAGAATTTGCTGGTCGACTCCTACGTCAAGTGGCGCATCGTCGATCCCAAACTGTATTACATCTCGCTGGGCGGCGATGAGGCACGCGCCAGGACGCGCCTGAATCAGACGATCAATGCCGGATTGCGCGAAGAGATTGGCCGGCGGACCGTGCACGAAGTCATTTCCGGCGAACGCGACAAGATCATGGTGGCGGTCAGCGAGCGGGCTGATGTCGATGCGCGCAGAATCGGCGTCCAGATCGTCGATGTGCGCTTGAAGCGCCTTGAACTCGCCAGCGAAGTCAGCGAAGCGGTTTACCGCCGGATGGAAGCCGAGCGCAAGCGGGTCGCCAACGAGTTGCGCTCTCAGGGCTACGCCGAATCGGAACAGATTCGTGCCGACGCCGATCGTCAGCGCGAAATCATCGTCGCCAATGCCTATCGCGATGCCCAGAAGGTAAAGGGTGAGGGCGATGCCAAAGCCACCTCGATCTACGGTCAGGCCTTCAGCGACAGCCCCGAGTTCTATACCTTCTATCGCAGCCTTGAGGCTTATCGCGGCAGCTTCAAGAGCAAGAACGACGTTCTGGTGCTGGAACCCGGTTCCGATTTCTTCAAGTACATGAAGGGCTCCGGGCGCGGGAACGACAAAGGCAAATGACCTCGACGTTGTTGCTGGCCTTCGCGCTGATGCTGGTGCTCGAAGGCCTGATGCCTTTCCTCGCCCCGGCGGCCTGGCGTGAGACCTTCCGCCGGCTCGTTCAACTCACGGACGGCCAGATTCGCTTCATCGGCCTGACCTCGATGATCATCGGTCTGGTCATGATCATGGTGTTCTCATGAACTGGCTGTTGCCCGAATACATCGCCGACGCACTGCCGGCCGAGGCCGAGCGCATCGAGCGCCTGCGCCGCAGCGTACTCGATCATTTTCGCGGTCACGGTTTCGAGTTCGTCATGCCGCCGATGCTGGAATATCTCGAGTCCTTGCTGACCGGCGCCGGGCAGGATCTCAAGCTGCGCACGTTCAAGGTCGCCGACCAGCTTTCCGGCCGTACCATGGGCGTCCGGGCCGACATCACGACGCAGGCGGCGCGGATCGACGCGCACCTGCTCAACCACCGCGGCGTCACCCGGCTGTGCTACTGTGACAGCGTGCTGCATACGCTGCCGGCGACTATTTCAGCCAGTCGCGAGCCGCTGCAGATCGGCGCCGAACTCTACGGCCATGCCGGTATCGCCGCCGATCTCGCCGTAATTCGTCTGATGGCGAGCGCCTTCATGCGGATCGGGGTGCCGGTGAGCCGCATCGACCTCGGGCATGTCGGCATTTTCCGCGCGCTGGCCGAAGCGGCCGGGCTACCGCAGGAATCCGAGGAGGCCGTTCTCAACCTGCTGCGGGCCAAGGATGTTCCAGGTTTGATCGAATCCTGTGCCGATGTCCCGTCGCCTTACCGGGAAGCACTTCAGCGTCTGCCGCAGTTGTACGGCGGCGTCGAGGTGCTCGACCGCGCGGCGGCCGAATTGCCCGCGTTGCCGGCCATCACGGCGGCGCTCGAAGGCCTGCGTCACCTGGTGTCGGCGGCCGACCTGCCGTTCTCGATCGATCTTTCCGACCTGCGCGGCTATCATTACCACAATGGTGTCGTGTTTGCCGCCTACTGCCCGGATTATCCCGTTGCAATCGCGCTTGGCGGCCGCTACGACGGCGCCGGCAAAGCATTCGGACGGGCTCGCCCGGCAACCGGGTTTTCGATGGATTTACGCGAGGTGGCGCGCCTGGCGCCGGCCGGCAGGACAGGTGGTGCCATCTTGGCGCCGCATGCCGCGCATGATGGAAAACTCGCAGCGCACATTGCCACGCTGCGTGATCAGGGAGAGGTTGTCGTCGAACTGCTGCCGGGCGAAACTGCCTGCGAAGGGCCGGTTTGCGACAGAAAGCTCGTGCAGGTCGGCGAGCGCTGGATCATGGAAACAATACAAGAGGACTGAAAATGGCCAAGAATGTCATCGTGGTGGGTACCCAGTGGGGCGACGAGGGGAAGGGCAAGATCGTCGACTGGCTGACTGACCACGCCAAGGGAGTTGTGCGCTTTCAGGGCGGACACAATGCCGGCCACACGCTGGTCGTCGGGGAACGGGTCTACAAGCTGAACCTGGTGCCCTCGGGCATCGTCCGTGACGGAGTGAAGTGCTACATCGGCAATGGCGTGGTCCTCGACATCCACCACCTGATTGCCGAAATCGCCGAACTGGAAAAGGGCGGCATCGATGTCCGCTCGCGCCTCCGGGTCAGCCCGGGCTGCTCGCTGATCCTGCCCTATCACTCGGCTCTCGACCGGGCGCGTGAAAGCGTCAAGGCCGAAGGCAAGAAAATCGGCACGACCGGCAAGGGCATCGGCCCGGCCTACGAGGACAAGGTGTCGCGGCGCGGCCTGCGCGTGTACGACCTGTTCCACCCGGAACGCTTTGCCGAGAAGCTGAAAGAGGTGATCGAGTATCACAACTTCGCGCTGACCGAGTATTTCAAGGCGCCTGCGGTCGACTATCAGATGGTGCTCGATCAGGCGCTGGCCGATGCCGAGCAACTCCGGCCGCTGGTTGCCGACGTTTCCGCCGCCCTCTACGAGGCCAACCAGGCCGGTGAGAACCTGCTGTTCGAGGGCGCGCAGGGCACCTTGCTCGATATCGATCACGGCACCTATCCCTTCGTCACTTCCTCCAACTGTGTCGCCGGCCAGGCGTCCGCCGGCACCGGCATCGGTCCCGGCATGCTGCATTACGTGCTGGGCATCACCAAGGCTTACTGTACCCGCGTCGGCGGCGGACCTTTCCCGAGCGAACTCGATATCGAGACGCCGGGCGTTCCGGGCTACCAGATGTCGCAGGTCGGCAAGGAATTCGGCACGGTCACCGGCCGCAAGCGCCGTTGCGGCTGGTTCGATGCTGCCGCCTTGCGTCGCTCGGGCCGCATCAACGGCCTCACCGGCCTCTGCATCACCAAGCTGGATGTCCTCGACGGTCTCGCGGAACTCAAGATCTGCAACAGCTACCGGCTGGATGGCAAGGTCATCGATCTGCTCCCCATCGGCGCCGACGAGGTCGCGCGCTGCGAGCCGATTTACGAAACGATGCCCGGCTGGTCGGAAACGACCTTCGGCGCCAAGCGCTGGGAAGACCTGCCGGCCAATGCCCAGGCCTACCTCAATCGCCTGGAAACGCTCTGTCAGGTGCCGATCGCCATCGTATCGACCGGCCCGGAGCGCGACGAGACCATCCTCCGCCAGCATCCCTTCAAGTAATTCCCGTGTCGGTGCCGGCGGGCATATGCTGCGGTCAACGGGCCTTAAGGGCCCGTTTTTCATCCCCCAAGGGCTTACGGGGCGTCGGCCAGCGGCGGTGGTTTGCCGGGCGTCGAATAATCGGCAGTGGCCAGCTGGCGAAACTTCGGTTCGAAGACGTGAGCCGGATTGCCGACGTAAAAGCGGATCGCTACCGAGGCCATCGCGAATCCTTCGTTGCGACGCACCAGTTTCTGCACGACGAAGTGCAGGTGAGGGCCGGAAGCATAGCCGGTGGCGCCGGACAGTCCGATGACTGTCCCGGCGCTCACCTTTTCTCCGGGGCGCACGCGAACCCCGTCGGGCGCCAGATGGGCGTAGGTCGCCACCGTCTCGTCGGCATGCAGGATACGCACGTAGTTGGCCGCTGCCAGCAGGCTGCGATCCTTGCTGCCGAGACGGTTCGCCGATTCGGTCTCGATCACGACGCCGTCGCGGGCGGCGACGATCGGCGTGTTCTCCGGCATCGTGAAATCGACCGCATATTCGCTGTCATCCGTGTTGTGGGTGGTCAACGGGCCGCCGGGCGCCTGACTGATGACGAAACTACGCCCGTCCTGATAGGGCAGGCGGTAAATCGCGCGCGAGTCGGGAATGGCGTAAAAGCTGCCG
>Ga0209202_1002138_pt1 | contig 11156 bp, 9 predicted proteins | sample AD_UKC032_MetaG_FD_184416 | JGI IMG/M metagenome (GOLD analysis project Ga0209202, IMG submission 184416) | Active sludge microbial communities of municipal wastewater-treating anaerobic digesters from USA - AD_UKC032_MetaG (SPAdes) (version 2) | ecosystem: Engineered > Bioreactor > Anaerobic >... | reverse complement strand
TCCATGAAGACGAGGCGCTTGCCCGGATTCAGAAACTGAAGAATAAAGGTATCATCCGCCGTATTGGCGCAGTGTTTGACGGGAAAAAACTCGGCCGTGTAAGCACCCTGTGTGCCGCGCGTGTGCCCGAAGAAAAAATCGACATCTTCGTTCAGATCGTGAACGCTAATAAAGGCGTTACGCATAATTACCGGCGCAATAACGAATACAATATCTGGTTTACGGCGAACGCCCCTACTACTGAAGCGCTGGAATCCTTTCTGTCGGATGTGAAGGAAAAAACCGGCATAACGGATATTCTGGATATGCGGGCGGTGAGGATCTTCAAGATAGATGCTTCATTTGATATATAAGTTACATTGACTGAAAGATCAAACTGAAGGGAATGGATTTTGCAACCATTAAAGGTGGGGATAATTCTCCGATGAGATGCGTAAGCAATCTGAGGAAATAGCTGAGCAATTTAAGGAACAGGCTGAAGAGGCTAAAAGACAGGCCAAACAAAATCAATAGGCTGGAATAATTTATGGCTGAACACAATAAGAATCCCTTGCTGGCGCTGGTGGACGGCAGTAATTATCTTTATCGAGCCTATTATGGTATCCCGCCGCTCACCAACTCGAAGGGTTTTCCCACTAACGCCATTTACGGATTCACCACGATGTTGATGAAACTGCTGCATGATCTCAATCCGGACTATGTTGTAGTTACTTTTGATCTCAAAGGGCCGACGATGCGTCATGGAGAATTTGAAGATTATAAGGCCACGCGTAAGCCCATGCCCGATGATCTGATTCCCCAGGTCCCGTTCGTCAAGGATGTCATCCGCGGCTTTTCAGTTTGCATTATGGAAAAACAGGGTATTGAGGCGGACGATCTGATCGGGGCGCTCACGGTGCAGGCAAGTAAAAAAGGATGGCGCACGGCCATCATTTCGGGTGACAAGGATTTGATGCAACTCATTGGTGATTCAGTCACGATGGTCGATACGATGAAAGACAAAACCTATGACGCGTCGGCCGTGAAAGAAAAGTTTGGCGTAGGTCCCGAAAAAGTGGTGGAAATTCTGGGACTGATGGGCGACACATCCGACAACATTCCCGGTGTGCCGGGCATCGGCCCGAAAACGGCTAAGCGGCTTATTGAAGAATATGGTTCGGTGGAAGCGGTTATTGAAAATGCGGAGAAATTGCACAACGTGAAGCTACGCGAAAGTTTCCGTCAGCATGCCGAACAGGCAAGGCTCAGTCGTCAGCTGGCGCTGATTCGCAAAGATATTGATATTGATTTTAATTGGCAAGACGCAGCCCGCCGTGAGCCGGATAAGGAATTATTGACCAGTCTTTTCAGTGAATTTGAATTTTCATCACTTTTGCAACAAATCAAAGCCAACGCCGCAAAGCCGGTTAAGGAATGCCGTGTTGTTGCAGATCGAGCAGCGCTTAATCAATGCATCGCAAAACTGCAAGGCAGTTCGGAAATAGCCTGCGAGATCATCTGGGAGAAAAATCCCCCACAGGAATTAATCGGCTTGAGCATGAATTTGGGCGGCGAATTGTTTTACATCCCACTTGGTCATACCAATGCTCATATGCAATTAACAGAGAAGGAAGTGCTGGTTGCACTGGCCCCTGTTTTTACGAATACAGCAATTAAGAAATACTTCTATGATTTAAAAACAGCGCTTGTTTCTCTGGAAAATCTTGAAGTGAAATCCGGCGATGACCTGCAATTGGCCGCTTATCTGCTTAATCCGGCCAGGCATTCCTATAACCTTGACGAAATCGGCTGGGAATATCTCCATGAACGTATTCCCGTTCCTAATGACGTGGCGGGGGGTAAGGGGAAAACCTATCCTCTGGCGCTGGTGCCTGTCGATAGGATGGCCGCTTATGCGGGGCAACGGGCAGACGCGATTATGGCGCTCGCTCCGGCTCTGGACAACAAACTCAAAGAAGCAGGAGTGACCTCGCTTTACCGTGATGTGGAAATGCCGCTGCTATTCACACTGGCCGCAATGGAGAAAAAAGGCGTGTTGGTGGATACCGCGCTTTTGCAAAAGATGTCCGAAGAACTGGAGCAATTGCTGTCTCTGTCCGAAGAAAAAATTCACCGTCTGGCCGGAGAAAAATTCAACATCAATTCTCCCAAGCAATTGCAGGCGATTCTTTTTGAAAAACTCAAACTTCCCAAAGGTAAAAAGACCAAAGAAGGATACTCCACGGATGTGGATGTGCTTTCCGACCTGGCCCGCAGCCACGAACTGCCGGCTGAGATTCTGGCTTACCGTTCTTTGTCCAAGCTCAAATCAACATATGTGGACGCGCTGCCCGCGCTGATCAATCCACAAACCGGAAGGATTCACACATCCTACAACCAGACTGTGACGACAACCGGAAGACTCTCCAGCAGCAATCCCAATTTGCAGAATATTCCGATCCGGACGTTGGAAGGCAAAAGAATCCGTCAGGCTTTTATTGCCGCGCCCGATTGCGTTTTGATCTCTGCCGACTATTCGCAAATAGAGCTTCGGGTTCTGGCGCATCTGTCCGAAGATAAAACGCTTTTGGAAGCCTTTGCCTCTGACGAAGACATACATACCCGCACGGCTTCCGACGTTTTCGGCGTCTTTCCGCAAATGGTCAGCCCTGATATGCGAAGGCAAGCTAAGGTCATTAACTTTGGCATTCTCTATGGCATGAGCGCGTTCGGCCTGGCTAAGGAACTGGGTGTCCCTCAGAAAATGGCCCAAGCTTATATTGACGGGTATTTTGCCCGCTATCAAAAGGTGCGTGATTATCTGGACGGCATTCTGGAAGGTGCAAGGCGCGACGGCTTTGTTTGTACACTGCTCAACCGCCGCCGTTATCTTCCTGAACTCAAAAGTAATGTTCCGGCCATAAGACAGTTTGCTGAACGCATGGCCATCAATGCTCCCATCCAGGGCAGCGCTGCAGATTTAATCAAAATCGCAATGGTCAATATTGATCGTTTACTGACAAAAAATAATTTGTCTGCACGTTTGATTATGCAGGTGCACGACGAACTGGTCATTGAAGCGCCGGTCAAAGAAAAAGAAGAAGTCATAGAGCTTGTCAGAAGAGAAATGGAAGAAGTGATTAAGCTGAAAGTGCCACTGAAGGTAGAGATTGCAACAGGAAAAAACTGGGACGAAGCGCATTAAGGAAATGCTAATATTGGAGCGCTGTGCACGGCGAGAAAGTTAAAAGGTCAAGGACAGACTATCATGAGCAGCCATTAGCTTTGGTGGACATCCTTTTTTTTAGATAGTAAATTTCAGGCCGGTGAGTCATTTAAATTGAAGGAGGTAAAATTATGAAACCGTTGAGGATATTTTCCCTTATGTCGTGTTTTGTAATAGTTTTGGGTTTCTTAATCTTTTCTTTTTCCTATGTCTTCGGGGCGGAAGAAACACCCGAAGCACGAGAAGCACGGATAAAAGATTGCGTTAGTTGTTGCACCAACAAGCAGCTCGTCTGTTTAAATTTAAATCCAGATCGCAGACTTTGTGCCGCAGAAAATCAAAACTGTGTTGCTACCTGTAATTCAGAAGGTGTTTCTCCTTCAGAATGGAGTGATTGCTGGTCTCAGCCTGACAAATGATCAGACAGGAATAAATGGTGTGGATAGTGAATTTTAACATTCCTGGCATGCAATCAAGTGAAAGAGATGTGACACAGCGCTCCGCCTGAATGACAGCGTTTAGATATTTTGTTGCCGGAGTAATAAATTCCACGAGAAAAGGTGTCACGGCGTGGCGGCTTTCTCCCCTAACGCGTAAGCCTGTTGTATGGCCGATTCGTTTTTCACAATATCTCCTATATCGTTGGCGGAGGCCATAACGGTGCCGAGCCAGTGCATTTTAGTCATCTCTATGGTTGATTGAAAACTATGCACAATCGGGTCAGCCGTTTTTACATTTGAATCTCCACAGACGGTGATCAGGCCGATGCGTTTGCCCCGCATTTTCGGATAGTAAATCTTTTGCCAGCGCCACTCCGCATCAAAGAAAACACACCACCGATCCAGATAGGCTTTCATTTGCGAGGTCATTGCCCAAAAATAAACGGGGCTGCTGTGGATGATGGCGTAGGCTTCCAGTATTTTCGTCTGAATTTCAGCCATGTCGTCCTTGATGGCGCAAACACCCGTTGTGTTGCATTTCTTGCAGTCTTTGCAGCCGGCAATGTGCTTACGGTCGAGAATGATTTTTTCCACATCAGCGCCGGTTTCCTTGGCTCCTGTCAGCGCTTGACCGAGGAGAACGTCACTGTTGCCTCCTATTCGTGGACTTCCCATAATACCGAGTACTTTCATATTTGTCCTCCTGATCCGTATTTATACTCATAACAGCTTAAACTGTTTGTAGAGGATATCTCTTTTGCGTTAATTTGTAAATAATAAGGTAAAATTCTACATTAGCTGCTGCAACGACTGGATAAAAGAATAAATTTTTTCTACGATCAAGAGATTTCCATGTTAGAATAATTAAAGAACTAAATATTTATATATGTTAAAAAACTTAACGGCCGAACTGACGCCTGATTTACAAAAAAATTCGGTGATGATTATGACCAAACCTTACCATCAATTCAAGTATAACTCTGCCGAAAGCGGCAACTTTACCGTCATCGCTCATCGTGGCGCGTCGGCTTATTTCCCGGAAAATACGATGGTCTCGTTTGAAGGTGCGATAGCGCTGGGCGCGGATATGGTAGAGCTTGATGTCCAGCTCACCGCAGACGGCGAAGTGGTTGTCTTTCATGATGAAAGAATATCCCGCTGCACGAACGGTCGTGGAAGTATTGCCGATTATACGCTTGTCGAATTGAAGAAGCTTGATGCCGGCAGATGGTTTGACAAAAAATATGCAGGTGCACGCTTGCCAACGCTTGTGGAGGCTCTGGAGCTTTGCAAAGATAAAATTGCTGTCAATGTTGAGATTAAGACCGAGGCTGTAACGGATACAATTTCCAACGGCATCGAAGAAAAATGCCTGCGAATCGTCGATAAAATAGCGATGCGCAAGCATGTTATTTTTTCCAGTTTTGACCCCCGCGCCGTTCAACATCTCAAGGAAATTGATGGTCAGATACCTGCCGCTGTTTTGTTTGCGAAAAAACATTATGGTTCACAATTGCCTTCAGAGATAATTGCTTCACTGGGCGCTGATGCCATCAACTGCTCCCAACGCGAGCTCAGCAAAGAATGGCTTGCCGATCTGAAGCAACACGGCATTCCGGTGAATGTCTATACGGTCAATGAAGAAAAGAGTATGAGGCGGTTGCTTGCCTTGGGTGTTGACGGCATCTTTACGAATTACCCGGATGTTTTAAAGAATGTGTTGATGGATTATCTGTGGATATAAGGATTGAGGATTAAGGAGTTAGCAAATATTCATGCAGGAAAACAATGCCTTAAAAGAAAAAATGACTTCCGCGCCGCGCAGCCCCGGCGTTTATATTATGCTTGACGCGTTGGGGAAGGTGATCTATGTGGGCAAGGCCAACGATCTGAAAAGCCGGGTCGGTTCTTATTTTACCGGCAAGGATACGCGACCAATGGCGCCCTTTTTGATGGCCAGGTTAAACAATATTGAGTTCATCACGACGGCCACTGAAAAAGAAGCGCTGATCCTGGAAAACAACCTTATCAAAAAGCACCGTCCCCGTTACAATGTTATATTGCGCGACGATAAAACCTATTATCATCTGTCTCTTGATCCGGCGGAAAAATATCCCCGACTGCAACTGGTGCGTAAGAGACTCAACAACACGGCGCTCTATTTCGGCCCGTATCCTTCGGGACTGGCCGCCAAGGAAACCTTACGCTTTGTTCAGCAGGTTTTTCCGTTACGTACCTGCCGCAACCGGGATTTTCTGCTTAGATTCCGACCATGCCTGGAATATCAAATCGGACGGTGCCTAGCGCCTTGCAAAGGCTTGATTGATGAAGCCGAATACCGGAAATTGGCCGAAAACGCCGTGTCCTTTCTGCAGGGACGTCGCCGTGAATTGATTTCCGATTTGAAAAATCAAATGGAAGAAGCGGCGCAAGACTTAAACTATGAAGAAGCAGCGCGTTTACGTGACCGCATCGGCGCGCTCGAACTCGCGTTGGAAAAGCAAAATGTGGACTGGGGCAGCGCTCAGGATCAGGATGTGTTGGGCATCCATACTGATCAAGACACGAATCAGCTCTGCATTTTATTTGTGCGTTGTGGAAAGTTATTGGGCAGTAAATCATTTACCCCTTTAAAAACAAAAGCGGACAAAAGTGAAATAATTTCGTCGGCGCTGCAGCAGTATTACGATGGCTTCAACTTGCCGGAAGAGATTATCCTTCCCTTGCACCTTCCCGATGAAAATGTAATCGTCGAATGGCTTGCTGACAAAAAGCAAAAGAAAGTGCTGATTTCGGTTCCTCGACGTGGCGCGAAAAAAGCGCTGCTCGATATGGCCTGCGCCAATGCTCGTGAGTTGCTCATATCAGGTCAAAAGAAAGAGGAACAGAGAACTGCCGCCCTGCAAGTCCTTCAGGATAAATTGTCTCTGAGTCAACTGCCACGACGAATAGAGTGCTATGATATTTCCAACATCAGCGGCAAAAACGCCGTGGGGTCGATGGTGGTTTTTCAAGATAGCGAACCGGATAAATCCAGTTATAGGCGCTTTCGCATTAAAGCCATAGACGAGCCGGATGATTACGGCATGATGCGCGAAGTGCTGACCCGACGTTTTAAGGGATCTGATCCGCTGCCAGATCTGGTGGTTGTCGATGGTGGCAAAGGGCAGCTCAATGTCGCGCTTTCTGTTTTTAGTGAGTTGAAGATTAAACTGGATGTGATCGGACTGGCCAAAGAAGAGCGAACATATCTGGCCGCAAAAAACAAGCTCCGGGGGAAAGCCGTAAAGTCGGAGGATCGTGTTTATCTGCCGCGCCGTAAAGATGCTGTCTTTCTTTCCTCTCGGCCTGCCGCACTGTCGCTCCTGCAGCGGATTCGCGATGAGGCGCATCGCTTTGCTGTGAGTTACCATCATAAGTTGAAACAAAAAAATGACTTCCATTCGATTCTTGATACAATTCCCGATATGGGTAAAGAGCGCAAGAAGAAGTTGCTTAAACATTTAGGCTCGGCGTATCAGGCTCAAAATGCCTCGCTTGAAGATTTGCAAAAGGTCCCGGGAATTGGTAAAGAGTTGGCAGAAAAAATTTATTCTCATTTGAGAAACGAAAAGTGAGCCTGTTAAATTAGTATGAGTTTGTTGACGATATTTCTTCTGGCGGTGGGGCTTGGTGTGGATGCGTTTTCCGTAGCCATTGGCATCGGCGCGTCGAACAACAAAAAATCCTGGGCCCCTGTTTTACGGCTTTCCCTTGCTTTCGGTCTTTTTCAGTTTGTCATGCCGCTAATCGGTTGGTTGGCCGGTTCGACGGTGGTCGATAGAATTCAGTCTTTTGATCACTGGATTGCTTTTGCGCTTTTGGTATTGGTTGGTGGAAAAATGATCCGGGAAGGATTCGAAAAAGAAAGTGATGAACAGAAAACCGATCAAACGCGCGGCTGGCCGCTCTTTCTCCTTTCGATAGCCACCAGCATTGACGCCCTGGCCGTGGGATTTAGCTTTTCTCTCTTGAAAACCGACCTTTTGTTTCCAGCAGCAATCATCGGTGTTGTTTGTTTCATGATGACGGCCGTCGGTATGATTTTCGGCAAAGGATTGGCGCGGATATTCGGCAGGAAAGTGGAGATCCTGGGTGGTATGGTTTTGATTGTCATCGGCATGAAGATACTGATCGAACATTTAGGCTAAAGGCGCAAGGCTCTGGAATAACCCCCTGGAGGGGGCGTGAGGTTCAAAGAAAAAGTTTATCACTGCCAGTTAGGGATAAAAAGGGGCTGAAATATGTTCTATCAGGTAATCAAAGTCGGGAAAGACGAAATCGGGTTGGTGTGGGACGAAGCCGGAAAGAAGATGATGGTGGAATATGTTTATCTGCCTGGTGACAAAGAAAAGATGGCCAACAGAATTGTCCGCGATTTTCCCGCAGTCCATAAAACGCAGCGCTCGATTTCCAAAGGAATTGATCAGTTAATTGCTGATTTATACAACGGTCAAAAAAAGAATTTTGATTTATCACTCCTGAATTTATCGAGGCTTACGGATTTTTCAGCTAAAGTATTAAAACAAACTTACAAAATATCTCGCGGAAAAGTGGCCACCTACTCCGGTCTAGCGGCAAAGATCGGCAATCCGAGAGCGGCCAGAGCGGTAGGCACGGCGCTGGCCAATAATCCTTTCCCTATTATTATTCCCTGTCACCGGGTGATTCGAGCTGACGGACGACTTGGCCAATTTGGCGGAGGCAGTGACATGAAGAAACAGCTCCTTGAAAAGGAGGGGATTATTATTGACCCACAAGGTGTGGTGCCTTTGAAACACATGTCGTATTGAGTCATCAATAACCATACAGGATGATGTCAAGGCTTATGCCAATCAGATAGTTGGTAATAAAGAGCTGGCCCCAATGCTTGCCCCTCTATTGCGTCATATTTTGCGGAGACAAGGAGGGAGTGCCACAGCTCATATCAGTCTCAGGGAGGGTAGGGTGACATGATTCAGGAATTTATGAATGTTGCAAAACTTTCGAATGATTTACTCCTCGATGGCTTCACGCTTATGCTTGTGGGACATGTCGCCTTTGGTCGGAACAAACTTGTGCACATCAGTAAAATTCACTATGTCTTTCACTGGCTTTATGGCAAATATGAACCACATATTCTGAAATTAGTGGACTGGTTTTTACGAAAGAAATTCTTTACCGATACAGTAATTGGCCGGACCGTCTTCGTCGGCATCGCCATGGCTGGTCATTACCTGCCTCATGGCATTGTCGTGACAACTCAGTCAGCCACCAATCTCTTCCGCTACATCGATAGTCTCAAAAGCCAGGAGAATTCGCCCCGCCTGGCCGTGGGACCATGTGTTTGTCAAATGGCGCTGAGTCGTTGGCAGGAGCCGTCCTGTAAGGATATTGTTGTTCTCTACGGGGCTGATATTTATCTTAGTCTTAATCTGGGCTATAAAATCATCAATGTCGATGAAGCCATAGTTATTCTTGAGCAGTGCCGCGACGCGGGTCTGGTCCATTCCCTGGATTTCTGTATGCAATCCGGTAAGTGGCATTTTGTTGTTTGTAACTGTGATAGGGATATCTGCGTTCTGATGCGAACCTACGCGGTTTTGGGGAAAATGGTATATCCGGGGCCCCAAATTGTCAGGCAGTTTCCGGAACAATGCATTGGACCTGAAAAATGCGGGAAATGCGTTCAAATCTGCATGTTCAAGGCAAATTCTATCTCGAATGGCAAGATTAACGTGGACTATAAGAAATGTCTTGGGTGCGGACAGTGCGTCCGTGTTTGTCAGGGGAAAGCAAGGGCAATGGTCAAAAGACCGAGTTTCGCCCACGATCATGTCATTCCAGCTCAGGTGTTGTTGAAGGACACGTCGATTGGGAAAGAGAAGCAAGCGGGATGAAATAGAGGGAGAATGTCCGCAAGGTTACGCAAAGCTGAAGCTGATTTCCATCGTGGTCAATGAAGCTGTTTGTCATGTTGATTTTACATCAACAGGGTTACATCAATAGGGTTTTATCTTCGCCCATACCCATCATACCGTCGAGGATATATTTGGCGCCATCCTCGTCGCGAACGTAGCCTTCCAGTTCGCCAAAGGCAACGTAATAATCAATATTGACGACAACGGCGTGCAGAATCATCGGGTTGATGCCGTACACCTTGAATTTGAGGTTGACCATATCGTGCTCGTCCTTAACCGTCCATACGGCATAGCCCTTGAAATCCCTTGTCTCGGGCTCGCGCTTGAACGTCACTGGAGGAAGCAGACTGGTTTCGTTTTCAAACCAGATGAGATTTTCGTTGTAAGCGTCTTGGTTGACGGATTGATTTCTTGTAAGGTTGAAAGCAAAGAATTTCTTTTCACCGTTGATTTCGCATCTGCCCATCGTGGTTACCCAGTCGTAGTGAGCACGGCGTGGATAATAACCTCTATGGTCGTCGACAATTGCGGTGGAATCCTCGTCGGTGAGCATCTCCTCGCCGTTGATAACCAATCTGCCCTTTGCCGTAAAGAAATCTTTCTGACTGTAAAGAGGTCTATTTTTTCCGAACGGAATACTCACAACGCTCGGTTTGCTCAGACGCGTAAGCTCGAAATCGTACTCAATCTGCGCCTCGTCGGATTTGTGTTTGCCACAAAGACGGCACTTGCCCTTGTCGAAGTTGTTTACATATTTGATTTTCCCGACCTCGGTCGTCGCCTGTGCGACACTGCCGTTGATGAGGTTGGGTGCAATAGTCGTATCCTTACTTTTTAGATTGGTATCCCAGCAATAGACCTTATGCGTACGCTTGTCATAAAAGATGTGCAACACCTTGCCGAATATTCCCATATCGCAGCAAACCGCGAGGAGGACTCCGTTTTTTAGGTGCACCTCCGTAGCTTCCCAAAGCGTGAGCTTGAGCCTGTTCATCCACTGCGGTGCGCGCGTCGGCTTTTTGAGTTTTACGATATCCATATCCTCGAACTCTTTGTCGAACGTCCCGAAAACGCACGAGCCGTCATTGTTGACCATGCTTTTAGGTGTGGCTGCGGAGCGTCTCTTCTCGGCAATAAATTTGCTATATTCTCCCATAATGACCACTCCTTAGGAACTATTGATGAGAATTTCCTTTTTGTGAGTGTAAGTATAGGAAACGCGGTCTTGCATGTCAAGAAGATCATGACCACGATAACGGTAAAAAGATATAACGTTTTTCTCATAGATGCTGATCATCAATGATCCGCTACTCGTTGTAACTTTCAGGCTGGATGAACCAAGACAATCCTAAGGTCACAAAAAACCCCCTCAGTCTGAGAGAACTGAGGGGGCAATATTTACAGATCATGTTTGTTGTTGTAGCGGCTACTTCTTTACCACTTCTAATCAGGTTACAATGTTCTTCACTGCATCAATAACAGGGTTGGTAAACAGCGCCATCAAAATGGTGTAAAGGGCAAAGGCGCCAACAACTTCCGCCGTGTACATCTTGTTATACTTCCGCTTCAGGC
>Ga0209202_1002133_pt1 | contig 11170 bp, 20 predicted proteins | sample AD_UKC032_MetaG_FD_184416 | JGI IMG/M metagenome (GOLD analysis project Ga0209202, IMG submission 184416) | Active sludge microbial communities of municipal wastewater-treating anaerobic digesters from USA - AD_UKC032_MetaG (SPAdes) (version 2) | ecosystem: Engineered > Bioreactor > Anaerobic >... | reverse complement strand
ATATCAAAGCAAGAAGAAAATATTTTCTTTTATATGTGGTTACAAATATTAGTACTATCTGCACGTAAAGTCACCCCAAATCAACACTTTACGTGCAAAGCCATCCCAACCAAAAACTATTTAAACTCATAAGACCTATAGGATTATACCAAAAACATAACAAGTGAACTGCAAAAACTGTGGTAAATCCTGGAAAGACATCTACACCCTTACGGACGTTGAGGAGATTGAAGACTGAAGGAACTCCATTATGCCCTAGATGCTCAGGAAGATCAATCTTCACAGGCAACGAGAAGCCAGACGGCAGATGGATCAAAAGATGGAAACACCATTTCCTCTGTACTGCCTGTAGATCGTCATTCCACAGAGTAGCAGACGATCCATGCGAAATCAAGGTTGGAGAAGGAGACGACGATGCCAAAGAGCCACAGGAGTAAGCGTATAGCAAACAGAATAATGGAAGCCTATAGGATCAAAAGAAGGTTCCGAAAGCTATTGATACAACAAAACCTAACTGAGGCTGATAAAGATGTCCAGAGAATCTAAACTATGCCCCTCATGCGAACACTGCGGAGCACCAGCCAAGGGCGGCGGATATGGTCACTTCGATCGCTCAAGCACCTATCGAACCTTCTGTACCCCGGAATGCAGGACTGCTTTCATAGTAGCAGGAGATGGCAAATGACGTTCGAGAGTTCGATTGAACTAGACGGAGAGAACACTGGAATTGCCAAGCTCACGATTCCTCAAGTCCTGGAGATCAAAAGGCGGCTGGAAGAAGGACTTGACTTCTATCACGAAATAGCGAATGACTATGGCGTCTCTCCCCACACGATACGGAACATAAAAAAGGGCCTCTCATGGGCCTGGCTCAAGTCGGAAGACTCTCCCTCACCACAAAAACGTAGGAAGCTGAACGCCGATCAAGTCCTCCGAATAAGGCGGCGGCTCAAATCGGGAGAAAGCTACCCGACTCTATCCGAGGAGTTCCAAGTCTCAATTCAAACGCTCAAGTGCATCAAGTACCGCCAAACCTGGTCCAAGCTGAAGGGTTGATTTTCTATGAAAGAGAAAAAGACGGTAAACTGGATCCTCAAGAACTATCCCTACACGATAGGCGAAGAGGTCTGCGATATCCTCCGCAAGTACCGAGACGGCCGGCTGGTCGAGCGGCTGCGATCTGAGATTGAGAGACCTCCGAACGCAGTAGATGATTGGGGCAGCCCGTAGTTGGCTGAAGACCACAAATGCCAACAAGGTAATTATCGAGGCTGTGGATCGGATGGTACATATGGCTGCCTTAATGGAGCAGGAGAGAGAAGGATGATTTGGGCTACACTAGAATATGAATGGGTAGACGGGGAAGGCAACCTGATCGGCCACTATTCAGACGGCTCGGACCACATGATAAAGCAGAATGATACGGAGGCCCAGCCGTGAGCCCGGAGGAGCTTGAGGCAACGCGAGAAGGAGCGAATGTGGATTATGCTCCTGATATTGCTTATGAGGACTGGCAGGCGATGGCTAGAGCATTGCTCGCTCACATCGACTCCCAGGCGGTCACGATTAACAACCTGGCGGCTGCTCTCGATGAAGCGAAAGTGGATCAAGTAAATTTCTCATCTGCTTGCCAGGAAGAGCTTGACACCCAGGCGACTCAGATCGAGGCCCTGAAGGAGAAGCTGGTGGAGGAAAGAGCGGCGAATATATGGGCAATGTGGGAGCTAATGCATTATAACAGCGACGAATGTGCTGTTCCATCAGAATTCATAGACACACTAGAAAACTTCAATGGATGCACCGAATGTGAACTGGAATCTTGCGCAGCTAAATCATGGTTCGTTGCAGACGCTCGCCAGCAGCTCAAGGCAGATCCTGATTTGCAGAAGTCGGGGGTGACGTGGGATGAGTGATGATAATTGGCTCGACATCGATGATCCGGTCGAACTCGGGAAAATGATAGCGGAACGTGCGCTGAAAGTTGCGATGAAGGCGATGCAACGAAGACCGCTAAAGGAATGGAGGAGCAATGAGCGAGGATATCCTGGAGCAGTCGAAGGCTCTCTATCTGCCACCGTCTGAGCGTAGTGGAAGCTTAGTTGTAGGCATGATGGAAGTTCTACCAGAATTAATTAAAGAGGTCGAGCGGCTGCGATCTGCCAATCCATTCGACGTTGATGTATCAGTTGCTATGAGGGTGTTCGACGACCATTTTGTGTATGGGTCGGGGGAAAGCACAAAAATTCTACAGGAACTATGTGATGGCATCACCTCCATGAAGGCCAGGATCAAGGAGCTGGAAGCCACGAAAGAGCGGCTGCAATCCGCACCGAAGTCTGGATTGTATGGCAAATATATAATTCAGAAAGCAGACGGCTCGCCTGTAGATCCGGAAGCGGACTATTTCATATTGCGACTAGATGCAGATCCAGTCGCCAGAATCGCGGCACTAGAGTACGCCATTCAGACAGACGATCAAAAATTAGGAGAAATGCTCGAAAAAAGAGTTATGGACCATGTATTTTCCAAAGACGACCAATGCAGAAAGCGAGTCGAAGGATGGCCCCTAGGGCAAATTAAGCGACTAAGGAAGGAGATCGCCGCCAAGGATGCCAGGATCGCAGATCAGGAAGCATATATCGAGAGGCTTGAGGCGGCTTTCCTGGAGGAATATCAAAGAGGTTGTGTAATGCTTTCACCGAATGCTGCTAAAGAGGCGCTGGAGAGGATTAAGGGGGGTAGAAAGGATGAGTCTATCTGAGATTGATCATCGATTAATGCGTTTCCGAGACCATTACATGAAGCGAAAAGTTATCCTGCCCGGAAGCATCCTGGATATGGAATTTCTGAAAATCATATCGGACTTTGAGGCGATGGATTGGCCGGAGGATGCATGATCCCCGCTGACCTGCTCGACCAGCTCCGAGAGAAAGACCCTGATCTATGGGAGAAGATCGCAGAGACCGCTCTCTCGGAATATGAATACCATGATGAGGAGTGGATATCCAATGCCATAACTTATACAGACTTGTTTGGGCCCGCGCAAGAAGCATGGCTCCAGCATTGCCTGCAAGAAGCAATCCGGGCGCGGGGGTGGCGATTTGTTCTCATGACCTTTAATGGCTGCCCATTTGCCAAGATCTATAAAAATGACATTTGCCCAACATCGCGATGCAATGGACGTGGTGACACCGAGGCCGAGGCCCTGCTGAGGGCTTACATAGCCGCCCTATCAGCAAGCCACTAGCAACCATAATCTACTTATACTAACAACGTCCTATAGGATTTATACAAAACTTAAAATCGGGTGACAGGACATGGAAAACGAAACATTCGAGAAACTGCTGAGCATAGCAGTACCTATAGGCGTTGTGATCGAATTTGTAATACTGGTGGTGTTTTGAGATGGAATCAATCAAGGCCCGGATAGCCAGAAGCAAAGGCCCGGTAAAGGCCGAGCTAGAATCCCTTTTCACAGAGCTTTTAGAAAAGGCGAAGAAGACGGCGGCATACTCGGCGAACCCCATCACCCCCGAGTTCGGAGAAGAGGCAAAAGCAGAGATGAACCTCTTGGCAGAGATCCTTGGTCTGAACACGGAAGAGGACTGGCAACCACTGAAAGAAGCATATCAGGATAACAAACCAGTAAGGAAGGTGAGTTAAGATGGCCGGAGTCTGCTTTTGCCACCACTGCAAGAAGGTTCTTACAAGAAGAGACACCGTGGCACAGGCCAGATCGGATGCCAGAATCCACATGGCGGCCACGCCTCACATAATGGTTTTCGGGTATTCAATCCAAGAAGCAAAGAAGAAGGGTTTGATCTAAAATGGACAAGGAAATAGGGCGCATAAGAAAGAATGACACCACAGATATCGTCGTGAAGATCACCGAGTACAAGGGCAGTATCGGCCTGGACATCCGGGAATACGTTCAAAGCGAAAGATATACGGGTTGGTCCAAGAGCGGCACCAGAATCCCGGCAGATAAGGTCTGCGAGCTAACCAGGCTCATAGGCGAGGCCTGCCTGGAGATCGGCGGGGAAGACGAGAGGCTGGTGTGAGCCATGCCAACTCTCTTTAGGAGAAGGTGGAAGGGGGACCTAATCTCTCTCCATAGCCAACAGAAGCACAAGGCAGATCTCTTCCTTCTGAGGTCTTATTCTGACTGGACACTTGGACTGAGCCTATTGGGCTATGCGGCAATCGGAAGGATCAGGAAGCCAGATTGGCTTCGTAAGAACATAATGAAGATCTATTGGTCAGGGCCGGGAATGTTCCTCTCGGACTCTTACGATAGCCTGAGGTTCCGCTATAAGGCCTGGAAGTACGGAGGTGAGTGAGCCATGCCCAAGTACATAGTGGGATTCGATGACGGCATCCAAGGAACATTCGTAAGAGAGAACGACTGGGGCCCAACGACCGGAAAACACCTTAACTGGCTTGACGGCGGAGATAAGAAAGGCAGATTACCCAGTGAAGCTTTCGAGCAAAAGCTAAAAGAGGTACTTGGAAGAATGGGATTGGAGGTGTAACAGCTTATGCAGCAGACATTAGAATCATTCGGAGCTATAGTTCCACCCAAACCAGACAAGCCGCCACCAATAGATTTACCGCCTACGTACCCTCAAGGCTTCAGGTTCGACTGCGAAACCTGTTGGTTTTTCCGAGGCTACCAATGGCAGACCATCAACGGCAAAGAAATCCGAAGCTCAAAATGCAGCTTCCAGACAAGAATCTATGAAAAGCATTGCAGAGGACGGCTTTGGCAAGATAAAGATGAGTCAAAGCGGTTCTGGATACCGAAACCCTTGATCCCGGAGAGCGAGGTCAAGAAGTACCGGCTCAGAGACGAGCGAAGGAAGAACGAGACACCAGGAATACCAGACGAAGAGATAGAGGACGAATAAATGGCTCAGCTAACTGGATTCAGCAGTCAACTCAAGCACAAGCTCACCGATGACCAGAAAAAGTGGCTCATATCCCTGAAAAGTGGCCCAAAAAAGGCAACTGGAGTAGGCTTCAACGGCGGCTACCTCAAGGACATGCGGCTATCCGGTATCATAGAAATAACCAAAAGCGGCAAGGTCATGACCTGGGGTCCTGGCCCGGAGTACAAGAGGGCGATGACCTACCTAGACGGCAGTCAATCTTGGCAGGAATATTTCTTGTCCCTGGCCGAGCTTGCAGCTAGCCGGAGCCATTGTCTCCATCGCAAGGTAGGCGCGGTCCTGGTCAAAGACCGCAGAGTTATTGCCACAGGCTACAATGGCCCGGCCTCAGGCCTACCTCATTGCGAGAACTGCCGCAGGATGGAACCTGGCAAGGAGCTGGAGGACTGTTACGCCGTCCACGCCGAAGAGAATGCTATCATCCAGGTAGCCGTCCACGGCCTAACCACCGAGGGCTCAACCCTTTACTGCACCCATCAGCCTTGTTTCCATTGTGCTAAGCTGATAATCCAGGCCAAAGTGCGCAACGTAGTCTATGCAGAGCCCTATCCAGATGACAGGGGCCTAGAATTGCTTAAGGAAGCAAACATATATGTAACCAAATTGGAGTGACTTAAAGTGAAATCGTTATTCGAGCAGTTAATAGATGATATAGACGCAGCCATAGTAGACGTAACCCTCAGCGAGCTTCCCAAAGGCGAAAAGTCCAAGAAGCTGAGGATGCTCATAACCGCCAGAGACTACCAGCTCCATACGGCAAGCATCATGAATAAGATCTATCCTGAGCAGCTTTGTGTAGCCAGCAACGGATGGGCTGAATGCAAAACCATTGGCTGTGTCAATGTACCCAAATGCGAAGCGGCAGCCCTAAAGCGACTGAGGATCGAGGGCAGGATAATCCGGGCCCTAGACGAGCTACCAGAAGAACCAATCTGCAACTGCAAAGAACACCGTACAGGCTGCATGAATCAAGAAGAAGCCAGAGACTTCAATAGCAAGAAGATCGACCCCCGAAAGACCTGGATCTACTGAAATTGGTGATGAAATATGAAGAAATCAATACTATCTGAAAACGTATTAGCCATATTGAGTGCTGCGACAGTAGAAAGCAATACAGTAACCCTCAATAGCGGTCAATTGGACCGCAAGCTCTACCAAGAGGTAAACAAAGCACTTGAAGCATTAGGTGGGAAATGGAATCGCAAAGCCAAAGGCCACGTATTCAGCACAGACCCCTCCGATAAACTGGATAATGCTATCCTCACTGGCGAGGTAACACCACCGAGAAAGAACGGTTATTTTCCAACACCAAAAAACGTCGTCTTGCAGCTCATTGACCTAGCAGACATTAAGCCTGGGCAAGATGTTCTGGAGCCATCAGCAGGCCAAGGAAACATAACCACAGAACTTTTTCATCGTGGTGCCAACGTTTTCGCCTGTGAACTGCTACCAGAAAACCGCACCGCCATCCTGGCTGAAGGCATGCCGAAGATAACACTCTTTCCAGAACCGGATTTTATGAAACTGGATTCAAACATGACCTTTGACCGGGTAGTAATGAATCCCCCCTTCGAGCGACAGCAGGACATATCTCATGTCACCAAAGCCTACACACTCCTGAGACCCGGTGGCAGACTCGTATCAGTCATGAGTGCAGGTATCAAATTCAGAGAAGACAGAAAGGCCAGAACTTTCCGCGAACTGATTACATCAACCGATGGTAGGATCATATCACTACCCGAGGGATCATTTAAGCAAAGTGGAACAGGCGTCAACGCTTGTGTTGTAATACTGGAATAATCGACCAAACCGAAATTCTTTCTTTTCGGTCGAATTTCAATACCTGGCAAAAAGTTTAAGGTGTTACATGCCTAAATATCAATCGGGGAAACAAGAAATGCAAACTACATTGATAAGAACTCCAACCAACACACCAATGTCGCCGTTGACCGTAATCTATGAGCCCAAAGGCAGAGCCCGAGAATATGCTGCAATGGCCGCCAATCTCTTCGCTGGTTGCGAGCATGGTTGTCTCTATTGCTATGCTCCCTCCGCAACCAGGAAGACCCGAGAAAGCTTTGCTAAGGCGGCACCACGCCAAGACATCCTGCACAAGCTAGAGCTAGACCTCAGGCAATTAGGAGGTCATGATATAGAACCAGTCCTGATGAGCTTCACCTGCGACCCCTACCAGCCATGTGAAGCGGAAACCGAAACCACCAGGAAGGCCATAAAGCTATTCCGCAAGTACAACGTCCCCTTCCAGATCCTGACCAAAGGTGGGACCAGGGCAGTCAGAGACTTCGACCAATATGGCCCTAAAGATGTCTTTGCCAGCTCTCTTACGTTCGTCGAGTCCAAAGATTCCCTAGAATGGGAGCCAAATGCAGCACTTCCAGAAGATCGAATGCTGGCAATCAAAAAAGCCCATGCAAAAGGCATAAAGACATGGGCCAGCTTAGAGCCTGTTATAAAGCCAGATCAGAGCCTCCAGATCATAGAGGAGATGCATGAATACGTAGACCTTTTCAAGGTGGGAACTCTGAACCACAATGCCCTCAGCAAAACGATAGACTGGGCAGATTTTGGCCATAGGGCAGTAAGTCTCCTGAAGCACTACCATAAAGAGTACTACATCAAGGACGATCTGAGGCGATACCTATGAGGCGATACCGATTAGAAGGGAGGTTTAGGACTAAAGCATGGCTAATCCCCGCCTTTTCAAAGGCGGGATACAGCCCCTATTGGCGGGAGTAGTCACTTCTTTTCCTTTTGTTCCAATCATTTTCTTGCCTGCTATCGATTGGCTATTTCATCAAAGCGAAACCGTTATGCTCCGACACGGTGAAACCTGATATAAATAAAGTCATTAAAGATAATATAAAAAAGAGTGTCTAATGGATTATTATTAACGCCTCAACCTTAAAGCAGCCATACTAACACCCGCCAACCATATTAAGTTGGCTTAATCGAATTCTAAAAGAGTTGCAAATAAAATACGCATCGCCACGATTTTTTAAAAATAGCTTAAAATGTACGGAAAACTCAAAATCTTATTTCGTTTTGATAGAAAGGGTTATTAATCCAGAGATTGCTATATCGATTCATGGTAGAAGGCATGTTTGAAGCAGCCGGAAAGAAGCAGCATGTGCAGTTTTTCCGCAAGGTGGCCTTAAGAAAGAAGCTCATGCCCAGGAAAGGTGGTGGCATAGCTTATGTTCCATACATCGGAGATGGTGATCTAGCAGTAGAACTCTATTCATCTTACAAGGTCTACGGTGCAGATCTTGACCCGATGCGAGTTAAGACCGCCTCATCCAGGTTATCAGGATCAAACATCAAAGTCTACGATTGCGATTTATGGCCTTTTCATGGAGTCTCTGATGAATTCACCCTAGCAGATTTCGATGCTTATAATATGCCGTATAATAGCTTCAAGGCGTGGTGGAATAACACAACCAAGGCAGACCAGCTAACTCTTTTCTTCACAGACGGGGTTAGGCAAGCAATTATAAGGTCGGGCACTTTCAAAAAGCCGGATGGCGAGGTACTCCACAACCTTGATATTAAAGAGAGACGAAAGGCACACAACTTATATTTTAAGAGATATATATATATATATATCCTTGGTTTGTGGAATATATTAAACCGTATAAGGTTATCAAAAAGTCGCTCTATCTCAGAGGCTCTATGATTTACTGGGGCGCGGTGATTAAGAAATGACTAAAAAGAGTAAACGAAAGACCAAAACAAAGGCAAAGGATAACGAATTTAAAGGCAATCCCTACAAGATCAAACCGTACAAATTTACGACAAAGAAAAAGAAAGAATTCCTTCGACTGATCAGAGAAGAAGGCATGAGGCGATCTGCTGCTCTGGCCGAGATAGGCATAGCCAGGCAGACACTATCAGCCCATCTCAAGGACGATCCTGCATTGGCTGATGCACTTGATGAAGCTGAAATGGATCAGGCGTCTAGGAAAAATGATGTCGTAGAGGATGCTCTGTTTGATGCGGCTGAATCCGGCAACGTCACAGCCATCCAGGTCTATCTCTACAATCGGGTTCCTGAGCGATGGTCAGATAAGCGCAATGTCCAGATGACAGGCTCCAACGGCGGACCGATCCAATCAGACATCCGCTATACAGGTGTCTCAGTCGAAGAGCTAGATCGCCGCATCCAAGTGCAATACTCGATGCTCGGGTATGGTGCCGCTGAAACTCAAAAAACCTCATTGGATGAAGCCCGGAAAGAATTATCTCTCGTAACCCCGGAAACCTCTCTGGAGCAATCCGAAAAACCTGCAAAACCAGAGCCAGAATCATAACCAAACCGATGAAATCCGCATCAAACCAGGCCAACAGAACACCATGATTCAACGCTTTGACCAATTCCAAGAAGGAAATTAGCCCCATGCCCGGAACCGATTCGCAGATCGTCCCACATAAACACGAAAACCGCGAAGGAAAAATTAAGCTGCTGGAAGACATAGAGTCTAGGCTGAAGGTCAATGCAGAGCAGCACCTCCACGATTTTGTCAAGCAAGCCTGGCCCTTAGTCGAGCCCGGCGTACCCTTCCTCGACAACTGGCATATCATCCTGATCTGTGAGTACCTCATGGCCGTGAGCCTGGGGATAATCAAGCGCCTCTGGATCAACATCCCCCCGAGGTACTCTAAGAGTACCCTAGTCTCAGTTATGTGGCCCTGTTGGGAGTGGGCGGCCATCAAACCCTCGCAATCTTGGGTAGTCTCAACATATGTCCAGTCCCTTTCGACTACCCTATCCCGAAAACGCAGAGACATTGTATCAAGCCCCTGGTATCAATCCCGGTGGCCCATGCCGCTCCGACCAGACTTGAACACCCAAGACGAATTCGGCACAACCCTTGGCGGAGTCATGATTGCTACATCCGTTGGTGGGAGGGCAACCGGCCTTGGCGGAGATCGGCTTCTCATCGATGATCCTACTGACCCCGGTCAAGCCATCTCCGACACCGAACGAGAGCGATCAAACGAATGGTACTTCAGCACATTTGCATCAAGATTGAACGATAAGCGGATGGGGGCCATCGTTGGCATCCAGCAGCGCCTCCACCAGCACGACATGACCGGAGCCCTAACCGGCTTAGACATCACCGATATGAACGGCCATGTCCTCGAAGGCAACGGCTGGACTCTTCTCCGAATCCCTCTCGTAGCCGAGCAAGACGAAGACCTCTACTCCCCTCTACCGGGCCATAGGCTAATCCACAGCCGCAAAGAGGGAGATCTCCTTTGGCCCGAGAGAGAGGGCCCGGAACAGATAGCCGAATACAAGAACAGGGAGTACGTCTACGCAGCCCAGTTCCAGCAGAGGCCGAGCCCCAAAGCCGGTGCGATGTTCCAGCGAGACTGGTTCCAGTTCTATGATAAGCTTCCAGTTAAACCGGATGACTGGATTCTATCCCTCGATGCCACATTTGGGAAAGGTGAATCAAGGGACTATGTAGCTATTGGGGTCTGGGCTTGGAAACCACCTAACATGTACCTAGATTATGAGCTTCATGCCAAGCTTAGTTTCACTGAGACTTTAGCCGAGATCCGAAGGATTCTCCTAGCTTACCCTTCAATATCCGCAAAGCTATTCGAGAAAGCGGCAAATGGTGAGGCTATTCAAGACATGCTTCATACAGAAATTGGTGGAATAATTCTCGTACCACCAACAAGGACCAAAGAGGCCAGAGCCGCCGCCGTTACTCCCTATTTCCAATCTAAGAACGTATGGATCAGGAATGCGGACTGGACAAACGAGTACATCTCAGAAATGGTAAACTTCCCAGGATCAAGAAACGATGATCAGGTCGACCAGACAGGCCAAGCCATAGAGTACATGCAGCGCACCTTCGGCGGCCTCCAGGAGTACTCAGACAAGAATAACATCGCCATAGCCCGGTTTATCAGCACCGGAAGAAGCAGGAGGAGATATTAGGTTGAACCGACTTACACCAGAAGATTTTAATCGTATCGAGTGCAATCATGTATGGGAAAAACCAGGCCCGGATGTCTGGGTGGCTGGCATGAGGAACCCTATGATCTGCAGGAAGTGCGGCACGATCAAAGACGAGTTCGGAGCGAACAGCCAATGCCCCCATGAATGGACCTGGCTCGACGAAAAGAAGGAAAAGCAGATCTGCCGGAGATGTCGAGTAGTCAAGAGGGCTTATGGGTAAAGATAACCA
>Ga0209202_1002132_pt1 | contig 11174 bp, 13 predicted proteins | sample AD_UKC032_MetaG_FD_184416 | JGI IMG/M metagenome (GOLD analysis project Ga0209202, IMG submission 184416) | Active sludge microbial communities of municipal wastewater-treating anaerobic digesters from USA - AD_UKC032_MetaG (SPAdes) (version 2) | ecosystem: Engineered > Bioreactor > Anaerobic >... | reverse complement strand
ACTTATTCATTTTCAATAAAATATGCTTTATTATGAGGACTAAAGTTGCTTTTTATTTCCTATTAGGATTAATATGCTTTTCATGCGAAAAAGACTCTGCCTCAAAGTATGCTGAAAATATTGTAGGTAATTGGAAGTTAACATCCGGTGAACCTATAAGTAATTTTGAACCATGTGACTATAAAGGATTTAAAACTTTTAAGTCAGGTAATACCTTAATTGAAATTGATGATTGTATAGGAACAACAAGTAATGGTTTATGGCGGATATCAGACAATATTCTAACTGTATCAAATGATGAATTTCCAATGCCTGTTGACATGTTAATTGTTACTTTATCAGACAGTAAAATGACACTTAAGTTTATGGGTGATGTAGAGAATTATTTGAAGGTTCCAGATTCAGAGGTACAAATGTACTCCTCAAATTGCATATACTGCAAAAATGTTACTTACGAAAATGGAGTTATAATTAATACAGGAACTGAAACAAAATATTGTGGCACTGCCGCTACTCAGCAACAAGCAAGGCCTAATATAACTGTTGGCAATTTGACAACAAAGATTGAATGTAGGAAATAGTGAATCTTTAAGATTAATACCCTATTATGCAAAAGCCAGCAGCCTTGACCACCTTTGGCTGATATGAAATTCAAAAATATAAGACGCATTATTACAGGTATATACAAGCGGCGGAAGGTGGTCAGTTAACCCTGGCAGAAAATGTTCAGGCCCGTCGGTTCATGCATGTTATATCTTCTTTGCAACTATGAAGATTTGTGGTACTCCTTTGTGCAAGTCCTCATTTTCAATAATTTCAAACTTTCCAGTATCAATCAAACCTTCTAATTCGCTGATTTTAAATGATTTTATTTCAGGGACTAATCCGATTTTACTTAAAAGGGATAATGAAATATTCAGAAAGATCTTCTCTCCTATACATGGTGTTACAGAAATAATCAATCCTCCCGGTTTTAACAGGTCGTATATCCTTTGAATTGTCTTTTGGTTATCATCCAATAAATGCAGAATATAAAAAGCCAGGATTACATCGAATGAACCACTTTTATATCGCTCATCAAATATTGTTGAGTGTGAGAAAGCTATGTTCTGAATTTTGCGCTTATCTGCTTTATTTTTTGCGATCTCAATCATTTTAGACGAGATATCAATTGCCTGAATTAGTTTCACATTGTTTGCAATCTCATTGGATATCAGTCCGGTCCCGCATCCGAAATCTAAAACAGTATCACTGGTTTGAAGATATTTCCTGGTTCTTTCAATAATAATGATGTTGGTCTGTTCATCTTTTTTTTCTGCCTGATCAAATTTGGCTGCTGATCTGTCCCAGAATTTTTCTGATTTATTCATTTTTATCTAAGTAAGATGAAAGTTATTTGTCAGGTTATGAAACTTTCTTAAAGCCGCAAGGTTTACGTTACCTTATTTTAGTCTCTATAATGGCAGATGCAAGTATCCGGGTGCAAGAACCATTACAAATTTGTCTTGAGTGTAGGAGCAAAGCAAAAACCGTGACAAACAACTTACCCATTGTCCGTGTTAGCCTTAGATTTTTATTTTTTGAATTTGTAAGTAGTTGTCCGTTTGTCTCCTGATTTATCCAGTAATCCTGTTTCTACTGCTAGTTTCAAATCACGGCTAGCTGTTGAAGTAGAAATGTCCTTAAAATGCCTCATATAGTCCTGTCGATTAAAACTCGATTTTCCTGTTTTCTCTTTGAAAATGACCAATCGATCCTTTGATGTTAGATTTACATTCTGATTTGTCAGGAGCTCTTCGAGAGATTCGTTAATTATCTGAAGCATAAACTCTATGAATCCGGTCGAATCACCTTTATTATCATCCTCTCCAAGGATTCGGTAGTAATCATTTTGTCTTGCTTTTATTAATAATTCGATCGGAAGGAACTCAAATACAGGCGAATATTGTCTTAGAATTACAGTTTGCCATAAACGCCCAATTCTACCGTTACCATCCATAAATGGGTGGATGAATTCGATTTCATAATGAAAAACACAACTCTTAATTAGGAGCAGGGCCTTGTCTTTTTTCAGATAGTCGAATAGTTCCTTTACTATTGATTTAACTATATCCCCGGGAGGAGCAATGTGTGTAACTTGTGAGCCTTTAAGAATTCCAACTGATTTGGTTCGGATCTTTCCTGCATTTTCTATAAGACCATTCATCAAAGTTGCATGAGCCTTGCAAAATGAAGTCAAACTCGTATGATTATAGCTATCAAGGTTTTCGTAAGCTTTTATTGCATTTTTTACTTCTAGAATATGCTTTTTTGGTGCAACTACTTTTTTGTTTTCCAAAATTGCCGTAACCTGATCAAGGGATAGTGAATTGCCCTCAATCTCAAGAGAGGATTGAATCGTTTTTATTCTGTTCTTCTTTCTTAATTCGGTCGGTGGCTTATATAAGTAAGCAGCATTAATCTCGCCAATTTTCTCCGCTATTGAAGCAATTTGTTCTAGAATCTTGTTTGTAACTTGATAAGGAGGTTTCATAATAGTCAATTGATGATAGTATCATTTGATACTATCAAAGGTACTAATAAGTTTATTATCAAGCTGTCTCGCAGGCAGGATTTTTGTCGCATGAATGATAACGGCCCGGCAGTTGTGGTAGTAAGCGTTACCTGACGCCAGCGCCGATTCGAATCCAGGTTCTTTAGCCGAAAATGCGTCAAGGTGCAAGGAGGGTACGGCGCAATTTTTGCCAGTCAAGGTGCAAGTTATTAGTCCAGATCTAAGACTGTCTTGTCCGCCAGCAGCCAAAGTCTTTCGTTGAGTAGCAGAAGTTTTCGTGGTCATGTAAACTGTCCGGGAGTGTGTGCAAAAATTGTGACGAGCTTATTACCCCAACCGTCCGTGTTATGGTTAGTTGTTTATTTTTTTATCCTTATATCTATTATTTTGTCTTCGGGGTCCCTACGACAATCCCAGATCATTGAAATATAGATTTTATCATCAAGGATTTCATAAATGATCTGATAATCACCAGTAATCATCGCTCTAACATTTTCAATCCCTGTTTGAGTACCAATGTATGGTTGTTTTGCGATAATCTTAGTACTCTTATGAATTTTTGAATAAAGTTTCTTGCTATATGTAGCAGATTTGTTCCTGGTAATGTAGAAATTAAGAATATCTAGAAGATCCAATCTAGCTTCAATCGACCATTCTATTTTGAATTTAACCATTGAAGAACTTCTTTATTGAGTACTTCATTTGAAATTGTCTGCCCCTTTTTTGCCTGCTCTCGGCTTGCTTCAATTCTTTTCTTTTGAAAATCTGAAAGTTGGTAGACTTTTTCATCAGCCTTTGATTCTACAATAGTCTTGATAGCCTTAAGGAATGAGATATCATCAATGCTTGATAGTTTCTCAATTATAATATGTCTAAGTTCAATCGTGCTCATTTGTGAGTCTTTTTGCAAAATTAATCATTTTATTACAAACTTTTCAGGTATTTAAGGGTCATGTTATTAAGAAAACTGAGTTTAAAAGGAAACTCTTATAAAATGAAATTCAGGATAACGATAATATGAAGATTCATATGATTTAAAAATCAAGGTATCAGGAGAAAGGGTAATTAATTCTAGTCCATTTATTTGAACAAATATATGAGAACCAGCAAACGAGCTATAAATTGGATATCTAGGTGCGAAGCGAATCTCCAGTTTATCATGGTTTTGCGAAATTATCTCGATAGTGCCATTTTCAACAAGATTTGTTGAGTCCTGATAAACTTTATAGGATAAATTATCATAAATAGTCAATCGGTCATAGCGGATTGGTTTTAGTATCTTAAATCCTGCACTGTCAGAGTAAATTGCTTTGGTTTTCCATGTACCACAAATCGACTGATATTTTTCAATAAAAGAATTTTTCTCTTTTTCGCAGGAGAAACATAGAATTATAATGAAAATCCAGACGACTTTAGTTTTCATATTGTTTTAGATTGATTAATAATTTGTCTCGAAGGTTGCGTCTTAAAATATTGTATCGACTGTAAAATATTTCAACTCAGTTATGATTAGTTGCATGGATCGTTATTTATCATGCAGGGTGTCAGTCAATTAACCATAACTCACTTTTATGTGTAGGATTTATTTTATTATATCTCTAGAGTTTCTTAAAAGTATATGTAATCTTATCATCATCAAAAAAGTTATGCAGTATCAATCGACGTTTTGTAATATCATCATCAATAAATAGTAATGGATTATTCCCATGAAGAAAAATCAAAGATTGATTTGGCAAAAAAAAGTTGTAAGACTCGTACGGCCAAAGGTAGAAACTAGGTTTTATTGAAGATGGATCATTGTGCCAGCTTGATGTACGCCCCGCCGAGAATATTAGAGTATGATCGAGTGTATAATAATCTTCAGTTATAATTAAAGTTCCATCATCTTTGAATTCTAATTGTAATGAAAGATTGTAAGTAGCAGAACTCTGAGAAGTAATACTGTCATAAGTAATTATCAATGGATCATTATTATAGGACAAATTTATAATTCTTAATATTTTATTATTATTCCCCCGAGTTGTATCAGAACCTTCAATTGAAGTCAATTGCCATCTTCCAGTTACCATCTCAATCGGTTTTTTTTCGCAACCAGTAAGTCCAACCATTAATATGAAGACAAAGAGTTTATATACAGTTGATTTCATGGTATAGAAATTTTTATATTAAAACAAAAGTTCGAGTTTCAATTGATTGCTAAGTAAGATATGGAGTAAATATTTGTTTAATTTTTATGTTTAGAAGTTGTCTCGAAATTTAGTAAATCTTGAAGTGGAATCAACTTATGGTAGTGGAATTAACAATAACTTGTACTACAGATATTAAACCTAATTATTATATCCGATTTCTGTAAGATAGTGTTCTGCTCAATATTTCTTTCCTATTAAACATTTCGTTCCCCAAAACCCCATTTCAGTATAGTATCTTTATGCTTACGCCACGTCAGTCACATAAGCAACAACAATCAACTCGCTGACCCACAATTCATTCCCCTGCTTATATCTGACGAACACTTTCACTCCCGTATTAAAATTAAGAAATACCCGGGGAAATCGGGATGTCATTTCACAGATTCCTTTCATGAGTTAATGAAAATCAAGGCAAATGACTATCTGCCTGGGCCCTGTTATCATAGTCCTGAAACAGCGTCGCTTATCATTTCAGATTCATCAAAACATGGATTCCTTATTGCAAAAGCCAGCAGCCTTGACCACCTTTGGCCGATCTGAAGTTCAAAATATAAGATGCATGATTACAGATATATGCAAGCAGCAGAAGTTGGTCAATTAACTTCGGCATAGAGCGGAGAGGATCAGCAGCCTATACACTCTAGTCCAATTTTAAACGATTCTTTCAGGAATTATCCGGATTAAGTAATTTTGAGAAATTGGAGCTTTGCCCTGTTTTGAAAGAAACACCTGTTATCAGATTGTACTTCTGTTTTTGCCGGATATGTGAAATAAACAATAATATTAAGCTTAAATACATTTATCATGAAGAAGATATTATCACTGGCTTTTGTATACCTGCTCATTCTCTCTGTTTCAGGCTGCAAGAGCTTTAACACTGAGAACAATAGCAGAAGAGGAATTGTCATTTACCCTACTGACATAACATCATTGGGTTCAGATACATGGATCGGTTTCCTGAAAAGTTCCGATCTGAACCTGTTGGGGATCCATGCAAATGGAGATGAAAATCTGCAATTTCTTAAGGAGTTTCTCGGGAGCAGCGAAGGGAAAAACCTTCTGGAAGAGTGTGACAGGCAAAAGATCGATTATGAATTTGAAACTCATGCTCTGGAGGAGTTGCTGCCAAGAGAGTTATTTGACACACATCCTGAATATTTCAGGATGGACAGGGAGGGAGTGAGACAGAGAAAATTTAATATGTGCTTTTCTTCGGAAGGCGCTTATAAAGCGATAGAGATAAGCATCATTGATATAGCAAAGTGGATGAAGCCTTCAACGGACAGGTACTTCTTCTGGACTGATGATGTTACTGATGCGTATTGTAATTGTGAAAATTGCAGCAAATACACTCCGTCTGAGCAGGCATTGATTTATGAGAACAGGTTACTGAAAATGCTGAGGAAAGTAAATCCATCCGCTACACTTGCCCATCTTGCATATAATAACACCTATGAAGCGCCTGCCAGAGTAAAGCCCGATAAGGGAATTTTTCTTGAGTATGCTCCAATTAACCGCGACCTGACGAAACCGATCCCCGAAGATCATCTTACGAACCTCAGGAACAATCTTGAAGTATTTCCCAAAAACTCGGCTCATGTCCTTGAATACTGGCTTGATGTATCCAGGTTCTCAGGATGGAAAAGGGAAAACCTGACAAAAATTCCATGGAATGCAGAAAATTGTCTGGCAGATATAAAGCTTTACAACAGCCTGGGATTCTTTTCAATGACAACTTTTGGAGCATGGATAAACAAGGAGTACACCGACAAGTACGGAATTGACTCCACCCGGACAGTAATTAAAGATTATGGATCACAGCTTAGAAAATATCTTTATTAAATTTGCTGTTGTTCCCGGATCATTTCATCCAGAATGTCGTCGATTGAAGTGCTTTTATGTTCGTAAAAATTATGTTGATGATGGCCGCATAAAGTCGATAGTGTTTTGTCGAAACACGCTTTTTCACCGGCCGGAAGTTTCCCCGACAGAATAACAGCCATCTTATTCAGTCCCGGAAATATTTTGCTTATCTCAACCTTGCCCCTGGCAGTTATATCAATCTGCATGCTTCTCTTGTCACTCTGATCCTTATGCTGCCTTACAAGCCCCGATTTCAGCAGACGCCTTATGACTTCGTTGCCTGATGTCTTCTCCATCGCATTCATGTTGTTGAGCTCGGTCTTGGTGAAGCTTTTATTATTATAGTACAGGCACATGAGATAGGAATATTCATCAACTGTTTGCAGCAGGCTGTCTTTCAGCAGCTTTTTAAGGTAAAATTTCGAATACCTGTGAAGCATGCTAATATTCTTGGATATGTTGATGTTCAGCTTGTTATCGTCTGCATGCACAGGAAGCCGGTTCAGGAAAATGACAAAATCCGCCATTGTAAGATCCTGATCTTTTGGTACAGAAGCTTCAAATGCATCAACCTGATTGATTAATTCCTGTAACAATTCTTTTGTTCGCATAAACTTCAAATCAAAATAGGACGTAAATGTATTAATAATTCTATAAAATCAATAATTAGTTACTGATAAATTTGTTATTTAGTACAATAATGTATTATATTTGCATGTTTTTAATCAGACAATATGACAATAGCGGCACGACTTTCGAATGCTGGTAAAACATATACCTCGGGTGACAGCACAATTGTAGCGCTTCAACCCACAGATGTCGAGTTCCGCAAGAAGGAGCTGACGCTTCTCGTCGGACCGTCAGGTTCAGGAAAAACAACCCTGTTGTCGCTCCTGGGATGTGTAATTTATCCTACAACAGGTAATGTATGGCTTGATGACACCTGTGTCAACACCCTTCCGGAAAAGAAGCTTGCAGAAATCAGGCTTAACAAAATAGGTTTTGTATTCCAGGGATTCAACCTTCTGGCTCCGCTGAATGGCCTGGAAAATGTAATGCAACCACTCCTGATGCAGGGAATTTCGCGCAAAGAAGCAAAAGCCAGAGCTCAGGATATGCTTAATGACTTTGGCCTGGGAGACAGGATTAAAAACCTTCCGAGGAACCTGAGCGGCGGACAGCAACAGCGTATTGCAATTGCAAGGGCACTGATCACAAAACCGGGATTAATCCTTTGTGATGAGCCAACAGCTTCCCTCGATCACAAAAGCACAATGCAGGTTATGGATAACCTGTGTTTACTTAAGCAAAAAGATTGTGCCGTGGTTATTGTTACACATGATACCCGCCTCACAAAATATGCCGACCGTACAATTTATGTCACTGACGGCTCAATAAGCGAGTCACCTGAGAATGCAAAGACTTACGAATAAAACATAAAAATGAACAGAACTATAATATTATTATCTGTTGCCCTGTCAATTGCAGGTTGTTCGGAAAAGAAAGGCCAGGTTGCCGTAACAGCCGGTATTCCAATTACTCAGGTAACAGGAATAGGCAAGGTCGTTCCTCAAAGCGGAATCAGTGAGCTGGCTTCACCCATATCAGGAATTGTTACTGATCTGCCGCTCAGCGAGGGCTCTGGTTTAAAGAAGGGAGATGTTATTCTCCGGCTCGATAATACAGAACAGTCACTGGCAGTTCAGGAGGCCGAGAGCCGTATCACAACACAGCAGAAAGCGGTTGAATCGCAGCAATGGCTTGTTGAACAGAAGAAAACAGACATTGCCGAAAAACTTCGGAAACTGACTGATGCTCAGGAACTTCTGAAATCAAATGCTACATCTGGCGAAAACGTCCGCAATCTTCAGAACAGCGTCGATATAGCAAATCATGAAATGAAAAAGCTGGAAAGCGATCTGGCTCTGCAGCGGTCACAGCTTAAAGAAGCTTATGTTCAGCTGGCTATACGAAAGAATAACCTGGAAAAAACTATTCTGAAGACTCCGGTTGACGGTGTTATCCTGGATATCCTCCCCAAAAAAGGAGAAGCTGTCAGCCAGTTCCAGACCTATGCCCGGATAGCTCCGGATTCAAAGCTTATTGTAAATGCCGAATTTGATGAGCTGTACGCACCGAAGCTGGCTGCCGGACAGAGATGTAAAGTATATCTTCCTGGCGACAGTATCGCAGCAGCTGAAGGCAGTATTGTCCATATCTCAGCCGATCTTAAGAAAAAATCGCTGTTCTCTGACAGTGGCGATGATCTTGAAGACCGCAGGATAAGAGAAGCTTCGATACTACTCGATTCTGCTTCAGTTGAATTATTGATTAATACAAAAGTGGAGTGCACAGTTCAGATAAATTAATAAAGAATGTTTTCTGCTGCCTATAAATTCATCCGCTTCGAAAAGGCTAAAAGCCTTGGTATCCTTTTGGCAATAGTCATCAGTATTTACCTGATAGGGCTTGAACTGGGTCTGTTTTTCTATCTCACTTCACTCATAGGAGGAATTGTAAATAATGCCAATCCTGAATATGCCCATGTTTTTGTTATAAATAAACGAATAAACAATGCAAACCAGTTAGCCCCTTTCGATGCACGATGGGTTAATCAGCTCCGCAGTGTTCCGGGTGTTGATGAGTCTCATGGCATAGTAATAGCTGCCGTCAGCGTCCGTTTTCCGACAGGAGACAATTCCCCTGCTTTCATTCTGGGCAGTGATTATCCTGAAATGGCAATTGGCCCTTCAGCCAGCCTTCTTAACAGCGGATCATTGCAGAACCTGATTGAACCCGGAACAGTATCTGCTGACTATTATGACAACAGGACTTTCAATTATGATGTCAGGAAAGGAACAACATTTGAGATCAACGGAAAGCGGGCAGTTGTAGGTGCAACCACAAAAAATGCAAAGGGTTTTTCGAGCCCGCTGTTATATACAACCACATCGAAAGCGAGATTTTTTTCCGGGCTTTCGGAATACCTTGTTAATGGCGTTATCGTTACTGTGCATGATCCGGAGAAGATTGATAATGTAGTTGCAGATATCAACAGAATTGCCCCCGATCTCAAAGCCTGGCGGGCAGAAGACCTTCGTAAGTCAACTGTAATTAATGTGATGACTGCAAATAACATGGGGATGAGTTTCGGAACACTTGTTTTATTCGCTATAATCAGCGGATTCTTTATTATAGGTCTGACAATGTATTCCGCAACCTACGACAGGATAAAAGATTATGGCACCCTGAAAGCCATCGGTGCCACCAGCTCATATATCACACGTCTGGTGATGGCCCAGTCATTTTTATATTCCGTCGTGGGATATACGGTTTCCCTTATTTTGCTTATCGGGACAAAGTACGGCATGGCGAAAGCCGGTTTGATAATAAGGCTCACACCCCTGTTTTTGCTTTTCCTGTTCATCGTAACACTGATTATAGCCGTGGGAAGTTCATTTTTCTCCACAGTCAAGCTGAAAAAGGTAGAACCGTCATCAGTATTCAGATAACATATTGAAGGTCATGAAAAATAAAATAATTTATTCTATACTGATTGTTCTGTTAATTTATCAGGCTACAGCCGCAGGTCAGAGTACCGGCTATCTGCAGCTTGATCAGCTTACACTTGATGATGCAGTAAACTGGTCGCTGAACAATTCTCCTTCATTGATTATGAAGAGACTGAAGCTGCAGAAGGACGAACAGGAGCTGTCGAGGATCAGGCGCAGCAAGGCTCCTGACATCTATCTTTCAGGTGATTTCCGTCGTAACCTTATAATCCCGACCACACCAATACCTGCTTCAATTATGGATCCGGCAGCAGATCCCGGCGAGATGCTTTACATGAAGTTCAATACAGGCTGGAATTCAGCAGCAGGAATAAATCTTTCACTCGATATTTTTAATCCGGCAGCCAGCAGGCAGACTAGCGAGCAAAAGATGCAGAACCGGATCAGCAACTACGACTTGCAGATATCAGAAAATGATTTGCAGGCTGAGGTGGCAAAGGCGTATGCTGCATGCGTCATCTCCCAGGACCAGCTGGAATCGTTCAGGGACGATACCGTTTTTTATAGTAAATCGCTGGCAGATGCAGAATTGCTATACAAAAAGAATCAAATCTCACTTACCGACAGGAATAATATTGTAATTGCCTGCAACACATCATTGATGCAATATCATAATGCTGAAAATGTTTTAAGTGAAGCGAAGGCAAACCTTTTGTATTTATTGGGTGAAGAGGTCTCGCCTGGCAATCTCGCTTCCTTGCATCTCTCTGAAAACATCCCTGCCCTGTACCGGAAAATGAGTCCTGAAACAAATGAATTCATCAATAGCAGCCATGTAACCGGTAAAGGTTCTGATCTGTCGAGACAGTCAGAGATTATTGCCCTGGCCCAAAGCCGGGTAAAATCATCACAATTGAAATCAGCTCCCTCATTATCGCTTAAAGGTTTTTACGGATCAAATTATTACAGTAACGACTTTAATCCCGGCAATATAGATTACTGGCATGGCAACAGCTATCTGGCAGCTTCATTGAAGATACCTTTGGCCCAGGCATT
>Ga0209202_1002128_pt1 | contig 11194 bp, 9 predicted proteins | sample AD_UKC032_MetaG_FD_184416 | JGI IMG/M metagenome (GOLD analysis project Ga0209202, IMG submission 184416) | Active sludge microbial communities of municipal wastewater-treating anaerobic digesters from USA - AD_UKC032_MetaG (SPAdes) (version 2) | ecosystem: Engineered > Bioreactor > Anaerobic >... | reverse complement strand
GGTCGAACGCTACAAGAAGGAGAAGGAAGAAATCAAGGCCGAAGCCGACAAGCTGGAAGCCGCTGCAAAGGAAGCCGACCACAAGAGCGAGGCTGAAATGCATGTGCACGAGCGCTGGGCAATGGCAACGACCTTGCTCCAGATTGCGATTGCGCTTGCGGCCATCACGCTGCTGACCCGCAAGCGCTGGTTGCTGGCGGGTGTTTTTGGCGCAACCGGTCTGGGATTGCTGACTGGAGCAATGGGCTACCTGCATCTGTGACTGTTCGCCCTAAAGGGAGCGGCGTTTCCCTGGTCGGACTTGCCTGCTGGCTGGTTGCCGCTTCTGCTTTTGCCGATGAAGGCTGCAGGATCGCCTTCGACATGGGATCATCCGGCATCAGGGCGGGCGCCTCCACCAGCGCCGTTACGACGCGGACCAGCATTGATTACCTCGAACCCTTGTGGGACGGGCAGGGTTTGGAAGTCGTGGTCGAACCAACCATCAGTGCGATGCGCAACCTGCCTGAAGAGGGTCGCTTTGCCGCCCATTGCGCGCGCGTCGGCGGCGGTTTCTCTGCTTGGCGCCTGGCGTTGCAGCAGGGGCCTGTGGAACTGGTGGCGATCCTTGCGCGCATCAACGCCGGCAGCGGTGTTCCCGTCCTGGTGATTCCCCAGTTGCAGGAAGGCGCTTATGGCTACCATGGCGCCCGCCAGTTGCTTGGTGACAAGTTGCGGACCAGCCATGTACTCGATATCGGCGGTGGCAGTTTGCAGATTGCGGGCCAGCACACTGCCTATGGCGAGTTGCTCGGCCAGAAGGTCTGGCATCACCAGCTCTGCCGGGAATTCCGGAATGCGGAACCCGCCTGCATCCTGCAACCGATGACAGATGTTGAACTGAATGCCGCACGCGCCCTGCTCGCGGCGAAGCTGAGTGGCGTCAGCGCGGCATTGCCCGGGAAAGTGTCGATGACCGCGATCAGTCGCCCGGTCAGCCGGGGTGTTTTTCCGGCCGTCGAGCGCCTGGTGCCCGGCGCGGTTGGGGCCGATAGCCTAAGCCTGTCCGCCGTCAGCTCAAGCATCGCCCGGATAGCCGGACTGAGCTTGGAGCAAACACAGGCACTGACCGGAGACACCGGGGCGTATTCCACCTACCTGCTGAGCAGCCTGCTCTTGGTCGAAGGCGTGCTGACGGTGACCGGCGGCGAGTCACTGCAGGTCGCTGAAATCGACCTGACCAACTTGCCGGGGCTGCTCGCCGATGACCATGCGTTCGCCTGGTATCGGCGTTACGGCTGTTATCTCGAGCGCCTGCAAACGCTTGGCGTCGGCGCCTATGGGAGTGATCCGGCGACGTGCCCATGAAGTTGCGGCAGGGAATGCCATACGCAACATCCGAAAAGTTGATAGCATGGTAGAGGTCCTTTGGAAGCTGGAAATCAAGGGAACCACAAGTCCAACGAAGCCAGCCAGGCTTGCTTCAATTCCGTTAGCCAGGAGAGGTTCATGCGCCCGACAAGACTGCTTTCGCTGTTTGCACTCACGGCATTGCTAGGTGTGCTTTCGTTCGAGGCCGGTGCCCAGCAAAAGCTTTATGTGTACACCTCGATGAAGGAGTCGATGGTTGGCGACCTGAAGGTGGCTTTTCTCAAAAAACACCCGGACATCAAGGTCGATTTTCAGTCTGCCGGTGCCGGCAAGCTGATGGCAAAGATCGCCGCCGAACGCGAATCCGGCAAAATTCTCGCTGACGTGCTTTGGACCAGCGAGGTGCCCGATTTCTACCAGCTGAAAGCGCAGGGGATGTTGTTGCCCTACATTCCCGCAGACTCGAAGGCCTTGCTGAATCCGCTCCCCGATTACGATGGTTCGTTTACCGCTGTGCGCCTCGGTACGCTGGGCATCGCCTACAACACGCGCATCATCAAGGAAGCGCCGAAAACCTGGGCAGACCTGCAGAAACCGGCATTCAAGGGTGCCTTCGGGATAGCCAACCCGGCACTCTCGGGCACTGCCTATATGAGCGTCGCCGTTCTTTCAAAGACCTTTGGCTGGGCTTTCTTCGAAGGCCTGCGCGCAAACGGCGCGAAGATGGGCAAGGGCTCCGGGCAGGTGGTCGACGACACCGCATCCGGTGACCTCGTCGCCAGCCTTGCGGTCGACTACATCACGCTGGACAAAATCGACAAGGGCGCCACGCTGGCGCTGGTCTATCCGCCTGAAATGCTGGTGATTCCCAGTCCGGTTGCCATCTTCAGGAACAGCCCCAACATCGAGGCCGCCAAGAAGCTGGTGGACTTCCTGGTTTCCAAGGAAGGGCAGATCATCATCGCCAACGAAGGCACGCTGCCAGTGCGCGCCGACGTCAAGATCCCCGAGCGCTACAAGCTGCCGCCGGTTGAAGAAGCGATGAAGCGTGCCATGAAGATCGATTACCAGCAGATCATGGCCGAGAAGGAAGCGACGATCAAAAAGTTCACCGACATCATGCAGAAATAAGCTGCCGGGCCATGGCGAACGTCCGGATCGAAGGCGTCGGCAAACAGTATGCGGGGCACAAGGTCTTGTCCGACCTTTCGCTGGAGCTCAATGATGGCGAGTGCTTTACGCTACTGGGGCCGTCAGGTTGCGGCAAGACGGTTCTGCTGCGGCTGATTGCCGGTTTCGAGGCGCCGGATAGCGGAAGCATCTCGATTGGCGGCGAGGTCGTGGCAAGCGCGGCGACCGGACAGAACCTGCCTCCCGACAAGCGCGGCCTGGGCATGGTGTTTCAGGACTATGCCGTCTGGCCGCACATGAGCGTGTTCGACAACGTGGCCTACCCGCTGAAACTGGCGCGAACAGAATCAGGTTCGCTGCGCGAACGAACGCTTCAGGCAATCGAACTGGTTGGTTTGGCCGGGCTCGACGCCCGGTTGCCGTCGCAGCTTTCGGGCGGCCAGCAACAGCGCGTGGCGCTGGCGCGCGCGCTGGTCTCGAAGCCACGGTTGCTGCTGCTCGATGAGCCGCTGAACAATCTCGATGCCAACCTGCGCGAGGAGATGCGTTTCGAGATCAAGGCCTTGCAGCGGACGCTCGGCATCACGATCCTCTATGTCACGCACGATCAGGAAATTGCCCTGGGCATTTCTGACCGCATTGCGGTGATGGATCAGGATGGCGCATTGCGCCAGATCGGTGCGCCCGAAGAGGTTTACGAACGACCGAGCGATGATTTCGTATTCAGTTTCCTGGGTATCGCCAATTTCCTGCCGGTCAGGCGAGAAGGCGAAGCGCTCTACATTGGTGAATCAGCGGCAAGGTGGGTTGGGCAATTGCCTGATAAAACGGGCGGCAAACATACCGCGGGATTCCGCCCCAGCGACGTGATACTGGCACGGGAAGGCGACGGGCTTCCCGGCGTGATTCGCCGCGCCAGCTTTCTCGGGGCCCAGGTCGACTACCTGATCGATATTGCCGGCACCCTCGTCCGCGCCGCCTTGCCAAGTCACGAATGTCTTGCCCGCAATCTGCTGTTTGTCGAGGGGGATCACTGCCGGATCAGTCTGGCCGGTGTCCAGTGGTTCGCCGGTGATGTCGTCGCGGCGGGGAACGTCTAGGTCATGGGCCATAGAGCGGCGTTGCGCTTTGGTACGCCAGAACTCTTGTTCAGCCTGTCGGTGGCCCTCCTGGTCATTGTCGTCGCCGTGCCCATGCTGTTGATCTTTTTCAATGCCTTCTGGGTCGACGGCCACTTCAATGTCGCAGACGTCATCAAGGTGTTGCAGCACCCCGAGACCTACAAGGCGCTGCTGAACTCGCTGATTCTGTCTGTCGGGGTCACGATCACCGGAACCATCGTCGGCACCTTCTTCGCCTGGCTGGTTACGCGGACCGACCTGCCCTTCAAGAAAACGATGAAGCTGCTGTTCCTCGTGCCATTCATGCTGCCTGCGTTCATCGGGGCGCTGGCCTGGAAGATGCTGCTCTCGCCGCGTGCCGGTTACATCAACCGTTTCTTCATGGATGTGCTGGGCTTCGACGGCCCGGTCTTCAATATCTACAGCTACGCCGGGATCATTCTGGTCGAAACGATGTACCTCTTCCCCTTCGTCTTCATCCAGGTCAGCGGGGCGCTTGAAAGAATGGATCCGACGCTGGAAGAGTCGGCGCGAATTTCCGGTGCCGACCTGTTCACGATCACGCGCAAGATCACGATACCGCTCGTCATGCCCTCGATCCTCTCCGGGGCGCTGCTGATCATGCTCTATTCGATGGCGCATTTCGGGACGGTCGCCGTTCTCGGCGTCGAAACCGGGATCTACAACATCCCGACATTGATCTACGAAAAAATCCACCAAAGCGCGGGGAGTTTCGCATCGATCCGCACCGCCACCGTATTGGCGACGGTCCTGGTGATCACTGCGGCACTGATCCTGTGGCTGCAGAATCGCATCCTGAGCAAGGGGCGCTACCAGATCATCGCCGGCAAGAGCTTCCGTCCTGCCGAACTGAAGCTGCGTGGCCTGCGCATTCCGCTGCTTGTCCTCTGCATCGCCTACATCGGCTTTACCATCGTGCTGCCGACGGCGACCATCTTCATGGTTGGCGGGCTGAAAACCTATGGGCTGCAGTTCACTGCCGAGAACATGACCTGGGTGAACTACAAGCATATTCTCTTCGAGTGGGACCTGACCCGCGACGCCATCTGGAACAGCATCAGCCTCGGGCTGTCCGCCGCACTGATCACGATGTTTGCCGGCGTCATCATCTCCTACGTCATCGTCAAGATGCGGGTTCGCGGCAAGGGCATACTCGAGTTTCTGGGCATGCTGCCATTTTCGGTGCCGGGCTCCGTGATCGCTCTCGGGGTGATCCTCGCCTGGAGCGGCAAGTTCGGCATCAACCTCTACAACACCGTGTGGATCATCCTGATTGCCTACATCGCACGCTATATGGCGTTCTCGCTCAAAGCGAATTCGGCTGCGCTCGAACAGGTGCACGACTCCCTGGTCGAGGCGGCCCGGGCTTCGGGGGCGACCATGGCCCAGGCGCTACGTGACATCGTCGTTCCGCTGGTGCGGCCCGGCATGGTCGCGGCTTTCTTCCTCATTTTCCTGCCCGCCCTGCGCGAACTGACTGTATCCGTGCTGCTGTACGGCCCGACCACCCGGACGATCGGCGTGGCGATCTACACGCTCAATGAAGACGGCGAAACCGTCTACTCGGCGGCGCTCGCCGGGATCGCCCTGATCATCATCGTGCTCGGCGAAGTGCTGATCAAGCGTCTTGTCTCCGGCAAGAACAGCGCCTAGGGATCGCGCAATGGCCTATATCGAACTCAACCAGGTAAGCAAGCGTTTCGGCCAGGTGACTGCCGTGGACAGGCTGGATCTTCACATCGCCCAAGGCGAGTGCGTCGCGATGCTCGGTCCCTCAGGCTGCGGGAAGACGACTACGCTGCGCATGGTGGCCGGCTTCGATGACCTTGACGAAGGCGAGATCAGGGTCGGCGACAAATTGCTGTCATCGAAGTCCGAGAAGTTCTATCTGCCGCCGGAGCAGCGCAATTTCGGCATGGTCTTTCAGGCGTTTGCCGTCTGGCCGCATCTCTCGGTTTTCGAGAATGTCGCCTTTCCCCTGCGCGTTCGCAAACTGCCCAAGGCAGAAATCATCTCGCGCACCGAACAGGCGCTGAAACATACGAACCTGCTCTCTGCCGCACGAGCCAGCCCGGACGACCTCTCGGGAGGCGGCAAGCAACGGGTCGCGCTGGCCCGTGCGCTGGCCATCCGGCCCGACGTGATGTTGCTCGATGAGCCCCTGTCGAGCCTCGATCCGCATTTCCGCGAAGAGATGCGCTTCGAGATCAAGGATCTGCAACGCCGCTTCGGTTTCTCGATCCTCTACGTTACCCATGATCAATCCGAAGCGATGGCCTTGTCGGATCGGATTCTGGTCATGAAGGCTGGTGTCGTGCAGCAAATCGGCACCCCGCTCGAGGTTTATGGCGCTCCGGCCAACCGCTTCGTCTTCGAGTTCATCGGCCTCTCCTGCTTTCTTCACGCCGGGCTGACACCCTCCGGCATGCAGATCGCCGGCACGGCATACCCGTGGCCCAACGGGATGCCACCGCCACCGGAAATATTGGCGGCAGGTACCGGGGTACTGGCCGCGCGCCCGACAGAAGTCGATTTCGTCAGCGAGGGCGGCATACGGGGCGTCGTCATGCGCAAAGCCTATCTGGGCGAGATCATCGACTACCGGATCAAGGTCGGTGAAACCGAGCTTCGGGTGCAGAAGACCCGCCGCGTGGCCGGGCCCGCAGTCAGCGAAAGCTGTGGCCTGAGCTTTGTCCGCCCGCAGTGGTATCCGGTCGGCTGAACGGATCGGTGCCGGCCTACTGCCCGGCAATGCGCAACATGACTTTCCCGGTTCGGCCAGGTTTCAATGACGCAGCGACGGCTTCGGCAACCTGATCCAGGGTGAAAGTGTCGGTGACTTCGGTCGCGAAAAGGCCTTGGATGGTCAATTTCTTGACCTCGCGCAGGATGCCCAGCAGTTTCAGCGGTGATTGCTGCATCATCCAGTTGGGCAGCAGGAATCCCGAGATGTGGGCGACCGGCATCATCAGGTCGCGGATATGCAGTTGTGTCGGACTGTTCGCCAGGGTGCCGTAGACCACCAGCTTGCCATCGAGTCCGAGGCAACGGACAACCTGCGCGGTCAGGTCGCCGCCCACGCAGTCCATCGCGTGGCCTACGCCCTTGCCTTGGGTGATCCGCTGAACCTCGGCCGGCAGGTCTTGATTGTCGGTTGCAACGACGGCGGCGGCGCCCAGCGTGCGCAGTTCGTTGCTGGCGGCGCCGGAGCGCACTACGCAAAGCGTCTTGAATCCGTAGCGCTTGCCGAGACGGATCACGCTCTTGCCCAGGGCGGAGCCGGCAGCGGTGACGAGCAGCCAGCCGCCGCGCGGGACGCGCAGCACTTCGCGCGTCAGGACGTAGGCGGTTACAGGATTGACGAAGAACATCGCCCCCTGTTCGTTCGAAATGCTGTCGGGCAAGGCCACCGCGCGCTTTGCGGAGACCACGGTGTATTCCTGCCAGGTACCGTTGGGCGGGCCGCCGGCGATGGCAACGCGCTTGCCGCGCAACCGCCAGGCGAGAAATCCGGAGCCAGTGGCGTCCACCACGCCCATGCCCTCACCGCCAAGCGCGTAGGGCGGCTCCGGGCAGGGGTTGCTGGCCGCAGGGTCGTAGAAGACAGGCGCGCCCGGTTCGCGGTTCTGGTTCCAGACAATGCGCTGCAACGCCGCGTGGTACGTGCCGTGAACGAAATTGAGATCGGAAGGATTGATCGGGCTCAGGAGCATGCGCACACGAACTTCCCCGGGCCCCGGTTCGGGTACCGGCACGTCGCTCAGCGCAATTTTGCCGACGTTCTGGGTGAAGACGCCGAGCCGTGCCGATTTCATCGTTCAGTTCCTGTAGCCGGGATCGATCTTGTCGAGCTTGCGCAGCAGCGCCGGCCAGGCGATGTCACCGCCCATGCCTTTGGTCACCGTGGCCAGTATTTTCCGCGTATCGCCCTGAATGTCGGGCGAAATGAAGAGCAGATCGCCGGCTGCCTGCGCGGCGATCTGGATCTGGCAGGTGCTCTCGAAAACGTACATCGAGAGGAAAGTGTCGGGAACGGTCTTGCCCACCACCAGCAGGCCGTGATTGCGCAGCATCAGGAAAGTCTTGTTGCCGAGGTCGGCCTGCAGGCGTGGCTGTTCGTCCTCGCGCAGGGCAATGCCCTCGTAGTCGTGATAGGCCAGCGACGACAGGACCAGAGTCGACTGCTGCGAAATTGGCAGGATGCCGCCCTTGTGGGCGCTGGCAGCGACGCCGGCACGGGAGTGCGTGTGCATGACGCAATGGGCGTCCTCGCGCCCGGCGTGGATGCAGCTGTGAATCATGAAACCGGCCGGGTTGACCGGAAACGGCGAGTCGTGAAGCTTGTTGCACTTGGCATCGACCTTGATCAGCGACGAGGCGGTGATCTCGTCGAAAAGCATGCCGTAGGGATTGATCAGGAAGTGATGCTCGGGGCCGGGGATGCGCAGGCTGATGTGGGTAAAGACGAGATCGGTCCAGCCGTGGAGGGCGGTCAGGCGGTAGAGCGCAGCAAGGTCGACACGCAGTTGCCATTCTTCGGCGCTGACCTGGTCCTTCATTGAGGGGATGTTCATTTGTCGCTCCTCTGGCGATGGATGAATAGTGTGGCCGGCCGGGAAAGGCCTGCCGCCGTTACCAGGGCATTGCGTCGATGTTGCTGCGCTTGATGTCCGCGATTCGGGTCACGCCCGAGAGCGCCATCGCCACTTCGAGTTCGCGTTTGAACGTCGCCAGCAGGTCGCCCAGGCCTTGCTCGCCGCCGCCGGCCATCGCCCAGACCCAGGGGCGCCCGATCATCACCGCCCTGGCACCGAGCGCGACGGCCTTGTAGACATCGAGCCCGCTGCGGACACCGCCGTCCATCAGCACTTCCAGTTTGTCGCCCACCGCATCAGCGATGGCCGGGAGTTTCGAAATGCTCGACGCCACGCTGTCCAGCTGGCGGGCGCCATGGTTGGAGACGATCAGCCCGTCGGCGCCGACCTCCAGCGCCCCCCGGGCATCCTCGACTTCCTGGATGCCCTTGAGCAGCAGAGTGCCTTTCCAGATGCCACGCAGCCATTCGATATCCTTCCAGGTCACGGAGGTGTCGAACTGCTTGTCGATCCAGACGCGATAAGCCGCGAGGTCGGTCGGGTCGGGCACCAGGTGGGCGAGGCAGCCAAACGAGTGCGGTTTGCCATTGACGCCGACGTCCCAGATCCAGCCGGGCCGGGTGCCGAGTTGCCAGGCCTTGCCCAGTTTTGCCTTCAGTGCATTGCTCAACATGCCGTTGCGCGTATCGCGATGACGCATGCCGGGCATCGGCAGATCGACGGTGAAGACCAGAGTGGTGCAGCCATTGGCCATCGCGCGCTCGAGCAGTTCCCTGATCACGCCGCGGTCACGAATCATGTAGAGCTGGAACCAGAAAGGCTGCGCGGAAGCAGCCTTGATTTCCTCGAGCGGGCAGATGCCCACGGTCGACAGGGTAAAAGGGATGTTTTTCGCATTGGCGACGCGCACCCCCTGGACTTCGCCCCGACGCCCGAACAGTCCCGCCATGCCGACCGGTGCCAGCACCACCGGCATGTCGGCCCGGGCGCCGGCGATGGTCGTGCTCGTGTCGAGGTGATCGACGTTCGTGAGGACGCGCTGCTTGATCAGGATCCTGGAAAAGTCATCGACATTGCTGGCGAGCGTGCGCTCGTCGTTGGCTCCGCCGTCGATGTAGTCGAACAGGAAACGGGGCAGGCGGGCCTCCGCCAGGCGGCGGTAATCGAGCGTCGTTGCCGGGTGGATGTTCAGGGTCTTGCCCATCGGGACGCCTCCGTTCAGAGAATCTTGCCGGGATTGAGCAGGTTCTTCGGATCCAGCGTTTGTTTGATGGTGCGCATCAGTGCCACTTCAGTTTCGCTGCGGCTGACCGAAAGATAGGGTTTCTTCTCCAGGCCGATGCCGTGCTCGGCCGAGACCGAGCCGCGGAAGGATGCCAGCCCGCCATAGACGAGTGCTTCGACCTTGGGCCGCGCGCCCATGTAGTCCTGCGCTTGCACTTGCACCACGACGTGCAGGTTGCCATCGCCGAGATGGCCAAAAATGAACAGGCGGTGCGGGTCGACGGCTTCCGGCATGGCCTTGGCCAGATTGGCCGTATAGCTTTCCATCTCGCTGATCGGCAGCGAGATGTCGAAGACGATCGGCAGGCCGCCGTGCATGACCTGCTCGACATCGTCACGCAAGGACCAGAAGCCGTGGCAATCCGCATCCGACTGGGAAATCGCGGCGTCGACGATGAGCCCGTCCTCGAACGCGGATTCCATCGCCGCGTTGAAGCGCTGGGTATCGAGCTCGCGGTCCGCGCCCTGACTCTCGACCAGGACATAGTACGGGTAGTCCTGCGCAATCGGCGCTTGTCCCTTGGCGGGCGGGCTGGTCACCAGCTTGTAGAAACCCTGCCACATCACCTCGAAGGCCGAGAGCGTGCCGCCCAGCGACTTGTCCATGTGCTTGAGGAAGCTGGCCAGGTGGTCGAAGCTGTCCAGGCCGACGAAGGCCATGTTGGTCGTCGTCGGCTTTTCGCGCAGGCGCAGGACCAGTCGCGTGATCACGCCGAGCGTTCCTTCCGAACCGATGAACAGCTGCTTCAGATCGTAACCGGTGTTGTTCTTGATCAGGTGGTTCAACGACGAGACGACGGTGCCGTCGGCGAGCACCACTTCGAGCCCGAGCACCATGTCGCGGGTCATGCCGTAGCGGATCACCCGGTTGCCGCCGGCGTTGGTCGCCGCCGTGCCGCCCAGGGTGGCCGTGCCCCGCGCGCCAAGGTCGAGCGGATAGGCGAGGTCGTGCGCTTCCACCGCTTCCTGCAGCGCTTGCAGCGTGACGCCGGCCTGCACGGTCGCGGTGCGCTGTACCGGATTGATGTTCTCGATGGTGCGCATGCGCTCCAGCGAAAGGATCAGTTCATCCGCGTTGGCATCGCCCCCATGCACCAGGCCGGTCAGTCCGCCCTGGGTAACCACGCTCACGCCATGGGCATGGCACCAGCGCATGACGGCGGCCACTTCATCCGTGTTGGCCGGTCGCACCAGGGCCATCGCCTTGAGGTTGTCCGGGCGATAGGCGCCGGCCGAACGTGTCGCGACATCGGCGGCTTCCATTACGCCATTGTGGCCGACCAGGGCCCGCAATTCTTCGACGATATTCATGCTTGCCATTCCTCAGATCATGACTTCGATCAGGTGCGGGCCCCGGTGTTTCATGGCGGACCCGTACTGGGCGGCGAACTCCTCGCAGGTCGTTGCCCGGCTGGCTTCGACACCCAGTCCCTCGGCGATCTTGACCCAGTTCATCTCCGGATTGTGCAGGTCGAGCATCGACAGCGCCTTGGCGCCGGCGCCGGTGGCCCCGACCCGCTGCAGTTCGATGTTGAGGATGGCATAGGAACGGTTGGCGTAGATGACGACGGTTATATCCAGGTTCTCCCGCGCCATCGACCACAGGGCCTGCATCGTGTAGGCGGCGCCACCGTCGCCGTGCGGGCAGACCACTTTGCGGTCGGGGGCCGCCAGGGCGGCGCCGACGGCGAG
>Ga0209202_1002123_pt1 | contig 11204 bp, 10 predicted proteins | sample AD_UKC032_MetaG_FD_184416 | JGI IMG/M metagenome (GOLD analysis project Ga0209202, IMG submission 184416) | Active sludge microbial communities of municipal wastewater-treating anaerobic digesters from USA - AD_UKC032_MetaG (SPAdes) (version 2) | ecosystem: Engineered > Bioreactor > Anaerobic >... | reverse complement strand
GCGAAACCCAGACCAGCATCCCGGTTGTCTGCTACGAAGGCAGCCCGTATCGATTGCACCAGCCGTTCCTGCCGGCCGGCGACCAGCCCGAGGCCATTCGCCAGTTGGTCGAAGGGCTGGAGGATGGTTTGTCCTACCAGACCCTGCTTGGCGTCACCGGCTCCGGGAAGACCTACACGATGGCCAACGTCATCGCCCGGACCGGTCGCCCAGCGCTGGTGCTGGCGCCGAACAAGACGCTGGCGGCGCAGTTGTACTCGGAGTTCAAGGAGTTCTTCCCGGAAAACGCCGTCGAGTATTTCGTATCCTATTACGACTACTACCAGCCGGAAGCCTATGTGCCATCGCGCGACCTGTTCATCGAGAAGGACAGTTCGATCAACGACCACATCGAGCAGATGCGCCTGTCGGCCACCAAGAGCCTGATCGAACGGCGCGATGTGGTGATCGTCGCCACCGTATCATGCATCTACGGTATCGGCGACCGCGACGAATATCACAACATGATCCTCACCATGCGCGTCGGCGACCGGCTCGACCAGCGCGCCATCGTCAAGCGCCTGACCGATATGCAGTACGAGCGCAACGACATGGACTTCCATCGCGGCACCTTCCGCGTGCGTGGCGACATCATCGACATCTTTCCGGCCGAACACGCCGAGCATGCGATCCGGATTTCGCTGTTTGACGACGAAATCGAGGGTTTGCAGTTTTTCGACCCGCTGACCGGGCATCTGCTGCACAAGGCGTTGCGGTTTACCGTGTTTCCTGCCTCACATTACGTGACGCCGCGCACTACGGTGGTGCGCGCCATCGAGGCGATCAAGAACGAGTTGCGCGACCGGATTGCCTTTTTCAATGAGCGTCAGAAACTTGTCGAGGCCCAGCGTATCGAGCAGCGCACCCGTTTCGACCTCGAACTGCTCGACCAGATCGGCTTCTGCAAGGGCATCGAAAACTACTCGCGGCATTTTTCAGGGCGCCAGGCCGGCGAAGCGCCACCGACGCTGATCGACTATCTGCCGGCCGATGCTCTGATTTTCATCGACGAGTCGCATGTCACCATCGGCCAGGTAGGCGGCATGTTCAAGGGCGACCGGTCACGCAAGGAGAACCTGGTCGATTACGGCTTCCGGCTGCCGTCGGCGCTCGACAACCGGCCGCTGCAGTTCAATGAATTCGAAGCGCACCTACGGCAAACCATTTTTGTTTCGGCGACGCCGGCCGATTACGAAAACCGGCATGCGGGGCAGGTGGTCGAGCAGGTGGTGCGGCCAACCGGACTTATCGACCCGCTGGTCATGGTGCGGCCGGCATCGACCCAGGTCGATGATCTGCTGACGGAAATCAAGAAGCGGGTCGATGCCGGCGAAAGAGTACTGGTGACCACGCTGACCAAGCGCATGGCCGAAGACTTGACCGATTTCCTGGCCGAACACGGGATCACGGTGCGTTATCTGCATTCGGACATCGATACCGTCGAGCGTGTCGAAATCATCCGCGACCTGCGTCTGGGCGAGTTCGACGTCCTGGTCGGCATCAACCTGCTGCGCGAAGGGCTCGATATTCCTGAGGTCTCGCTGGTCGCCATTCTCGATGCCGACAAGGAGGGCTTCCTGCGTTCGGAGCGTTCGTTGATCCAGACGATCGGCCGCGCCGCGCGCCATATCAATGGCACAGCCATCCTCTATGCTGATACGATTACACAATCCATGCAGCGGGCCATTGCTGAAACGGAACGGCGGCGCGAAAAGCAGATCGGCTTCAATGCGGAACGCGGGATTACACCGCGCGGTGTCTCGAAAAAGATCAAGGACATCATCGACGGCGTCTATGACGTCGAGTCAGTCCAGAGCGAACTGAAAGCGGCACAGCAGCAGGCGGCCTACGAGGCCATGGATGAGAAGACGGTGGCAAGGGAAATCAAGCGCCTCGAAAAGCTGATGCTCGAGTGCGCGAGGAATCTGGAATTCGAAAAAGCGGCAGCGGCTCGCGACGATTTGTTCCGCCTGCGGGAGCGGGTGTTCGGCGCGGCACAGCATGACCGGGATGGAGACGAGACAAAATGAGTTATCGCGTGCTGCTGGTCTGCATGGGCAACATCTGTCGTTCACCGACGGCAGAGGTTGTCGTGCGACAGTTAATAAAAAACAATAAATTAGGGCATATTGTTGAAGTTGACTCTGCAGGGACGCACGGCTATCACGTCGGTGAGGCGCCGGATTCCCGGACGCAGCGCGCGGCCTTGATCCGCGGCTATAACCTGTCACAACTGAGGGCGCGCAAAGTGGCGCGGCAGGATATCGACTACTTCGACCTTATCCTGGCCATGGACAAGAGCAATCTCGACAACCTGCGGCGCATGGCACCGCCGGAGGCGCATGAGCGGATCAAGCTGTTCATGGATTACTCGAAGAACTTCGACGACGACGAGGTGCCCGATCCTTATTACGGCCTCGGACATGGTTTCGACTTGGTACTCGACATGGTCGAGGATGCGGCGCGGGGATTGATCGAGGAAATAAAGCAGAAGGTCGGTTCGCGCTGAGTTTTCGCTCGGAGCAATAAAAAAGGGCACCCGCAGGTGCCCTTTTCGTTTTGTAGCTGATGGCTACTTTTGCGTCTCGACCATTTCCATCGGCGCATCGTTGCCCGCTTCAACAGCCTTCTGCCTGCGCGGACGGCCCAGTTTGGGTGCCGGTTCGGGTTGTGCAACGACGGCCGGAGCCGTAGTCTGCACCATGACCAGGCCGCTTTCAGCCAGCGTCTTGTCGAGATCCAGCGGTGCTGCTTCCTGGGCAACAACCGGCAGCGCGACAATTTCGATTTCCGCTGCTTCCTGGACGTTGACCGCAACAGGTGCCGGGGCAACCACTTCAGCGACCGGTGTCGTAACGATTTCCGGAATGACCAAGACTGGTTCGGCAACAACCGGGGCCACCGGCTCAAGGGCCGGGATCACGACAGCAGCGGGCGCTTCAACAACTGGTGCAACAACCGGCACGGCTTCTTCGGGCACGACGGGGGCGGCTTCGGCAGTGGCGGCGACAGGAGCCATTACGCCATTCTCACCTTCGTTGCGCCGTTCACCACGTCCGCGACCACCGCGACGACCGCGACGACGGCTGCCCTGGTCTTCTCCGCTGCCCGATTCGGGCGCCGTTTCGCCAGCATTGCCGGTGTTGACTACCGTACCCTCGGCCGCGGCCAATTCCGGCGTCAGCTTGTTTTCAACGGCTTCCGGTGGTTGCTGGCGTTCGCCGCGCTCCTTGCGCTCGCCACGGGGCCGCCGTTCCTTGCGCTCGCCGCTTGCTGCGGTCGACTCCTCGCGCGGGGCCTTTTCCGCGCTGCGCTCGCCACGCTCGTTACGATTGCCACGCTCCTGGCGTTCGCCTCGTTCACCGCGCTCTTCCTCGCGGCGAATGCCGTTACGGCCGGCGCGACGGTTGTCGCTGCGGTCGCGGCGGCCATCGCCACGGCCTTCGCGCGGCTTCCTGACCGGCTCGGGCGCTGGTGCAACTTCAACCGGCTGCGGCGGGCTGCGGAACCAGGAGAAAATCTTGGAAAAAATGCCGGCTTCGGGCTGGACAACGACCGGCGCTGGCGCCGCGGCTGCGGTTTTTTCCGGCAGGTTCGGCGCCGGCTGGTCGGGCGAGATGCCCTTGATGACGGCTTCCTGACGCGGCTTGGCGGCCTCGTCCTTGCCGCCGCCCTGCTTGGCGGCTTCCTCGATCGGCGCATCGACCATCTTGTAAGAGGGCTCGCGCACATCCTCGTTGTTCAGATCATCATGGCGCAGGCGGGTGATGGTATGGGCCGGCGTTTCGAGATGGACGTTCGGGATCAGCAGGATGGTGACTTTGTGGCGCAGTTCGATGGCCTGGATGTCCGGGCGCTTCTCGTTGAGCAGGAAGGTGGCGACATCGACCGGCACCTGGACATGCACGGCGCCGGTGTTTTCCTTCATCGCCTCTTCTTCCAGAATGCGCAGGATGTGCAGCGCAGCGGATTCGGTGGAGCGGATGTGGCCGGTGCCGGTGCAGCGCGGGCAGGAAATATAGCTGGTTTCGGCGAGGGCAGGGCGCAGGCGCTGACGTGACAGTTCCATCAAGCCGAAGCGGCTGATCTTGCCCATCTGGACGCGGGCGCGGTCGAAGCGCAGGGCGTCGCGCAGGCGGTTTTCGACTTCGCGCTGGTTGCGCTGGTTTTCCATGTCGATGAAGTCGATGACGATCAGGCCACCGAGGTCGCGCAGACGGAGCTGGCGAGCCAGTTCTTCAGCGGCTTCCATATTGGTCTTGAAGGCGGTTTCCTCGATGTCCGCGCCCTTGGTGGCACGGCCGGAGTTCACGTCAACGGCGACCAGCGCCTCGGTATGGTCGATGACGATGGCGCCACCAGACGGCAGATTGACCTGGCGAACGAATGCCGTTTCGATCTGATGTTCGATCTGGAAACGGGAAAATAGCGGCACATCGTCGTGGTAGCGTTTGACGCGATTGACGTTGCCCGGCATCACGGTGCCCATGAAGGCCTTTGCCTGCTCATAGACTTCGTCGGTATCGATCAGGATTTCGCCGATTTCCGAGTGGAAGTAGTCACGAATGGCGCGGATGACCAGGCTGCCTTCCAGATAAATCAGGAAAGCGCCGCTCTGCTGCTTGGCGGCACCTTCGATGGCGCTCCACAGTTGCAACAGATAGTTCAGATCCCACTGCAGTTCTTCAGCCTGGCGGCCAATGGCGGCAGTACGGGCAATCAGGCTCATGCCGTTGGGCACTTCGAGCTGATCCATGGTGTCGCGCAATTCGGCACGTTCATCGCCGTCGACGCGACGGGAAACACCACCACCGCGCGGATTGTTCGGCATCAGGACCAGGTAGCGGCCGGCCAGGGAAACATAGGTTGTCAGGGCGGCGCCCTTGTTGCCACGTTCGTCCTTGTCGACCTGGACGATCAGTTCCTGGCCTTCCTTCAGCGCTTCGTTGATCTTGGCGCGACCAACTTCTACGCCCGGCTGGAAATAGGCGCGGGAAATTTCCTTGAAGGGCAGAAAACCGTGGCGATCTGCACCGTAGTCGACGAAGCAAGCTTCGAGACTGGGTTCGATGCGGGTGATGACACCCTTGTAAATGTTGCTCTTGCGTTGCTCTTTGGCGGCCGATTCAATGTCTAGGTCAATCAGTTTCTGACCATCAACAATGGCGACACGGAGTTCTTCGGCCTGTGTCGCATTGAAAAGCATGCGTTTCATTGTTTTGGGGCTCCTGCGCGCTTGGGCACGCAGCAACGAAACGCCCGTTCAGGCAGCGACAGTTTCTTTATCGGGTTGCGTCATTAAGGATGAGGGCAAAGGCGATGATGAATGTGCTGATCAACAAACGGTTGCGTGTTTTTTATTGAAATGCGCAACCTGAAAATTCCTGCAACGGGCAATCCGTGCGTGCTTACGGCGGGCTAATCCATTAACATCACTACTTTTGGTGAGTGAACTTAACCAGTCGTTTTACGTTGGTCTGGCTTGTGCAAGTCGCGCAAGTGAGACTTCGGAGCCTGCCGCGTGACGGTCGCGCTTTGGCGCGAGGCAAACGGTCTGACGGTTCGGAATCTCTTGCAAACCGAGACGTAAAACGTGGGCAGTATATTAGAAAATGAACAGCGCTGGTAACAATTCAGTCACCCATCTGGTGATCGGCGAAGAAGAGCAGGGCCAGCGTCTAGACAACTTTCTGATTCGCGTCTGCAAGGGGGTGCCGAAGAGCCACCTCTACCGCATACTGCGCAGCGGTGAAGTACGGGTGAATAGCGGCCGGGTGGCTGCGACCTATCGCCTGTGCGTTGGCGACAAGCTGCGCATTCCGCCGATCAGGATTGCCGAGCGGCCGCAGAACGAGGTTGACGAGGCCGCCAAGCAACGCGTCGATCTGCCGATCATCTATGAAGACGAGGCCATGCTAGTCGTCGACAAGCCGGAAGGCATCGCGGTGCACGGCGGCAGCGGGGTCAGTTTCGGTGTCATCGAGGCCTTGCGCCGGCAGCGGCCGCAGGCAAAATTCCTCGAACTGGCGCATCGTTTGGATCGCGAAACCTCCGGCATCCTGCTGGTCGGCAAGAAACGGCTGGCGCTGACGGCGCTGCACGACATGTTCCGCGAACATGGTGCCGGTGCCGACAAGCGTTACCTGGTGCTGGTCAAGGGGCGCTGGATGAATGCCACCCAGCACGTCAAGCTGCCCTTGCACAAGTATTTGACGGAAGGCGGGGAGCGGCGGGTGTCGGTCAACCCCGAAGGCAAGGCTGCCCATACGGTATTCCGCCTGCTGGCGCGCTGGCCGGAAATGAGCCTGCTGGAAGCGCAGCTGAAAACCGGGCGCACGCATCAGATTCGTGTCCATCTTGCGCATCTCGGTTTTCCGATTCTTGGCGATGAAAAATATGGCGAGTTCGCCCTCAACAAGAATCTCAAGCGCGACGGCCTCAAGCGTATGGCGCTACACGCCTGGCGCATGGCTTTCCGCCACCCGCTGACGGCGGCCCCACTTGAATTCATCGCGCCGCTGCCCGACAGCATTGGGAATTACATGGTTGCGGTCGACGCCGAAAAAGCACGTGAATTCAGCGCCGACAATCTGGAACAAATTCTTGGAAGAAACCTCTGAAGCGCATGAAATACGAAATGATCGTCTTCGACTGGGACGGCACCTTGCTGGATTCCGCCGGCGCCATCGTGCAGGCGATCCAGGCCGCTTGCCGCGATCTGGACTTGCCTGAGCCGAGCGATACCCGGGCCCGCCACGTGATCGGTCTCGGGCTGGTCGACGCCATGCGCCAGGCAGTGCCGGATCTGCAGCTGGAGCGTTATCAGGAAATGTCCGAGCGCTACCGTTACCACTACTTGTCCGGCGATCTTCAATTGACATTGTTCAAGGGTATTCCGGAACTGCTGGCCAATCTGCGGTCGGCTGGTCATCTGCTGACCATCGCCACCGGCAAGAGCCGCGTCGGCCTCGACCGGGCACTCGATCATTCCGGTCTGCGCCCCTTGTTCCAGGCTTCGCGCTGCGCCGACGAATGTCATTCCAAGCCGCATCCGCAGATGCTGGAAGAACTGATGGCGGAATTCGGCATTTCTGCGGCGTCGACCGTGATGATCGGCGACACCTCGCATGATCTGCTGATGGCCCGCAATGCCGGCGTCGATAGCCTGGCGGTGACCTACGGCGCCCATCCCCACGACCATCTGGCCGAACATGGCCCGCTGGCCTGTCTCCACAATGTCGAGGAACTCGCGGCGTGGCTGAAGCGCAACGCCTGATTTGCGCCAGCGCCGAGTTGACCGAAGCCGGCAAGAGTATCCGCTTCACGGTCATGCGCGGGCAACGGGAAGCGGCGGCTTTCGCGATCCGTTTCCATGGCCAGGTGCGTTGTTATCTCAATGAATGCGGCCACGTGCCGGCGCAATTGGACTGGCAACCCGGAGAGTTCTTCGACGATTCCAAGCTATACTTGATCTGCTCGGTTCATGGCGCGCTTTATGCCCCGGAAACGGGTCGGTGCCTGGGCGGACGCTGCCAGGGAAAAGGCTTGGTGGCGCTGCCCGTCGTCGAGGCGAATGGTCAGGTATTTTTGAAGCAAGAAATCACAAATGGATAATCCCCAACCCCCCAACAATTCTTCCGACTGGGAGCGGCGCACGCTCGAAAAACTAGTCTTCTCGGCCCTTCAGGAGCAGAAAGCCGGGCGGCGCTGGGGCATTTTCTTCAAGGTGCTCGGCTTCGCTTATCTGACACTGGTGCTGGCCGCGCTGGTCGATTGGGGCACCGAAACATCCCACCAGGAACGCCATACCGCGCTGATCGAACTGACCGGCACCATTGAGCATCGTGGCGCGGCCAACGCCGAAAAGATGCTCGAAGCGCTGCAGAGCGCCTTCAAAGAAAAGAACGTGGCCGGCGTCATCGTGCGCATCAACAGCCCCGGCGGCAGCCCGGTGCAGGCCGGTATCATCAACGACGAAATGCGTCGTTTGCGTGCCGCGCATCCACAGACGCCGCTTTACGTCGTCGTCGAGGATATTTGTGCCTCCGGTGGCTATTACGTTGCCGTCGCCGCGGACAAGATATATGTCAACAGAGCCAGTATCGTGGGTTCCATCGGCGTGTTGATGAACGGATTCGGGTTTACCGGCACCATGGACAAACTCGGGGTGGATCGGCGCCTGTTGACGGCCGGCAGTAATAAGGGCTTCCTCGACCCGTTCTCACCGCCGAATCCGGAACAGAACGCCATCGCCCAGACCATGCTGAATGAAATACACAAGCAGTTTATCGATGTGGTTAAAGCCGGCCGCGGCGATCGCCTGAAAGAGTCGCCGGAAATGTTTTCCGGTCTGGCCTGGACTGGCGAACAAAGCGTCAAACTGGGGTTGGCCGACGATTTCGGCAGCGTCGATTCGGTGGCTCGCGATGTGATCAAGGCCGAGAAGGTGCTCGACTACACCGTCAAGGAAAATATCGCCGAACGTTTTGCCAAGCGTTTTGGGGCTACTGCAGTCAACAGCTTCTGGAAGGGCGTAGTCGAGAGTTCGGCCGGGTTCAGCCTGCGCTGAACAGGGTTCAGGCGAGCATCAGAAACACTGTCGGACGCCGCTCGATTTCGGGCGGCGTTTGTTTTTTCCACTGCTGAATCGTCCGGGTCAGTACGGATTCCCCCGGCAGGCTGAGGTCGGTCGCCACTGTCAAGCGCGTGGCTGGCTGGCATGCCTGCAGGATGCTGTCGAGCAACTGCCGGTTGCGATATGGCGTTTCGATGAAGATCTGGGTCTGATGGCGTTTGCGCGATTCGCTTTCGAGGTCGCGCAGCATTTTTGTCCGCTCCGCTTCCTTGGCCGGCAGATAGCCCTGGAATGCGAAGCGCTGGCCGTTAAGGCCCGAAGCCATCAGCGCCAGCAAGATCGAAGACGGGCCGATCAGCGGCACGACGCGGATATTTTCGCGCTGGGCCAGCGCTACCAGGTCGGCGCCTGGGTCGGCGACTGCCGGGCAACCGGCTTCGGAAAGCAGACCGACATCGTGCCCGGCACGTAGCGGGGCAAGCAGGCGATCAAGCGCTTCGGAACGGGTGTGCTCATTAAGTTCCTCGAGAAGCAGCACCTGCAGCGGCTGCTCAGTACCGGCAGCTTTGAGAAAAGCACGTGCCGACTTGGCGTTCTCGACCACGAAATGAGTCAACGGGCGCACCCGCTCCAGAACGCTGGCTGGCAGCGAAATCTCTGGGGAAACAGCGCCCAATGGCACCGGGATCAGGTAGAGCGTGCCGCAATTCACAGGACGTTCAATCCGTGCTTGCGTAGAAGCTCACAAAGCGCAATCAGCGGCAGCCCGACGAGGGCGTTCGGATCGTCGCCATTAATCCGGGTCAGCAAGGCAATACCGAGCCCTTCCGATTTGGCCGAGCCGGCACAGTTGTAGGCGGGTTCGCGACGCAGGTAGTTCTCGATTTCCGTGTCATCCAGTTTCCGGAAACCGACCAGTGTCGGCACGCCGCATAGTTCTGCCTTGCCTGTGGCGGCATCGAGGACGCACAGGCCTGTAAAGAAATTGACGGTCTTGCCCGACAGTGTTCGCAATTGCTCGACAGCCTTGTCATGCGTTCCCGGTTTGCCAAAAATACGGCCATCCATTTCGGCGACCTGGTCACTGCCGATGATCAATGCTCCGGGATGCTGTTTCGCGACGGCACGTGCCTTTGCCTCGGACAAGCGCAATGCCGTGGCGGAAGGCGTTTCGCCGGGGAGGGGGGTTTCGTCGGTATCCGGGCTGGCGACGATGAACGGTAATCCGAGTCGGCCGAGCAGTTCGCGACGATAGGGCGAGGTCGAGGCCAATACGAGCTGTTTCTGTGACATAAATATTCTATTGCAACAAGTGCTTGCAAAAGAGTCTTGAAGCAGCACTTAGTTTTGACTTGGAGGGCTAAAAATATTATTATCTCGCGTTTAAGTCGGAACCGCTCAGGATTGAAAAAGATTTCGGATAGTTTCGCGTTTGCTCGGGATGGTCGTGTTCTTGAAGGAACATTGGCCGTTGCCAGCCTGGAACGCCTGCATGATTTGCTGGCGGAGGTTTCCGGAGAGCTTGCTTTCCGGATCGAAGGGTACAAAGGCGAGCGCGGACAGTCCATGCTGCATCTGGAAGTGAACGGGGCACTCCCGTTGGCTTGTCAGCGCTGCCTGGACGGCATCCGTTTCGAACTCGACGTCGATAGCCTGCTGGAATTGATTCCCGAAGGCAGCGAACTGTCGCAAGACGAGCTGGAAGACGACACCCGGGATTTCCTGCCGGTGGCGGGCGAACTTGATGTGGCCGAGTTGGTGGAGGATGAAATTCTCCTGGCCCTTCCAGTCGCGCCGCGGCACGAAAAATGTGGTTTGCCTGGCGCAGCCGATGCGGGCGAACGGGTCAATCCGTTTGCGGCACTGGCCGGGCTTAAAGGCAAGCCGAACTGATTTTTTTGGAGTATCAACATGGCCGTTCAACAGAACAAAAAATCCCCTTCCAAGCGTGGCATGCATCGCGCTCACGATTTCCTGGTTGCCCCGCCGCTGGCTGTCGAGCCGACGACCGGTGAGACGCACCTGCGTCACCACATTTCTCCCAACGGTTTCTACCGTGGCAAGAAGGTCCTGAAGGCCAAGGGCGAGTAATCGTTAATTGAAGAGGCAGGCGGTTCGTTTCGGGCCGCCTGCCTTTTCTTTTGCCATGACAGCCCGCATTGCCATCGATTGCATGGGGGGAGACCACGGACCGTCGGTGACGGTGCCGGCGGCGCTCCGCTTCCTGGAAGATCACCCCGGCGCCAGTCTGATACTTGTCGGGCGCGAAGAAGTCTTGCGGCCGCTGTTGGGCAGTCAGGACGCGAACCCCCGTCTGCGTGTGGTTCACGCTTCCGAAGTCGTCGAAATGGATGAATCCCCCGCGCTTGCGTTGCGCGGCAAGAAGGATTCGTCCATGCGGGTGGCGATCAATCTCGTCAAGAATGGCGAGGCGGATGCCTGCGTCTCGGCCGGCAATACCGGTGCCTTGATGGCGATCTCCCGCTTCGTCCTGAAAATGCTGCCCGGCATCGAGCGACCGGCGATCTGCGCCCCGTTGCCTACGGCCAACGGACATACCCACATGCTCGATCTCGGGGCCAACGTCGAT
>Ga0209202_1002122_pt1 | contig 11208 bp, 12 predicted proteins | sample AD_UKC032_MetaG_FD_184416 | JGI IMG/M metagenome (GOLD analysis project Ga0209202, IMG submission 184416) | Active sludge microbial communities of municipal wastewater-treating anaerobic digesters from USA - AD_UKC032_MetaG (SPAdes) (version 2) | ecosystem: Engineered > Bioreactor > Anaerobic >... | reverse complement strand
TTATTCACCATGCACACAGCATCGTCGTGGTGCTGGTCCCGGGCATGGGCGATGAAATTCAGACCATGAAAGCCGGCATCATGGAAATTGCCGACGTGTTTGTCATCAACAAAGCTGACCGGCCCGGCGCAAAACAACTGCAAACGGAACTGACTTCGCTGCTCAACGCATCGCCTCTTACTGAGGATTCGTGGCGTCCGCCCATTGTAAGCATCGGCAATCTGTATGAACCGGAAGGCTTTGCCGAAAAAACGGCCGAGCTTCTAAAAACCATTTTGGAACATCACACACACCTGATCGTCAGTGGGCAGCTCGCTCTGCGCATGGAGCGCATGGCCCTCATGGAAATCAACGATGCCCTGCACGCCTGTATCCTGGAACCGGTACTCGGTCATCTCATCGCCAGCGGCGAATTAAAAAAAATTACACAGAGAATCAGGAACCGGGAAACGGACCCCTATACCGAAGCAGAGGCCATCGCACGCCGTTTTCTCAAGTCAGGAGATACGCTATGACCCAGGCAGGCAAAAAAAGCGTTGGGACAGTTCAACCGGCAAATCCAAAAAAAATAACAGCTGTTGCCGCTTCGGCAAACCGCGGTTTGGTCATCGTCATTACCGGCAATGGCAAGGGCAAAACGACCTCTGCTTTCGGCCAGGCCCTGCGCGCCGTAGGACAGGGATACAAGGTTTTCATCATGCAATTTATGAAAGGCCGCGATTACGGCGAGTTTGTGGCCGCCAAGAAATATCTGCCGCGTCTGACGGTCCGTCGTTCGGGCCTCGACAGTTTCGTCATGCGCGATAAGCCCGCTCCCGTGGATATTGAACTCGCCCGGCAGGGCTTGGAATTGGCGAAAAAAGCGATCGCTTCCGGCAAATACAATATGGTCATCCTCGATGAAATCAATGTGGCGATTGACTTTAATCTCATTCCACTGGAAGAGATGATTCGTTTGATTAAAAATAAGCCGTCCGGGCTCGATCTGGTTCTCACCGGCCGATATGCAGCTAAAGAGATTATTAAACTTGCCGACACCGTCAGCGAGGTCAAAGAAATCAAACACCATTATACCGCCGGCATTAAGGATCGGGCAGGTATTGAATATTAATAAACACTCTCTTAAATGAACGGAGAAAGATTATGTTTGCCTGGCTTACCAGTCCTGAAGCCTGGATTGCCCTCGGAACCCTGACAGCCCTGGAGATCGTTCTGGGCATTGACAATATCATTTTTATTTCCATTCTGGTGGGGCGTCTGCCCGTCGCAAAAAGAAACTTTGCCAGAAACACAGGGCTGATACTGGCCATGCTCACCCGACTCGCGCTGCTTTTTTCCATTGTCTGGGTGTCCAATCTGATCCAGCCGTGGTTTACAGTTCTGGGGCAGGAGATTTCCGGACGCGATATTATCCTTGTCGGGGGAGGATTATTCCTGCTGGCCAAAGCGACGCATGAAATTCACAGCAACTTGGAAGGAATCGAAGACGAAAAACCGAAACTGAAAACGACGAAAATGGGAGCGGTGCTATTACAGATTGCCATCCTCGATATTGTGTTTTCGCTGGATTCCGTTATCACCGCGGTAGGTCTGGCCCAGCACATCTCGATTATGGCGATTGCGATCATTATGGCTGTTGGCATTATGTTGTTTGCCGCCAAGCCGATTGCGAATTTTGTGGACGCTCACCCGACCATTAAAATTCTGGCTTTGTCTTTTTTGATTCTGGTGGGCGTCACATTGATTGTTGAAGGCTTCGACGTGCATGTACCGAAAGGCTACATCTACTTTGCGATGGCTTTTTCCGTGGCGGTGGAAATGCTCAATCTGCGTTTGCGTAAAAAACAGGTAAAGCCGATCCAGTTGCGAAAAGAAATCACGGAGTAGTTCCATGCATCGCAAATTTATTTGGGCGGCATGCGCAGCGCGCCGTCCAAACGAATGCAGCAGCCGTTCAGCATGGTATTTTCAATCACATGCAAAACCATCCGGGCAAATTCCACAGGCCGGCCCAGCCGCCTGGGGAAGGGAACCCCACTGGCCATGCCCTCTTTAACCGTCGCAGGTAAACCGGCCATGAGCGGCGTCTCAAAAAGTCCCGGCGCAATTGTGGCCACCCGAATGCCATAGTCAGCGCATTCCCGCGCTATCGGCAGCGTCATCCCAACAATGCCGCCTTTGGATGCGGCATAAGCCGCCTGACCGATTTGCCCGTCAAATGCGGCGATGGATGCGGTATTTACAATCACACCCTTTTCACCCTCATGATTGGGGTTGTTGTTCACCATCTGCTCGACGGCCAGGCGAATCACATTCATCGTTCCCACCAGATTGATCTGGAGAACCTTATTAAATAATGACAGTGGTAGAGGGCCTTTTTTGCCCAGAACTTTGGCTGCATCCGGCACGCCTGCGCAGTTCACCGCCACATTCACTGTCCCGAATTGATCAACGGTTTTTTTGACGGCCTTACGAACGGAATCCTCGCCCGTCACATCAGCATGGGCAAAAATAACATGATTCGGATCCGAAGCCGCCAACTTTTCACCCTTGGCGGCATCCATATCGACAACAGCAACTTTTGCTCCATGACGCGCCAATTCCAGCACCGTCGATTCCCCCAGTCCCGACGCTCCGCCGGTGACCAGAGCGACAACTTCCGTTATGTTCATGGTTCCTCCCTTGAAACACTGATAATGTTTTACGAATCAAAATGCCCCGCCCTAAATGAAGTCAGTATCCCTAAACAATCTCCCTGCCGATAATCATATCCTGCACTTCACGGACCCCTTCATAAATATCGATGATGTGTGCATCGCGCGCCAGTTTAGATATTTCATAATCCGTGGTGTAACCATAACCGCCATGGAGATGCAGACCTTCATTCGCGCAGAAAACGGCCGCTTCCGCACAGGTGTTTTTCGCCAACGACGCATAGATGCCGGCATCTTTGGCTTTTTCCTGAATTTTGTAACAGGCTTTTATCAGGGATAACTCCGCCAATTCAACTTTTTTCCACATGGTGATGAGCATATCCCGGGCTACCGGCAGATCGCAGATGCGCTGGCCAAATTGTTTGCGTTCGCGGGTGTAGGCGAGCGTCAAGTCCAGCGCTCTCTTGGCCAATCCCAGACCGATGGCCGCAACCATCGGACGCGCGAAATCGAGCACGTCGATGATATATTTAAAACCGAAACGCCGATCTCCAATGATCTGATCGGGCTGAATGATAACATCCTCAAAGGTAACACTGGCTGTGTTGGACAACCTTTGCCCCAGTTTTTCTTCTGGTTTGCCAATAATAATTTTACCGCCTCCAGGGAGTTTAATTTCCCGGGTGGTATTCCCGACATCGGGAAGATCGGTGGAGGTCATAGGTTCCACTGGAATGACCACACAGGCCATGAAGTTAACGGCGGGCTTGCCTGTTTTGCATAAAACGGTAAACTGAGAAGCATAAGACGCATTGGTAATAAAACACTTGGAGCCGTTTAAAACATAAGAACCATCATCACGCTTGGCGATAAAACTGGTCATCATGGAATTATCGGAACCAGCACCCGGTTCGGTCAAACAAAAAGACGCCAGAAGCGGCTTTTCAACAAAGGGACGAAGAAACCGTTCTTTTTGTTCTTCTGTTCCGTGCTGGCTGATCACAACATTGGCCAGATCATTGCACATGGCGGACGTGGCAATGCCCGTATCGCCGTAAGATATTTCTTTGATGATCAGCGCTGATGAAAACACATCGACATCAAACCCCTTGATCGATTTCGGAATACACAAATTGATCACGCCCATTTCCCAGGCCTTATTGATGATCGGCCACGGAAAGCAATGTGCCTTTTCCAGTTCCAGAATATGGGGCGTAATGTCATTTTTTACAAACTTGCGCACGGTTTCCCTATACAACAATTGATTTTCACTGAAACTTAGATCCATAAACTACCTTTCGTTTACCTTGATCAGAAATTGTTGCCTGTTACTGGATTAAGCTTTGGCCAAGACTCTTTCCGCCGTCGCAAGACTGATTATGGAATCACAAGAAACTCCGATAGTTTTAAAAAAGTCGCGCAGCGGACGTCCCGGACCGATTTCATAAACCCCAGTCGCGCGGGAAGCCAATGCCTGCATGTTATCCCGCCATAATACAGCGTGAGAAAGCTGACTGACCAGGTTGTTGATCACGGAGTCAACGCTTGCGGCGTGAAATGATCCCAGATAGTTGGAAGTCACATGAGAAGCGTTTTGGGCCTGAAACGATTGACTGAAACCTTTCAGGGCTTTGGCAAAAGGCTCTTCAATTTTTTTCATAAAACGGCTGTGAAAAGGTGCGCTGACGTTAAGTTGAACAAACCGGTATGTTTTCGGAACCGGAAATAATCCCTTGCATCGGTTCTCCGCTTCAGGCAAAGCGGCGGCTTCGCCGCTGATCACCACCTGATTGGCGGAATTGATATTCGCGACATCAACCGGCAAATCCTCAAGTATGGCCTTCAAAGCCACGATGTCTATCCCTTCAGATATCACCGCAGCCATGGAGCCCACTCCCACCGGAACAGCTTCTTGCATCAATTTGCCGCGCTGACGGACAATTTGCACCGTGTCGGCAAAGGGCATGACACCCGCGGCGACCAGCGCCGTGAATTCACCTAACGAATGGCCGCCGAAATAGTCGGCTTTGAATCCGTACTTTTCAACAAGTCCCCGAAACATGGCCACTTCGGTGGTCACAATGCAGGGCTGCGTGTACTCAGTCAGGTTCAATCTTGCGTCTTCCTGAAAACAAATCGCTGCTAAATCTAATCCCAGGGCGTCTGCCGCTTCTTCATAGGTTTGACGACACACAGGCATTGAATCGTAAAAATCTTTCCCCATTCCTTGCCTTTGGGAACCCTGTCCGGGAAAAACAACCACTGTACCTTTCATTTCGCTCATTTTAATTCCTCAAAATAACGCTTAAAATGTTCACCCTTCATTTTTTTGTTTTGACGTGTAATTTGCTTTGCAATGAAAACGGATATTAGCATGGAAGAAGTCATGCATCCTGTAAACTGAAGTTGACATTACAATGCTTCATGGTAGAGAGGTATTAAAATGAAGATCAGACTAAGTCAAGTTGAAATTATGTTTCATTTGTTAAGAAATAATTCATGATGATACTGGATAGAGAATTTTATAATCGCCCCACTTTAGAAGTAGCACGAGACCTTTTGGGGAAAAAACTAATCCGGCGGATTGGCGACAAAAAGTTATCCGGGATTATTATTGAGACGGAAGCCTATTGCGGAACAAAAGACAGCGCCTGTCACGCACACCGTGGTCAAACCCTTCGCAATGCGGTCATGTTCGGTCCGCCGGGCTGTGCTTATGTATATTTTACTTACGGTATGCACTATCTATTGAACTTGGTGACAGAAGATGAAGGCAACCCCTGTGCAGTACTGTTGCGGGCTATTGAACCACTTTCGGGTCTTACCGAAATGCAGTCACGCAGAAGACGTCAGGGAAAAGAGCTGACCAACGGCCCCGCCAAACTGTGTCAGGCGATGGCAATTGATAAATTTTTCAACGGCTGGGATTTGACAAAAGGCTCGCAATTGTGGTTGGAAAACTATCAAAGGGTTGAGTCTCATGCCATCTTATCCAAGCCCAGAATCCGCATTGATTATGCCCGGAAGGAAGACCGGGAATCCCTCTGGCGGTTTCTGATTAAATCCTAACCATCCTCAGTCTGTTTTTGATTTTTTTCTTCCAGATACAGTTCCAGTAATAATTTCCAACTGGCCAGAAAGAATGAGGCAATCACTGGACCGAGAACGAATCCGGAAAATCCAAAAACAGCGATACCTCCCAGAGTAGATAGAAAGATTAACAGCGAATGCATTTGTATATCATTGCCCAACAAAATCGGGCGCAATAGATTGTCCACCAAACTGATTACGATCGCTCCAAAAAGCAGAATAGTAATTCCTTGCCAGATATGCCCCAAAAGCAACATGATGATTCCCGCCGGCGCCCAAATGATCGCCGAGCCGATTGCCGGAACAATTGAAAAACCAACCATCAGCACACCCCAGACTAATGGATTGGCAATGCCGGTAATATAAAAAATCAGGCCACCCAGCAATCCCTGAATACCACCGATCACAAACGTAAACTTCAGGGTGGCCTTCGCAGTAACAAGAAATTCGGAAATAAATGTATTGATGTGACGCTGAGCGACCGGCATATAATGGCTGATGGTGTCGATCAAATGAGCTCCGTCACGTAAAAAGTAAAACAGGCAATAGAGCATCACCGCAAACTCAACGAGAAAAAGAATCGTATTTTCCGTTAAGGCGGAAAGATTCTTAACGATGAAATTGGTGACAGCTTTTAAAAGTTCGACGGATTTATCGGTTATGAATTGTTGATCTAGGTCAAAACGCGCAAGAAGCGGGTGCTGACCCAAAGAGTTAAGCATACCGGTGACCGAATCCATCCAGGAACTGCTGCTGGTATTAATCGAGTTGTATATTTCAAGAGATTCGCCGACCAGCAAGGCAAGAACTAGCCCGATCGGCAAAATTAAGATGACCAAAACCGCACCAAGGGTGAGACCGGCGCATAGATTGGGACTTTTAAATTTTCGATGCAGCCGTTCGTATAACGGAGCAAAAATTGCGGCCAGTAAGACCGCCCAGAAAAGCGCAAAGAAAAAAGGCTTCAGAATATAACCGAAAAAGAGCGTAATGATTCCCAGCAATAGAAATAGTATCATATTGGGGAAACCGACAAATGGTTTATCAAACATGAGTCGCCTCCTAAGCGATCAAGCATCCTTAAAAAAGCCAATTAGACTTATTTCTTCTATGGTAAAAACGCAACCGCAAGTGCTGTCGGATGAGTATGGATTTCACATGAATCACGCGGTAGCTGTAACGGATATTTTTGCCCAACCGTTCGGGATAAGCCGAAGCCGGAATATTGAGTTTTGCGCTACTTGCAGCCACCTTTCGAAACAGATTGATTTCTTTTCCGACGACACAAGCCCTGCCGTCTTTGACGGCATCCAGCATTGCCGGACCTGATTTCTCGCAGGCTGCATATGTCACGACCTTGCCCATGTGGTACAAGGAATGACCGTCGCTTCCGCCGGTTATCGCCTTTTTGAGATTCACCCCTAAAAGCGCGCACCGTAAATTCCAGCGATGAATATTCCCGGCGTTTATGACTTCTATACCGTCAACGGATTCCAGAAGACGTTCCACTCGGGTCTGTTCAAAATTCAGATTGCAGATACCGGTGTAGGCTACACAGTAGGGATGTGGAAATATCGTAACGGAAGGAAAAAGCTTTGCGCAATACACAATCTCCTCCATGCTCAGCCGAGTTGAGCTCATGATATCAGACCCCAGCAACGGTTTGATGTACTTGGAATAGAATTTTCTCAAATGCTGGGCTTGGTCAAAATACACCAGAATATGCGTGCCCTCGCGGGAAGTAATTTCTATACCGGGAATACTTGGCACATCCTTGTATTTATTCATCTCCAAAGCACCCCGGATATCATTATGATCCGTGATGGCGATACCGATCCCCAAAGCGCGCGCTCGCGCGGCAATCATCTGCACAGTGTCGCGGCCATCGGTGTAGCGGGTATGAAAATGCATATCGAAAACGGCATGGTCTTTGCGCAAAAGCGCTATATCCGGCTTTTCAAAAAATATTTTGTTGCTCTCCGGCATGAAGGTGTATTTCCTCTTTCATCTTTATCAATTGTAAAAAACTTTTAAAATGTTTAGCACATATCCACGACAATCTCAAACAGGCGGCTGATAACTATTTGCGTGCAAAATCCTAATTGTGATATGGGGAAAAGGTAAAGGAGTCACGCTTGAAAAAAGATTTGACCTTGTTTCTAAAAGCCCTGAATTTTTCCGCAGGAAAGCATTGCCATCAAAGAAGAAAAGACACAGCGGCCTCGCCCTACATCAACCACCCGATAGAAGTTGCCAACCTTTTATGGACCATCGGTGGGGTTTACGATATGATCACCATCATTGCCGCCATTCTTCACGACACAATTGAAGACACAGACACAACCCCTGAAGAAATCCGCGCCCATTTCGGCGACGAGGTTCTGGGATTGGTGCTGGAGGTAAGTGATGATAAAAGGCTGCCCAAACAGGAAAGAAAACAAAACCAGATAATTCATTCGCCCCATTTGTCACGGCGCGCCAAACATATTAAGTTGGCGGATAAAATATGCAATGTTCGTGACATCGCTTACGCACCGCCGGATCATTGGCCGCCGCGAAGAAGGATGGAATACCTGCAATGGGCACAGGAAGTGATTAACGGCCTGAGAGGCGCCAACAAAAAACTGGAACAACACTTTGATGACACGCTGAATTCAGCCATACAGAAGATTAACGAGGAAAATATCGACGCTCAATAAACAACTATTTAAACACCATGTCCGTAACTTTATAGTTAAATTCGTACAAAAACAATTTCTTCTTTTAATAAGCAAATCCAAAATCTTAACCGTCACCGTTAAAATTATAATTGACAACAGTCCAATTATGGATAAGTTACGAAAAAGATTGATGCCGAAAAGGCATCGCCGGAAGGAGACTATAAAATGCTGACAGTTACAGACAAGGCCATGGAGGTCATTAAGGATTTTCTCAAGGATAAAAATGGTGATGCAGCCATCCGTATCACCATGTCGATTGGTTGATCCGGGCCCTCTTTGGGCATGGCTCTGGACGAGCCTAGGAATGAAGACGAAGTGGTTGATGAAAAAGGAACAAAATTTGTCATTGAAAAAGACCTTTTTAGTCAGGCAAAACCGATTAACATTGATTTTATTACAACCCCCGGGGGAGCAGGTTTTAAGTTAACGTCAAACCTCTCTGCGGCGGGTGGCGATTGCGGATCTTGCAGCTGTTGAAAACTCTCGGGGGAGAATCTTCTCCCCCATTTTTTTTGCATGATGATTGAAAGCGACCAAATTACAGAAAAGCTCGATGAAGCCGACGATCTGCTGAAGCAAGGAGAATACGGTGAAGCCATCACCTGTCTGGAGAATCTTCATAAAATTTATCCCCAGGAAGAATCGGTACTGCTGCGTCTAGCCTGGGCATCCTGGGACAAGGGAAATAAAGAACATTCCATTGAATACTGGGAAATCCTGGTGGATCGTGAGCTCCAACGCAACGTCTTTACCGGCTTTGCGTATGATGAACTGGTGCGGATTTACAAACAGGAAGCTGAAATCGGAAAACTGGTTGCACTTTGCGAAAAAGCCGTACTCGTTCAGCCGCAGGATGTCGGATTGCTGGAAGAATTGGGAAAAGCTTATCTTCTGTCCGGCCAAAGCGAAAAAGCCTGCGATGTCTTTAAAAAACTTACTTCGCTGGAGGCGGATAATCCTGTTTTTTACTGCCGACTGGGTGAAGCCCTTCTGGCCGCCGGGGAAGCCGATGCGTGCGAAGAAGCCTATCGGCAGGCAGGCCTTATTGATCCTGACGAAGCAGACCGCTACCTTTTTCAGGCAGCTGATTTATACCGGAGGGGAGGCCATTTCGAAGCGGCCAAAAGACTGCTGAAAAAGTGCCTGGAAATTGCCCCATCCAATAGCTTTTACTATTGCTCCCTAGGAGATGTCCTGGTCGCTCTGAAGCAGCCGGAAGACGCATTCATCGAATACGAAAAGGCCTGCCGATGTAATTACTCGCATACAGCAGCCTATTATAATCGTCTGGGAAATTCCCTGATGAAAGCGGGATTGTTTGCAGATGCGGTCAAAGCGTTTGAAGCCGCTCTTTCCTTTGACGTATTAACGCCCTGCCGTCGAAATCTTGAGCAGGCCTATCAAGCCTCCGATCCTTCCTCATTTCATTCCAGAAACACATAGAGGCGTATCGCATAACGTAGGAGCACACCACCAATATCAAGTAGGGAAAAGATCTTGTGACCTCGCATGCCCTATTTCATGCTTGTACCCTTCTTACTTACGGATTTTTTCTTTGAAGAGCCGGTAGAAATCTTCATGTTCCGCCATTGCCTGGCTCAATATTTTGTCCACTCCGCCAATGTCACGCTTGTTAATCACTAAATTAACGCTTTTATTATAGGCATGCAGATAATCCATGGTGGCCAGCGTTTGGCTGACTAAAACGACATAACTCTTCCTGCGAATATCCATATCCAGATCTTCCAAATAACGCAGGACGTTATTGGTTTCCCATTCCCCGGCATCAAAATTCTCGTCAATAAAAATGACATTAAAAACATGAAAACCGATTTGCTTAAAAGCTTCTTTATCTGATGCAGGTGTAACCGTTAAAAATCCCATTTTTTTTAACTCGCCTTCAACCATATCCCGAATAACAGAATCCTGTTCACAAATCATGGCGGTTTGACTGTCCGGCCTAATATAACCAAAAGGCCTTTCTGAATAGTCAATCCTGTCAGCCGCCGTCATCCCAACTGGTTTTCCTTCAGTCATTTAAGTCTCCTTATTTTCGTTTTGAAGAAAGGCTTGGCTTCTGGCCCGAAAACTTATCATTTTCTTTGCCGTACGAACGATCAACCTCAAGCTTAGTGAGATCACTTGTCTTTTCACCCCGGGCGCTTTTGATGGCATCGATGCCACGGCCAACATTGGCTCGATTCGTCGCATAGGCCTTGGCCGTCTCCTCGGTGATCAGACCTTTATCAAAGAGGTCAACGATACAGTTATCAAAGGTGATCATCCCGAATGCCCTGCCCTGCTGAATAATGTCCTGAAACGTTTTGCCCTCCGCCTCGCCGTGTAAAATAACGTCCTTGACTCTCATAGACGTGGACAGAGCTTCAAACGCGGCAACCCGGCCGCCGCCGACTTTCGGAAGCAGTCGCTGACAGATAATCCAGCGCAGCGCATCCGACAGTCTCGTCCGAACCTGATTTTCCTCATCAACGGGAAACATACCCAGAATACGATTAAGAGTCTGACCGGCATCGGCCGTATGCAGTGTGCTCAAAACGAGATGCCCTGTTTCTGCTGCGCTTAATGCAATCTCAACGGATTCTCGGTCGCGCATCTCGCCCACCAGGATGACTTTGGGCGCCTGACGCAACGCCGCCCGCAAACCATTGGCAAATGAATTAAAGTCTTTACCAAGTTCCCGCTGATTGACCGTCGCCCTTTTCTGCGTGTGTGTGTATTCGATA
>Ga0209202_1002121_pt1 | contig 11213 bp, 6 predicted proteins | sample AD_UKC032_MetaG_FD_184416 | JGI IMG/M metagenome (GOLD analysis project Ga0209202, IMG submission 184416) | Active sludge microbial communities of municipal wastewater-treating anaerobic digesters from USA - AD_UKC032_MetaG (SPAdes) (version 2) | ecosystem: Engineered > Bioreactor > Anaerobic >... | reverse complement strand
CTTTTCAGGATCGTTTCCGATGAAGATAAGCCCGTTGGGAGGGCTTTCTATCCAAAACAGGGAATAAGTTTCTTTCCTGATAATTAAAGCAGACAGATTGTTTTATTCATCTGTCAGCCAGTTTTTTTCAGAAATCTTCAGTAACCACGGCAAACGTTATCTGTCTCGCATCCGGTACCCGGGTCCCCGAACCACCCGCCCCGGGGTGGCGCCGGTATGAGCACCGTCACGGAGAACCTGCACACCGTTCACAAATACATGTGACATGCCCGTGGAGAGCTGATGCGGATCTTCAAAGGTTGAGTGATCCTGCACCTTCGCCGGGTCAAACACAACCACATCAGCATAATATCCCACCTTCAGAGCCCCGCGTTTCTCAATCTTCATTGTGGAGGCCGGGAGCGATGTGAGTCTGCGCACTGCTTCCTCCAGCGAAATGACTTTCTCTTCCCTTACATACTTCCCCAGCAGTCGTGCGAAATTGCCGTAGGCTCTCGGGTGGGTGGCCGATTTCAGAAAAACACCCTCGGGGGCCATCGACTTGCCGTCGGATCCGAACATCATCCATGGCTGTGCTATCTGTTTGCGAAGGTTATCTTCTGACATCGAAAAGAAAACAGCGGAGACATTGCTGTTGTCATCAATCACCAGGTCCATGACAGTCTCTTCAGCCGATTTACCTCTCATGGCGGCAATTTCGGCAAGAGTCTTTCCCTGGAGGTATTTTAATGAATCAGTCTGGAAACCAATCAACAACACCTTTTCCGGGGTACCCTGCTTCCTCATGATTGTCTTAATGATCTCAGCGCCAACCACCTTCCTGACGGCCGGGTCTTTCAGCCTGGCAACCCATTTTTCAAATCCGCCCTCCTGCACCCATTCCGGCATGAGTATTCCAAGCCCGGTGGAACTGGCGGGATAATTATACATGTCAGCAGTGATGCTGAGCCCTGTCGCCCGCGCTGAGTCTATTTTCGCAATCGCCCTGTCGAGCTTGTGCCAGTTTGTCCTGCCTACCTGTTTAAGGTGATAGATTTCCGATCTTATCCCGGTTGAAGCCGAGATCAGAAGAAAGTCATCGATTGCCTCCAGGAAAGTTTCGTCCTCGTTACGGATATGAGAAATATACATACCGTCATACTCTTTTGCAACCCGGCAGAGTTCTGTCAGCTCTTCGGTGGAGGCGAAGCTGGCAGGTATGTATTCCAGTGCAGAGCTGACCCCGATGGCTCCCTCTTCCATAGCCTGCCTGACAAGCAGCTTCATCGAATCCATCTCCTCATCTGTGGGCGGGCGGTTGTCATATCCAACCGTATGTATCCTGAGGGTTGCAGTGCCCACAAAAGAAGCAATGTTGGTTGCGACACCTTTTTTCTCGAGATATTCGAGGTATTCTCCCAGCGTTGTCCATTTAATATCATATTTTATATCCCCCTGTGACGCTTTCATCTCCCTCTTCATTTCTTCGTTCCAGGGGCCCCATGAGTCACCCTCACCAAGCACCTCCAGAGTCACCCCCTGTACAATATCACCCATTGATCTCCCATCCTCAATCAGTGATTCAACCGACCAGCTGAGCATGTTTACAAACCCCGGCGCAACTGTCATCCCGGAGGCATCTATCTCTGTTTTACCCCTGGCTTTTCCAAGGTTACCAATGGCAGCAATGGTGTCAGACATAATACCAATATCTCCCATATAGGCCGGGAAGCCTGAACCGTCAGCAATGCTTCCGTTCCTGATGATTATATCATACGTGTCTGGACCCGAGCAGCCGAAAAGTATCAGCAATACCGGGACAAGTGCTTTTAATTGTTTCATGATAAGCCTTGATTTGAGTGAAATTTACTCATAAGAAAATTAAAATCCACGGTTACCAGACATATTTTTAAGCAACCGGGAAGGAGTTTGTGCCTCATGGAAGATTATGTATTACATAACTTAGTAGTGAAGAGGCTCTCCGCGGGAAGTTTCCGGCAAGGCATGCAAACGGCTCACAGGCTCATTTTATGTAATTTTCAGTTCACAGAACCGGTTACCTCTCCTCTGTGCTTAAAAACAGTATGATGTAATACAAATTTTTTTTTTAATGAAATGAATTTCTCTGTAACTTGTGAGAGTAAACCTTTATAAACTAACGATAATTTTCCATGAAAAAACTAATCTTCATTTTCCTGTCGGTATTATTTGTGAATGCCGGCATGGCGCAGACACGCGTTACCGGAACGGTAACCGCTTCTGAAGATGGTTCTCCGATCCCCTATGCAGTGGTACTTGTAAAGGGACTACGGGGAGTTGGAACCAATACCGACGCTGACGGGAAATACTCCCTCAGCAATGTTCCGGCCGACGCTGTACTTGTGTTCAGTTACGTCGGTTACAAAACGCAGGAGATTCCGGTTTCAGGCAGGTCGGTCATCAATGTCGAGATGGCCACTGATGCTCTTGCGCTTGACGAAGTGATAGTTGTTGCCTACGGTACTTCAACAAAGGGCACATTCACAGGTGCCGCCAGCGTCCTGAATGCTGACGCTATCAAGGATGTACCGACGCTTTCTTTTGAAAATGCAATGGGCGGCAAGATCGCGGGTCTTCAGATTACAACCCTTTCGGGCCAGGCCGGTTCCACTTCGTCAATCAGGGTGCGCGGGGTTGGCTCTATGTATGCATCAAATGAACCTCTTTATGTTGTTGACGGTGTTCCTGTGATATCAGGTAACGTCTCCCAGATGGGTATCTATACAACCAGCAACGTAATGAGCGCGATAAACCCTAATGACATCGAGTCTATTACTGTACTGAAAGACGCTGCCGCCTCGGCCCTGTACGGTTCGAGGGCAGCCAACGGGGTGATTGTTATCACCACCAAGCAGGGGAAACAGGGTAAGCCCGTAATCAACTTCAAGGCTTCCGTGGGGATTACCCCGTCATTCGCTACAGACAACTACGAGGCCGCAAGCACTGAGCAGCAGGTTGAACTCTATTATGAAAACTTCTGGAATGCAGGTATTCTATACGACGGCATGAATTATGAGGAAGCCAGTGCCAGTGCCCTGGCGCAGCTCAACAAGAGGTTCAACAAGCACGGCTATACCTTCGCGGCTCCTGACAATACAGTCAATTCCCTGGTCATCGGAGGGGAGAGGGCCGGCAAGTACTTCGACTGGGAGGATGTGCTGTTCCGTACAGCTGTATACCAGGCATATGACCTGTCTGTCAGCGGAGGTACCGAGACTTCAAATTACTTTACTTCATTCTCATATACAAATGACCTCGGCCGCAGTGTCATCAACGCCTTTGACCGCATCACCGGAAGGATGAATTTTGGTCAGAAGATAGGGAAATTTATCGAGCTGAACACAAATATTAATGTCAGCAACAGTAAGAAGGAGGGTTTCAATGACACCCGCGCACTGGGCAACAACTATTTTCTGCAGAGCCGTAACCTGCTCTGGGGACTCTACTGGCCAACCGACTATGTAACAGGATTGCCCTGGACGGCCAGGTACGGCAGCTACGCCTACAACCCGGTATACTACAACAATGAGTGGGAAAACTGGTCGAAGACCCAGAGGGTATTTGCAAATGAGACGGTTACTGTAAAAATACTTCCTGAACTGATTCTCAAATCTATCTTCTCATTTGACAACACCCACACCCTCGATCACCTTTATTACAGTGCGCTGCACTTCAGCGGCACAACCACCCAGGGTTCGGTTACTGAGAACAGCACAAAGATCAATGAGCTTGTCTCTTCAACCACTCTCAGCTACAACAAAAGCTTTGGCGGAGTACACAATGTCAGCGCCCTGGTTGGCTGGGAAGTTGCAAAGAACCAGACTGATTATCAGAGAGCTACCGGCACGAATCTGCCCACCAGCGCCCTTCATACTGTAGCCACTGCCGGCAAGCTTGATGCCAGCGCCTATTATTGGGGCAATACGATGGCTTCGATGCTCTCACGCGCTGAGTACAACTATGACAACAAGTATTATCTTTCAGCTTCATTCCGCCGTGACGGATCATCAAAACTCGGTCCGAAATCGCGCTGGGGTAACTTCTGGTCGGTTGCAGGATCATGGAGAATTGACCAGGAGAGCTTCATGGAAGACGTTCCTGTCATCAGCAGTCTAAGGCTGAGGGCTTCTTATGGTATTAACGGAACCCTGCCTCCAAGCGACTACGGATGGCGCTCACTGACCAGCTATGCCAACAAATACATGGAGCAGCCCGGCAGCAGTGTAAGTTCAATTGCAGATGCAGACCTGTCATGGGAGACGAACTACACCTCGAACCTTGCACTTGAATTCGGGGTATTTGATCAGAGACTTACCGGTTCACTGGAGTTCTTCAACAGGAATTCCAAGAATCTTCTTCAGCAAGTTCCAATCTCAACTGTGACCGGATTTTATACCACAATTGATAACGTTGGTGAGATCAATAACCGGGGATTAGAACTTGAAGTCTACGGTGAAATAATTAAAGCAGGCGGTTTCACATGGAACGCCGGACTCACCGTCTCACATATAAAGTCAACCGTGACGGAGCTCTACGGCGGGAAGGATATAATTTGGCCTGAGCCTACCGGTGGAGATAACCGTACGAGGTTCATATACACCGAGGGTGAATCGACACTGGCCATCTACGGACTTGAGTGGGCAGGAGTGGAGGATGCAACGGGCCTTAACGTATGGTTCCTAAATAATGATGAAGAACCGGACCTGATAGTTGACGGCAGGCCGGCAACATATGACTACACAGATGCAGATGAGGTAATCATTGGCGATGCCCATCCCAAACTCTTCGGAGGACTGAATACCGATTTTGGGTGGAAGGGAATCTCGCTCTCGCTCAACTTTATGTACAAGCTGGGTGGTCATACCTACGATGCTGCAGGCAGAGACATCAACGATGATGGTTATTACTGGGAAAGGATAATGTCACTTGACGCATATGAAAACAGGTGGACTCCTGTGAACAAGGATGCCATATATCCTCAGCGTGTGGCCATTGACATGGAAGATGTGAACCAGAAGAGCAGCAGGCATATGCATCCTGCCGACTTTACAAGACTGAAAAATATAACTCTCGGCTACAGCCTGCCTAACGATCTGCTTAGCAAGGTAAAATTGTCAGGCGCGAGAGTCTACTTCAACGGAGCTAATTTGTGGACTCTCGCAGCCTGGAAGGTTTATGATCCCGAGGTAAACGAATACGGTTCCAGGGGCTGGGAAATGCCGATAGGGAAAACTTATACATTCGGCATTGAAGCCAGTTTCTAATCCTAAAAAGGTACTACGATGAAAAAGATAACAATAATACTTACAGTGCTGGGTCTCATGCTGATCACATCATGCGAGGATTTCCTTGATGTAAAACCAAGCACTTCCGCGGCTTCGGAGACTTCAATCACAAATGCCGCTGATGCCAAGGTGGCCATCAACGGGCTTATGAGAAAGATGACTTCTTCCCTGTATTACGGGCGAAACTTTGTGATATATGGCGATGCCAAGGGAGGCGATTTTGCCGTCCGTTCACAGGGCAGGGGCCTTGATTACTATTATTCATTCAACCACTCTGCTACTTCAGGGTCTGGTTCTGGGTTCTGGGAACAGATTTACAACTGTATCCTGCAGGCCAACAACCTGATTATGAACATTGAGAAGATGGAAGCAGAGGACAGGGGAAGCGCCACTCTCAGCGAGTACAAGGGTATGGCACTTACTGCCAGGGCGCTCATGTATTTTGACCTGGTCAGGCTGTACGGCAAGATGTACAACATGGATAAGGCTTCATACGGCGTGCCGCTGGTGCTCGAACCACTCGATGCATCAGCCCAGCCCACCAGGGCCTCAGTAGAGGAAGTATACACCCAGATCCTCACTGACCTGACCACCGCAGCTCCTCTTCTCTCGAAGAACAAGGTCAACGGCTACATCAACTACTACGCCAACAAAGCCATCGAAGCGCGGGTGCATCTGTTCAAGGATGACTTCGCTGCCTGCCTGGCTGCCGCCGAAGATGTAATCAACAGCGGGAAGTATTCACTCTATTCAAATACCGCCTGGGTTGGATCATGGGCCACCCAGTTCGGTACTGAATCGATCTTTGAACTGGCTATTTTTCCTGCTGAAGGAGACCTGACATCAGCATCTCTCGGATACTACCTGCTTCGCAACGGAAAGGTGACCGGAGCAATGGGATGGTTCATGGCAAGCGATTACTGGATTGCCAGGATGAACCAGGATCCTACTGACATCCGCTGGGGCGTGATGGACTATGATGAGTCTTCGACAACCAGGTTCGGCTCCTGCTTTAAGTATGTGGGAGGCTCAGCAATGGCTGGAGACAAAGCTTCGCGTTCGGCAGTCAACATTAAGGTGATTCGCCTTTCTGAGTTGTATCTCATTGCTGCCGAGGCTGCCCTGCGGTTGCCCACTCCTGACAAAACCAAGGCTGCGGGTTACCTTAACCAGATAAGAAAAAGATCTCCCGGTCTTGCCGCTGCCACAGACGCAACTGTTACAGTAGACATGATAATCGATGAGAAGAGCAAGGAGTTCTTTGCCGAAGGCCTCAGATACTTTGACATGCTCAGGCTCAACAAGACCATCGAGCTCAACGATGAGTTCATCTCTCCGGCAGTTGTAATCACGCATCGTGAGAAAACAATTGACAGGACATTCTACAAGACGATCCTGCCGATTGATCAGGCTGAACTGGATGCTAACCCTGCAATTGTACCACAACAAAACCCCGGCTATTAGATATCTGGGGATTTGATTCCTGGCAGGATCACCCGCAGGATCACCTGAAGAGAAAAAAGATGGGGATGTTCCACCCGGGACATCCCCATTTCATTATGGGATCAGAACAATCATCGTCTGATATAAAGATAGCCGCTCAGTGACAGGCCGTTTTCGGCCTTTATGATATAGAAGTAGGTGTCATCAGGCAGTGGTTCACCGTTGTAGTTTGTTCCGTGCCAGAGGTTGTCATAGTCAAGGTTCTCAAAGACAAGAGCTCCCCTGCGGTCAAACACAGTCAGCTCTACCTTTCCCAGTACCTCTATTCCCCTGAGTTCGAAATAGTCATTTTTGAGATCCATATCCGGTGTGATCAGGGATGGGACAACTATTTTCTTCACAGTTACAAGCAGCTCATCCGTTGCTGCAGGGCATACGCTGTTTGATACGGTCCACAGCAGGAGGTTTTCCCCCTGCGAGAGTTCTGTAACGGTTGTTTTTGCATTATTCGGATCGGCAAATGTGCCGGAACCTTCCTGCACTGACCAGGTACCTGTCGAATTCTCATCAGGTTCGGTTGCCTCGAGCGAGGTGGTGAAGACAAAAGTCAGCTCCTGGTCCGGCCCTGCATTTGCTGTGGGTTGCTGGTATGCTGTTACTGTGACCGGACTCACTGCGGAGCATCCGCCGGGGATTGTGCCCTTGATGTAGTAGGTTCCTTCGGTGGCTGCTGAGGGAGTGCTCAGAGGAATGGTAGCCTGGACATCTCTCCAGTAGGTGAGGGTGAGGTTTGGTGTTGAACCTGAAGTTACGGCCGGTCGTGTCAGATCAGCTGTTCCCGGCGCACAGACCGGTTCAGGATTATGGATCACAAGTGTCGGGAATGGTCCGGGCTGAGAATTTATAACAACATCAGATGATACTGCCGATGTGCATCCGCCGGCATTGGTTACTGTAAAATTGTAGGAACCCGTATTCAGCCCGTTTACAGTATAAGTTGTGCCCGAGCCATTTATGATGATGCTCCCCGGGAAACGGGTGAGTGTCCATGTGCCTGTAGCAGGCAGGCTGCCCAGCACGACGCTTCCTGTAGGCAGGTCACAGGTCGGGTGTGTTATTGCTCCCGGCACGGGAGGAGTTGGTGTGTCAGGCTGTGGTGTGATTGTCACGCTCTGTGACGGCGCTGAAGTGCACCCGGTGGCGTTGGTTACAGTAAATGTATAGGTGCCGGGCTGAATTCCTGTCAGTGTTGTGCTGGTACCGGTGCCCAGATAGGTTACGCCGTCAGGCTGCCTTGTGAGGGTCCATGATCCCGACGCGGGAAGTCCTGAAAGTACAAGACTCCCGGTGGAGACGTTGCATGAAGGCTGGGTGATTGTGCCCACTATCGGAGCCCCTGCTATGTCAGGACCCTGTATGATGGTTACTCCTGCAGATGGTCCGGAGGTGCAGCCCGCTTCGTTCGTGACTGTGAATGTGAATGATCCTGCAGGTAGACCGGTAATAACAGTACTGCTGCCCGAACCCGTTGTAACAACTCCGCCGGGGCTGCGTGTTATGATCCACTGGCCGGCAGGCAGCCCGCTCAGCTGAACGCTGCCTGTGGGAGATGCGCATGATGGCTGGGTTATGTTACCTCTCACGGGAGGAGAGGGTATATCCGGTGCTTCGTTTATAACCACATCTGATGAGGGTGGCGAGGTACAGCCCTGTGAATTGGTGACAGTGAAATGAAATGTCCCTGCCCCGAGGCCTGGCACGTTCAGGGTAGCACCACTGCCGTTATAGGTTTGTCCGCCGGGATAGAGTGTGACAGTCCAGTTGCCTGTTGCAGGTAGGCCGCCAAGCAAAACACTGCCTGAGGGAGTTTCACATGTTGGCTGGATGACCCCGTCAATCACAGGAGCAGAAGGTGTGTCAGGAGCCTGTGTGATTACTATCTGACCGGAGGGGACTGATGTGCATCCGCTCTGGTTGGTTACAGTATAACTCCAGGTGCCGGGTACCAATCCCGTAACAGTATAGGATGAGCCACTTCCTGTCAGTATTTCTCCGTCCTGAATCCGTGTGAGTATCCATGTGCCTGTTCCCGGCAGGTTCTCCAGAACCACGCTGCCGGTGCTGACATCGCATGAAGGCTGTGTGATACGGCCCACCCTTGGAGCCGGAGGATTTGCGCATTCGATCTTTACAATGTAATCCTCTACCTCACCTGAGGTGGCGCTCCCGGTGCTGCCATAAGCAGGATCATTTGTTGATCTGGGCCCGAACCTGAATCTGGCGAAAGTAGGCCGGGAAGCAATTGCGGTTGCAGGAACTGTTATTTCAAGGTTATAAGATCCTGATCCTCTTCGCACGTCTGTAGCGACTCTCTCTACCTGATCATCAAAATCTCCGTCCCCGTTCCAGTCAATCCATGCATTCAGGTAAGCATTTGAAAACCAGGGGGTGGAGACTGTGTACCTGATCGTTGCCTTTTCTCCCTGTATAAGTGAAGGAATTGAAACTCCGTCTTCGTCATCAATCCCGTTAAGGTCATCGCCGTTTGCTTCGTCTGAGTGCTGGCTTCCTTTTTCAGCATCAACCTGGCCACCAAGATAATAGGAGGTTATGGCATGGTCAGCAGAACCGTAGCTTGCCGGGGCGTCTCCAAAATCATGGTCATCAGCCTGGGGTATCATGGCAGCTATGGGGAAAGTTTCCGGGGCAGCAGGGATCCTGTATTCCCTGGTGTTTCCTGCCGGAATGCTGAAAGCTGTCAGAAAGGGCAGTACAAGGAGCAATATTCTTATTTTGTTTTTTTTTGCCATTCCTTTTCTTAACTGACCCGGACATCAGAGTGCCGGTCCTAAAAAGCTACAAGTTAGAGACGACAGAAGGTATATGCAAAGATAATTTGATTGGTTGATAATTACTGTTTTTAGCTGAAGGTACCCGCAATTGCATTTTCCGGCCATTTGCGCCCAGCAATCCTGCTGTGCAGCATAAAATCCTATTTGACGAATAAGTGCAATCAGTTGATAAATAAACCAGTGAAAATGATAAAAGTTTTTGCTGAGAAATAAATTTGATAATAACGACTGACTGTCATAATTTTATGGTATGCTATATTTTTCAGGAGACAAAAAGATCCGATTTATATTTTCAAAAAAGGGAGGAATCTATTATGACTGACAGGATGAAAGAAAGTTCGCCATCGTCTGGCGCGGTTTATGGGCTGGGACTTATAGGCGCAGCCATTTATTTTATTTCTGGTGCGACGGGATTCTGGATGGGGGTGCTGGGTTTCCTGAAAGCTATCGTCTGGCCGGTTTTCCTGGTGCTCGAAGCATTCAGGAGCCTGGGGGCTTAATGAATCGTTTAAGGAAGAGCTGACACCTTCCATTTATTTCTGACAGGGCAGATTCACGCTGATTATTACCGCATTTCCTCTGCGACAGTCTCCTTCTGGGCTTCGCCGCAGTAGCGGCATATCTTTGCGCTCAGCTGGATTTTCTCTCCGCAATTCGGGCACTCCTTAAGTTCTCCGCTTCCGGACATAAGCTTCTCTTTCTCATCTGCTATGATTCCCTGGAACAGGTTGAGCTCCGAATCAGTAATGAATTTAACAGGTTGAGCCATGCTGCCACCGGCATATTCTATAACCAGGTATCTTTTCCTGAGTTTTATTATGAGCCAGATGCCCGCGGCAATTGATACAGCCGCAATGACAAGCATTATGTAAGTTGATTGACGGACATCGGAAAGAAGGCCGAGGGTGGCCGCCAGTATACCGAATGCAATCAGTGATCCTCCCGGAATGGGTTTTGTTATCTCCTTGCAGGCGGTACCTGTAACATCATGAAGGCTGACAATCTTTTTTCCCCGGGTTGCCCTGAGCCCTCCGCCGTAAATTCGTGAACGTGACTCGTACAATCGTCCAACCTGGTAAATCCTTTTGTCTGAAATTATAATGGCGGAATCTGACAGATCGTCATCCACCAGCAGCGATGAGAAATAATCCTGACCCAATATCGCAGTGAACTTTTCGTGCTGCGATGCAAATAGGTTTTTGTAATTATATTTCATCGATTTTGTAAGTTATGCAGCAGGTCTCCTGCAGCCTGCATTTTTCCCATCGCCTGCCCAAATTTCGCGAATAAAGCTCATAGTTTGAGCGGTTCAGCCCTCAAATAGAGGATAATTTTGACCAACAATACGACTAAGAGGATTAATGGACAGAGTTCTTATGTTACATACCCGCGGCTCTCTTTTACCTGCCACCCTTACTCGAAATGCAGCGACAACACCCAGATTCGTGATTTCAGTTTCTCAATTGTGTTGCAGTATTCAGGGTACTCAGGATGAGGATCATGAGCAAGAACATCTGTAATACCGTTTGACATCTTCAGCTCCAGGGAGAGCCTTAGATCACCCATGTAAAAACTGGCTCCCGTGCCTGCCTCATAATACAGGTCTGGTTTGTTC
>Ga0209202_1002119_pt1 | contig 11214 bp, 5 predicted proteins | sample AD_UKC032_MetaG_FD_184416 | JGI IMG/M metagenome (GOLD analysis project Ga0209202, IMG submission 184416) | Active sludge microbial communities of municipal wastewater-treating anaerobic digesters from USA - AD_UKC032_MetaG (SPAdes) (version 2) | ecosystem: Engineered > Bioreactor > Anaerobic >... | reverse complement strand
GAAATCAACGCCCTGATGACCGCTGCCGCCAACGGCCCGCTCAAGGGTGTGCTCGACGTCAACAACGACCCGCTGGTCTCGTCCGACTTCAACCACACCACCGTTTCTTCCACCTTCGATGCGACCCAAACCCGCGTCATCCAGGGCGAAGACGGCAGCACGCTGGTCAAGGTCCTGGCCTGGTACGACAACGAGTGGGGCTACTCCTGCCGCATGCTCGACGCCGCCCGCGCCTGGATGAACGTCAAGTAAGCTGTTTGTTGGAAAGGGGCCGCAAGGCCCCTTTTGTTTTTATTCGATCAGGCGCACCCGTCACTTGTCCCCCTCCGCTCCCTTGCGTCTCGCCATCAACGGTTACGGCCGTATCGGCCGCTGCTTCCTGCGCGCCCTGCTCGAATCGTCGAGCGCCAGCCACCTCCAGGTCGTTGCCATCAACGAGCCGGCCAACCTCGAAAGCATGGCCTACCTGACGCGCTACGACTCGACCCACGGCCGCCTGCGCGGCGAAGTCGAGACTTCCGGCTCGGCACTGGCGATCAACGGCCGACGCATCGAGGTCAGCCACGCCCGTACGCCGGAAGCCGTCGACTGGCGCGCCCTCGACATCGACCTGCTGATCGAATCGTCCGGCGGTTACGGTCGACGCGAAGAATTGACCAGATTCCTTGATGCCGGCTGCCCGCGCCTGCTGCTCTCCCATCCCGGCTTCAGCGGCGATGACGTCGATGCGACCATCGTCAACGGCATCAACCAGAACAGCCTGACCGGGCACGAGCGCCTGGTTTCCGCCGCCTCGTGCACGACCAATGCCATCGTCCCGCTGCTCGACCTGCTCGAGCGCGAGGTCGGTGTCGAACAGGCATTGCTGACCACCCTGCATTCGGTGATGAACGACCAGCCGCTGATCGACGGCTATCACCACGAAGACCTGCGCCGCACGCGCTCGGCGATGCAGTCGATCATCCCGGTATCGACCGGGCTGGCGCGCGGCGTCGAGCGCCTGCTGCCGAAACTGGCCGGCCGCGTCGAGGCCAAGGCGATCCGCGTGCCGACGCTCAATGTCTCGGCCATCGACCTGACCATCGCCACCCAGCGCCCGGTTTCGGCGCACAGCATCAATGCCCTGCTCGCCGAGGCGGCCGGCGGCCCGCTGAAGAAGCTGATCGCCTATTCCGAGGCGGCGCACGCTTCGATCGACTTCAACCACGACCCGCATTCGGCCATCGTCGACGGCAGCCAGACGCGCACCGCCGGCACCCATCTGGTCAACCTCTTCGTCTGGTTCGACAACGAATGGGGCTTCGCCAACCGCATGCTCGAAGTCGCCGACCACTGGTCGCGCCTGTGGCACAATCACGATCAATATAATTAACCGCTAATTCTTGGAGAGAACCATGAACGTCATCAAACTCACCGATCTCGATGTGTCCGGCAAGCGCGTTTTCATCCGCGCCGACTTGAACGTGCCGCAGGACGAAGCCGGCAACATCACCGAAGACACGCGCATCCGCGCCTCGCTGCCGTCGATCAAATACTGCCTCGAAAAAGGCGCGGCGGTCATGGTCACCTCCCACCTCGGCCGCCCGACTGAAGGCGAGTTGCGCCATGAAGACAGCCTGACCCCGGTTGCCGTCCGTCTCGGCCAGATGCTGCACGTTCCGGTGCGCCTGATCCAGAACTGGGTCGATGGTGGTTTCGAGGTCAAGCCGGGCGAAGTCGTGTTGCTCGAAAATTGCCGTGTCAACAAGGGCGAAAAGAAGAACAACGAAGAACTGGCCCAGAAGATGGCCAAGCTCTGCGACGTCTACGTCAATGACGCCTTCGGCACCGCCCACCGTGCCGAAGCGACCACCCACGGCATTGCCAAATACGCCCCGGTGGCTTGCGCCGGCATGCTGATGGGCGCCGAAATCGACGCCCTGACCAAAGCCCTGACCAACCCGAAGCGCCCGCTGGTCGCCATCGTCGGTGGCTCCAAGGTGTCGTCCAAGCTGACCATTCTCAAGTCGCTGGCCAGCAAGGTCGACCAGTTGATCGTCGGCGGCGGCATCGCCAACACCTTCCTGCTCGCCGATGGCAAGCGCATCGGCGACTCGCTGGCCGAGGCCGATCTGGTCAAGGAAGCCCATGCCATCATGGACATCATGAAGGCGCGCGGCGCCGAAGTGCCGTTGCCGGTCGACGTCGTCGTCGCCGACGAAGTCTCCGCCCTGGCCCGCGCCAACAAGATTTCGGTCGATGACGTGGCCGCCCACGACCGCATTCTCGACGTCGGCCCGAAGACCGCCGCCAAGCTTTCCGAAATCATTGCCAACGCCGGCACCATCGTCTGGAACGGCCCGGTCGGCGTCTTCGAACTGCCGCAGTTCGCCGGCGGCACCAAGATGCTGGCTTCCGCCATCGCCCACTCCGAGGCCTTCTCGATCGCCGGCGGCGGCGACACGCTGGCCGCCATCGCCAAGTTCCACATCCACGACGACGTCGGCTACATCTCGACCGGCGGCGGCGCCTTCTTGGAGTTCCTCGAAGGCAAGACCCTGCCGGCCATCGCCGTGCTCGAAGAGCGCGCGGCAAAATAAGGCTGCACAACAGGTCGACCGCAGCCCTGTTGCGGTCGACTGCCTGAAACAGGAAAAAATCAAACAATAACGAGGAAGAGACATGTCGCGCCACACCAAGATCGTCGCCACGCTGGGACCGGCCTCGTCGTCGCCGGAAGTTCTCGAACGCATGGTGCGCGCCGGCATCGACGTCGTGCGCATGAACTTCTCGCACGGCAGCACCGAGGACCATCTGGCGCGGGCCACGAGCATCCGCGAAATCGCCGCCCGCCTCGGGCGCACGGTCGGCATCCTCGGCGACCTGCAGGGGCCGAAGATTCGCGTCGGCAAGTTCGAGGAAGGCAAGATCCTGCTGGTCGCCGGCGCCCGCTTCATCCTCGACGCGCAATGCCAGCTCGGCAACCAGGAGCGTGTCGGTCTCGACTACAAGGATCTGCCGAAAGATGTCGTCCATGGCGACATCCTGCTGCTCGACGATGGTCGCCTGAAGCTCGAAGTCGTCACCGTGCGCGGCCATGAAATCCATACCCAGGTGCTGGTCGGTGGCGACCTCTCCAACAACAAGGGCATCAACCGCCAGGGCGGAGGCCTGACCGCGCCGGCGCTGACCGCCAAGGACATGGACGACATCAAGACCGCCGCCCAGATCGGCGTCGATTTCGTCGCCGTCTCCTTCCCCAAGGGCGCCGCCGACATGTACATGGCGCGTCAACTGCTGCGCGCCGCCGGCAGCAGCGCGGTGCTGATCGCCAAGATCGAGCGCGTCGAAGCCGTCACCAATCTGGAAGAAATCCTCAACGCCTCTGATGGCGTCATGGTCGCCCGCGGCGACCTCGCCGTCGAAGTCGGCGACGCCAGCGTACCCGCCCTGCAGAAAAAAATGATCCGCATGGCGCGCGACCGCAACAAGCTGACGATCACCGCGACGCAGATGATGGAGTCGATGATCGTTTCGCCGGTGCCGACCCGCGCCGAAGTCTCCGACGTCGCCAATGCCGTGCTCGACGGCACCGATGCGGTTATGCTCTCGGCGGAAACCGCCAGCGGCAAATACCCGGTCGAAACCGTCGAATCGATGGCGCGCATCTGCGTCGAGGCCGAACGTTCAGCCGAAGTCACCCTCGACCGCGAATTCCTCGACCGCGTATTCACGCGCATCGACCAGTCGATCGCCATGGCCGCAATCTGGACCGCGCACCACCTCAAGGTCAAGGCCATCGCCGCCCTGACGCAATCCGGCTCGACCGCGTTGTGGATGAGCCGCCTGAACTGCGGCGTGCCGATCTATGCGCTAACCCCGGATGCCGAATCGGTCGGCCGCATGGTGCTCTACCGCGCCGTCTGCCCGCTCTTGATGAAACAGCAGCACACCGACCGCGACCTGCTGCTGGCCGAAGCCGAGCAACTGCTGATCGACCGCGGTGTCGTCGAAAGGGGCGATCTGATCGCCCTGACCATCGGCGAACCGATCGGCAGCGCCGGCGGCACCAACACACTCAAGATCGTCCGTGTCGGCGAGCATGAAATCGGCTAGGCGAGTAAACTAGATACATTAATCATTACCGTTTCGAACAGGAGTTCCCATGCCACTCGTATCCATGCGCCAACTGCTCGACCATGCCGCCGAAAACGGCTACGGTCTGCCCGCTTTCAACGTCAACAACATGGAACAGGTCTGGGCCATCTGCGAAGCCGCCAGCCAGATCGATGCCCCGGTCATCATGCAGGCCTCGGCCGGCGCCCGCAAATACGCCGGCGAACCCTTCCTGCGCCACCAGATTCTCGCCGCGCTCGAAGCCTACCCGCAACTGCCCATCGTCATGCACCAGGACCATGGCCAGAGTCCGGCGGTGTGCATGAGCGCCATCCGCTCCGGCTTCACCTCGGTGATGATGGATGGCTCGCTGGAAGCCGACGGCAAGACCACTTCTTCCTACGAATACAACGTCGCCGTGTCGCGTGAAACGGTCAAGTTCGCCCACTCGATCGGCGTTTCCGTCGAAGCCGAACTCGGCGTCCTCGGCTCGCTGGAAACCATGCGCGGCGACAAGGAAGACGGTCACGGCGCCGACGGCCACATGACCCGCGAACAGCTACTGACCGACCCCGACCAGGCAGCCGACTTCGTCAAGCAGACCAACTGCGACGCGCTGGCCATCGCCATCGGCACCAGCCACGGCGCCTACAAGTTCACCAAGAAGCCGACCGGCGACATCCTCGCCATCGACCGCATCAAGGAAATCCACGCCCGCATCCCGAACACCCATCTGGTGATGCACGGCTCCTCCAGCGTGCCGCAGGAACTGCTCGCCGAGATCCGCGAATTCGGCGGCGACATGAAGGAAACCTACGGCGTGCCGGTCGAGGAAATCGTCAAGGGCATCGCCCACGGCGTGCGCAAGGTCAACATCGACACCGACATCCGCCTCGCGATGACCGGCGCCATCCGCCGCTACTTCGCCGAAAACCCCACCAAGTTCGACCCGCGCGACTACCTCAAGCCGGCCCGCGAAGCCGCCAAGAAAATCTGCCTGGCCCGCTTCGAAGCCTTCGGCTGCGCCGGCCGCGCCAGCCAGATCAAGCCGATTCCGCTGGAAAAAATGGCCGAGCGTTATGCCAAGGGCGAGTTGAACCAGATCGTCAAGTAAGCGCTTTTCCAGTGCTTGACCGAAGGCCGCTTAATGCGGCCTTTTTCATTTCGGCTCTTGTCGTGCAAATCCCTGCCACACCGATCATTTGCCGGTATTGAGTATTCTCCAGGCAATCCGGGAAGCGCTGGTTCTGCGCCAACTAATGGCCTACGATGGGAAGAAAGCATACGGGCGTCGCTCGGGTTTGCGCCCTCGGCAATGAGTCCGGTGAACAGGAGACGATATGTCACAAGTCGCGGAAGAGGGCAAGGCGGAACAACTGGCTGCGGTCCTGGAGATGGTGCGCGAGCGCTTGCCGGCAACCGAGGTGCCGCTGGTCGAGGCGTTCGTGCAGCGCTTCTACAGCCAGGTGGCGCCGGAGGATCTGGCCGAGCGGGCAGTCGCGGACCTGTACGGGGCAGCGCTGTCGCAACTGCATTTCGCCCGGCGCTACGTCGCCGGCGCGCCCAAGCTGCGGGTGTACAACCCGCGAGTGGAAGAGCACGGCTGGCAGACGACACACACGGTCATCGAGATCGTGAACGACGACATGCCCTTCCTGGTCGATTCGATCACCATGGAAGTGAACCGCCAGGGCCTGACACTGCACATGATCATCCATCCGGTGATGAAGGTCAGCCGCGGCGACGACGGCTCACTGCTGGCGCTGCTTGATGCCGCCGACGCGAACGACGCCGCCGGCACCTACGAATCGGTGATCCATGTCGAGGTCGACCGGCGTACCGAAGCGACGCAGCTCGAAACGCTGCAGGCGGGCCTGCAGAAGATACTCGGCGACGTGCGCCTGGCGGTCGCCGACTGGGCGGCGATGCATGCGCGCATGGCCGAGATAGTCGCCGACATCGAGCACACGCCGCCGCCTGGCGACGCGGCCGACATCGCGGAGGACAAGGCCTTCCTGGAGTGGATCGCCGACGGCAACTTCACTTTCCTCGGCTACCGCGAATACCAGTTGGCCAGCGAGAACGGCGAGGACGTGCTGCGCGTGATGCCCGGCTCCGGCCTCGGCATCCTGCGCGAGAAAGGCGAGCAGCGTTCGCTGTCGTTCGCCGCGCTGCCGCCCGAAGTGCGCGAGATCGCCCACGAGCAGAGCCTCCTGGTACTGACCAAGGCCAACGCGCGGTCCACCGTGCACCGCCCCGGCTACCTCGATTACCTTGGCATCAAGCGCTTCGACGCCGAAGGACGCACCATCGGCGAGCGACGCTTCCTCGGCCTGTTCACCTCGACCGCCTACGACGCCAGCCCGCGGATGATCCCGCTCCTGCGGCGCAAGATCGCGACGGTGGTCGAGCTCGCCGGCTTCCTGCCCAACAGCCACGCCGCCAAGACGCTCTACAACATCCTCGAACAGTACCCGCGCGACGAGCTGCTGCAGATCCCGCCCGCCGAGCTTTACACCATCAGCATCGGCATCCTGCGCCTCGGCGAGCGCCAGCGCACACGCCTGTTCATCCGCCGCGACGCCTTCTGCCGCTTCTTCTCGTGCCTCATCTACGTACCGCGCGAAACCTACAACACCGAACTGCGCGAACGCATGCAGGCGGTGCTGATGGAGATGCTCAACGGGCGCACGTCGGAATTCAACGTCCAGATCTCGGAATCGGCACTCGCGCGCATCCACGTCGTGGTTCACACCCGCTCCGGCTGCACCACGGACTACGATGTGCGCGAGGTCGAGCGGCGCCTGGTGCTGGCCGCCCGGCGCTGGCCGGACGAGCTGTACCAGGCGCTCAGCGAGCGCTGTGGCGAGGAGCGCGGCAACCTGCTTTACAACCGATATGCCGCCGCTTTCCCGGCCGGCTACCGCGAGGCCTACTCGGCGCGCGCGGCGGTCGGTGACGTCGAGTTGATGGAGTCCCTCAGCGGCCCCGAAGGGCTGGCCATGAGCCTCTACCGTCCACTCGAGGCGGCGCCCGGCAGCCTGCGCTTCAAGGCGCTGTGCGAAGGCCAGGCAATGCCGCTGTCTGTTTCGCTGCCAATGCTCGAACACATGGGTGTGCGCGTCCTCGAAGAGCGCCCCTACGAAATCCGCCGCGAAGGCGGCGCAACGGTTTGGCTGCACGACTTCGGCCTGTGGCGGGCCAACGCCGAGGAGCTCGACATCGACCGGCTGCGCGACAACTTCCAGGCGGCCTTTCTCGCCGTCTGGCACGGCGTCGCCGAGAACGACGATTTCAACCGGCTGGTGCTGGCGGCCCAGCTCACCTGGCGCCAGGCGATGGTGCTGCGCGCCTACGCCAAATACATGCGCCAGGCCGGCTTCACCTTCAGCCAGGCCTATATCGAGCAGACCCTGGCGGCCTATCCGGTCATCGCCCGGCACCTGCTCGACCTGTTCGTGAGCCGCCACGACCCGGCCGCCGAGACCGGTGGCGACGAGCAGTCGGCACGCCTGGAAGGCGAGATCGCGACTGCCCTGGACGGTGTCACCAGCCTCGACGAAGACCGCATCCTGCGCCAGTTCCTCGCCGTCATCCTGGCCACCGTGCGCACCAACTACTTCCAGCGCCGGGACGGTGAAAGCAAGCCCTATCTCTCGTTCAAGCTCGACCCGCACCGCGTGCCGGGGCTGCCCGAACCGCGGCCGATGTTCGAGATCTACGTCTACTCGCCGCGCGTCGAGGGCGTGCACCTGCGTGGCGGCAAGGTGGCGCGCGGCGGGCTGCGCTGGTCCGACCGCATGGAGGATTTCCGCACCGAGGTGCTGGGGCTGATGAAGGCGCAGATGGTCAAGAATACGGTCATCGTCCCGGTTGGCTCGAAAGGCGGCTTCGTCGTCAAGACCCCGCCACCGGGCGGCGATCGCGACGCCATGCTGCAGGAAGCCATCGCCTGCTACCGTCTCTACCTGCACGGGCTGCTCGACCTCACCGACAACCTCGTCGGCGGCAGCGTCGTGCCGCCCGCCGGGTTGCTGCGCCGCGACGCCGATGACCCCTATCTGGTGGTCGCCGCCGACAAGGGCACGGCGAGCTTTTCCGACTACGCCAACGCCGTCTCGCGCGAATTCGGCTTCTGGCTCGACGATGCGTTCGCCTCCGGCGGCTCGGCAGGCTACGACCACAAGAAGATGGCGATCACCGCCCGCGGCGCCTGGGAATCGGTCAAGCGCCATTTCCGCGAACTGGGCATCGACACGCAGGCGCAGGATTTCACCGTGGCCGGCATCGGCGACATGTCGGGCGACGTCTTCGGCAACGGCATGCTGCTCTCGCCGCACATCCGGCTCGTTGCCGCCTTCGACCACCGCCATATCTTCATCGACCCCGACCCCGATGCCGCGGCGGGCTTCGCCGAGCGGCAGCGGTTGTTTGCGCTGCCGCGCTCCTCCTGGGCCGACTACGACGCCACGTTGATCTCGGCCGGCGGTGGCATCTACCCGCGCAGCGCCAAGTCGGTGCAGCTCTCGCCCCAGGCCCGCGCGGCTCTCGGCATCGAGGCCGAAACGCTGACACCTCAGGAACTGGTGCACGCCGTGCTGCTGGCGCCGGTGGACCTGCTTTACAACGGCGGCATCGGCACCTACATCAAGAGCCAGCGCGAAACCCATGTCGACGTCGGCGACCGGGCCAACGACGCCATCCGCGTCAACGGCGGCGAACTGCGCTGCCGTGTCGTCGCCGAAGGGGGCAACCTCGGCTGCACCCAGCTCGGGCGCATCGAATACGCCCTGAAGGGCGGCCGCATCAATACCGACGCCATCGACAACTCGGCGGGCGTGGATTGTTCCGACCACGAGGTCAACATCAAAATCCTGCTCAATTCGGTGATCGAGGACGGCGAACTGACCGAGAAGCAGCGCAACGCCCTGCTCGTCGAGATGACCGAGGAGGTCGGCCGGCTGGTGCTGCGCGACAATTACTTCCAGACGCAGGTGCTGTCGATCACGCGGTCGCGCGGGCTGCACCTGCTCGACGAGCAGCTGCGCTACATCCACTATCTTTCCAACGCCGGCCGGCTCAACCGCCGCCTCGAATACCTGCCTTTCGACGAGGAGATCGCCGAACGCAAGGCGGTCGGCATCGGCTTGACCACGCCCGAACTGGCGGTGCTGCTGGCCTACCACAAGATGGAACTGTTCGAGGCGCTGCTCGCCTCCGACGTGCCCGAGGACAGCTACATTTCGACCGCCCTCAGCCGCTACTTCCCGCAGCCGCTGCGTCAGCGCTTTCCGTTGCAGGTCGGGCGCCACCCGCTGCGCCGCGAGATCATCGCCACCCATGTGGTGAACAGCATGGTGAACCGGGTCGGCCCGAGCTTCATCTTCCGCCTGCAGGAAGAGACCGGGGCCGCGCCGCCGGACATCGTCCGCGCCTACCTGGCGACGCGCGAGGTATTCGGCGTGGTGCCGCTGTGGCAGGACATCGAAGCACTCGACAATCTGGTTGCCGACACCACGCAGACGGCGATGATCCTCCAAGGGCTGCGCCTGATCCAGCGCGGTACCTTGTGGTTCCTGCACCACCGCGACCATCTGCGCGACCTGGCCGCCACCCTGGCGCGCTTCTCCGACGGTGTCGAGGCGCTGGCCACCAGCCTGTACGAGGTGGTCGCTCCGCTCTACCGAGCCGAGCTCGACGAAGTCGTGAACCGTCTCGGCGCCCAGGGCGTGCCGCCGGAACTGGCGCGGCGCGTGGCCGGGCTGGAGGAACTGTACTCGGCGCTGGACATCATCGAAGTAGCCGGCGAAACCGGCGCCCCGGCCGAGCGGGTTGCGCTCGTCTACTTCAGGCTCGGCGGCGAACTCGACCTGCACTGGCTCAGTCGCCAGATCACCGCGCTGCCCGCCGACACGCACTGGCAGGGCATGGCCCGCGCCGCGCTGCGCGACGACCTGTCGACCCTGGTGCGCAACCTCGCTGCCGAAGTGCTACGCACCAGCCCCGGCGAGACGGAGATCGATGCCCTGATGGCCGCCTGGAAATCGCGGCGCACCTTCCAGTACGAGCGCTGCAGGCAACTCTTCGCCGAGATTCGCGGCAGCGCCACACCGGACATGCCGATGCTGTCGGTAGCGCTGCGGGAACTGCGCGCGCTGGCATAGGCTGGAGATGGCCGCCCGCGACAAGGACAACGATCACGCTACGATGCTGCGCCCCCGGCCGGCCGCGATCGCCGCCGCCACAGCGCTGGCGGAACGCCTTCCCAGCGGGTAAAGGCCCGGTTGAATGCGGTGGTGTCCGAATAACCGAGCAGCGAAGCGATGTTCTCGATGCTGCTCCGGGTGTCGCACAGCAACTGGCGTGCGGTCTGGTGGCGGGCTTCGGTATACAGTTCGCGAAAGCTCGTGCCGCTGTCCTTGAGGCGGCGATTCAAGGTGCGCTGATGCATCGAGAAGTGCCGGGCCAGTTCATCGAGGGTGCAACGCTGGCTGCCGAGCAGGAAGAGCAGTGCCTGATAGGCCTTTTCGCGGAAATCCTGGTTGGAATAGCGCCGCATGTCCTCGATGTGCTGCAGGAGGTGCTGGCGCAATGCCGGATCGGCCTGCTGCACCGGCCTGGCGAGCCAGGCGGTGGGGAAGATCACCGCGTTGTGCGGGGCGTTGAAGCGCAGGGGGGCCTGGAGGAAGAAGCGATGATAGGCGCCGAGGTCGGCGGGTGCGTCGCGGCGGAAGCAGACTTCGAGGGGCTGCCATTCCGGGCCGCAAAGGCCGCGCATGATGTTCCACATGATTGCCACGGCGCCATCGCCGATCTGGTCCGTCCCTTCGATGCGCAAGTCATAGATCGTGTAACCGAACAGGGTGGTTTCATCGCCGACCTCGATGAATGCGGTAGCCCCTCGGTCGTGCAGGTCGAGGTTGCTGGTGACTTCGGTGAGCGCCGTCATGACGTCCGGCGCGTGCCGGAGCAGAAAGCCCGGGGCGCCGAGTGTCGAGGCATTGCCGCGCTGCCCGACCAGGAGTCCGAAGTAGGCGCAGCCGGTGGCGCGTACGCTGGCCGTGACGATGCGCCCCATCAGCTCATAGGGGAGTGGGTTTTCGGGATTGTGAAAATACT
>Ga0209202_1002108_pt1 | contig 11252 bp, 10 predicted proteins | sample AD_UKC032_MetaG_FD_184416 | JGI IMG/M metagenome (GOLD analysis project Ga0209202, IMG submission 184416) | Active sludge microbial communities of municipal wastewater-treating anaerobic digesters from USA - AD_UKC032_MetaG (SPAdes) (version 2) | ecosystem: Engineered > Bioreactor > Anaerobic >... | reverse complement strand
CGAACGAAGATACAGATCGCGGTTATTGGTTATCACCATTCCGCCTTCGCCGGTCGTGACCGTTTTAACATAATCAAAACTGAAGGTTCCCATATCGCCGAAGCCGCCCAGTTTTTTGCCTTTGAAACTAGCTCCGCAACCCTGAGCGTTATCTTCCAGAACCAGCAATTTGTTCTTGCGGGCGATCTCTACGATCTGGTCAATGTTGGCCGCTAGGCCGCACATGTGGACGGGTATGACTGCCTTGGTATAGGGCGTTTTTTTCTTTTCAATTTCCTTTGGATCAAGATTAAGGGTGTCGTCAATATCAACCATGATCGGTATCGCACCGACTTCCAGCACGGCTTCGTAAGTGGCCAAAAATGTAAAGGCAGGCACCAGCACATCGTCTCCGGGGCCGACATCCATCGCCTCCAGGGCTACTTTGAGCGCCGAGGAACCGGAAGTTACACCCAATGCATAATCAACACCACAATATTTGGCAAACTCTTCTTCAAACTGCCTGACCTTATAAACACCTTTTCTTTCCTTATCAAATCCGTATCGCATCAAGATGCCGGTTTCCAGCACATCCATTACTTCCTTGATTTCTTCCTTACCGATCAGTTCCGCTCCTGCCATGTTTTTATCCTTCCTTTCTTAAAAAGCTTCTGCGTAAATTGCGATCATATCTTCTTTGGTCATCTTGCGGGGGTTGTTCTCCAGCGGCCGGGCAACCGTAACGGCCACATCCGCCAGCGCCGGAAAATCGTCTTCTTTGACGCCAAAATCCCGAATTGAGGAATCGATACCACAATCTTCGATTAATGCTTCAACCGCGTCCACTGCCAGATAGGCGGCTTCACGCGCGGGCAACCCTTCCGTACATTCTCCCATCGCTTCAGCGATATCGGCGAATTTCTCCAGCGCGCCCGGTAGATTGAATGCCATAACCGGCGCCAACAGGACCGTGTTGGCCAAACCGTGACTGACGCCGAATTTTCCGCCCAACGGATAAGACAGGGAATGCACAGCCGTGACGCCTGCGTTGGCGAGTCCGATGCCCGCATACAGGCTACCCAGCAGCATCCTTTCGCGCGCAGCAATATTTTTCCCGTCGTGTACACAGGTGCGCAGATTTTCAGCAATGAGTGCAATCGCTTCCAGAGAAAACATCTCACTCATCGGCGAGGAGTTAATCGATGTATAGGATTCAATCGCATGACACAGAGCATCCAGACCCGTTTGTGCGGTGGGCGCGGGCGGAAGCGACAAGGTTAGTTCCGGATCCAAAAGCGCCAGTTCGGGATAAAGATGTGGACTGTTCATACCCTCTTTCTTTTTGAGGTTCTTGCGAACAAACACGGCAGTAAACGTCACTTCACTGCCGGTGCCGGCGGTGGTGGGAATCATAATTTTGGGCAGGCCCGCTTTTGGAACTTTATTCAACCCCAGATAATCCGCAGCGGTACCTTTATTGGTGGCAATCACGGCAATGGCCTTGGCCACGTCCATCGCGGAGCCGCCACCAATACCGATCACGATGTCACATTTATTTTTGACAGCCAGCGCTGCGCCTTCATCCGCCAGTTCGATCCGGGGTTCCGGCTCCACCTTATCAAAAACAGTGAACTTGATTCCGTCGGATACCAGAATGCTGGCGATTTTTTCCTGTAAGTCCGTTTTCGCCAGATTTTTATCGATAACGACCAGTGGATTCTGTGCGTGATGCTCTTTGATATGGCTGGCTAATGTTAAAATCGATCCGTTGCCGAATACAATTTTTTTAGCGCCGGTAAAAGAAAATATTTTTCTCATAATAAACGACCTCCATCGTAATGGTTAGGGTTTGGTTGATCTTTAAATTTCAAGGTTTTCCTTTCACGCCAAATCAGGCCTAAAGTCAAGTATTTTTGTGGCGTACATACCATTCCATCTTGCGGCAAATACCGCGAATAATCTTCACTTCTCTCGATAAAAGTCCGGCACGGGAGAAAAAGCGGCGTAAATCCAGCATCCAGTATTCGGGGTTTTCCGGATTTAAAAAACCTATTTTGGCCAGCAGGTCTTTGATTTGGCCATACATGCCTTCCAACTCTGAAGATAGCGCCAGTTTAGGTGTCGCCTCTGCTGCATTTGCCGCTGAAGACGTCGCGATGAATATTTCGTAGCAGAGAATCATCACAGCCTGGGAAAGGTTGAGCGAGGTGAATTCGCGCGATGTCGGAATGGTGACCACACTGTGACAAAGACGTAAATGATCATTGGCCAGGCCCGTGTCTTCCGGGCCAAACAAAAGCGCAACTTTATTTTTCTGCGAAAGATCGGCGATATTTTGCGCTGCCGTTCGCGGCGACACAAAAGGTCCACGGGCCTTGCCAAGACGGGCAGTGGCGCCCACAATGTAATGGAAACCGCCCAGCGCCTCTTCGATGGACGCGACATATTGAATTTGATCCAGCACATCCGCCGCGAGGTGCGTAGAGCGCTGCTCCATAGCCTCGCGATCCAGATCCGCCGTCCCCACCACCACGATCTTGCCGATGCCCATATTCATGGCCGCCCGGGCCACCGAGCCAACATTGCCCGCATATTTTGGTTTGTATAATACAATGCTGATGTTTTTTGTCTTGGCTTTGAGCGACATAATAAGGCCACCTCCAGGAGAATAGTCGCCTTATAAAACCGCACGAAAAGAATTGCACGAAGAATTTAATAAAAAAGGTAAAACCCGTGCAGGGTAAGGCGAGAAATTGCTTAAACGGCTGTCCGCCGATCTCGGCAGGCGCTTCCAGAGCGGCTTTGGCGTGGACAATCTGCATCGGTTCGGTTCTTTTTACCTGACGCATCCGCCCCAACAGATTTACGCGACAGTGTCGCGTAAATCATCCGGTGAAAAGCCGACTAAAAAATACGCAACACTATTGCGTAAGTCTTTGGTGCCGTCATTACCTGCAATGGCCGCCTGCTTTCCTCTGCCCTGGTTAGCGTATGTGCGTCTCCTTTCCGTAAAGAACGAACATACCCGCAAATTCTATGAAGAGAAAGCCTTGCGGGGCGGCTGGTCGGTACGGCAGCTCGCCAACCGTTAAGGAGATACTGCTGAACTAGCCGGCTTTCACCTCTGTGATCGCATTTGCGGCAGTAGAAACTTTAATGAGCATGTCCGCCATGGCCTGGGCGCACACTATGCGCAAAACTCAATTTGTCCAAAGCATGCCGGATCGTGAAAATTACGGGCGGAAAGTGGTGCCCATGACGCCCAATGGGGGTGAGAGGTTTCATTACCGCATTTATAAAAATTGGACCGCCAGATTTGCCCTTTGATGGTTCCAAGTGGACCGGTATATTTTTCCAGCACGGCAATAGGAATGGAAAATTCAAGAGTCCAGACAATCGGATTTGTAATTTCCGGTTCGATGATGGGAGCGAGGCTGGCATATCTCAGCATTTGTTGTTCATCGTCCGATGTGAGAGGGATATATTTTTTGAGACCGCATCTCACACGGGTCGGATCCGTTACATAAGAAGCCAAGAGAGTGCCGCCGCAATTAAACTCAAAATTAAAGTAACCTCCGCCTTCTTTCGGCTGGACAAAAAATTCCACACAACTGTCTTTCCAGACATCGCTTTGGAATCGCGCGTGGATGCAACGGACATATCGATCCTCCGCGCGGAAAATTCCAAAAATATTTTGCTCATTATAAAACAGTTTACAAAACGTCCGTGGCCGATGATCGCTCCCTTCGGGACGGAAACAGCCCACAGATAGAGGTTGTGCCTGTCGCCAAAATGCACCATCCCAAAGTCCCTGCATTTCGGGAATCTGCCGGGTGAATAAAATTTTATGCTTTGGATGTCTCATTGATTTATCGTTTGCGGTGGTGAATATTTTTTGTTATTTCTTTAAACATGAATCGGGATATGCTTTTACTTCAGCAGGGAGCCAGGCTCCTGGACATTGAACTTGACGATGAGCAGTGCTCCTTATTCGACCTTTATCAAAACGAGCTCTTAAAATGGAATGCCGCAACCAACTTGATATCTGAAAAAACAGCCGGTGAAATCGTCACCCGTCATTTTCTGGATTCATTATCCGCCGCTAAATTCATCACAAATCCAAACGCCCGGGTGATGGACCTTGGATGCGGTGCAGGATTTCCCGGCATTCCCTTAAAAATCGCCATGCCGTCTATACAACTATACCTTCTGGAAACCAATCGCAAAAAAGTGTCTTTTTTAAAGCACATCATTCGCACCCTGAATCTTGACCAGACACAAACACTTCATGACCGGACGGAAAACATTGTTCAGACAGAAACATGGAAGGAAAAATTTGATATTGTTGTCTCCCGGGCTGCTTTTAAACTGACCGATTTGCTGACCATGGGACAGTACTTTCTCGTCCCAGATGGCCTGTTGATAACTCTCAAGGGACAGGATGTTTCCTCGGAATTGGACACAGCGCTGGCGGATAGAAATGCATCGAATATATATCAATTATATCAATATGATATAAACATGACTCTTTTGGGCCCGCCACGCAAAATTATTATCTTCCGGAAGACAAAATAAAACAAAAAAGCCTTCTAAAAAAGCCTTTTTTATGTTAGTGCTTACCCAGGTTTTTCCAAAAGAAATTTTCGGAAAACTTACACATAAATAATGAATAAAATCATATGTATCGCAAATCAGAAAGGCGGCGTCGGTAAAACGACGACAGCTATTAATTTATCCGCCTCGCTGGCTGCGGCAAATAAGAAAACTTTGCTCATTGATGCCGACTCGCAGGGCAATTCCTCCAGTGGCCTGGGCATCGATAGAGTACGCTATGATAAATCGAATTTTTATCATGCCATGATTGGGCAGGTGACGCTGGATTCAGTCATTTTACAGACCGCATTACCTAATCTGGACATGATTCCTTCCAACCAGGATCTGATTGGTCTGGAAGTTGAATTTGTTCAATTGGAGAATCGCGAAGTCCGTCTGCGTCAGATGTTAAAATCACTGGGCAGGAACTACGACTTTATAGTCATTGACTGTCCGCCGTCACTTGGCTTCATGACGGTCAACGCACTCGTCGCGGCAGACTCTTTGATTGTTCCCTTACAGTGCGAGTATTATGCCCTGGAAGGATTGGGATATTTACTCAACACTGTGAAATTAGTCAAAGCTAAATTGAATCCTGACCTAGCCTTAGGCGGCATTTTATTGACGATGTTCGATGTACGTAATTCATTGTCCCATCGCGTGATGGAAGATGTATGCAAACATCTGGGTAATAAGGTTTTTAAAACCATTATTCCGCGCAATGTGCGGCTTTCGGAAAGCCCCAGTCACGGTTTGCCTATTATTTTATATGATATCAAATCGCGTGGAGCGATTGCTTACATGGAACTGGCGCAGGAAATTCTTCGGAGGGAAATATAGATGGCGCAAAAAAAAGACGCACTGGGAAAAGGACTTGGCGCCATTTTTTCAGATCTGCTCGATAATGATACCGGTAAGCAAACAACGGCTAACATCTGCGGAATTGAGGAGTTGCGTCCAAACCCGTACCAGCCCCGTAAAAATTTTAACGATGAAGATCAGAAGAAACTGATCGCTTCCGTAAAGCAGAGCGGTATCATTCAGCCGATTGTTGTCCGTAAGGCTGATGCTGGCTATGAAATTATCGCCGGAGAAAGACGTTGGCGCGCGGCGCAGGCGGCAGGCCTGAAGGAGGTGCCTATTGTTATTCGGAAAGCCTCCGATCGGGAAGCCACTGAATTATCTCTCATTGAAAATCTGCTGCGAGAAGAACTCAATCCTCTGGAGGAAGCGGGTGCCTACGTCACACTCATTGAGAAATTTAACCTCTCCCAAGAGCTAATATCCGCTCAAGTCGGCAAAGACCGTTCGACCATTGCCAACACGGTGCGTCTTTTAAAACTGCCGCTTAAAGTCAAAACCGCTTTGGTAGCAAAAAAGATCACCTCGGGTCACGCACGCTGTCTTTTGGCGCTGACTGCTCAGGAAGAGCAAATTGCAGCCTTGGATATTATTTTGAAGCGAGAACTCAATGTCCGGGAAACTGAAAAATTAATTACTAAGTTAAAACAAAAACCCGAGGAGAAAAAGATTGTTGTTAAAGATCGTTTTATGGCTGATTTGGAGAAGTCATTGACGGCAAAATGCATGGCCCGGGTGCAACTAAAAGGTTCATCTAAAAAAGGTGCAATTGAAATTACATACACCTCCATGGATGAACTAAATCGTCTGGCGCGTTACCTTCTGGATGAACTGTAATTAAAGTCACAAAGATTATTAACAACTGTTGGTAATATTGTTTATAAAAGGTTTATCATGGAATCTGTTTGGGATAAAGCTACTAAAATCATTCAGGAAAAAGTATCAAAGCAGAATTTTGATACCTGGATAAAACCCATCAAAATCGTGGCGATGGAAGATAAATGTGTTCAACTATCCGTCCCTAATAAATTTTTCAAGGACTGGTTGATGGATAATTATTTGTCGATGATTAAAAACACTCTGCACAGCGTGGTCGGTATCAGTGTTGATATTGATTTTATGTTGAGTAAAGAAAAGGAAAAAAAACAAGAAGCTGCCGTCCTTCCCTTTGAACAGGGCCAAAATAGCAACGGTTCTGCTCCGGCCGTCAGGAATAAAAATATTTCCTATCTAAATAGTAATTATACATTTGACCGATTTGTGATTGGCCCTTCTAATCAGTTTGCTCATGCTGCATCCATCGCCGTGGCCAAGCAGCCGGCAAAAAATTACAACCCTCTGTTTATTTACGGGGGTTCCGGTTTAGGAAAAACTCATCTGCTCAATGCGATTGGTCTGATGACGAACGCCTCTCATCCTGATTTAAATGTCATGTATGTGTCTGCGGAAGCCTTCATGAACGAAATGATTAATTCCATTCGCTACGACCGGATGCCGAAATTTCGCGAAAAATACCGTAATATAGGTTGTTTATTAATTGATGATATTCAGTTTCTGGCGGGCAAAGACAGAACCCAAGAAGAATTTTTTCATACATTCAACACCTTACACGATTCCGGCAAGCAGATTGTCGTCACCAGTGATAAATTTCCAAAGGATATCCCAAATTTAGAGGGAAGATTACGATCCCGGTTTGAGTGGGGATTAATTGCCGACATTCAACCACCTGAAATAGAAACTAAAATAGCGATTATCGAAAAGAAAATGCAAGAAAGTAAAATTGAATTAACACCGGTCGTTGCTCATTATATCGCATCTAATGTAGAGTCTAATGTTCGAGAATTGGAAGGCTTTTTGATCCGTATTGCCGCTTATTCGTCTTTAACGAATAGAGAAATTAATTTGGACCTGGTGAAAGAAGTACTCAATAAACTAGTTAAGCATAATAATAAAGAAGAAGTGAGTGTAGAAGAAATTATTAAAGTGGTCGCAAGTCGAATGAATGTGAAAATTGCGGATGTTAAAGCCCACAATAAAAATAAGAATCTCGTTTTAGCGAGGCAAATTTCTATGTATCTTGCTAGAAAATTAACAAATTTATCATATCCTGATATTGGTCAAAAAATTGGCGGCCGTGATCATTCAACTGTAATCTATGCTAATAACAAAATTCTCAATGCCATGGCCTCTGATTTAAACTTTAAAAAGATGCTTCAGGAAATTGAAGACAGTGTTATCCACAAAATGTAGTAGGGAGTTACACATTTCCTCAACAAGGTTTTTAAGTGAAAAGTATTAAAATAATTAAAAAATAAATAGTAGTGAACATATCCACAGGGCTTATTACTAATACTAATTTTTTATATAAAGAAAAAAATAAAAAGAATTAATACAATGGGAGGTTAAGATGGAATTTAAAATCAACAGAAATACCTTTTTGGATGGTATTCAAAAAACCTTAGGTATTGTCGAGAAGAAGACAACAACACCCATTTTAAATAACGTGCTTTTAAAAACGGAGCATAACAAACTAAAAATCATTGCCACAGATCGGGAGATCAGTCTTATTTCAGATTATGACGCAGACATAGCGGAAAAAGGTGAAATTACCTTATCTGCTAAAAAACTTTATGAGATGGTCCGGGAAATTCAGGGAGATATTATACATTTTACAAAAAGCGCCAATAATATCGTCAAAGTGACGTGTCAAAGGGCTGTTTATAAAATACCCGGGTTACCGGCGGATGAATTTCCCAGTGTTGCGGACAGCCAGAATGTGCAGTTTTTTAACATTCCGGGTTCAGCCATTAAAGATTTAATTAATAAAACAGCTTTTGCGATGGCTTTTGATGAAAGTAGGAAGAATCTTAATGGGATTTTACTTGAAACGTCTTCTGATGGAACAACCCATATCTGGAGGATGGTGGCGACGGACGGGCACAGGTTGGCAGTTGCCAAAGTAAATACAGTGGAACCCTGTCCTGAGATGACCAAGGGAATTATCATTCCCCGTAAGGGATTAATGGAAGTAAAAAAAATAACAGATGTTCATGAAAATGTAAGTATTGGCGTTCACAAAAATATGTTCGTGGTGAAAACCGAAAATACTATTTTAAAGGTCAATCTGGTTGATGCAGAATATCCTGATTATAAAAGAGTAATTCCAACAGAAAAAGGTGTAGGAGTGACTTTGGATAAAGAATCATTTCTGCATGCTTTAAGACGAATGAATGTTGTCTCTTCAGAACGTTATAGCGGTGTGATTATATCTTTCACCTCCGGGAAAATGACTCTTAATTCAACTAATTTAGATGTTGGTGAGGCAACAGAGGAAATTGACATCAGTTATACCGGGGAAGATATGGATGTCGGGTTTAATGTTAATTATGTTATCGATGCCGTTTCAGCAATTTCCATAGACAGTGTTGTTATGGAAGTTGGTGTTGGATTAAAACCAACTTCCATAAAACCAGCGGAAGGCGATAATTATTTATGTATTGTGATGCCGCTAAAAATATAAAAATTTTATTAGATAGAAAATTCGAGATAGGAAGAGGTTTAAGGAGTTAAAAACTTGCCATGACAGAGATGTATAATGCCGATAGTATTAAAGTTTTAGAAGGTCTGGAGGCTGTCCGCAAAAGACCGGCCATGTATATTGGTTCTACCAGCAAAGAAGGATTACACCATTTGGTGTATGAAGTTGTTGATAATAGTATTGATGAAGCTGCGGCAGGGTTTTGCGACACGATTTCCGTTAAAATAAGGGTTGATAACAGCATTGTGGTTGATGATAACGGCCGCGGCATACCAGTGGATATTCATAAAACAGAAGGTGTATCGGCTGCGGAAGTGGCGATGACCAGACTGCATGCCGGTGGGAAGTTTTCCAATGATACCTATAAAATATCCGGCGGGCTACACGGTGTTGGTGTGTCAGTTGTTAATGCTCTTTCTAAAACTTGTGAACTGGAAGTGCGACGGGACGGAAATGTTTACCGGCAAACTTATAAAATAGGTGTTCCGGATGGACCATTACAAATGGTTGGAAAAACCAGAGGCCGCGGTACTAAGGTTGCCTTCTTGCCGGATGATGAAATTTTTGAAGAAACGGAATTCAGTTATGATGTTATTGCCAATCGCCTAAGAGAACTGGCATTTCTCAATTCCGGTGTCAAAATAATACTGGTGGATGAAAGATCCGATAAATCGGCGGAATTTTTCTATAAGGGCGGCATCGTTTCTTTTGTTGAGTATATTAACCGCAATAAAAAAGTGCTGCATAAAGATCCGATTTATGTCACCGGTGCTAGAGAAGATTGCGCGGTGGAAGTTGCCCTGCAATATAATGAAACCTATTTGGAAAATATATTCTCTTTTGCCAACAGTATTAACACCGTTGAAGGCGGCATGCACATGGTCGGTTTCCGGTCGGCCCTGACCCGTGTGTTTAACAACTATGCCACCAGTAATAAATTAATTAAAGACGGGAAGGAATCCCTGCGCGGTGAGGATTTGCGCGAAGGCCTGGCCTGTGTCATCAGTGTTAAAGTCAAAAATCCGCAGTTTGAGGGACAAACCAAAACAAAACTGGGCAACAGCGATGTAAAAGGTCTGGTAGAAGGTATTGTTTATGAAAAAATAGGATCTTTCCTGGAAGAAAATCCTTCAATTGCGAAACAGATTCTCAATAAATGTATGGAAGCGGCTCGCGCCCGCGATGCAGCGAGGCGTGCCCGTGAATTGACCCGGCGTAAAAGTGCTCTGGAAGTAGGTGCTCTTCCTGGAAAACTGGCCGACTGTCAGGAAAAGGATCCGGCATTAAGTGAGATTTATCTGGTCGAGGGGGATTCGGCCGGTGGTTCGGCCAAGCAGGGCCGGGATAGAAAGAATCAGGCTATTTTGCCGTTGCGCGGTAAGGTTCTCAATGTGGAAAAAGCGCGTTTCGACAAAATGCTGCAAAACGAAGAAATTAAAACGATGGTTACGGCTTTTGGCGCCGGCATTGGCACCGACGATTATGATATCAGTAAATTACGCTACCATAAAGTCATTATCATGACGGATGCGGATGTGGACGGCGCTCATATTCGCACGCTGCTTTTAACTTTCTTTTTTCGCCAGATGCGGGAGTTGATCGAGAGAGGTCATTTATTTATTGCTCAGCCGCCGCTTTATAAAGTAGTGGAAAAGAAAAAAGAGCTTTACATCCAGAATGAAGAAAAAATGAGAGACTATATTCTGGAAAACGGTGTGGAGAAAGTAAACTTATTCATGGGCGACGGCAGTCCCTTTCCTGTTACGGGAAATAAATTATTAACCGTCATAAAAAAAATTACGCGTATCAAAGATCTGCTTGACCGCTTTGAAAAGGAACATCGTGACCGGAATATCATTCGTATCGCTGCTGGAGATCCGACTTTAACGGATGAGGCGTTCCAAAATGAAAGGGAGCTTTTAAAAATCGCAGGTAGAACGGTTGTTGCTCTGGGCAGTGATGTTGTTGCCGACTATCGTATTGATGACGATCCTGATCATGGCGGCTATAAAATAGTGTTCGACCTCAAAAATAACGGAAATATCTTTACCACCTGCGTGGACAGAGAAATTTTCCGCACGCCGCAATTTGGAGAAATCAGAAACTTATTAGGGCAGGTATCCGTGATGGGGGAGGCGCCTTACCGCGATCAGCCGGATGAATCATCCGCGCCCATCATTATACCTACCGCTAAGGATCTGGTTGAATATATTATCAACCAGGGCAAGAAAGGTTTGACGATCCAACGCTACAAAGGCTTGGGTGAAATGAATCCGGAAAA
>Ga0209202_1002107_pt1 | contig 11256 bp, 8 predicted proteins | sample AD_UKC032_MetaG_FD_184416 | JGI IMG/M metagenome (GOLD analysis project Ga0209202, IMG submission 184416) | Active sludge microbial communities of municipal wastewater-treating anaerobic digesters from USA - AD_UKC032_MetaG (SPAdes) (version 2) | ecosystem: Engineered > Bioreactor > Anaerobic >... | reverse complement strand
AGTCGTCAGGGGTGACACATGGCCCGGGCCGAAGCCGGGGAGAGTATCATGGAACACCGACTGCATCTGGCGACGCATCCGGTTGTTGGTGCTCAAGATTCTGTCGGCACCCGCGGTCATCCCAGCCATGCGGTCGATCTCTGCACCGAGACGATAGCCAAGTTCGGCAGAACCCGGGGCATCGTCAAGGCTGACACTGGTGAAGTGGCCGTCTGAATTGACCGTCATGTTGCCCGTGCTGCGCGTTGCCACCTTGTACGGGTTGGCGCCGTGGCGACCAAGACCATAGACATCAATCTCCACACTGCTCCCGTGCTTTCTGATGCTGGCAATCGGGTCGGTCAAGGTAGTGAGCACGCCTTGATTGTTTTCCATCGCCCACTCGCGAGCCTTGCGATTGAGTTCGGCGTTGTAGCGATCCTTCAGTTCGTTCAGCTTGTCCTGCGGCAAGTTCCTGATACTGTCAGCCACGTTTGCCAGATCGGCCACATTGAAGTCGAGCACGCGCTGACCACGCCCGCCCATCACACTGGTCCAGAACTCACCCAGCTTGTCCAGCACACCGTTGTTCAGTGCGGCACGGCCGCGGGTAGTGAAGTTCTCTTCGACCTGACGAATGTTGTTGCGCTGAGCCTCGTGCTGAACAGCCGTCTGAACCTGCCTTTGCGGCGGGCTGTACCCCGCGTCACGCATGGCGATGGCAGCTTCGCGCACTGGACCAAGGCGGCTGGTTGTCGGTGCAGCGGAATCCCCCGCAAGCTCGCGGGCAAAAGCAGCCATCTCAGGAGCCAGCACACTATTCCGGTTCAAAGTGATCTTACGTAACGTATCGGGTTGAAGGCCTCGCATCGCAGTGATGGTGGCATCGCGACGAGCGGCATCACTGAAGGTGTCCCGAAAAGCTCGCTCGGCAGCCGACATCGGCGCGGCGGCCTCAGTGGCAGCAGCGGCAGCGTTGAGCATCTCACTCAGGGTTTGCCCTTGGTTTGATACAGCAACCGAACCTGTGACACCTCGTCGAGCAAGGATGGCTGATGCAAACTCCCTTGTGACATCTGAAGAACCGCCGTTGTTTGCGATCATCTGCAACTCTTCATCGCTTCTGCCGTACATCGCATCGGCGCGCTGCTCATCGTACTCAGCAATGTAAGCGTCACGGGCAGCGCCCAAAGTGCCACGCCGAGCAGGTGTTGCCGCGGCTTGCTCGGACTCCTGAATCACATGCTGGATGTAGGCTTCACGCGGGTCAGTTCCACCAATCGCAGCATCACGGTTCTGAGGTGCAGGCGCCGAAGCTGGGCGGGCGTTCAAGCGGTCGCGCGTGAGCGACGCATCTTGCACCGCCTGCGGGCCACGGTAGGTGTCGAAGATTTCACCCTTCGCATCCACCACATCGACAGTCTGCCCGTCCGGCGACTCGGCGATGGTGTAACTGCCGGTTGGCGCGGTGTCGAAGCTGGTCTTCCCGGTAGCTTCCGGCACCAAGTCAGCATTGATCGTCGGCAACTCCAAAGCGGTGCGCTCCTTCGCAACAGCCGCTACCTTGGCGCGCTCACTATCAAGCTTCGCCGCTTCACGTTCAACCTTGAGTGCTGCCAGCTTTTCCTTCTCCTGCTGAATGCGGGTCTGGTGCGCGATCTTCGCGGCCTGTTCAGGGGTGACGACTTCGGGCTCGGCGAACTGCTCGGTCCCGGACGCTTCGATTTCCCGCCCGGCCTTGGCCACGCCAGCGGCGACATTCTGGATACCGGTGACCGTGGTGCGCAAGGTGCTGCTCGCTTGATTGGCAGCGGTGAATGCGGCCACCGCGTTGTCAGCGTCAGGTGCGGCGGTAATAGCGGCAACGCCTGCTTGCGCTGCGATGTTGGCAGCTTGCTCAACACCCTTGGGTCCGGCAACGCGCAGCGCCAAAGCGGCCCGCATTGTCTCGGCGGTGTCGAACGCTTCCTTGTTGGCCGGATCACGGGCGGCAGCAAGGGTGGCAGCGGCAACAGCTTGGGTCTGTTCGGCAACAGCGACGGTTTCAGCGTCACCAGTGGCGCGCACATTGTTCAGTTGCTGTGCCGCCTGCAGGGTTTCAAGTTCAGCCCGGGCAACCGGATCATTCGGGTTGGCATCGACAAGGCCTTGGACAATTTCGATGCGCCCGTTCAACTGCTCAGCCATCTCCTGCTCACGAAGAGTATTGCGAGCAGCAAGGCGACGATCTGAAAAACCCGGAAGGCTCGGATCAACTTCAGGTGCAGAACCTACTGCCGGTGCAGGCGTTGCGCCGAGCGCAGCATCACGCTCAGCAGCGGTGGCAAACTTGGGCGCACCTTCGCCAACAACAGGGTGCAGACCGCCACCCATGACACCACCGAGCACAGCACCGACACCGCCCTGCTTGGCGATGGCTTGAAAGTCAAGCGCCTCACCACGACCGAGTTGTTCAATGGCAGCCTGCCCACCTTCTTGCGTGAATTCCTGAGCACCTTCCCCAGCGACAGCAGTGCCGAAGCGTTGCAGCACACCACGATTGAATGCGTTCGCCACGGTGTCGTCGGCGACACGCCCGCTCATCTTTGCGGCGGCGGCGCCAGCCAAGTTGCCCGGGGTGGCAAGGTTGGTGACGACAGCAAGAGCCAAGCCCGCAGCACTGGCCGCACCGGAACCTTGCGTGCTTTGATAGACGTCGGGCACCAGCATCAAACCTTCACCGATACCGCCTGCGGTGCGAGCACCAAGACTCGTCAGAGCGCCACTCTCGCCAACCATCAGGCCAGCACTGGCCATACCCTTGGCAACCAGACCACCGGCACCCATGCCGACGGCCGTTGCCGGGGCCGAGCCTGCCAGCATGTTGGCTGCCAGATAGGGGTCGGCAACAACGCTGCCCATCGTTTCAAGGATGCCGACATCCTTGTCCTGCATCTTGCGGGCGAGTTCTGCTTCCTTGGCTTTCAGCTTGGCCGACTTGCGCTCGGTCCAATATTCTTCTGCGTTGGCACCAAGCTCGGCAACGGTGCTGTCACTGCCACCCAGAAACGTGCCGACACCCTTGACCATTCTGCCAGCGCCCGCCGCGAAGCTATACCACGGGTCAGCGGCCGAGCCCTCGAGCTTTTTGTCTGAGGTTGCAGATGGCTCAACGTATTTCGGCGCCTCGTATTGAAACGCCTTCAGGTCGTCAAGTGTCAGTTCTCTCGCCATGATTCACCTCGTTCAAAGTTAGGTGAATCATACCAGCAATCAGGTTTTACTGGACAATGTTTCCAGCCTCGTAGGCCGCAGTACCTTGATCAACTGCGGCATCTGTGGTCCGCTCAAAAAATCCGGGAATTCTTTTCTTCTGGGGCGGAACCGCAGTTTGCGATGTTGCGGCCGGTGCAGGGGTGGATGCTGGGCCAAGCAGGCGCTCATTTGCCAACGCCTTGATCTTGGCAGGACTAGCACCCGGGTTTTCACCACGGATGTCGTTGATCACCATGCCCAACTTTCGCACCTGCTCATTGGCAGCGAACGGGTCTTTGCTGGCCAAACCCGCGGTCAGGTTCTGCATCCAGTGCTTGAGGGTTGGATCGTTGCCGGTGACCTTTCCATTATCGTCGTAGGTCTTCGTGTCGAAGTCATTCACGAAATCATCGTAACGCTTCAGTTCGATCTTGGCGTTGTCAGCCATCCGACCTTGACGAGCGGCAATCCTTGTTTCATTGGCGAGCGCGTGCGTGGCCGCAGCGTTGGCAAGTTGAATCTTCTTCAATTCCTTGTTGTCGTCCGCCTGCTGAGCGCGCTGACCATTATCAAAGAACGTGTTGGCGAACTCAGGATACCCGGCTTCAACGAACATCTGACCAAGCCGACGCTGACCTTCAGCACCACCAACTGCAACACCCTCTTCCTTCAGGGTGGCGATGCCGTCTTTCACCAAGCCGGAATACAAGGCGCGCTTCTCTTTCTCCTTAGCTTCACCGTAGGCGCGCTTGCTTTCTTCCCGCATGGCAATCAGCTTGTCAGCATGCTCAGCCTGCCGCATTGCTCGGGCCTCATCCTCCTGACGTGCGCGATCCTTCGCAGCTTCTGCAAGCTGAGCATCGAAGACTTGACCAGCGGCATGTGCGCCACCGACAACGGCCCCTGCCAAAGCACGACTGAGAGAAAAGCCCATGATCTACCCCTTAGCGCGCGGCCACTTGGCGAGCGCGTTCTTCCTTGAAACCCTGCTGCATTGCAGCTTCTTCATCCAGCGGTTCGATACCAGCTTCGCCCGCGGGTGCCTCGCCGGTTTCAGCGACTTCCTCGCCCGACATGGCATCGACTTCCTTGCCTTGGTCGGTGTCTGCGAAGCCCAGCTTTTCACCCATGTCATCGACGATCTTGTCCATCTTGGCCGGGTCAATCCCGTAGCCGACGAACACACCCTTGATGAGCAGTTCCAAGCCCTGACCCAAGTCCTTCTCGGTGATCTCGACACCGATCTCGAACAGGTAGTCAGCCGCCTCGAACATCAGGGCGACACCCGCGGGCACCAGCACCTCTTTCGGGATGGTGCCGTTGCCGGTGTTGTCCATCATCAGCAGCAGGTTGGCGATACCCTCGCCCAGCTTGTTGGCGACAGGCACCTCGTCATTGCCGATGATCTCCTGCATCATCTTGGCGTTGTCCGGGCTGTAGAGCATCTTCATGCCCGCCGTCACCACGCGGTCGTAAGCGTCGCCCATCTTGCCGTCCATCATCGCGGCCATCTGCTCGAGTTCGTCCATGTGGCTGGCGACGATCGGGCTCATAATTTCCGGGTTCGGCTGGGGCATCGGTGCGCCACCGCCACCCTGCGATACCGGCGCGGTAGCGGCCGGGGAACCTGCAGGGGGTTGTTGAGTTTGCATCGGGTCCATGTCTTGCTCCTGATTATGCGGTGGCTTTGTTGAACACGCCTTGGCGCACCGGCGCCTGTGCGGCGACTTGCTGGGCGTTTCCGATGGCAGTGTTCCCGGTCACCTTGACACCGCCGGTGCCGATGGCCGGAATGAACGCGACCTCGTGCCCCTTGGCGGCAGCGTCCTTGACCTTGGCGTCCATGCTCGGATCGTCGGCGGAAATCATCACCACCTGCTTCTTGGCATTGGCCAGCTTGTACTGCTCGACCTCGGTTTGACTGTTGTAGCGAGCAGCCTGCGCGCCGTAGGTGGCAATCAACGCATCCTGCTGCTTCTGCTGATCCGGGCTGAATGCGGCAGCGGCAGCCTTCTCGAGCATGCCCGCGCCGGTCTTCATCAACTCGGTCTTGTTCATGCCGAACAGGGTGTCTTTGCCCGCTTCAGCAGGTGCATTTTTGGCAACCTGCGCCGACCACTCAGGGGTTGGGCTGTTGCTGATATTTGCAGGATCGATCTGGCTGCCTGCCGCGCTTTGAGTCGGTGCAGGGGTTTGCGCTGTAACCGGTGCCTCGGCAGGTGCAATGTTGATCTGGCCGGGCTGGGCCTCGCTCGCCTTGTTGAGCAGGCCGCCGGGGTTCGGGTCTTCGAGGTTCGGTGCGCCACCGGAAGAACTTTCCGTAAGGGCACCCGGGTTCGGGTCTTCGAGGTTGGGTGCGCCACCGCTTTCAACACCGGCCACATCAATGGTGCCAGCCTTTTGGAAGTCGGCGCCGGATACCGCCCTGGCTGCGTCGCCTGCGTTATAGACGTCGCCGATACCCAGTCCGCTGGCGCCGGTGACGCTATTGACCGATTCCATGAAGCTGCCTGCCATCTTGCTCACGGCCTCAGAGCCTGAGCCAGAAGCGAACGCACCACCCACACCTGCGCTGTTCGCAGCAGATGCAGCCAAGCCGCCGATACCGCCAGCCAGCGACATGATGCCACCGATCTTGGCCAGTTTCTTGTTGCCTGTCACGGCACCCACACCGCTCAGCACACCACCCGCCATCATCACACCACCAGCAATCTGGGTGGCCAGCACTGGAGCGGCGAGCAGCGGGGCAGCGGCGCCCATTGTGACCACCGAAGCGACGACGCCAAGAAGCATTCCCACAGCTTTCGCCTTCAGCATCTCACCGTAGGCCGGGCCGGATAGCGGGTCGCCGATCGGCATGTGGTGAATGCGGTTTTGCAGGTCGGCGCTGTAGCGCGCCACCTCAAAGGTATTGGTCATTTGCATGATGGTGTTCCCGGGTACTTGATCGCATTGAGGATGTAGGTGCGAATGCTGCCGTCCATTGTAGTGCCAAGCTCTTGAAAACCCAAGTGCTCGATGAAGCGGGCGCTGTCTTCCTTGGCCACCTTGGTGACGAGGAAGATGTTTTTGTCCAGCAGCGGTTGGAGAAAATCGGCAATGCGCCGGGATGTCACTTGCGCCTTGCGGCGGAACCGCCGATAGATTGCGAAATGCACCTCGCGGTTGCGCTTGATGAGGGTGGCCATGTGCCCGTGCGCCGGGTCGATAAAAGGGATGCACTCCCAGTCCGCCAGCGCGGCCATCGCCTCTTCGTAGGTCATCCCCTCATCTTCGACCAGATGTTCAAGCCAAGGCCCGCGCGGCCCTGTGTAGCGCGGCGCGCGGGCGTTGTAGCAGCGGACGTCGGCCGGGACGAACATTAGGCGATTCTCTCACGTTTTGCAGCATGGCGGCGCAAAGCTGCTTGACGGTAGCGCTCCTTGGATGCGGCCTTTTGTTCCGGGGTGGCGGCGGCGCGCCCAGCCTTGGTTTCGGCGGACTTCTTTGCCCGGGCTTCAGCGCGAATCTGATCGGCCTGTTCCTGAGAAAGAGTCGCCAGATAGGCTTCGTGCTCGGCGCGCTTCTTGGCACGGGCGGCGACGGAGAGCAGTGCAATTTCCTTGCGGCGTTCCGGGGTTTGGCTGGCACGGGTGATCTTGGCGGCGACCGAAGCTGCAGCGCGCATTTCATCAGAGCGATTACGTTCAACCAAGCGAGCAACATGCTTTTCCCTGTACTCAGGGTTTTCCCATAAAGCCTTTTGCTTAGGTCCAACAACCTTGGCCCTTTCAGCCAACCTTTCCTGAGTCCAGTATGCCCGGGAGCCAGCTTGAAATGCCGATTGCTGTTCCGGGGTGCGAGACTTGGCGTGCTCGTGTGCTTTCTGCTTCCGCATTGATACGAAATCCGGGTCGTTCCAGCGATCCAACATGCAGCAACCAAGGTGTTCGCGCGCTTCTTCCGTGACCGTGTGACCGGTCGTTCCTTCACCGCCAGCGGTCAGGTTGTAGCCCAACGGCGCCACGGTGTTCCGCTCAGCGATGGCGGAAACCTCAAGAGCGTGAAGCTCTTCAAGGTCTCGACTGGGATGCAGGGTCTCAACCACCATGCTTTCAAACCCGTACTTGCGAATTGCAGCATGCAGCGGATAGGGCGAGCCGAGGCGGGCCGCAGTTTTGTGGCCAGTCATCCTGCGATTCACGGTGCGGGTGGTAATTCCCACGTATTGCTTCCCGGTTGGTGAGGTGATCAGATAAAGGGGCATGATGTTTTCCTGTTGTGAGGATTGCATCATACCGCTTTTCCTAGAATGTGTCAAGTCCAGTTACTCAGAAAGTAATTAAATTTTGGACACCGTTGAGGTTCTGAAGCATCTGCATGCCCGAGCGCATCCACGCCAACTGGCTGTTGATGGCTGATTGCTTGTCGGCTATGTCCGGGTTATTCTGGATGTCAGCCACGTTCTTCATCACTTGGTTGTACATACCTTCGGCCGAACTATTGACTTGCATTAGCTGACGATAACTCGCCTCTGTATTGGCCAAGAACTCGCGACTATTCAAATCCATAGCTTTCAATATGGACTCATTGGTTTGACCGGCATTCCACTGGGCGGCGGCGTTCTTGTTCGTGGTGTTGAACTTGTTGAAATCGTTCGATGTGGTGGCGTTGAATTCCTGCCCACGGTTCGCGCGATCGGCGTTGCCAGTGATGGCCTGATTCACCGTGCTGGCGTTCTGGCTTGCCATCTGATTGATGGCCGCGGCGTCGTTCTGTGCGATCGGTGCGGCGCGGTCGATCATGGCACCTTGCGCTGCCTGCACACCCATGCTGCTGTTGAGCAGACCCCGGGAGGCGGCTGACTGGTTGCCTGCGGTGGCGGCCTGTTGCATCAGCGCGCCACCCTTGTTCAGAATCCCGGCCAGTTGCTGCTGGCCGGTCATCGCGGTGGGTTGCTGCAACTGACTGGGATCGACAGTCACCGGGGCGACTTGCGCAGGCGTGCCCGCGGCAATCGCATTGAAGTCTTCCATTGCGGGGGTGGCGACTGCCATGATTTGCTCCTTCGATTATTTCGGCTGGGCGGTTTTGGATTGGAACCAGCGCCAGAAGGATACCGCGTTTTCAGCCCACGGGCGAGCGCAGCCCGGCGCGTCATAGACATGGACCGGGTAGCTGCTTGGCGATTTCCACTCGAAACGGGTGGTGCATTGCGGCGGCATCGGCTGCCCCCAAGCGGTCGGTTCTGCCCGGGCGTGACCGATGGCCATGAAGTTGAACAGGATCATGGTCAGCGCCAGCGCGATGATGAACGAGACAATCTTGCGCGCGGCCGGGGTCAGGCTGATGTGATGGTCGTGATGTTTGAGGGTGGTCATTGCGAAGCTCCTTGAGGGATGGAAATATCGTTCCGTTTTTCTTTGTTGGTCGTGATGTCACCCGAGTTCTGGCACATGATGATGCAGGCCGGGTTACTGGTTGCCACGGAAGCAGAGCAACCGGAAAGCATGAGGATGAGCAGGTATTTCACAGCTTGGTCGCCAGTTGCGAGCGAAGGTCATCGACCTCGGCTTTGAGTTCCTTGATGGCCTGCACGGCGAGCGCGAGAATGGCGGTCGGGTCGATGTTTAGCATCACCTCACCCTCCATGATCCCATACGCCTCCATTACCTTGTCCGAGCGCACCGCCCCACCCACTGCTTCGGGCAGATGTTCAGCGACACGCTGGGCGATGAAGCCCGCGCGCTGGCGATCCGGCTCGACATCCTTGCGGGTGAAGTAGCAGCCGTCAAACCCGGACAGTTTGGTGAGTGCGCCATCGATCGGGACGATGTTCTCCTTCAGACGCTCGTCTGAAGCAGGGCTCCACGATACAGGGGCGGTGGCAATACCATCGCTCTTGAACTCGTAGTAGCCACCCGCCATACCCTGCACATTGATGCGAGCGCCGAGATAAACGCCAGCCACATGCACACCGCAAAGGCTGCCGGTGATGGAATTCAACCCATACAGGTACAGGTTCGCCCCTGTGCTACCTGCCCCCAGCAGACTAATATTGCTGGGACAAACCACTGTTCCGTTGAACGTCGCACCATTGGCCACCAAGTTCGGATATGTGAAAGTGGCATTGTCACCTTGCAAATTTAAGGTGCGTTCAGGGTTGCCGGTTCTGAAAGTAAGGTGGCCGTCGTTTGCACCATTGCCGCGCGTGAAATCGACACTTGCACCGGCCCACTGGTGGCTTGTGGTGTGATACAGACCAAGGCGTGCCATCAAGGTATTGACGGCGTTACCCGGCAGAGTTTCCCAGATCAACGGAAACTCTTTGTTTGAGCCACCCGTGATGACGACACCAGCATCATAGGCAAAGTGCAGCGTGCCACTCATCGTGTCGCCGCTCTTCGCCACCTTCGTTGCCAAGCCCGCTTGAGTCTCGGTGTCCAGTTCCTGAATGGCGGCCTGCACGTTCGTCGCAGCGATGTTGCCGTACGGCGTGAAGGGGGTGTTGGTTGCTGAAAGATAACCGTAAGGGACTTTTTCAGCATCCACTTCCTGCAGCGCCGCTTGCACGTTTGTCGCAGCGATGTTGCCGGCGGGGGTGAATGGGGTGCTTGCTGCGTTACCCTGACCAACGGCAACCCACGAAGACCCGGTGTAACCCTCCCACTGCCCGATCTCGGAGTTGCGACGGAAGTACCCTTCGACAGCGCTCGGGCGCTCGGCCGTTGTCCCAGTCGGCATTGCCGCCGCCCCGGTTCCACCTGCCACACGCGGCACAGTTTCATCGATCATCTCAACCACTGCAGCCTGCACATTGGTCGCAGTAATGGATGATACCGGGCTAAATGGCACCAGCGCGGCGGTTAGGTTCGTCACATCGGCGGCGAGGTGCGTGTGGCCGTTATTCGATTTAAGTGCGTCTAGCTCATTAAGCGCCCACTGTACATTTGTCCCGGTGATGTTCCCATTAGGTACGTTCGGAAGCTGGGAGGCGATCGGGAACGCATGCACGTGGTCCCAGCGTGAGGCTTCGACGCCGACACCCGGCGCCGGATTGGTGCCGAGATTCTGGGCGTTCGAGTTGGATAGCTGCACACCGACCGGGATTTGCACGAGGCGGGTCTGAACCCATGCGGTCGTGGCAATCTTGTCCGTGGTGTCGCTCGGGTCGGCCACCGTGGGCGCCAGCGGCACGCCGGTGAAGGTCGGCGAGAACAGAGCAGCCTTCTCAGTGTCCAGTTCCTGAATGGCGGTCTGCACGTTCGTGGCACCGATGCCGCCTGCGGGTGCGAAGCTGGTTCCCACCGCTGTACCGGCGCTGGCCGGTGCGCGACTGGTATCGGACGGATGTACGTGGTCTTGGCGAGAGGCGGCGAACAGCGCCAGATTACCGGCGTTCGCCACACCGTCCATGAGCGGCAGGTCGCTACCCACGGTGACTGCGCCGATGGCGTTGATGGTGTTCGTGACGAACCATGTCGTCGCCAAGCGCGAAGAGGTGTCGCCGGTCGGCGGCGTCGGCGCGCTGGGGGCGCCAGTGAAGACCGGGTTGAAGATCGGTGCCTTGAGATCGATGCCGAGGTTCTGCTGCGCGCCAGCCAGATTGTCAGACCCGGTGCCACCCTGCAGAATCTGCACAACACCCGACACCATGCCAGCGGTCAGGCCGGTCAGGTTCGAGCCGTCGATGACCGGCAGGCGGCCGGACTCAGCGAGCAGCAGCACGTTGTCGGCGAGCAGGCCCGCGTTCTTCGTGGCGCCCGTGCCGAAGCCGGGGAAGGTATTGTCGGCCCAAGCGATCGTCTTGTTGGTCAGGGTGAAAACCCCGTCCTTGGTCACGTAGTCGCCGAGGGCGGCGCCTGAAGTGACCAGTGCCGTACCGCTGGCATTGACCACGACGATCTCGTTCGGGTGTCCGGCCATGACTGGGAGCTTGTCGAAAGCTGCGCCGACACTACCGAATTCGTTCCGCATGACAGCGGAAGCACCCGGGCTATTCGGGGCAGGTACTGATCCGGGTTGGAAATATTCGTTGGCCATTAAAAAGCCCTCTCAGCGGTT
>Ga0209202_1002100_pt1 | contig 11260 bp, 18 predicted proteins | sample AD_UKC032_MetaG_FD_184416 | JGI IMG/M metagenome (GOLD analysis project Ga0209202, IMG submission 184416) | Active sludge microbial communities of municipal wastewater-treating anaerobic digesters from USA - AD_UKC032_MetaG (SPAdes) (version 2) | ecosystem: Engineered > Bioreactor > Anaerobic >... | reverse complement strand
CCACCTCGGGCGGATCGAGCAGGAAGGTGTATTCGCGAACGACCGGGCCATCCGGCCAATTCAGTTCGACCAGCAAATCCATAAAGGGATCGTTAACCGGATTCGAGGAAGTGATCTTCAGCACGGCGCTGCCGTTGGTGCGCTTGTCGATCGCGAAACGCAGATCGTAGAGCGCTGTCGCGTAGTCGATCCCGGCTTCGCGGAACGCCTTCTGGGGCGCCAGTCGTGCCGACATGCCGGCCAACTCCGTACGCGTGGCATTGATTTCGATCTCGGCACGCAGTGGCTGCCCAAGCCCGGAAAGCACCGTGAGCTTGCCCAATCCAGCGGCTTCGGCCAGCCAGGGGGCAAATGATAGACAGGAGGCGACAGCCACCGCTACAGCACGTTTCTTGAAGTTTGTCTTGGTCATGTTGTCACACCGGGAACTGAGCATTGAATTTGGGAGTTTCAAATTAACATCATGGACTTAGCAATGCAAGCTGAATCACTTTCTCAGAAGCGGTTTGCAATGCAAAAACAACACCGCAGAGTGTAGCAACGATGCTTGAAAAATGAGCGTGTTTGATGCTGCTCATTTGTCCTAGAAGGTGACTCCAGAATTCCCGCTTCTCGACCTTCTTTTCGGTCGCCAGTTCGGAAGCCGCAATGACTTCCAGCGGGTTGGCGTGAATCAACGTTGCCAACTTTACACAGGCATCGTTTGGTAGTCCGGCGCGTTGCGCTTTCGCATTTGTGATTTGTTGCGATGACGTGCCGAGGTGGTCGGCTAAATCGCGTTGGCTTCCTGTCGAATTTATGCCGGCGTTGATGTAGTCGCGCAGTTGCATTTTTTTCTCCTTGGGTGTTGACATACAAATTTATATGCTGTCTACTACACATCAAATTAATTTGTATGCGCACAAGGTAGTCAAAAACCCGCCCTAGGTCAACTGTAGTGCGGCCTAGGTGGGCCTAAAGCATCGAAACCGGAAGTTTTTTAAGGAAAAAGGGTATTCGCCTCGTATGTCATCGCAGAACGACGAAGAACAGATAAAGCGCTCCGATAGCCACGGCCGCGACGTGAACCAGCCCTTTGTTCGCGTTGCTATTGAGCCCCTTGATTTTCAAGTAGATCAGAGCGCAAATTTCGATAATTCCGATAATCAAAACGGTCGTGAGCAATCCGGAAAGAATTCCGGTAGCAGCGGTCGGCAATGCCATGATGGTATTTCCTCTTGGGATCAAAAACACCCGATTCTAGCGACATTTATTGAGCTGTTGAATGATCCGCTCTTGAATTTCGTGGCCGGCATTGCGCTTGGTGCCTATACCGCGCACCACATCTGGTTCGCGGCATTCCAAGCAATCCCAAAATGAAACTCCGAAAAAACCGCAAAGGCCAAGGTATGCAGCCTTCATGGGTTGAGGCTCAGGCGTATACGCCTGGTATGCAGCCCCATGAAGTTGAGGCTCTTGGTCGCATGACGGCTTCGGAACTTGCAGCCTGTCATGTAGAGGCTGCGGATATCCGGCCGCCCGACCCCGCCCCGTCGGGGGCCGGCGGCCGGCAGGCCGAAACCCCCTTACTAACAGGGGGGGAAATTCAAAAACCGGCACTACGGGGGAAATCCGTCCAGATTCCTGATTTCGAAGGCTATTCAGAATCCCTTGTTATGGATCGCAAAGGCAATCCCGTAATCCGTCCTGGTGTCCGCTGCATCAAGGGTCAAAAAGTTGGAATCGACTGGGTATCCGCAGTCTTCGAACCCAAAGAAGCCTGGATGTATTCATTCGTTGCTGAGATTTCCGATAGCGAACATTTTGCAAGCGAAGATTACCGGGTAGCGAACTTCGTTAAAAAAATCATCGGCTGGCTCCTTGGAATCTCCCCGAAAGACTCCGAAACTCACAAATACAAAATCTATTCCAACGGTCTGAATGGCTACAAGTTTGCCATTGGCCTTCCGTTTAGCGCTGGCATTATCCATGTCGGTCATTCATCTGGTACCTGCTTGGTTACGATTTCCGGTCAAGGTTGCCTGGTCGCGGAACCCGGCTGGGAACACCGCTTCTACCGATTCCTGGTCGACGTAAGGGGATGGCTTACCCGTATCGACATGGCCTTCGATGATTACGAAGGCAAGTTGTTCCCTGTCCGTGAAATGCGCAAGCAAGCCAGGGAAGGTGCCTTCGATCGTCGTCGCCCTCCCAAAATCGAACTTCGTGGCGCGTGGGAACAAAATGATCCGGACAACACGGGATTGACCCTGTATATCGGCGCTCGCATGTCCGGCAAGCTCTGCCGCATCTATGAGAAGGGCAAGCAGCTCGGCGACGAAACTTCGGAATGGGTTCGGGCTGAAGTCGAGCTACACAATAGTTGCTATCAGCTCACGCTCGATATGCTTCTCAAGCCGTCGCAATGGTTCGCCGCCTTTTACCCGGTCTTCGAATCCATCCAGTTCGCTGGCCCGCGTGTCGACCTTGAATACCGTCAGCGCATTGCTGAAAAAACCATCGCTCATTCATTCAAGTGGATTCGTCACCAAGCCGGTGGTCATCTCGCCGGATTGCGTCAGCTCTACACCGATTCCGAAATCCTTGACCTTCTCCAGCGTCCTGAATCCATCCCGGAAGCCTTCATTGTTTCCGAAAAATCACTCCAGTCTTTATTAGCTCCATCCGTCAGCCGAACGGATGAACCGGGCTTCATTTCGGCGTAAAGGAAAAACCATGAAATTTCAAAGTCAAGTCACCGTTCACGGCATGAAGCGCGCAAAAGGCGAAATGGAGGGCGTCAAGTATGATTCCACAAAGTTCTACATTGAAACTGACCTTGACGACAGCAAGGGCAATGCCAAGGGCAAAGCCACCGTCGAATACGCAATGGGAACATCGGACGAATACACGATGTTCGAGAAGCTGCCGTTCCCGTTCCAGGCAATGGCAAGTTTCTCTCAGGTCACGACTGGCAAAGTCATGAAGATCGTTCTTGAAGAACTCAAGCCCCAGCGTGCAGCAGCGCAAGGCTAAGGACAGATCGTGACTTTCGCTCGTCGCCATATTGTTCAGGATCGTGAATCCTGCATGTTCCTCGGTTTCGAGGATGGTGACATTTCGCCGGTGCGCCTGGTCAAGAATGCCGTCCGTTTCGATACGGAAGAAGCGGCCATTCTGACTGCGCTGGAACAGTGCGATTCCGGCTATGTGCTGTTCTCGTTCTTCGTTGAAGAGGTCTGATTTTCGCATGCGAAACCTCGCTCAACGTCTCGCCTTGGTCGCGGTGCTTGTCTGGGTCGGTGTCATGTCGACCAATTCAGGCATTCGCGCTACGGCCTTCATGCTCTTAACCCAGTTTCAGCGGATGTGAATTTCGCATGCGAAACCTGACCGCCTTTATCCCGTTGATTGCCGTCATCGCCGAACTGCGCCGCAAAAACCGGCCGGCCCAATGCCTGGCAATCGCCGAAACCGTTGTTCGCCATTGAAAGGAGATACCGTGTTCAAACTTATCGATTCCTTCGCCGCCAATTGCCTGGCTTTCTTTATCGGTCGTACTGAAATCAGGAATGGCGTCAAGCACACGACTTGCGAAATCGAGTGCTAAAAAAAACCCGGCGCCATTAGGGCCGGGCTTTCAAGTCCATTTGGGCAAGTCCCCGTCAGAGGTCTTAACTCAAAGGAAATAACATGAACCTTCAATTTAACGTATTTGGCTTCAACGTGCAAATCTCGCGGCATCCGCAGTATTTCTTTGAGGTGCACTATTCGGAGTTTGACCAAGGACACTATGTACCGTTCTCAGGCTATGCCCAAACCGAAACTGGCGCGCTCATTCAAGCGTGGCGTCATGCTCGGCGTATGGCGAAGTTTGATAACTCCAAGGTGGAATTTGTCATTCTTCGCTTTGAGCATCCTGAATGGCATGTCCATCGTGTAGGCCGCATCGTTGTTAAAACAGCAATCGGGTTTTTCCCGAAATTCAATTAAATCAAACCTAACTTAACCAACTGACCAAAAGCGGGGGCTTGGCCCAAGCGGATTGGAGAAACATGCAAGTCAAAGTATTGCAAACCCGTCGAACAGCCAAAGGGCTGAACATCGCACATATCCAGTGCGGCCAGCTCTTTGGTGACGTGCTCGCCACGGATGACGTTACCTGCCCTGGTGAATACGTCCTCAAAAGCACGCTGCGCCTTAAAGAAGGTCGGATCGTTCCGTTGATCCGCGTTGAAAAACAATGAAAACAGTCCTGCTCGCTTCCGTCATCGCCTGGTCAATCCCCCAGTTTCCGCCCTGGGAAAAAGTCCTGCCTGAGCAGCTCGCAATCAAAACCGTCGAGCAGCCGCCAGCGGATCGCGACTTGGGTTCTGTTGGTCGTTGGAAAGAAATGGGTCGGCCGCTTGATTGCAAGATTGTTGAGGCGGGTAAGACCGTTGGTTATCGCGTCAATTGTTGATTTCCGTTGTATCGAGGCTGGTGCACTTCGATGCGACATTCTTCACTGCACCAAGGAGTAGTTCAAATGCGTAAATATCTTCTCGTTCCGTTCTCGCTGGTTGCCGGTTCCGCGATGGCTGCGGTTCCCGCCGATGTCACGACCGCCCTCACCGATATGAAGGCCGATGCCTTGACCGTGGCCGGCGTCATGCTGGTTGCGATCATCGCCGTCGCTGCGATCAAGTTCATTCGCAGGGGCCTGTAATTTTGCGGTAGGGGAAGGCGACTGCAGCGCCTGAACCTATTAAGGATTAATCATGCCCTATCAAGTCGGACAAGATTGCTACCCGGACATGACCGCCGCCCTTGATGCCTTCGCAGCTCAGGAAACCGGCGTTATTTACTCCAGTGGCACAAACGTTTTCAACGTCACCGCTGCCAGAAGCGGTGCAACATCGATTCTCTACACCGGCACCAAAATTGCCGGAACGGGCTCCAACTGGACATATACGCAGGCAATGACATTTCCTGCCTGTCAAAAGCTGACCGCGCAGGATGGTGTGATAGTCGGCTGGCTAATAGCTGCGGTACTGGTGGCCGCATTCTCAATGAAACTGATTCGCAGGGGGCTGTGATGGCATTCACGCCGGAATTTATTTTGCCGCTCGTGGCAATCGTGGGGGCGGTATGGCTTATCTGCGGCTAATTTTTGCGCTTCTGATTGCTGGTTTCGCATGCGAAACATTTGCTGGGCGCGTTACCTTGCAGCCGGCGTCGAATTTGCCGGTTGTCTATCAGGGTGGCGGCATATACACGCGCCCGGGTACAGACATGATTCCTTGGACTAATAACGCCCTCAAAGGCTACATGGAGGCCAATGTTGCCGGCGTCACCATGAAAACTTTTGGTACGTACGCTGCAGCGGCTGAGGTCGGTGCTGCCGCAATGCAGTTTGTCAAAGGTGGCGGATGGGTCGGCTTGGGATTGATGGGTTTGGCGTGGCTTACTCAAGCCGGTCTTGAGAAAGTCGGCAATGAATTAAAAGCAAATGCGTCGGCCGGTGACCTCGGCACGTGCACTCATCAAACATCGATTCAAAATGTGACATTGAGTCAGTGTGCCTCTCACATAACGTCGTCTTTAGCTCAGACTTATAACAATGTGACATACGCGGGCTACACCGAATCCACTGGTGTTCTGGCTCATACGGTCACCCATAAAGCCGATGGTTCTCAACCGTTCACGGCTAATTGGGGTACGTGGTTTCGAAATGGGCAGGCGACGCAGGGTAGTACAGCCCCGACAGATGCCGATTGGGCGCGTCTTCAAAACACGCCAATGAATGATGCGGTGTTGGAAGAACTGCGGAAGCTTGGTGCCAAATTACCGCTTAACAAACCGGTTATTGACACTACGCCGCAAGTCATACCGCTTTCCGATCCCTACAAAAACCCCCTTACTGGTGACAGGGTGCGTGATGTTGCCAACTTCACGCCGTTCCCGGATGGCACTGCGAAAGTCGAAGTGACGAAACAGGTTGTAGACGAAAACGGAAACCCTGTAGTGAATTCTGGCGGTCAAGCGGTTCCCCAGGAAGAGCAAAAAGACCTCTGCGAAAAAAACCCGGATGCGTCTGCGTGTGCCAGTCTGGATGACGTTCCAGATGCTGATCTAAAACATCGTGAAATCAATTTAAGCATCAATCCGTTGTCCGGCTTTGGCGCCTCATCTGCGCAATGCCCCGCATCTCAATTCCTCTTTAGCAAAGGCGGTCAAGCTGTATCTTGGGATTGGTCGAAATTCTGCACATTTAGCCTTGGTATTCGGCCGCTTGTGCTTGGTTTTGCGTGGCTGGCCGCAATCATGATCGTTGTTGGCGTTGCAAGAAAGGAAACTTGATATGGCGTCATCCGGATGGGGAACATTTCTTGCAAGCGTTTCTGGCCCTATTGCCAAAAAAGTACTTACGGCCGTCGGTGTTGGCACTTTGACCATTGTCGGCATGCAAACGGCTCTGGAGTCGGCGCTTAATGCAGTCAGGGATAGCCTTGGCGGCATGACTGGCGTTGTTGCTGATCTGGTGGCGATGGCCGGTTTCTTTTCGGCTGTCTCGGTCATCGCTGGTGGTCTTAGCGCTGCTGTTTCGATTACGGTTATGAAACGCTTCGCGCAAAATATATGATTACCCTGATCACTGGCGCGCCGGGCTGCGGTAAAAGCCTGATCCTGGTCGATGAGTTTCTCCGGCCGGCTCAGGAACAATCTAGGCGAATCGTCGCCGATGGCATACCCGACCTTGTGGTTGATCATGATCCGGCTTCCGAAGTATCTACATGGACAAAGCATGTTGAAGATACGTCCAGCCAGGACGGCCGTAAGTTGCTGTTCACCTTCCCGCAAGGTTCGCTTGTCGTCATTGATGAGTGTCAGCGCATCTTTCGCCCGAGAAGAGCCGGGTCGGTCGTACCCCCCGAGGTCGCCGCTTTCGAAACGCATCGTCATCAAGGCTTGGATTTTGTTCTCATCACGCAACATCCCGGCCTTCTCGATCAAAATGTGCGTCGGCTTGTCGGGCGTCATCTCCATATCCGGGATCTTGGCTTCCTCGGCCGCTGGGTATATGAGTGGCCGGAAGCTAGTGACCCGGAGCGCTTTAAAACGGCTCCGGTCAAGCGCAAATGGAAACTTCCGAAGCGAAGTTTTCAGCTTTACAAATCAAGCAGCCTGCATGTCAAGCCGCAGCGCGGATTTCCTACCGCTCTAAAAGTGCTTGCATTGTCTGGTGTCCTGCTCGCTGGTGGCGTTTGGTACGCATGGCAGAGTATCGAAAAAAAGATTCACCCTCCACCGTCTGTTTCGCATGCGAAATCGCCGCCATCGGATAAAGCTGCGTTCGTTTCGGCTGACTATAACCCGCTTGAATTCTCTATGCCGCGGCATCCGAATTACCCCGAATCAGCTCCGGCTTACGATTCACTTCGGCAAGTCAAGAATATGCCGGTAATCGTCGGTTGTCTTGAAAGCAAAAAATCAGGCTGCTCATGTCAAACGCAGACTGGAACGAAAGTCGACGTGACGGATGATTACTGTCATCGATTCATTGAAAACCCGCCGTTTGATATGTACCGCGATCAAGTCAAGGCGGAAGACCCGAGGTTAAAACCCACGCAGGAAGTGCCGAAAGGGCAGAGTGCCCCAGCGTCGACAGAGGCCGTCAATCCCAAAGGGATTGATCCGAAGGACAAGCCCGCGTGACTTTTGCGGGCGCAGCTTGTAAGGCCGTCACGAGATTCCCAAAACAAAAAACCGCCCGAAGGCGGTCATTTTTCGCGGTCAAAGATTGAGTCCGTGTCGTGCATATTTATTGCTGCAAGTATCGATGCCCTTGTGTATTCGTGATTTTCTACGGGTTCTTGTGCGGCTGCCAAGCTTGCCATATAACTCAAGAATTGTTTTTCCTCTTTCGTTGCTCTTTTGTCTTCGCACGCTCGTAGCATTCTCGCGTGGTCGGTCATTGTGAATATTTTCATTTTCTTACCTCTTTTTAGAACGTGTTCCCATGTTTCCATCGTCTGACCATTGCCTTACCTTCCTCCCTCTCTGCTTTCACTTGAGAGGTTAGCAAAGCCAGTGCCCGTGACATTCGTGCGAACTGGTAGCCAAAACGTTCCTCCCGGCTTCCGTCAATGTTCGCGATGGCCTCTCGCTGCGCGCCGTTGAAGATTGCGGTCATTTTCTCCTCGATGTTCATTTCGTTTCCCCTTTCTTGAAATAACTCTGGTGCGCATTGTGCACATCCAGTTTATGCCATGCCTTGTCAATCGTCTCAGCCGTCCACGCCAGCAGCTTTTCGCGTTTGGTTTTTGCCTCGCTTAGCGCGCTCTCCAGCCGTTTAACCTCTTCATTGACTGCCTCGTAGTTTGCTTGGCTCCTCTGCGTAACCCCACCATCAGCCATTGCCCAAAGAATGTTTAAATAATTGATGGCGTGTGGATGTGGAAATTTCAGCCATTGCCGAAAATTTGCACTGTCTTCCAATGGATCGGCTTTGACTTCTTTCTTCGTCTTTTCGCTCGCCGGCTGTTTCCGCTCATTTGCGCGTCTTAGTGCCTCGCGAGCATCCTCCCGTCCGGCTGTGCCTGCTTTAATTTTTTCCACTAGCGAATAGCAGGCATTCGATCCGCTTGCGGTGTTTTCCAGCTTGTCGACCGTTTGCAGCAGCTCGATATCCTCAGTCTTTCCGGATGCCAGTAATTCACTCGCCCAATACCCCAGCCCTTTCGCCAGCGATAGCCGTTTCGAAACCCAAGGCGCCGACTTATGCACCTTCGATGCCACGGCCGCAACAGTCCCCAGTTCGGCATAAAGCAAAGCAATCGCGTTCGCCTCTTCGGAAAGATTCAAGTCAGCCCGCTGGATGTTCTCGGCAAGCTGATTCAGCGCATGCGATGTATCGTCAATATCGCAGATCAAGACCGGCACACTCTCCAACTGCGCCAGCTTCGCCGCCCGCAGTCGCCGCTCGCCGGCGACCAGGACGAAGCCGGCGTCCGTCTTCCGTACCGTCAGCGGCTGCAGGATTCCGCGCTGCGCAATATCCTCGGCCAGTTCCCGCAACGCCTCCTCGTCGAACTCCTTCCGCACCTGGTCGACAACAACAATCGACCCCGGCGCCATTAGCCCGAATTCCGGCCCGGCCGGAACCGGTAAGGGCAAGGTCGCCTGTTCCTGTTTCGCATGCGAAACTTTCTTTGATTTCTTCGCCATCGCTACGGCGGCATTGGTGGCGTTTGTCATCTCAAAACCCCCTTACTGTTACTGAGTCATAAACAAATTCCTTATCAGGTTCGTTAGCCCGTGCGGTCTTGTAACACCCACCTGCCGGGATATAAAACGGCGCATCAAGACACCCGTGCTCATCGTTCATGAAAGGGATGTACTGATAATTTCCGCCATGCGTATCGCGTAATCCGGCAATCGCTATCGGCCGCGCTTCGGTGTTGATTTCCACCGTCACAATTCTTGTCATCGTCTTTCTCATGATTACCGCTCCAAAAAGTTAGGGCATACGCGTTGAAAATCTGCGGATCGGAATTGCCTGAATGTCATGCAGTAAATTACCTGCGCTTTGGTGCCCGGTTCGATCCTTGATTCCTTGCAATCTCTGCACTGCGCTGTTTCACGTGAAACACAAGCCATTGATTCACAAGGTTTATCAATGATCTGGACTAGATTCCCGAGCCCGTGGGGTTGTTGGTTTTTCGGATTGTTTGCTGTGGTCATGGTGCTTCCTCCTGGTTGATGATCCGTCCTGAGTTCCCTTCGCATGCCGTCATGGAACACGGGGCCCTCGGGCGGAAGTCAAGGGAGAAACCGGAAGCCGCAGCGGCTTTTTTGCGACGGGTCATCAGCAAAAAAACGAACGGGTGAGGATTTCAGCAACAACACACTCAAACTGGCTTTTCTCGTGTTGTTGCGGCCCTTGACTTCCGCTGGCCCCGTGTTACAGGTCGGCGTGGGTGCGAAGGGAACTCAGGACGGAAACCAGGACGGCCGATCACAGCGAACGGTTTTCCGAAAAACAAGGCCGTAGGCCGACAAACTGAGGTTTTGGCGCTTCCATCCTGCATTGGCCCTTGCTCTTAACAAGCGGAGCGCGTAGACGAAAGGGGGCAGAAGGGCTTGTCTCCGCATCTTTTCGCGGAGATAGACGGGCTTGACCCGGCTACCCTGGCAGCACCCGACCCGCAGGGATTCGCAAACAACAAAATCACGTAAACGCCCGTATTCACAAGGCTTTTCGCCGATTTGCTATACTTCAAATATGCAAATAGACCTCCCGGAGCCGACTGACACCCTATCGACATTCCTGGACGCCTACCACGCAACAGCAGCCCGCGACCAAAAAGGCAAACACCGCCTCAAATGGACAATTTCCTACTGGAAAACCAAATACGGCGACATACCCGTAACCGATATAACCCGCCGATCACTCAGCCAGCACATAGAAACTCGACGCATCGCCGGCAAAAGCAACAGCACAATCAACCGTGAAATCAGCATCCTCTCCGCCTCAATCAACTACGCCATCAGACGCTGGGCCTGGAACATCTCCAACCCCGCTAGCGGTCTCTACCTCAAAATACCCGAAGGTCGCCTACGCTGGCTAACCCAAGCAGAAGCAAAAAACCTTCTTCAACACGCCAAACAAAGCAAAGCCCCGCACCTCGTCGACTTCATCCAGCTCGCCCTCAACACCGGCATGCGCAGAACCGAAATCCTCAAACTCGAAATCAGGAACATCGATCAACAAAACAAAAAAATCCACCTCGACGGCACGCAAACCAAAAACGGAAAAAGGCGCGTCATCCCACTCAATGACCACGCCCTCAAAGCTATTCAATCAAGGATCGCCAGCAACACCCAAAACGGAAAAACAGGAACCCGCCTATTCCTGCAAAGCAACGGTCGCCCCGTCGTCCAAATCAACACCGCATTCACAAACGCAGTAAGAGAAGCCGGCATCGAAGATTTCAGAATTCACGATCTCCGGCACACCTTCGCCAGCTGGCTAGTTCAATCGGGAGTAACCCTGCCGGAAGTCAGAGACCTTCTCGGCCACGCGACCGTCAAACAAACGGAACGCTATGCGCACCTTGCGCCTGGGCTGCTACACAAAGCGGTAGCGATTTTGGACACGCTGGATTTTTGATGGACTTAGCAATGCAAGCTAAGCTGGCTTCTAAACAGCGCGTTTTGGCATATTTCCAACATAAAAAAACCGGAGTCGCCTCCGGTTTTCTTGAATGCCGCCGCCGATCAGGCGTCAAGCAGGATA
>Ga0209202_1002099_pt1 | contig 11262 bp, 8 predicted proteins | sample AD_UKC032_MetaG_FD_184416 | JGI IMG/M metagenome (GOLD analysis project Ga0209202, IMG submission 184416) | Active sludge microbial communities of municipal wastewater-treating anaerobic digesters from USA - AD_UKC032_MetaG (SPAdes) (version 2) | ecosystem: Engineered > Bioreactor > Anaerobic >... | reverse complement strand
CGCGCCGAGGTCGCCGACCAGGTGGTGTCGCTCGGCGGCGAGTTCGTCAAGGTCGACTACGAGGAAGAAGGCTCGGGCGGCGGCGGCTACGCCAAGGTCATGAGCGAGGGCTTCCAGGCCGCGCAGCGCGCGATGTACGCCGAGCAGGCCAAGGACGCCGACATCATCATCACCACCGCGCTGATCCCGGGCAAGCCGGCGCCCAGGCTGATCACCGCCGAGATGGTGCAGAGCATGAAGCCGGGCAGCGTGATCGTCGACATGGCCGCCGAGCAGGGCGGCAACTGCGAGCTGACCGTGCCCGGCGAAGCGGTGGTGCGCCACGGCGTGACCATCGTCGGCTACACCGATCTGGTCAGCCGCATGGCGCGCCAGAGCTCGACGCTGTATTCGAGCAACCTGCTGCGCCTGACCGAAGACCTGTGCAAGACCAAGGACGGCGTGATCGACGTCAACTTCGACGATGACGCGATCCGCGGCCTGACCGTGATCAAGCAGGGCGAAGTCACCTGGCCGCCGCCGCCGCTCAAGCTGCCGGCGCCGCCGCCGCCCAAGCCGGCCGGTGCCGTGGCCGCGCCCAAGGCCTCGGCCCACGGCCCCGGCGAGCCGATGTCGTCCAAGGCGCTGACCATCGTGTTCGGCGTCGGCGCGGTGCTGTTCGCGCTGGTCGGGCTGTACGCGCCGGTGAGCTTCCTGGCGCACTTCACCGTGTTCGTGCTCGCCTGCTTCATCGGCTACATGGTGATCTGGAACGTCACGCCCGCGCTGCACACGCCGCTGATGAGCGTGACCAACGCGATCTCGTCGATCATCGCCATCGGCGCGCTGATCCAGATCGCGCCGCCGCTGGACGCGGCCGGCGCCGCCGACCGGCCGCACCTGCTGATCCTGGCGCTCGCGGTGTTCGCGCTGGCGCTCACCGCGATCAACATGATCGGCGGCTTCGCCGTCACCCAGCGCATGCTGGCGATGTTCCGCAAGTGAAGGGGGCACGGACATGAGCGCAAGCCTCGTCACGGTCGCCTACATCGGCGCGACCATCCTGTTCATCCTCAGCCTGGGCGGGCTGTCCAACCCCGAGACCGCGCGCCGCGGCAACCTGTTCGGCGTGATCGGCATGACCATCGCCGTGCTCGCCACGGTGTTCGGGCCGCGCGTCACGCCGTCCGGCTACGGCTGGATCATCGGCGCGCTCGCCGTCGGCGGCGCGATCGGGATGTTCGCCGCCAAGACGGTGAAGATGACCCAGATGCCCGAGCTGGTCGCGGCCATGCACAGCCTGGTCGGCCTGGCCGCGTGCCTGGTCGGCTTCGCCAGCTACGTGGACACGTCCACCGTGTTCCCGACCGCGGCCGAGAAGGCGATCCACGAAGTGGAGATCTACGTCGGCATCCTGATCGGCGCCATCACCTTCTCGGGGTCGATCATCGCCTTCGGCAAGCTGTCGGGCAAGATCGGCGGCAAGCCGCTGCTGCTGCCGGCGCGCCACTGGCTGAACCTCGCCGGGCTGCTGCTGGTGATCTGGTTCGGCCGGCAGTTCCTGCACGCCGAGACCATCGCCGCCGGCATGGTGCCGCTGCTGATCATGACGGTGATCGCGCTGCTGTTCGGCGTGCACATGGTCATGGCGATCGGCGGCGCCGACATGCCGGTGGTGGTGTCGATGCTCAACAGCTACTCGGGCTGGGCGGCGGCGGCCACCGGCTTCATGCTCAGCAACGACCTGCTGATCGTGGTCGGCGCGCTCGTCGGCTCGTCGGGCGCGATCCTGTCGTACATCATGTGCCGCGCGATGAACCGCAACTTCATCAGCGTGATCGCCGGCGGCTTCGGCACCGGCGGCGGCGCGCCCGCGGCGGCCGCGGGCGACGCCGCGCAGCCGGCCGGCGAGGTGCAGCCGATCAGCGCGGTCGAGACCGCCGAGATGCTGCGCGAGGCCAAGAGCGTGGTCATCGTCCCCGGCTACGGCATGGCCGTCGCGCAGGCGCAGCACACGGTGTTCGAGATCACCAAGCTGCTGCGCGAGAAGGGCGTGAACGTGCGCTTCGGCATCCACCCGGTGGCCGGGCGCATGCCGGGCCACATGAACGTGCTGCTGGCCGAAGCCAAGGTGCCCTACGACATCGTGCTCGAGATGGACGAGATCAACGAAGACTTCCCCGACACCGACGTGTCGATGGTCATCGGCGCCAACGACATCGTCAACCCGGCGGCGCAGGAGGATCCGGCGAGCCCGATCGCCGGCATGCCGGTGCTCGAGGTCTGGAAGGCGCACCACTCGATCGTGATGAAGCGCAGCATGGCCAGCGGCTATGCGGGCGTGGACAACCCGCTCTTCTACAAGGACAACAACCGCATGCTCTTCGGCGACGCGAAGAAGATGCTCGACGAGGTGCTGGCGGCGTTGAGGGCTTGAGTCTGCGCAACCCGGCGGTGGCCGATCGGCCACCGTGCGATCGAAGGGCCGGTGAACCGGCCATTTTTTAGGATGCCAGTATAAAGTAAAATAAGCACCGCGCTTGTTTGAGGCTCAGTTCCCCATGCATCGCCCCCCACCGGGACAGACAGTCAAGGTCAGCGCGCAAGGCGAGCCCTTCACGGCCTTCGTGCCGCGCCCGCTGCCGCCGCTGCCGCCCATCGTCTGGTCTGCGGGGCTGCGCCGGCGCTTCGACGACGCGCTGGTCGCGCTCGGCCGCCTCGATGCGGTGTCGGCGATGCTGCCCAATGCGCACCTCGTGCTCTACAGCTTCGTGCGCAAGGAAGCGGTGCTCTCCTCGCAGATCGAGGGCACGCAGTCGTCGCTGTCCGACCTGCTGCTGTTCGAGATCGACCAGCAGCCCGGCGTTCCGCTGGACGATGCACGCGAAGTCAGCCGCTGCGTCGCCGCCATGGCGCATGGCATCGAGCGGTTGCGCGGCGGCTTTCCGCTGAGCCTGCGGCTGCTGCGCGAGATGCACGGCGTGCTGCTCGACCACCCGCGCGGCCGGGGCAAGTCGCCCGGCGAGTTCCGGCGTTCACAGGTCTGGCTGGGCGGCACGCGGCCGGGCAATGCCGTGTTCGTGCCGCCGCCGGCAGATCGCCTCGGCGAATGCCTGGACGCTTTCGAGCGCTTCCTGCACGACGAGCCCGAGCCCACCCCGCCGCTGGTGCGTGCCGCGCTCGCCCATGTGCAGTTCGAGACCATCCACCCCTTCCTCGACGGCAACGGCCGCATCGGCCGCCTGCTGATCGTGCTGCAACTCGTGGTCGACGGGCTGCTGCACGAACCGCTGCTCTATCCCAGCCTGTTCTTCAAGGCCCACCGCGCGCTGTACTACGAGCTGCTGAACGAGGTGCGCGTCAATGGCGATTGGGAGCGATGGCTGGACTTCTTTGCCGAAGCCGTGCAGGCGAGCGCTGCGCAAGCGGTGCAGACCGCGCAGGCGCTGCTTGCGCTGGTGGCCGCCGACCGCGAGCGCCTGGCCGCGCTGGGCCGCGCGGCAGGGTCGGCCTGGGCCCTGCTCGACGCCTTGCAGCGCCAGCCGGTGTCCACGGCCACGGCGCTGGGCAAGGCCGCCGGGCTGACGCCGGCCACCGTCAACAAGACGCTCGTGCACCTGCAGCGGCTGGGCATCGTGGAAGAACTCACCGCGCGCCAGCGCGGGCGGGTCTTCGCCTACGGCCGGTACGTGGCCTTGCTGAACGCCGAGCTCGAGACCGCGGCGCCGCCGCAGGCGCGCCGGAAGAAAGGGCCGCGCTGATCCGCGCCGGTCATGCGCCGACAACGGCGGGCGCTTCGGGTCGCCCGGCGGCCGAGATGTATTACACTGTGCACGATAGACGTAATACTTCGAAAGTGCAGACATGACCCTGACTGTCCGCCTGAAGCCCGACCTCGAGACCGCGCTCGAGCTGCACTGCGCCGAGCGCGGCGTGAGCAAGAGCCTGGTGGTGCAGGAAGTGCTGGCCGACTACCTGGCGCGCCCGCATGCCAGGCGCAAGGGCCGCCGCGCCGCCGCGGCGGCTGCGTCCATGCCCGCCGAGCCCAGCGACAACTACAAGGCCTTCGAGCGGCTGGGGCTGATCGGTGCCGTCTGCGGCGTGGGGCCGGCCGACAAGGCGGGCGTGCGCGCAGCGTTCGACCGTTGGGCTGAAGCCAAGCGCAAGTCCTGGGCCGCAGCGGCGCAGGGCGTTGCCCCCGGAAAGATCCGCAAGCCACAGCCGAAGCGCAAGCCGGGATGAGGCCGCAGCCGGCAGCGCGCGGCCTTCGGTCGTCGGCCCCGTCGCGCGGCGACGCCGTCTTGCTGGACACGGGCTTTCTCGTGTCGCTGATGGACGCGCGTGAGCCGCTGCATGCGGCGGCGGCGGGCTGGCTGTCGCGCCAGCGCCAGCCGCTGTGGTCGGTGCCGTCGGTGCTGGCAGAGGCGGCGCACTTCATGCCCGGATGGCTGCGGCCGCAGCTGGCACGCGCTGCGTCCGCCGGCCTGGTGCAGGTGTCGGTGCCCGATGCCGCGGGCTACGGCCGCATCGCCTGGCTGCTGGAAAAGTACTCCGCCCTCAGCCCCGATTGGGCCGACTGCGAGTTGATCTGGTTGGCTGAGGTCTCTGGCGTCCACCGCATCGCGACGCTCGACGCCAAGGACTTCGGCGTTTATCGCATTCTCGGCCGCAAGGCCTTCGACATTGTCTGGCCGCCTGCGGTCGTGTAGCCATGCCCACCCTCGACTGGCTGAACCGCGACGCCGCGTTCCGCATCGCCGCAGCCGTGCCCACGCGCGTGCTGCGCCCGCACGCCGCCGGGCACGCGTTCGGTGAGGCGGGCGGCAACGGCAACAACCTGCTGATCCAGGGCGACAACCTGCAGGCCTTGAAGGCGCTGCTGCCGTTCTACCGCGGCCGCGTGAAGGGCATCTTCATCGACCCGCCCTACAACACGAAGAGCGCCTTCGAGCACTACGACGACAACCTCGAGCACAGCCAGTGGCTGAGCATGATGCTGCCGCGGCTGCAACTGCTGCGCGAGCTGCTCGCCGAGGACGGGTCGATCTGGGTGACGATCGACGACCACGAGGGGCATTACCTCAAGGTGTTGATGGATGAGGTGTTTGGGCGGGGGAACTTCGTGTCGAACGCGGTCTGGCAAAAGAAGTACACGGTCGCGAACGACTCGAAGTGGCTTGCAGACACGCACGATCACGTACTTGTCTACGCACGAGTCAAGGAGACATGGAGGCCGAATCGCCTGCCCCGCACCGAGGAAATGAACGCGCGCTACCGGAACCCGGATCAGCACCCGAAGGGCCCCTGGAAGGCGACCCCGCTGTACGCAAAACGAATGCCCAGCGAGAAAGAGGCCCTCTTCTCGTTCACATTCGGCAATGGCGTGGTCTGGAGGCCGCCACCCGGAACGACCGCGCGATTCCCGGCCGATGAGTTGAGGCGCATGGATGCCGGCAACGAGATCTGGTTCGGCGCCGATGGAGCCGCCGTGCCATCGCGGAAGACGTTTCTCGCCGAGCTCTCCATCGAGAGTCCGCCGACGCCAACGATCTGGCTGCACTCCGACGCAGGCAACAACCACGAAGCGCGCGACGAAAGCAAACTGGTTAACGCCGCAGAAGTGTTCGGCACTCCCAAGCCGGAACGCCTTCTTGCGCGGGTGCTTGCGCTCGCCACCAACCCGGGCGATCTCGTCCTCGACAGCTTCCTCGGCAGCGGCACCACTGCCGCGGTCGCGCACAAGATGGGCCGGCGCTGGATCGGCATCGAGATGGGCGAACACGCGCTCACGCACTGCCTGCCGCGCCTGCGCAAGGTGGTCGAAGGCGAACAGGGCGGCATCAGCCGGGCGGTCGCCTGGCAGGGCGGCGGCGGCTTCGGGCTGCTGCAGCTCGGCGCGCCGCTGTTCGACGCCGACGGCGAGATCGATGCCGACGTGCGCTTCGCCGACCTCGCCGCCTTCATCTGGATGCGCGAGACCGGCGCGGCGCTCGCCGATATGGCGCCGGCGACGCCGAAGCTCGGCGTGCACGACGGCACCGCCTACTACCTGCTGTTCAACGGCATCCTCGGCGACCGCCGGCCCGAGGGCGGCAACGTGCTGACCAGCGCGGTGCTGGCCGCGCTGCGCGCAAGCTGCTGGCACGACGGCCCGAAGCTGATCTACGGCGAGGCCTGTCGCCTGGGCGCGGCGCGGCTGCAGGCCGAGGGCATCGTCTTCAGGCAGCTGCCGCACGCGGTGCCCCGATGAGATCCCGGCGGAGCCCCGCGCATGTGGCGCCGCGATCATCGCAAAGCGTCCACCCATGGTTGACGATCGTCCACCTATAGTGAACAATATGCCGCATGGCACTGCCCCCCGAGAGCCTGGCCGATGCGCTGTTCTCGCGCACGCGCAAGGCCGCCATCGGCCTGCTGTTCGCGCAGCCCGCGCGCAGCGTGCACCTGCGCGAGCTGGCACGCCTGGCGGCGGTGTCGCCGGCGATGATGGCCAAGGAGCTGGACGCGCTGTGCGCCGCCGGCCTGGTGCTGCAGCGGCGCGACGGCAACCGGCGCCTGTTCGGCGCCAACCCGGCGAGCCCGATCTTCGACGAGCTGGCCGGCATCGCGCGCAAGACCGCCGGGCTTGCGGACGTGCTGCGCCAGGCGCTGGCGGGGCTGGAAGCCATCGAGCTTGCGTTTGTCTTCGGCTCGGCGGCGCGCGGCGCGGCGCGCGCCGACAGCGACGTGGACCTGTGGGTGGTCGGCCGCTGCGACTACGCGGCGCTGCTCCAGGCCTGCGCTGCGGCCGGCGAGCGGCTGGGCCAGCCGGTGAATCCGGTGCTGTATGCGCCCGCCGAACTGGCGGCGCTGAAGGCCCAGCCGGACAATGCCTTCCTGGCCGACGTGCGGCGCCAGCCGCGGCTCGCGCTGATCGGGAGCCTGGATGACGTTGCACGAGCACTTGGCGAACCTGGCGAGGACGGGTGACCTGGCCGCGCACGAGGCCGGCGCCGCCGAGTTGCAGCAGCACCTGGACAACGCGCGCGACCTTCTGGCCGATGCGCGCAACGAATCGGTGTCGATGCTCGGACGCTTCCAGGCCGCCTATGGCGCCAGCCACGCGCTGCTGACGGCGGCGATCAAGCTGCGCGGATACCGGCCTTCAGGGGCGCGCGGCCACCGCCAGACGCTCTTCGGGCTGGCCGGCCAGCTGCTGCCCGGCGCGGCGGCGGCGCAGCCCGTGCTCGCGGACGCCAACAACAAGCGCAACAAGGCCGAGTACGACGGCGCCGCGATCCAGGTGACGGGGGCGCTGCTGCAGTCGATGATCGCCGCGGCGGCGAGCCTTGACGAGGAGGTCCGGCTCGCCGTCAAGGCGCGCGCGAAGAAGGGCCCCGGCGCGTGAGCACGTTCACGCTCAAGCGCTTCCAGGAGCAGGCGCTCGATGCGCTGGACAAGTACCTGCGCTGCGCGCGGCTGACGGGCGCGCGCGCCGCGTTCGAGAGCGAGACCGGCTACGGCTACAACCCCGCGCCCTTCGGCGACACGCCCTGCGTGTGCCTGCGCATCCCCACCGGCGGCGGCAAGACGCTGCTGGCGGCGCACGCGGTGGGCCGCATGGCGCGCGAATGGCCGGGTGCGGCGCCGAAGCCGCTGGCGCTGTGGCTGGTGCCCAGCGACGCGATCCGCGCGCAGACACTCGCCGCGCTGAGCACGCCCGGCCATCCGTTCCGCGAGGCGCTGGCCGCAGGCTGCGGCGACGCGGTGCGCGTGTGCGGCCTGGACGACGTGGCGCAGCTCGCGCCGCAGGATTTCGACGCCCATGCCGTGGTGGTGGTGGCGACACTGCAGAGCTTTCGCGTCGAAGACACCGAGCAGCGCAACGTCTATGCGTTCAGCGAGGCGCTGGAGCCGCACTTTCGCGGCGTGCCGGCGGCGGCGCTGCAAGCGCTGCACGCGCTGCCCGACGCGCTGGTCAGCGCCGAAGATGCGGCTTCGTCCAAGGCCGGGCGCGAGATGCTGGCGCGCTTCGTCGGCCGGCCGCGCTGGAGCCTCGCCAACTGGCTGGCGCTGCGCGAGCCCTACGTGATCGTCGACGAAGCGCACAACGCCAAGACCGAGCGCAGCTTCGAGGCGCTGCAGCGGCTGAACCCGGCACTGATCCTGGAGCTGACGGCCACGCCTTTGCCGAAGCGCACGAACGTGCTGTTCCACGTGTCGGCCCAGCAGCTGCAGGCCGAGGCGCTGCTCAAGCTGCCGGTTGCGCTGATGGAGCACACCCGCGGCTGGCAGGCGGCGGTGTTCGACGCGGTGCAGACGCAGCGCCTGCTGGAGGCGCAGGCGCAGCAGGAAGAGGCCGAGCCAGGGCCGAACCAGGGCGCCTACATCCGCCCGATCGTGCTGCTGCAGGCGCAGAACAGCACCGAGCCGGTCAACGTCGACGTGCTGCGCGCGCACCTCGTTGATGAGCTGCACATCCCGCCCGAGCAGGTGAAGGTGGCCACCGGCACGCAGCGCGAGCTCGACGGGCTGGACCTGAGCGCGCGCGACTGCCCGGTGCGCTACATCATCACCGTGCAGGCGCTGCGCGAGGGCTGGGATTGCCCCTTCGCCTACGTGCTGTGCACGGTGCAGAGCATCCGCTCGGCCACCGCCGTCGAGCAGTTGCTCGGCCGGGTGCTGCGCATGCCCTATGCCGCGCGGCGCACGCGCCCGGCGCTGAACAAGGCCTATGCGCACGTCACCGAGGCGCAGACCGGGATGTCGGCGAATGCGCTCGCCGACCGGCTGATCGACGGCCTGGGCTTCGACCCGCTGGACATGGCGTCGATGATCGCGCCGCAACTGCCGCTGCCGGGCATGGCGCGCGACGACGGGCCGTTGTTCGCGCAGCCGCCGGCCGAGCCGCTGCTGCCGGCGCTGGCCATCGACCTGCCGGCCGACAAGCCGCTGCCGGCCGCGGTGGCCGATGCGGTGGCACAGGGCGCGGCCACGCTCAGCACCGACGGCGCGCGCCAGCGGGTGCAGTTGCGCGGCAGCATCGGCGAGGCGCTGGCCCAGGCGCTGGCGGGCGCGCACAAGGGCAGGCAGCGCGAGCAGGTGGCGCAGCAGATCGAGCGCCACAACGCGCTGGTGGCCGGCGCGCAGGCGCCCGCGAACCGCGGCGAGGTCTTTGCCGGCGTGCCGCGGCTTTGTTATCGGCCGCAGGGGCCGCAAGGCGAACTGCTGCTGCTGGAGCGCGAGGCGGTGCTGGAGACGGTGGCGCTGAACCTGCTGGCCGAGCCGATCAGCCTGCCCGGCTTCACGCTGGCCGAACAGCCGGGCACGCTGTGGGAGCTGTACCTCGACGGGCAGCGCGTGCGCGTCGGCCGCGCCGACGCGGCGCAACTGCCGCTGGATGCAGCGGGCAGCAGCATCCGCGCCGAAGACCTGGCGCGCTGGCTGGCGGCCGAGCTGCAACACCCGTCGCGCAACGTGGCGATGGACATCCTGCCGGCGCACCTGCGCGCCTTCACGCTGGCCTGCGTGAACCACCTGGTGCACGACCAGCAGGTGCCGCTGGAGCAGTTGGCGCGGCACCAGCACACGCTGGTGCAGCGCCTTTCGCTGCGCATCGGCGAGTTGCGCGACCAGGCCGCGAAGACCGCATTCACGCAGCTCGTTCTCGACGGCGGCTGGACGCTGGACTCGAGCCCGCGGCAAGCGTTCCACTTCGATCCGGCCGTGTACCCGGTGCCGGCCAACCAGCGCTACCGCGGCAAGTTCCGCTTCGACAAGCACTTCTATCCGGTGGTGGCCGACCTGGACGACGGCGGCGAAGAGTGGCGCTGTGCGCTCGCCATCGACGAGCACCCGCGGGTGCGGCGCTGGGTGCGCAACCTCGACTCGGACCCGGTGGCCGGCTTCTGGCTGCCGGTCTCGACCGGGCGCTTCTACCCCGATTTCGTCTGCGAGCTGGCCGACGGCCGGCTGTTCGTCGCCGAGTACAAGGGCGAGCACCTGCGCCAGGTGCCGCGCGAGATCGAGAAGGCCCAGGTGGGCCGGGTGTGGGCCGAAGCCAGCGCCGGCCAGGCGGTGTTCGCGATGCTGTTCAGGCAGGAGCGCGGCATGGACCTGCGGCAGCAGATCGATGCTTCGCTGAGCGGGGCAACGCCGGGTTCGATCGGCGGCCGGCCCTGAAGCCGGCCCTCCTGCCCGGCCGGCTCCTGCGGCGGGCAGCGGATCCGGCCGCTCGCGCGGCGTGGTGCCGCCCCGGAAGATCGCCAGCAGCGGGCGGCACGATGCGCTTGCCGCCCGAGGTCTGCCGGGCCGGCCGCAGCACCGAATGCTCGAACGCCTTCAAGGCCGATTCGGGCCCCGCGCCCGCGGCGTCCCCGGCAGTGCCCTCAGGCGCGAAACGGCATCGGCAGCGGGCCATGCGCCGCCTCGAGCTGCGCCGCCACGCGCAGCAGCAGCGCGTCCTGCCCGAGCGGGGCGGCGAGCATCGCGCCGATCGGCAGGCCGCTGGCCGAACAGCCGGCGGGCAGGCTGATCGCGGGCGCGCCGGTGGCGTTGGCCAGCGGGCAGAACGGGCTGTAACGCCACAGCCCCTGCGGGCCGAGCCGGTAGTCGATGAAGTCGGGCCGGTCCATCGTGAAGCGGCCCAGCAGCGCCGGCGGCTCGGCCAGCGTGGGCGTGAGCAGCAGCTCGAAGCGCTCGTGGAACTGCGCCATCTGCCGGCCCAGGCGGTGGAAGGTGTTGACCGCGTCCAGGTAGTCGCCGGCCTTCAGCGCGGCGGCGGTCTGCCAGGCGCTCCAGACCACCGGCTCGAGCTCGTCGCGCGTGATGTCCCGGCCGCGCTGCGCCTGCAGCTGGTCGAGGAACAGCCCGGTGCCGGCGGCCACCGCCAGCATCGCCGGGCGCAGCACCTCGTGCGTGCCGAAGGGCAGCGCCGCGGCTTCGACCGCGTGGCCCAGGCGCTGCAGCCGGGCGGCGAAGGCGTCGATCGCGGCGGCCACCTCCGGGTGCACTGCATCGCCTTCGTAGAAGCGGTTGACCACGCCGATGCGCAGCCCGCGCGGCGCGTCGGCGAGCACCGCCTCGACGCTCGGCGGCAGCGCGGGCGCGGCGTAGGGCGCGCCCGGGTCGGCGCCCGCGCCGGCGTCGAGCGCGCGCGCGCAATCGCGCACGCTGCGCGCGAGCACGTGGTCGGTGGTCAGGCCGCCCCAGCCTTCGCCGGCCAGCGGGCCGGTGGGCATCAGCCCGCGGCTGGGCTTGAGGCCGACGAGCCCGCAGGCCGAGGCCGGGATGCGGATCGAGCCG
>Ga0209202_1002087_pt1 | contig 11311 bp, 26 predicted proteins | sample AD_UKC032_MetaG_FD_184416 | JGI IMG/M metagenome (GOLD analysis project Ga0209202, IMG submission 184416) | Active sludge microbial communities of municipal wastewater-treating anaerobic digesters from USA - AD_UKC032_MetaG (SPAdes) (version 2) | ecosystem: Engineered > Bioreactor > Anaerobic >... | reverse complement strand
CCAATAAGACAATTCATCTTATCAAATATGTCGTCTATTTTGATCGCCTCATTTGTAAGGTGATCAAACTCCATCATCTCCTTGTGCTGCTCCAAAAGGGCGGTGAGGTCGGAAAGTAAATATTCAACCTGTATTTTATATATTTCCGTTTCTCTTTGAGGAAATACGAGATATCCCCACTTCTCGGCAAGCGCTCTCTTTGCCTGTTCAAATGCTTCTGTGGTCATAGCTTTCTCTGTATGATTACCGTATCCGCCGGAGAAATAAAGGTGTGTATCCTGTGACCCTCGCCGGTGAAGGCAAGGCAAGGGTCGGTCCATGTCAGCATTGTAGAGTTACAGAAATCGTCATCGGTCCAAAGGCTGTCCGGTGCCGTAGATTCTTCAAACCATACCTGCCGTGCAAGCATCCTTTCTGCTGTGTCGTACAACGTATCGATGAACCCATAGGAATTTACAAGCATCGTAGTGTCGGCTGTAATAACCGGCGGTACTGTGTCCAGCAGGTGAACGGTAAACATCAGGTCGGTATAGTTGCCGAAGTTATCTACCGCACGGATCAGGACCGTTGTCGCAGGTTCCGTGAGCCAGGTGCCGTAGGTGGGGTGCTGCCATATTGTGTCAATGGCGCAGTTGTCCGTTGCTGTTACCTTCGTGAGATAGTTGGGCAGGGCCGCACCGCACTCTTCGTTTACGTAGAGATACTGTGCGGGGATCTGACCGATTACACAGCTGCACGAGCTGAGTAGAATGACGCTGAGTAAAAAGAGTAGTTTTTTCATGATTCCGTATTTTGGTTTTGTTCATACTTTTCTGCAATAGTTCTGGGCGATTCGTCGATGATGTTCAACACAACGGCGGAAACGCCAACAAAGAGAAATACCATAAAGGCTATACCTGCGGTACGTGAATCACCGTACAGGTAGGCTATGCCTGCTGTCTGTGCGCTGCTGAACGCGACAACAAATATCGGCCAGCGGAAGCGGCGGAGTAGGGAGGGCTTCATGATTTGTACTTGTAGGTTAAGTGAAACGCCCCGTTTTCATCAAAAAACAATTCAGCTGAAGCAATAACTCCGGTCCGTGAATCCAATCTCGACACATCTACCTTGTCGTTTTTGCAGACGACACTCACGGTGACTTCTTGTGGCTGCACGGCTTCATACTGCTGCCGGAGAGTTGCGGCAATCTCTTCCTTTGTCGGCTCTTCCGTACTGACGGATTCAGCAATGGCAGAGGCAATCTCTTCCTTTATCTCTGCGGCTTCAGCAGTCTCGTGCTCCTTCACAAGCTGCTTCACGGCAAGTTTGCTGCGTTTCTTTCTTATGGCCGTATAGAGTTCTGCCACCTTCTGCTCCTGGGTTTTGGTCACAGGCTCTGGTTCAGTCGACTCCGGTGGCTTATAGCCACGCAAGAGCTTGCCGGAGAGGTCCCATGTCCTGACCTTCTCCATGAATGGCATGGGGGTCTTTTCGGGTCGCTTGACCAGGTTGCTCATGTAGCTGGCCGGAACAGCAAATATTTCAGCCACCTCTTTATTCATGAGCTTTTCAGTTTTCATTGCCGTCAATAGCTTGTCGGCATACTTTTCAAAAGTCTGTTCATTCTGTTTCATTGAGGTAATTGTTTAGTTATAAACTTCTTTAACGTCTTCATTGACCTCATACCGACCGGCCGGAATGTTATCTGACTGCCTTTGAACAGGTGGATCTCGCCCATAGTGTCGGTAAACTCAATCATTGTCCGGTCCACGTCTGTTATCTTACCGTAGAGCTTCTTTGGATAGCTTTTGATGATGTTCCCGTTGGGCATTTTTATGGGTTCCTTCAGTTCCCAAAAGCCGATTATCTTACCGAAGATCCGGGCTTCCATGTTGCGTCTTGCTTCAGGTGCGGTCATAGAGTTAACTTATAGGTTAATTTTCGCCACGTTTATCACATCCTCCGGCAGGCTGTCACCGCCAAAGAGCTGAACCAGCAACCACCAGAAGAGCAGGTAAAGAGCAAACACGCCCACAAAAAAGATAGCAGCGATCAGGATTCCCATAACGTTCTTACGCTGCGGGAACGGCTCCGCCTGTCTCTTCTCGTAGAGTGTGCGGATCTCAGTGTCGGTTAAAGTTTGCATTTCATTACTTTTGTTAAGTCAGTATTAAAGTTCAGGCTGAACTCCGGCCAGCCGTACCACTCAAGCATCAGGTGTTTGAAGGCGTCACGCTGGCGGTCGTTTACGGATACCCATTCATCGTCAGGCATCTCGGCTCTCGTCCAATGTTTCAGACTGGTTACTTCTTCGGGTGTTACTAAAAGGGACATGTCGCTTGGCTTTCAATGTATTTATCAGGGTCTGCAGATACCGTCCGCTGAACAGGTATTTCAAGTGGATTGCTTTTCAGGCTGAGCATAGTGCTCTCGTAGTATCGCATAGTAGCCGGTTCAAAGATGAGCTTCACCTCTCCTGGCGTACCGCACTGTCTTTGCTTCTTTATTTTGTGGCTGTAGAAAACAACGTCACGGCTGTCCGGTGCTGATCTGTGATAAGGACGGAAGGTGCACAAAACATTGTCGCACTTGTTAGCCCACATTGCACCCCCGGCAAGGTCATACACATCCGGAACCTCAAAGTCGCCATTGTTGTTTCGCTTCACCGTGCCTTTCGGGTGTGCCACAATGAACATGAATATTTGATGCCGCTGCGCAAAGCGTTTCTGCTGGCTCAGAAAAGCACTTAGGTACAAATCCTCTCTGCCTCCCGTTTTCCGGATATCATTGTCAAGTTGGTTATATGGGTCGATAATGCACCCGTCAACTTTATGCTTCAATATGATAGCCTCAAAGCGTTGGTTTATGTATTCCGGTGTAGGGCTGTCATCTTCAGGATACACAAATAAGAAATGCTCCTTTACGAAATCCATGCCTTTGATATACTCGGCCTCGGTCATCTGATTGCTGTAATAGGGCAGGGTACTTTTACCGACGTACATGTGAATCAGGTCATCATAAAAGTCTGCAGGAGGATCCTGCTCCGGGGAAAAAAACGCCCACTTATACCCATCTTTTACAGACTTAATCAGGCAGAGTTGCATCATCATTGTTGACTTGCCCTGGTTCATTATGCCATGCATGAGCGTAAGTTCACCACGTTTGAATCTGAACCTCTCATCAATGGTTTCAAAGTGCGTTGTCTCTCCCCGGCTCCGCCCATTGTGAAAAGTTGCAAGCATGCTGTCACGTACCGAATCCAGGTATATCACATCCTTCATCGGCAGGTCAATAGCCAGGTCGGTTATCTTTACGATTTTCTGTGTGACCGTTTCAATAGCCTCACCCTTGCCATTAAAGGTACATGTGCCGAACTGGTGAGAGTAATTATTATAAACGCTGGATGCAATCTTATCAAAGTCTTTCAGGTCAACCAGGGCGGCAGCGTTATGATACTTGAACGAGACAAGCGATACAGCCTCGTTTAATGGAATACCGAATACGTTCGTTGCCCCGAACATTGCCACGAGATAATTATGCTTGTTACCGTCAACATACGCTTTCCCGTCCTCAGCAAACCTATCTTCAATCCGGGCAAGTATCTCACGTCCGTCAGTTAACGGAACAGTGGTCCGGATAACTTTCTTTACAATCGTCTCTTCTTTGATTGTGGTGAATATTTTGCTATCCGGATTGTAATAGATGTTCGGGTCATAACTGGAAAAACAAACACGGGATACGTCCCTGAACTCGTCAAGTTTTTCATCGTTATAATAGTCGGTCAGGGCGGCGGCACTCTTCCCGTGCGTGGCCCCGCTGTCCGGAATCTTCACCACAAGTTTCAGCCCGTCACCGGAAGGAGAGAGAAACAACATGAACGTGTATGAATCGGCCTCAAGTCGCTTGCGTAACTCCGGAAGCCTGTCGCCCAGGTGGTCAAAGTCTATTGCGATCAATCCGGAATGTTTAATAAGTCCGGCATCCTCACGTTTTGAAAACTCACCTGAGAAACATATTGCGGGAAGTTTTCTCTTTATCTCCTTCCGCTTCTCAGGGTCAGGCTGCATGCGTAATAGATCAGTTAAAGTCCGATCCGTCCCGTTGCGTATGCGTTCCACAACAACGCTTACGGGGACACGAAACGGCCTTTTAACATCCGTTATCTTCTCGAATATTGTTACCGTTTGCATACCCTGTTATAAGCATCGTAGTTAAACACATCATAAGTCTCATCCCAAATAGGAGATCCCTTGAATACAATCCGGACCCGCTTGTGCTGTCTGTAATCCGGATATGATGTATGAGTGTAGGTCTGCAGTTCTCCAATATTAAACTGCCCCAGGAACGTGCTGAAATTATGGTGCGGCGTAGGCCGTCCGTCTTTAATGTGCCCCTTGTCGGTTAGCTGTCCTTCCTCAAAAACATATCCGGACATTTGCGGAGCAACAATAACCATGATCCGCCCGTAGGTATTCCATACAAGTTTTGAATAGTCTGCTGCTTGCTGTAGCCACTTGGCAATATCCGCCCCCGTCTTTGAATCAAACTTTTTTACCTCAATGCCAATCCCATACCCGAAGGCCACGTCGCTTTTATGAACAGCAACGAGATCAATCCGGCGGGACCGACAAGATGACCATACCTCAGACTCCACGTGGAAGCAGTGAGAGAGCTTATTAAAAATAAGTTCCTGCAGGACCTTCTCTGTTTGTACCAGTTCGCTCATACGGGCTGCACGTAGTTTGGATTTATATATGAAGGCGTTTGGGGCGGTACGTAAGCCCTTGCCTGAGATGTAGACGGCTTTGTAATTATCTCATTAGTCCATGACTTATTATTGAGATAGGTTGCCGGATTTTTGCGGAACTTCTTATCAGGAGTTGATTGAACATAAACAGGAACTGCAGTTATACAGGCTTCTCTTTCAGCATTGGTTAGTCCCTTCCATTTCTTCTCACACTTTACCCTGTCCTCTTTTTTATCGTATGCCTCCCAAAAAACATCAAATGATATATTTATTTCTTCTCTTCTCTTCTCTTCTCTTCTTGCATTGCTTTTGCATTGCACTTGCATTGCTTTTGCATTCCATCTTTTATTCGCCGCATCTGCCCGTTTCTTGCCTATCTCAATAAACTCAGAAAGTTGCTCATCCAAAAATTCAATGATTATTTGCTCGTCTTCAATGATTATTACCTCATTGTTAATTAGCTCTTGCATGAGACTTGCATCACTATTGCAATGCTTATGCAATGCAAATGCATAAGGCAACTCTCCCTGTCTCGTCCAATAGGCAGAACATAGGTCGGTAAACAGCCCCTTGCTTTGTCTGCTACATAGCTGTATCTTCCCGTTCTCCCAGGCGGAGGGATGAAATTTGAAAAATGGGAGTTCTTTTGCCATGCCATTACTTTAAAAGATCATTAAGATAATCCCGAAGCTCAACAATGTTCTCCACGTCGAGAATGATGTCTGCATCCCTGTCATATTCTTCATCTTCAATTATGACGTTAAGAGCATAGACTTCTGTGCCGTCCCACATTGGCATTAATCTCAGGTTGAATCCCTTTTCGGGAGTGATAACTTTATTCATAGCTTACAAGATGAAAGCCCTCACAAACAGCAAGCCCCCAGGTGCGTAGGAGTTGAACTTCTCCAGCCTGAGGGGTGCGTGCCTGTGAGGGCTATTCGTTAAAAATGATTTCAGTGTCATGTTCAATTTAATTTCGCGATTCAAATATACTACGCTGTTTTAATATAAGCAAGCATTGTCGTATTAATTTTGCTTATTTTTCAACATGGCAAGCTGACTTAGAAGCTCCTGCTTATCTTTCTTCAGCCTGCGGACTTTTGCAGAAACCTCCAGGAGCCGGTGTTGAATATTCTTGTAGAACTTGTCAGCCTTGAACTGCCGCTTTTCTGCGTCGGTAGCCGTGAATAGTTCGTCGAAGTTTTTTGCGGTCCGCTTCAGTGCTTCATTCTCAAGGTAGAGGATCCTGTTCTCGGTCTGCAAATCCTTTATAGCCCGCTGTGCAAACAGCAGCTTTTCAAAGTCGTTCAGCTTATTCGGAACGAATATTTTACTCTCAGTTGGCAGGTTATTTTTCATCTTCTTTAATTTTGCGACGCCTGTTCTTGTTCTTTTCGGATGTCGAGTTTGAGCTTGTACTTATCGATGATACCTTTTGCCTTGTCGCTGGCGGGATCCTCGGCAATGATTTCAAGCTCAACCTGTAGCATGATTACCTTTGCCAGCAGCCTTGCCCTGCTCTCTTCGAGTTCACGGATTTTGCGGTAGGGGTTCATCTTAAAAAAGTGTTGCGTGTGATTTATTTAATTCTGTTTTTGCGTATCCGAACCTTGCAATATCCTCTTTGCGTTGCTTGGTTCTGTTTATCCACTCCGTTGCGTCTTTAAAAAAGTTCTTCTTAATCTCAAACCCGTAAGCCTTTCGGTCAAGCTCAATAGCCGCAATAAGGGTGCTTCCACTTCCGGCAACCGGATCTATAACTACGTCCCCCTTATCGGTAAACAACTCAATCAACCGCTTCAGCAAGTCAACCGGCTTTTGCGTTGGATGTATCTTTTCGTTATCCATATCCTTAGTCCAGTCTATGCAGTTAAAAACCATCTTTCCGTTGTTGTTGAACTTTGGCAGTTTCTCCCTATAGAACAGAACAGCATATTCACAATTCCCCACTACTCGCATATTAGCTTTAAGGACTTGGGCTGAGAAGTTTTTGCGGAACACGAGATTGATGTAGTTATTCAGCCCGTATTTTTTAGCAAGCTCAATCAAATAGAACTGCTGTTCAAATTCACAGAAGACAATCATACATGGAGCCTTGCCGACTTTTTTGGGTTCTTTAATAAGCATCTTTGAACAGAAGTGCATGAACTCTGCAGGCCGAAAATCTTTATCAGTATCAAAGAACTCCTTACCAGCAAGTTCACTCTGCCCGTTCTTATTATCGCCTCCTATGTACCACGAGGGATTGCTGCCGTATGCGTTCTTACCCACATTATAAGGTATGTCAGCAATAATCAGTTGCGCCTTTGGGATCTGATAGGTCTTAAAATTTTGGAAATGGTCGTTATAAAGCATGATTCTGTTTTAGTTTTTCTTTCACTAATTCTGCTGCCTGCCGTTTAGCAATCAGCCCCACAATCTTAAAGTAAGCCGCTGTGTCGTGCCTCTTTATTGCACGACGCTTTCTGAATTGGAGGTATCGGTCACGGAGGGTCATGGCCTGAACTTTGGATGATAACAATAGGCAACCTGAAGCCCTAATATTGTCAGCTGCCAATAGCCTCCGACAGTCATTCCACTATACTCATCATCTCTGATTGGATAATGCCGAAACACAAAGAACCATGACCGCTTATAACATCCATACAGCCACCACGCCTTACGGGTCATATAGCCTATCCTTAAACGTCCCCAATCCCTACGCCAATCCCACTCAATTTTAGTGGCATTAAATGGTTCTGCCCTTTTCATTGCTCGGTGGATTTGATTGCGGTTTCAATTTTTATGGCATAATTCCCCGCCCTATCTGCTCCAGTACCCTTAATGACCTCGCTGATGAAATCCACAGCAAGTACATAAATTGTATCCCGCTGCCGCAGCAGTTCACTCGGCAGCAGGCCGCACTTCCGGGCGGTGTTGCATGCGTCGGCAAAGAGTTCTGCCAAAGCCTTATACTGTTCAATCTCTAAATAGCCACCACCAACCTCGCCAATAAAAGCGGTGTCAGTTAATATGTAGAAGCCATTTCGCGCAACAGGCTGAGCCTTTGGGTAAACGGATTCTCCTTTTGTGATTCCAAGTTCTTTCATGCTAACTCCTTAATTTTCTGTTTGTACTTTTCAATGATCTCCATAACATCACTTCGGGAGTATTTATGCCCGTGCATTTTATAATAGGCGGCACGTTGCTTCAAGGCTTCAAACCTTTTCAGTCCTATCCTCTCTGGTAGATTCTGTCCGTATTCAATCAGATTACCGTGAAGGAATCTGTTGCAGTAGGTACACTGGCCGTGAACGTTGTCCTCGTCAAATCTTAACCCGTCGTAATGACCCACGTTATAGTAGTGTCCTGCGTCCATGTGTCTTACTTCTTTAATTTGTCCACAGGAGATACACTTGAAGTGACTGCCGCCGGCTGCGTCACGCTCCCGGATGTACTCATTGAATACGACCTGGGCGAGTTGTTTGAGTTTAGGAAGGGGCTTCATAGGTTCATTGCCATTTGCTGTTCGGGTTCGGGAATGTTGATATTCAGATATTCGGAAGCCCAGTCACGTATAGCATCCACGTAGGTCATCATCTCCGTCGTGGTCATGTCACGCTTCAATCCTGGCACGAACATAATCTCGCCCGTATGACGGTTCAAAACTTCTCTGCTTGCAAACATTGACTTGCAGTATTCATCGACCTCGGCAATGGTTGTGAACTCCCATCCGGCATCGGTCAGTCCTTTCAATACGATAGGGTACACCTGACCATACAGCCAGCGAAGCTGTGGGTTTGACTTGCTCCGGCGGTATCTCTCAATGGTTAAGCGATAGCGTCCCTTCAAGGCGTTAAGCTCCCGATAGAAGTCGGATGAGTTTACCACCCTGAAGGACACGCCGTCACCTATGCCTATGGCCTCAAGTTTCATGACCTCAGTGTTACCGCTATGCTTGTCGTGCTTGTCTTGGCAGGCGGGTAGATCATCTCGCCCGTCTCAGGGCTGACCGTGCCACTGGCGGGAACAGCCTGAAGAAACTTCTCACGGGCTTTCTTCTTCTCGGACAACTCTTTGATCTGAGCATCCAATATTGCCCACTCGCTGTCACCTGTTGAAGAGTAGTCATACTTGACACCCACCTCACGGATAGACATCTTTGCTCCACGCCACTCAAAGGACTTGCCGTACTTCTCGGCCTCGCTCAAGACGAACGCCCTGATCTCTTCGTCTGACCGCAGCTGTTTGATCGTCTCTTCCATTGCCTTCAGCTTCAGCTCCACGTCTAACGGGTTGTACTCGCCACTAAGAAGCTCCTGCTTCATGTAGTGGATGAGATTGCCGATCTCCACATAGGTTATGGGAGCATCGGCAATCGTTGATAATGCTTTGATGGTTTCCATGATCAGAAGGGCAAGTCACTTACTACTCCGTTATCCTGCTCATCGTGGACCATTGCCGGTTCCTGGAGCGTCTTAAACTCATCGGACTGTTTGATTTTGTCCTTCGTGTACTCACTCAGCGTCTCAAATACCTTCCAGTCGAAGTTGTCAAACGACAACGTGCGGGATGGGTTGACGGGGTTAGGACACTGCTGTCCCTTCATCAGCCGTGAGATGGACGACACAGTGACATAGGTCTTGTTGGGGTCCTGTTTGCCAGGCTGATGTGTGATGGTCAGCAGACAGGGAACGCCCAGCAGTTTGGTGATGTCAAACTTCGCAGCCTCAAGCTCGGTGAAGCCCTTGCCTCTCCAGCTCTCAAGGTCCTTACGGAGTGTGCTTTTCTCGTGCATACTCAGTGTATAGGTCTTGCTGACGCTGTAAGGCTCCGGGCCTTTTCCCTCATTGAATACGGCAAGCTCTTCCGGCAGCTCCCAGGTCAGCATGACCTTGTGTGCCTTCTTCTTCTCACCGTTAAATTCTGTGTCGATATGGCCTAATTCTACCATTGAGTAGCAGCGGGCCATGTAGGTTCCTGGTTCCACTTTGGCAAAATCATTGCCTTCGGGTTTTGTTGCGTAAATTGGCATTGTCGTATTGGTTTAGTTGTTAATAATGATGGTTCCTTTTCCGTTACAGACAGGACATGACCGCCAGTCTATTACTCTGTAGCAACTCCCGCAGCGGGAGTAAGCAGGGTTTGTTGATAATGTACCACAGGTACACTTGTGAGCGACCGCCTTTTCACCTTTGCAGTTAGGGCAGGTTTGTACTTTGGTTGCAGTTTTTGTTTCCATGTTATATTTCTCCTGTGTTTCTACACTGGTAGCATCCGGTCCCGTCGCAGTTGCGGCAGATGCCATGCTCCGGTTCTTCTTCCAGTTCCGGCCACTCGATTCCCTCGCTGGTGCTGTCGGCAACCATGCGGCCTATCACTTTTCGTGCGCCGTCAATCTCGGCAGCAGCTGTTTCAAGAATCTTCTCAAGTGTTTCCATTAGCTTACTGTTACAATGTGAATACTTGCATCCTCTATCTCCGTGTGAGAGATGTCTGCCACACCCCGCCGCAGCTGCATTGTCGGCCTCGGAAGAAGGGTTACAAGGGCGTACCTGGCTTCGGTGTCCGTTACTATCCGGCTGACCTCTTTTCCGTTCTGAAAAAGGTTGTACCTGAATCTGTGGTCGCCGGTGCTGTAGGTTCTGATTACTGAGAAGGTCATGGCTTTATGATTGACTGGTTACATTCGACCAACTTGTCCTCTAACCACTCCACGTATCCCATATCAGGTATGTCAAACGTCCCGCGATAAACGATGTCATTTAATATCGCTTCGGGCAGTTCTCCGTCACCAATAATGACGTCGCCTCGGCTCCCGATTCTGGCCCTTACCTCCATCCCTTCAATCAGGGGACTTTTCCCGGTGTCCTTGTGATAGGCCTCGCCTAATCTGCGTGTCCACATTTTCATCTTACTTTGTTTTATATGCGTTTGCCCGGTTGCTGACCTTTGATTTTACGCACAGACCCACAAAAGAAGCCCACAGAGCGATTATAATAAAGAGGTGGAGCAATCCGTTGCCTGTCGGCTCAGAGGCCGTCAGGATAAACGCAGCGATGAATAGGATAGCTTTCATTGCTCAGTGTTCTTTGAGAGGTTGTCAATAAAATCCCCAGCAGCCTGATTGCCAATCCTATGAATATCAACTAACGTAAGATACTTGCGTCCTGCTTTTTTTCTGTACCTTCGGGCTGTATCATAAAATGCCATAGCCATGTTTGCCTCCCATCCCTGCCTGTAGCCCGGATCATTTTTAAATTCGGAGGACAGGTGGTTAATTGCGTCTTTTGTTGTCATGTTTTTTTGTTGTTGATTGTATTGCAAATATAATACTTTTTATAATTATACTACATATTGCATTAAAAAGTTTCATGTATTTTGACGAACGTATGAAAATCAGTGACGAAAAAGAAAAACCCCTCGGGAAAGGGGCTTTTCAGGGATGCAGAGAAGAAAGAAAGATGGATACCTTCACAGCAAAGATACACAATAAATAGGTTCGCTCATAAAAACTATCCATTTCCCGTCAACCTTCCGGCGGAATCTTTGGGGGCGGTCCGCCTGAATCTTTGTCAATGGAGTAATGCGTGGTTTCTTTTTTCT
>Ga0209202_1002086_pt1 | contig 11312 bp, 8 predicted proteins | sample AD_UKC032_MetaG_FD_184416 | JGI IMG/M metagenome (GOLD analysis project Ga0209202, IMG submission 184416) | Active sludge microbial communities of municipal wastewater-treating anaerobic digesters from USA - AD_UKC032_MetaG (SPAdes) (version 2) | ecosystem: Engineered > Bioreactor > Anaerobic >... | reverse complement strand
ATCTGGTATCCGACATCGGTCTGGATATTCCTTTGGGCATCCGGCGTATCGACCTGGCATTCACCACCGAGGGAACAGCCCATGTGCCGGCTTATTACGCCTTCGACACCGCCAAGGATTTTCCGTTGAATCAGGATGATTTGCCTGCTCCACCGCCGGGTGCCGAGGATCTTTGGGGAGGCGACAATCTGGCTTTGCTGACGTACAACGACCGACATTTCATTCTCTACTATCGCGATCTCAAGCATCCCGTGGCAGCACGAGCGATTGCCGACGGTGCATTGTGCCGCTTCAAGGTGGAAACCCTGGAAACCATCGGCCCCAAGGCGCTGGATCGGGAACTCTGTACCCGCCTGCAAAGAGTGAATGCGTCACCAACGCTAAGTTTCAAGGGGAAAGCCAGGATTTCCAGGCAAGAGGTGTCGGAACGCTGGTCGGAATCCGAAGTCGAGCAGACGCGAATGCTGGATATTGTCAACGACGGCAACTTGGTCAATGTGGCCGAAATATCGCTGTCCAGCGGCGCTGGTGCCGGTTGTGAAGCGACTTTTTACGACCTGCTCGATGCAACGGGAAGAAGCTTCGACGACGGCCCGAAACGCGATCTATTGCTCAAGCTCCAGAAAATATCACCGGGCAACCGCTACCCCGTTCGCTGCGAAAACAAGCCGCGATTCTTCTCGCATCGAGGAAAAATCCACTTCGAGACCCGGCCCGCCACCTGGCCGCCCATCGACGATTGGGATCAGTATCACGATGTCCGCGCAATCGACGGTGGCCAGGTTCGCGAAATCTGCGATTTCAAATTCAAGACAAAGGTCAGCGTCGACCGGCGCCCGCTGGAGACGCCCGCCCGGCGGGAGAGCGACTAGCCGCCCATCACCGATGTATGGCGCTCCGCCAAGGCTTGGCGTTATGCTGCGCACTTTGCCAAGAACATAACGGAGAGACACATGCCTGCCCTGCTGCCCCAGCCCGATCCCGATGGCCTGCTCGAATACTCGGTGGTCTATACCGACCGTGCCCTGAACCACATGTCGCAACGCTTCCAGGGCGTCATGAAGGACATCTCGCGCATCCTGAAACATGTCTACAACGCCAGGTCGGCCGTCGTCGTGCCCGGCAGCGGCACCTTCGGCATGGAAGCGGTGGCCCGCCAGTTCGCCACCGGCAAGAAGGTCCTTGTGATCCGCAACGGCTGGTTCAGCTTCCGCTGGACGCAGATTTTCGACATGGGGCAGATCCCCTCGGAAAGCATCGTCATCAAGGCCCGCCAGACCGGGTCCGGCGCCCAGGCGCCGTTCGCCCCGCCGCCGATCGCCGAGGTCGTCGCCGCCATCCACGAGCAAAAACCTGCCGTCGTCTTCGCCCCGCATGTCGAAACCGCCTCCGGCATGATCCTGCCCGACAGCTACCTGCAGGCTGTCGGCGAAGCTGTGCGCGCGGTCGACGGGCTGTTCGTGCTCGATTGCGTCGCCTCCGGCACGGTCTGGGTCGACATGGTCGCCGCCAACGTCGATGTGCTGATCAGCGCCCCGCAGAAAGGCTGGAGCGCCTCGCCCTGCTGCGCCCTAGTCGCCCTCGGCGAACGCGCCCGCGCGCGCATCGACGCGACGACCAGCACCAGCTTCGCCTGCGACCTGAAGAAATGGCTGCAGATCATGGAGGCCTTCGAAAGCGGCAGCCACGCCTACCACGCGACGATGCCGACCGACGCGCTGGCCGCCATGCGCGACGTCATGCTGGAAACGGAGGCCTACGGTTTCGACAAGGTCTGCCGCGAGCAGCAGGAACTCGGCCGCCGCATCCGCCAGCTTCTCGTCAGCCAGGGCTTCCCGAGCGTTGCCGCCGCCGGCTTCCAAGCGCCCGGCGTGGTCGTCAGCTACACCACCGACCCGGATATCCAGTCAGGCAGGAAATTCCTCGCCGTCGGCCTGCAAACCGCTGCCGGGGTGCCACTGCAATGCGATGAAGGGCCAGATTTCCGGACCTTCCGGATCGGCTTGTTCGGACTGGAGAAACTGCACAATCCGGAGCGGACCGTGGGGAATTTCGCGAAGGCGCTCGAAGCGGTGACCAGCGAGACTACGGCTTAAATACCGCTCCCCAACACATCGTTCGACTCCGTCATCCCCCTTGCAACCAAGGGGGATGACCAGAAAGCCGATCGTCGCTTACTGCTTCGGAACGACCCCGCGCAGTTCCGCGAAGCGCCTGGCAACCAGCATCGACCATTTGTCGAAAGCGTTCTTCGCATACGACCAGGCCTGGAACGAATTCATGTAACCGCTCGCCCAGGTCTGGGCTGTACCGACGGCGCCGGCATTCACGTCGGCGGCGTACTTGCGGCCGATCTGGGTATCGCGGCATTCCGCCAGGATGGCGCCCGATGCGCCATCGCGGAACTGCATTTCCATGCCGGTTTCGCCCATGTACGGGGTCGAACCCGCCGGGCGGCCGGTCGCCACCCCGGAACCTGCTTCGGCGATGAAGGCGTAGGGAATGAGTGTGCCGGCGACGCTGTCGGAGACCGTGGTCGGCACCAGATCGGTGAGCGCAATGCGGATCACCACGACCCCCGGCCCCGCCTTGTCGACGACCTGCATCTGCGGCTTGAGCGCCTTGACCAGCGAATCGTGGAAGTAGTCGGTCAGGGTCTTGAGGTCGCTCGGGTCGACCGTCTTCTGTCCGCCTTCCCCCTTGGGCGGCGCCAGCGAGACAACGATGCGCGAAATCATCACCTTGTCGAAGCGCTTCGCATCAAGGCGCGGGTCGCGCCAGCATTCGATACCGTCGGCCGCGGAAACAGGCTTCAGGCGAGCGTAATCGCTCAGGAAGCCGCTGCGGGTAAGGCGTGCCGAATCGGTCGCGGTCACACCGGTGCCGCTGCCCAGCGCGGCGTCGTAGGTCTGGCAGCCGGCAAGCGCCAATGTAACGGCGCCTGCCATCACGCAAACCCGCAAACCGCGCATGGCGCTGCTAGCTGTTGTCTTGGTCTTCATGGTCATTCCGTTTCCCTGTTCTGATTTTCGAGTGGTCCAACGCTGCGGACGGACGGGCAATTCGCATTGCCACGGGCATTGCACCTTGCCGCAACATGATAGCCGCCCGTCATTGGCATGCGCATTGTTCACCTCCAAATTCAAAGTGCAAATCAGATTACCAGAACCAGTTGGGCGCAGGACGTTCCAACGTCTATTCATATTGCGTTTTTGGCTGTGACCGAGCCGGAATATCAGTTGTCCGGCAGCAAGGGGCGTAGTGGAATCGTTGCCATCATCTCTGTGCGAGAACCTTCATGCCAATCCGCATACTTGTCGTTTTCTTCCTGACCTGCCTCATCGGCGGCAACTTGCTCGCCGAGCAGGATGTCGTCGTTGCGGTGCGCGAGGTGGGCGACGGATTCCTCGTCGAGGCGACCGTCAAGGCCCCGGTAAGCCGGCAGACGGCTTGGGAAGTGCTGGTCGACTACGATCACATGACCACCATCCTGGGCAACCTGACCTCCAGCCAGGTAGCCCGCCGCAACGGCAACGTGCTGATCGTCAGGCAGGAGGGCATCGCCCGGTTCGGTCTGTTTTCCTATCCCTTTCAGGTCGAGCGGGAAATTCGCCTGGAGCCGATGCAGCGCATCCTGACCAGGAACCTGTCGGGTTCGTTGAAGCGGATGGAAAGCGAGGTACGACTGAAACCGTCGGGCAACGGGTCGCCGGTGGTCATCGAATATCGCGCCGAATTCGTTTTCGGCTCGATTCTCGCCGGCCTGTTTGCCGTCTCCTTCCTCAACCACGAAGTCGAGGAGCAATTCCAGTCGATGCTCGCCGAAATGAAACGGCGCGACGCTCAACTGGTTTCCGGCACATCGGCGCAACCTTGAAGCACATGCAGCATGGAACGGCCGACTGGCTGGCTTATGGACCTAAATGTCCTCGTCCCATTTCTTCTCGCCCGCCGGCACGGCAAATTGCAGCCAGTTCTCCGGCGGCGGCAGCGGGCAGGTGGCAAACGGCGTGAAGGCGCAGGGCGGGTTGTAGGCAAAATTGAAATCGAGGGTAATTTTGCCGTCGACCGCAGCAGGTGCCTTCAGGAAGCGCCCGGCACCATAGGTTTCCCTGCCGCTGGTACGGTCACGAAAAACGAAGAAGGTTTCCGTATCGCTGGCCGACACCGGCAGCAGCGTGACCGCTTGCATGGCGATCCCGACCACGGCCTGATGCGTCACCTCGACGACTTTCATCTCGCCGCTGACGCTCGGCACCTCCATGCGTTGCGGCGTCGCCAGTCGCTGCCAGAACGCTTCGACGTGCCAGGCGGGGTCGTAGGCGTAATACGCCAGCTCCGGCGGCGGCCGGCCGGCGGCCCAGTTGCGGTCGCGCAGGCGCACCGCCAGCCTGCCCTCGCGCTCGATGACGAAAAAGACCAGCGAGCCGATGACGATGCGGCTCGGCGGACCGCTCCGGTCGGTGAGCAAGACCTGCCAGCCATCGGCGATCGCACCGCCGCCCTCGACCAGCGCGCCGAAATCGGCAGCCGCCTGCCAGGCCAGATCGGTGCCATCGACCCGCAGGCTGCCCAGCCGCGCCGGCCCGTGCGGCAGCCCGACCGGACACTCCGGCGCACTGCCGACGGCGTTCTCGCCGGGTTCCAGCCAGATCAACCCGATCAGACCGAGCCAGCTATCGGGCCCGGCCAGTTCGGCTTGCCGCGCTGCCTGCCAGCGCTGGTGCGATGCGACGATATCCATATGCGCTCCTGTGACTTACGCCCGATCAACCCGCAGGCTTCTGCTAGGATAACGGCATTGCGCCGAAAGTTCAGCGGCGTTGCCAGGGGCCACGCGTGGGGACCACATCGCCAGAGTCAGAAATTCACCCACTCCACCGGGATCGCCGATGGAAATCGACCTCCGCTTGACGCTCCACTACGGCCTGACGATTTTTCTCAGCGCCTTCCTGCTTTTCCAGGTCCAGCCGATGATCGGCAAGATGATCCTGCCGTGGTTCGGCGGCTCGGCTTCGGTGTGGACGACCTGCATGCTGTTTTTCCAGATGACCCTGCTGCTCGGCTATCTGTATTCGCACTGGGTCGTGCGCTTCCTGACCCCACGCCGCCAGAGCCTTGTCCATCTCGGCCTGCTGGCAGCCAGCATGCTGCTGCTGCCGATCAGCCCGAGTGAGGCGTGGAAACCGACCGGCGCCGAGAACCCGACGCTGCGCATCCTCGGCCTGCTGCTGGTCTCGATCGGCCTGCCCTACTTCGTGCTCTCCACCACCGGGCCGCTGGTGCAGGCCTGGTTCGCCCGCGAGCGCTCCGGCCAGGTGCCCTATCGCCTGTTCGCGCTGTCCAATTTCGGTTCGATGCTGGCGCTGATCGCCTACCCATTGGTCGTCGAGCCGGCGCTGTCCACGCTCTGGCAGTCGTACGCCTGGTCCGGGTTGTTCGTCTGCTTCGCCATCTCCTGCGGCGTGCTGGCCTGGCGCGGGCGCAACAGCGAACCGATCGTGCTGCATCACGAACACCAGCAGGTTCCGCCGCTGCGTGGCACGCAACTGCTGCTGTGGGCGGCGCTGGCCGCCTGTCCGTCGATCCTGATGGTGGCCGACACCAGCTTCCTGAGCGAGAACATCGCGCCTATTCCGCTGCTCTGGGTCGCCCCGCTGGCGCTCTACCTGCTGTCCTTCATCCTCTGCTTCGAGCGCCACGGCTGGTATCGGCGCCGGGTGTTCCTGCCCTTGCTGGTGCTCGGCCTGACCGCCCTCGCCTGGCTGCCGACCCTGGGCCTGACGGCGCTGCCCATTTACCTGTCGATGGCGATCAACCTGAGCGCCTTCTTCGTCGCCTGCATGGTCTGCCACGGCGAACTGGCGCGCCGCCAGCCCCACATCGGGCACCTGACCACCTATTACCTGATGCTGGCCGTTGGCGGCGCCTGCGGCGGCTTTTTCGTCGGCGTCATCGCGCCGTATTTCTTCAACGCCAACTACGAGCTGTCGATCGGCATCGTCCTCACCGGCCTGGTCACGGCGCTCGCCGTTATCCCCGGCACCCACTTTTCGCGCCCGGCGTGGCGACTGGCGGCGGTTTCCGCCACGCTCGTTTTCCTGGTCGCGCTGTCCTGGGTTCGCATCGCCGATCACATCGAGGAAAACAGCGGCGCGGAAATCACCGTGCGCAACTTCTACGGCACCCTGCGGGTCTTCGCCAATGCCGAGAAAGGCCACCGCACGATGCTGCACGGGCAGATCATCCACGGCCGGCAATTCCTGGCACCGGACAAGGCGCTGCAGCCGACGACCTATTACAGTGCCGAAGGCGGTGCCGGCAAGGCGCTGCAGATCAAGGCCGGCGCCAGCCCGCTGCGTGTCGGCGTGGTCGGTGTCGGCATCGGCACCTTGGCCAGCTACGGGCGGCCCGGCGACTACTACCGGCTCTACGAAATCGATCCGCTGGTCATCGATGTCGCCAAGCAACACTTCAGCTTCCTGTTCAAAACGGCGGCACAGACCGAGATCGTGCTCGGCGATGCCCGCCTCCAACTCGAGATCGAAACACCGCAGCAATTCGACGTCCTCATCGTCGATGCTTTTTCCGGGGATTCTGTCCCCGTCCACCTGCTGACCCGCGAGGCGTTCGCCCTGTATTTCCGGCATCTGAAGCCGGACGGCGTGCTGGCCGTACATATCACCAACCGCTTCCTCGACCTGCGCCCGGTCATCAAGACTGCGGTCGACCATTTCGGCAAGGAAGTGCGCCTCGTCGATGTCGACGGCGACCAGCCAAGCGGCGCGTTCCGCTCGCGCTGGGCGCTGATCAGCGGCAATCTGGAATTTTTCCGGCATCCTTCCCTGCAGGATGCGCAGCCAATTGCGGATAGCAAAAACTTCCGGCCCTGGAAGGACGATTACAGCAGCCTGTTTGCAATCCTGATGTAAAGAAAGCCGCGGGCAAAACCGCCAAAAGCGGGCTTGCTGCGGTCGCCCCCGAAAAAGAGGGCAAATTCAGGGGGCAAGTAGGGATGGTGCCGCTATCTCGGCCCGTGGCCGAGGAACGAACACCGGCATACCCTGTCGCAACGAAAAGAACTCGTTGAAGTCCCGCCATGAAATACAAGATCCTTGCCCTGCTCCTCTGTATCGGCCTCGGCATCAGGGTCGACGCCGCAGAGCCGATGCCGCTCTTCGACGCACATCTCCACTACAACTGGGAACCGACCCCGCGGGTGACCACCGGCGAGGCGCTCCAGCTCTTCGAGGCAGCCGGCGTGCGCGGCATCCTGGCCAACAGCCGGCCCAACGCCGGGACTCACGCCCTCTACGCCGCCCATTCGGACAAGCTTCAGGTCGTGCCCTTCCTGCGCCCCTACCGGGTGCGCGCCGATGTGCAAACCTGGTTCAACGACCCGCAGACAATGATATTGATCGAAGAGGAATACCGGCGCCACGGCTATTTCGCTGGAATCGGCGAGTTCCATCTGCATGGCGAGGAGGCGCGCAGCCCGGTCGTCGCGCAGATGGTCCGCTTTGCCCGCGAACACAAGCTGATGCTGCATGCCCACAGCGATGTCGCGGCGCTGGACTTACTCTTTTCGCTTTACCCGGATGCCCGCATCATCTGGGCGCACACCGGTTTTTCATTGCCGGCCGCCGAAGTCGAACGCATGCTGCACACCTACCCCGGCCTGGTTGCCGAACTCTCCTATCGCAGCGGTATCAGCGACGGCTCAGGAAAGATTTCCGCCGAGTGGCGCCAACTGTTCGAGCGCCACCCGGAGCGCTTCCTGCTCGGCTCCGACACCTGGATCGACGAGCGCTGGGACCACTACGGGCAGATCATGGGCGGCTACCGGCCGTGGCTCGAGCAGCTGCCGCCCGGCGTGGCACGGCAGATCGCCTGGGGCAACGCCGTCCGCCTGTTTGCACTGACGCCATGACGAGGGCACGGACGTCCGCTAATATCTGCCACAGAAGACGTTCCGCAGTTTTGGACATCAGGCAGTTGGTCGGCCTTTCCAGCTGTTCGATTGCCGGCGCCTGTCGGTCGGCAAGGCATCGGTTACGTGCCCTACAACAGCAATTTGGTACAAACGTCGGCTTTCCAAGCCTACGAATTAGAACTCCCGGCCCGTTGCGGAACGGTCAGGCCAAGCGGTAGCGGAAGTTGGCCTTGCCCGTAACGGGTGCCGAAGCTCGTAGGAAGGCACCCGGTCACGCTTGTGCTTGATGCAGCCATGACTCGTAACCCAAACTGGATCAAGCCGCCACCTTGGCCCGTGCGATGTGCAGTTTTTTGTAGCTATCGATCAGGCGCTGGTGCCGATCGAGCCCTTCCAGTTTCATGCTCGTTGGCGTCAGGCCGAAGAAGCGCACGCTGCCGTCCACTGACCCCAGCACCGCATCCATGCGCGGATCACCAAACATCCGGCGGAAATTGACCTCGTAATCGGCCAGTTCCAGTTCATCGTCCAGCAGCACCTCCAGCACCACATTCAAGGCCTGATAGAACAAGCCACGCTCGACCGTGTTTTCGTTATATTGCATGTAGGTTCCGACCAGTTCGTGCGCCGCTTCGAATTGCTGCAGGGCGAGGTTGATCAGCAGTTTCAATTCGAGAATAGTCAGTTGGCCCCAGGCTGTGTTCTCGTCAAACTCGACGCCGATCAAGGTGATGATGTCGGTGTAATCATCGAGCTCGCTGCCTTCCAGACGTTCGAGCAATGCTTCCAAGGCGGCATCATCAAGACGATGCAAATTCAGAATATCGGCTCGGAATGTCAGCGCCTTGTTGGTGTTATCCCAGATCAAATCCTCGATCGGATAAACTTCCGAATACCCCGGCACCAGGATGCGGCAGGCCGTTGCGCCGAGCTGGGCATACACCGCCATGTACACTTCCTTGCCCATGGCTTCGAGAATGCCGAACAAGGTTGCGGCTTCGTCGGCATTGGATTCTTCACCTTGGCCGGAAAAGTCCCACTCGACAAACTCGTAATCGGCCTTGGCGCTGAAAAAGCGCCACGACACCACGCCGCTGGAATCGATAAAATGTTCGACGAAGTTGTTCGGCTCGGTGACGGCGTTGCTTTCGAAGGTTGGCCGAGGCAGATCGTTCAGGCCTTCAAAACTTCGCCCCTGCAGCAACTCGGTCAGACTGCGTTCCAGCGCCACCTCCAGGCTGGGGTGCGCGCCAAACGAGGCAAACACGCCGCCGGTGCGCGGGTTCATCAGGGTGACGCACATCACCGGAAATTCGCCGCCCAGCGACGCATCCTTGACCAGCACCGGGAAGCCCTGCTTTTCCAGCTCCTCGATGCCGGCCAGAATGCCGGGATACTTCGCCAGCACTTCCTGCGGCACATCCGGCAGGGCTATTTCACCTTCCAGAATTTCGCGTTTGACCGCCCGCTCGAAAATTTCCGACAGGCATTGCACCTGCGCTTCGGCCAGCGTATTGCCGGCACTCATGCCATTGCTGAGGAACAGGTTGTCGATCAGGTTGGTCGGGAAATACACGACCTCGCCATCCGACTGGCGGACATAGGGCAGCGTGCAGATGCCGCGTTCGGTGTTGCCGGAGTTGGTGTCGTAGAGATTTGAGCCGCGCAGCTCGCCATCCGGGTTGTAAATCTGCCGGCAATACTCGTCGAGAATCCCGGCCGGCAGCGCATCCTTGCGGCCCGGCTTGAACCAGCGCTCGTTCGGGTAATGCACGAAGGCCGCGTTGGCAATGTCTTCACCCCAGAACTGGTCGTTGTAGAAGTGATTGCAACTCGCCCGCTCGATGAATTCGCCCAAGGCCGACGCCAGCGCGCTTTCCTTGGTCGCGCCCTTGCCATTGGTAAAACACATAGGCGAGTGCGCATCGCGGATGTGCAGCGACCACACATTCGGAACGAGATTGCGCCACGAAGCGATTTCGATCTTCATGCCCAGAGCGGCCAAAATACCGGACATGTTGGCGATGGTCTGCTCGAGCGGCAGATCCTTGCCCGCAATATAGGTGCGCGCCTCCGAATCCGGATTCAGCGCCAGCAAGGCCTGCGCATCGGCATCGAGATTTTCGACTTCCTCGATCACAAACTCGGGCCCGGTTTGCACCACCTTTTTCACCGTGCAACGATCGATGGAGCGCAAGATGCCTTGCCGGTCCTTGGCGGAGATATCCGCCGGCAACTCGACCTGGATCTTGAAAATCTGCTGGTAGCGATTTTCCGGATCGACAATGTTGTTCTGCGACAGGCGGATGTTCTCGGTCGGAATATTGCGCGTGTCGCAGTACAACTTCACAAAGTAAGCCGCGCACAAAGCCGATGAAGCCAGAAAGTAATCGAACGGCCCCGGCGCCGAGCCATCGCCCTTATAGCGGATAGGCTGGTCGGCGATGACCGTGAAGTCGTCGAACTTGGCCTCGAGACGAAGCTTGTCGAGAAAATTGACCTTAATTTCCATACGGGAATCCAAAAATAGCGTTCAAAACGAATTGGCCGCCATTATCCGGTTTTTCCCGGTGGGAAAACTGGGCTTCTCAGCAGTTCGGCTCCGGGTGCTGGCGCCGACAACAGCATGCACAGCCGCGACGAACGTTTCAAAAATCAGGCACACCACAAAGCCAAGCCCGACCCGCTCTACGGCAAGGCGCATCCGAAGAAACCCGCCAAGTGCTACAGGCCCGCCGACTTCACTTATGACGCTGTCGCGGGGGCCTTCATCTGTCCGACCGGCAAGCTGTTGTAGAGCCAATTCACACAATTCGGCCAAAGCCGACCTTCAATTGTTTATCTGTTTAGGTCTGCAATTGTTAGGATTGCTGCCTGTTAAGGACAGGCGCGTCGAGCGGCAATTTCTCAATGTGGCGGACGAAAACAAACGGCCCCGGACAACTACTCTCGCCGCATCACTGATGCCGAGATTCGAGGATCGGTATGCTTCGAACTGTGGGGGTCTGAGTGCGCGAAGACCGTGTCAGGATCGCGGTGCACGTGACGATTTCTTGCGCATCGCCTATGCTAGCGTCGTCAAATAATCCGCCGTTACCGGCCATTTCATTCCCTTGCATTACCAATTCTTCGCTCTTGATGCAGCAGACAATATTCGTTCGGTCGATGAGGTGGCCAACGGAGCGGCCTGCGACTGCCATTGCTCCGAATGCGGTGGCGACCTTGAGGCTAAACAAGGTCCCATCCGGCGCTGGCACTTCGCGCACGCAAGGGACACTGGATGCTCCGGTGGTGCCGAAACTGCGCTTCACCTGGCAGCCAAGCGCCTGTTGCTGGAAAGCCGGAGTCTGGTTGTCCCGGAGATATCTATTGTCCGTAC